>Ga0209204_1000005_pt1 | contig 307935 bp, 233 predicted proteins | sample AD_JPNMR2_MetaG_FD_184425 | JGI IMG/M metagenome (GOLD analysis project Ga0209204, IMG submission 184425) | Active sludge microbial communities of municipal wastewater-treating anaerobic digesters from Japan - AD_JPNMR2_MetaG (SPAdes) (version 2) | ecosystem: Engineered > Bioreactor >...
ACCAGGTTCGCCAGGTGCCGGCCATCCCTGGCAAAACGGCACATGACGGGGCCTCCTGTTGGGCTTTTGGACACTCTAACATACGGGAGGCCCTATTTTTTCTGCAGTAAATTGTGAGACAGGCTGAGTGCGCACGAGCCGCGGCACACCCTTTGAAAGACGGGTCCGCGATCTCGTCACTCCGGCGCGCTCCCCCGGCGGCGTGTCCAAGGCGCGGGAGCTCCCGGTATTCTGAAGCCTGGCCGTTGTAACCCCGTGAGTGTGACAATTCTTTGTGGCGGGGTGACGCAGGGCCCCCGGAGGGCGGGCATCTTGCATGCCTCTGAGGCGGGCAGGATGCCCGCCCTCCCGACGCGCGCGACCGCTTCACCATAGTGCTTTGCTGGACCCTGCCCCGTGGGCCGTCGGGAGTCCCTCTTCCGCGTTCCTGGTGTATAATGGGATCATGACGAAACCAGAACTCCAAGCTTACGCGCAATCCCTGGCCCAGGCTGCCCGCCGGGCCGGTCGAACCCTGGCCATCAGCTCCGGCCGGCAACGAAACGAAGCCATCCGCGCCATCGCCGAAGAGCTGCGCGCCCGCACCGAAACGCTCGTGGCCGAGAACGCCCGGGACGTCGCCGCCGCGGGCGAGATGGGACTTTCCCCCGCCATGATCGACCGGCTGCGCCTGGACCCGGCCCGCATCGAGAAGATGGCCAAAGCGGTGGCCGAGGTGGCCAACCAGCCCGACCCGGTCGGCGAGACGATCGAGGCCCGCGTACGGCCCAACGGGATCCGCGTCGAGAAGCGCCGGGTGCCCATCGGCGTGGTGGCGATCATCTATGAATCACGGCCGAACGTGACCTCGGACGCCGCTGCCCTGTGCCTCAAGAGCGGCAACGCCTCCATTCTTCGCGGCGGCAAGGAATCGCTGCACTCCAACCGGGCCATCGGCGCGGCGATCGCGGCCGCCCTGGAGAAGGCCGGTCTGCCGCCCGAAGCAGTGCAGGTCGTGGCCACCACGGAGCGCGAGCTGGTGCCCCTACTGCTCCACCGGGAGGAGGAGATCGACCTGGTGATTCCGCGCGGCGGCGAGTCGCTCATCCGGGCCGTCGTGGAGCAGTCGCGCATCCCGGTCATCAAGCACTACACCGGCAACTGCCACGTCTATCTGCACGAGGACTGCCCGCCCGAACTGGCCGAGCCGGTGGTGCTGAACGCCAAGTGCCAGCGCCCCGGCGTGTGCAACGCGGCCGAGTCGCTGCTGTTTCACGCCGGCTGCGCCGAGCGGCTGATCCCGCTGGTGGGCAAGCGGCTGATCGAGGCCGGCGTCGAAATCCGCGGTTGCGAGCAGACCCGCCGCCTGCTGCCCGAGGCCAAGCCGGTCACCGAGGAGGACTACCGGGCCGAGTACCTCGACCTGATTATCTCCTGCAAGGTGGTGAACTCGCTGCAGGAAGCCATCGACCACATCAACGCCTATAGCTCGCACCACACCGACGCCATTCTGACGCACGACGTGCGCGCCGCGGAGGCCTTCGTGGCCGGCGTCGATTCGGCCAACGTGATGGTCAACGTCTCCACCCGCTTCAGCGATGGCGGCGAATACGGCCTGGGGGCCGAGATCGGCATCAGCACCGACAAGCTCCACGCCCGCGGGCCCATGGGCGCGGCGGACCTGACCACGTACAAGTGGGTGGTGAGCGGATATGGGCAGTTGAGGGGGTAGGGTTCAGTTTTCAGGGTTCAGGGTTCAGGCTGAGATTACCCGGCAATCCCGGCCCGCCCTCGGGGGTATTTGCGCGTAGATTGCCTGGATGATATCCCCTTCAGCTCCGGCAGGTCTTGGTGTTCTAAGACCGGTACGAGACACCGAACCGCCGGGCCTGACGAGATCTACTCAAAACCACCTTTCCGAAGTCCCACGGATCCGCTATCCTTTTACGGCCTGTAACTCATAACCAAGAGCTGAAAGCTGAACGCTGGCTGCTGACCGCTAAAAGCTAACCGCCGACAGCTTATGGGAGTCCCATAATGCCCCGCCGTCTGTGCAAACTGGCCCTTGAAGATGGAACCGTCTACACCGGCGAAGCCTTTGGCGCCGACGGCACCCATGAGGGAGAGGTCTGCTTCAACACCTCCATGGCCGGCTACCAGGAGATCCTTACCGACCCCTCCTACCACGGCCAGATCGTGACCATGACCTACCCCCAGATCGGCAACTACGGGGTGAGCGAGGAGGATATCGAGTCGATCCGGCCGCAGGTCGAAGGGTTTGTCATCAAAGAGCTTGCGGCGCGGGCGAGCAACTTCCGGGCCTCCGGCACGCTCGCAGAATACCTCAGCCGTAACGGCGTGGTCGGGATCCAGGGCGTGGACACCCGGGCCATCACCCGCAAGCTCCGCACGCAGGGCGCCCTGCGCGGGGCCATCTCAACAGAAGTGTTGGACGACCATGAATTGGTGATGCGCGCCCGCCGCTGGCCGGGGCTGGTTGGGCAGGACATGGTCCAGTTCGTCGCCCCCCGGGAACCGTTCGAGTGGCAGGAGGGTTTCGCCAGCCCCTTCGCCATGCAGCACCGTGGCGGCAACTGTGACTTGCGCGTGGTGGCCATCGATTGCGGCATGAAGCGGAATATCCTGCGCAACCTCGTCGAGACCGGCTGCAAGATCACCGTCGTGCCCCCCACCAGCCCCGCCGAGGCCATCCTGGAACACAAGCCCGCCGGCGTTTTTGTCAGCAACGGCCCCGGCGATCCGGAGCCGGTCCGTTACGCCGTGGAGGCGCTGCGCAAGCTCAAGGGCCAAGTGCCCATCTTCGGCATCTGCCTGGGGCACCAGTTGCTCTCGCTGGCCCTGGGCGCGAAGACCTACAAGCTCAAATTCGGTCATCGCGGGGCCAATCAGCCGGTGATGAACCTCGCCACCCGGCGGGTGGAGATCACCAGCCAGAACCACGGTTTTGCGGTGGACACTCCGTCGCTGATCCAGGCCGGCGGCGTCCCCACTCACGAAAACCTCAATGACGGGACGCTGGAAGGCTTTTCGCACCCCGACCTGGCCATTTTCTCGGTGCAATATCACCCCGAGGCCAGTCCCGGCCCCCACGATGCGACGTACCTCTTTGACTGCTTCGTGGACATGATGAGGTCCGGCCAGGCGCCCACGGCCGAGGAAATGGCGGCGGCCCAGGCGAAATTGGAAGGCAAGAAGGTTACGACCCCCTCCCCGCGCTGAAGCCGGCGACTGGGCGGCTCAATGGACCCATGAACACATTGGGGATCATACGGTTTCCGTGGCCATCTTGGGGCGCGGCCTGGTTGCCGGTCTTCATGTTGCTGATTGCTTGAGTCTTCGCGCCGCACCTCTGGAAGACGTTGGGCACCCAACACACAGGATTCGTTTGAGATCCGTAACAATCGCTCCCTTGCCGTGGGCGCGATGAGAAGTAGCGGTCAGCAGCTCAGGTAACGAGCCAGGAAGGCGTTCACCTCGTTCGGATGGGTCATATTGATGAGGTGCCCACCATTGGGGACAACCACCTCCGGATTGACCTTGCGAAGCGGGATGAGCGAGTCGCGCGCCCCGTGAATGTGGTGGACCGGACATGGACAGTTGGCCGGGGCATCCCAAGTCAGGATCATCCGCCCGATCCGCCGGAGGGCCGTCACCCCCGTATCCCGGGCCATCTCCCGGATGAGTTGCAACTGCTCCGGCGTGAGCCCCTCAAGGTGCGTCAACAACCAGCCGCTGATCACGGCCCGTTGACTGATGATGAAGTCGGGGATTATCCGGCAAATCAGTTCCACCGGCCGGAAGTGCCAGGGAATGGCCCGCGAGCTGGTACAGCTTGCGACCAACACCACGCGGCGAGCCTGGGTGATTCGGGCCAGCTCGTAAGCGATCATGCCGCCGAAAGATACGCCTCCCACCACGCAGGGGCCGTCCAGGCGGAGCTGGTCGCGAATCCGTCGTGCGTAAGTGGCAATGGTATCACTCGGATAAGGATCGGGCAGGGCAGGCGTCTCAAACTCCAACCCGGCGGCGCGCTGCGGACCAAAGATCCGCTCGTCCGTCCCCATGCCCGGCAACATGACCACTCGCGTTTGCGCCATGGCCTAAAGTAAACCCGCCGTCTCCCCCAAAGGCAACAGTGCCGGGGGTTTCCTATCCGAATCCTTCTCTTTCTCTTGCTCTTACTCTTCTTCCTAATCCTAATCTTTATCTTTCTCGTAATCTCATCGGCATAAGCTGATCGCTGACTGCTGAACGCTGACCAGAGAAACAGCAAGATAATGATTAGAACTATGAGCAAGAGCAGGATTAAGATCAGGACCCGCCCCTAATCTCGCTTCCCGGCACAGACCGGCGCCGGAACCGTCTTCCGACCGCGCAGTCGGCGGGCCTCGGGAGCCTCTTTGATGCAGGTGCCCAGGATGCCGACCCCCATCCGTAGCAACTGTTTGGTGTTGCGCACAAACTGGCCCGGAGCCGGTCCTACATCGGGGAAGCCACGCTCGTCGGGGGTGAGCTTCTCCCAGTTGTGGAACAGCCGGCCCCATTCGCTGCGTAAAGCCTCGTGCACCCGCCCGTTACCGTTGCGGGGGTACCAGTACATGTCGTGATAGAGCACGCTGGCAATGTACGCCCACGGGGCCAGCCAGGTCTTGAGCGACCACTCCAGGACGGACTTGAGCCGGCCCCAGTAGATCTTGTGCTGCATCCGGCTGGCAAAGGTCATCTTCTTGAACGGCCCGTCGAAGTGCCAGTTCTCGGCGGCCGCATCCAGGTCGCCGACCACTTCGATCTGCCGGGGGTCGCCGCAGCCCAGGCCGCGCTCGTGGGCCAGCCGGATGAATTTGCAATCCTTGAGCGGATCGAAACCCATCAGTTTGGCGGCCATCGCGTCGATGGCCACCTGGTCGGCCGACGCGAGCAGTACGTTTTTCACATGCGGCACCATGCAGCGCGGGCCCGGCCCGTCGCCGGCGAACGTGCCGTCCATGACTGCAAACAGCCCACGGTGGATCCGCTTCTGAATCATGAGCAGGTCCACCAGCGTCTCGTGGATCACCGGATGGGTCCAGTGCCGGTGTTCGTTGAGCAGCCCGCCGAAGGCGTTCTTCATCGCCCCCGTGGTGGTGGTGAACACGTGGGTCTTGACCGTCGGCAGGTGAATGATGTTCTCGCCGATGAACCGTTTGGGGATGGAGAACCCGTTGGGGTACACCTCGTTGAGGCAAAGAAACTCCTTCGTGAGATCGCCGACCGCATCGCGAATGTTAACCCACTCCTCGCCTTCGTAGAGGTGTACGTTGCGCAGCCCGTGGGCCTCGACGACGTTGAGCTGCTTGTTTTCGCGCTCGCCCAGGTGGGCGTCGATGACCACCGTCCGGTTGTGGCAGGCATGGATGAGGTTCGGATCGTACCCGTCCTTCTTCATGGCCCGGATGACGCCCTCGAGCTGCCAGGGCGTGGTGCTGCTGCTGGGGTAGAAGAAGTGCCAGGAGATATTGACCTTCAGAGCCGTATCTGCCTGCGGATCAATGACTTCGCGATATCCCGCGAGGTTCATGACCCGGTGGTAATCTTCCAGCACCGTCCGCGGGGACGTCCGAACAATAGCGACTTTTGAGCTGCTCATTCGCTCATTTTAAGGGACCATCCGGCGAGGGCAAAGCGGAAAGGGACCGTGTTATCCCAAGTCAGACCATATAATTCCGGCGGGCACTTCGAAACGTAACGATCCGCCGGCCAGCCCACAAGAGACGGGCTAAACATGGGAGCTGCTCAGAACGCGAACGTTCCTGTTCCACTGAAGCCTTGACCGTCCCCGGGTCTATAAATCAATGAAATGAAACGCCTACTACAGAACTGGTTTTTACAGAGGCAGTGGCCCGCGATCGTGCTTGTCGCCGGGGTGTACTACTTGGCCGCCCTGCCGGGGATGAGTTTCGCTTTGCCGCAGACCAACGCAACGGCGATTTGGGCACCTTCGGGAATTGCCCTGTCGGCGCTGTTGCTGTGGGGAAGGCGCTTGTGGCCGGCAGTGACGCTGGGCAGTTTTCTGACCAACATCACTGTCCTCCTGCAGGCTGGGATTGGGACTCCCCACCAGGCGCTACTCGCCTCTGTGCTCATCAGCTTTGGCAACACCCTCGAAGCTCTCATCGGGCGCTTCCTGTTCATCCGCTATATCGGAGACGCGCCAACGCTGCGGCGCAGCCATGACCCACTCATTCTGGCGTTGACCGCGGCTGTGAGCTGCACGGTGGCCGCGGTAATGGGCGTAACGACGATGACCGTTGTGGGGCTGCTCCCCGGGCAGCTTGCCGGGCCCGTCTGGCTGACCTGGTGGCTGGGCGATCTGGCCGGCATACTGATCATCACGCCGCTCATTCTGGCGATCCACGGGATGCCCGCCTTCCCGTCCAGCCGTCGGCTGCTGATAGAGTCGCTGTTTCTCGTCACGGTGGGCATCACCGCGTTTTTCCTGCTTACCGGGAACACTCCCCATGGTACGGCAATCGCTTATCTGATCCTTCCCCTGGTGCTGGTTCCGGCCATCTGGAGTGGACCATCGCTGACCCAACTGAGCGTGGCTCTGGTGGCCGGGATCGCTGTGTACGGCGCCGTGCACAGGCAGGGACCTTTCCAACTCCCATCGGTCCATTCCAGTCTGTTGCTGGCCCAGGGATTCGCCAGCGTACTGGCGCTGGCCGCCAGCACGCTGGCCACGGCCATCGCCGAGCGCAAGATGCGCGAACATGCCCTGAGCCGGATGTATCGGAACCTGCAGGTGTTGACGCGCTGCAATGCCGCCGTCGTCCATGCCAAAGACGAGCATCAATTGCTCCAGGAGGTCTGCCAGGTGGCGGTTGAGACCGCCGGGTATGAATTGGCTTGCGTGGTCTACGCCGAGCACGACGAGGCCAAAAGCGTGAGGCCAATCGCCTATGCGGGTCCGGCCGAACGCTTTCTGAGCCGGGTTCGGGTGAGCTGGGGCGATAACGAATACGGCTGGGGCACGATCGGAACGACCATCCGCACCGGCCGACCAGTGATCGCCGCCGATCTCCTGCAGGACCCCGGATACCACGTCTGGCGCGATCTGGTCATAGAAAGCGGCTTCCGCTCCTCCGCGGCGGTTCCGCTCCAGGCCCACGGCACGATGTACGGAGCCATCGGCTTCTTTACCCGGGAGCCGGACGCCTTCAAGCCTTCAGAAATGGATCTCCTGGTTGAACTGGGTGCGAACCTCGCACACGGCATTCTGACTTTGCGGACGCGGGCGGATAACGCTCGATTGTACGAGCAGGTGCAACGGTATGCGGCGGAACTGGAGCAGCGCGTCCAGCAGCGGACGGCGGAGCTTCAGCGGGAAGTGGCCCGGCGCGAGCAGGCCCAGATTTCACTGCAGGACAGCGAGCGCAAGTACCGTGAGCTGGTGGAAAACGCCAACAGCATCATCCTGAAGATGGACAGGAACGGATGTATCACTTTTCTTAACGAGTTCGGCCAGCGTTTTCTGGGCTACACGGAGAGCGAATTGCTCGGCCGTAACGTCGTTGGAACCATAGTCCCTCGTATCGAGACGGGCGGCCGCGACCTGGAGCGACTGATGGAAGAGACCGCCACTCACCCGGACCAGCACACGAGCAACGAAAATGAGAACCTCCGCCGGGACGGCACGCGGGTCTGGATCTCCTGGACGAACCGCCCCATTCATGACCGGGAGGGGCGTCTGACGGGTTGCCTGTCGGTCGGCAACGACATTACGGCGCTCAAGCAGACGCAGGCCCAGCTCGAAGTGGCCAAAGAGGCCGCCGAGTCAGCCGACCGGCTTAAATCCGCTTTCATGGCCACCATGTCGCATGAGTTGCGTACGCCCCTCAACTCGATCATCGGTTTTACCGGCATTCTCCTGCAGGAGCTGCCTGGACCGCTCAACAGTGAGCAACGTAACCAGTTGGGCATGGTCCGCAACGCCGCCCGCCACCTGCTGGCTCTAATCAATGATGTTCTGGACATTTCCAAAATCGAAGCCGGGCAGTTGACGGTCGAACGCGTGCCGTTCGATCTGCCACGAACCATTAACCAAGTCATCGAGACTGTGATGCCTCTGGCCCGCGAGAAACGCCTTCAGCTTGTCACCGACATCGCCCCCGACATACAAAAGCTCGACGGTGATCAGCGGCGCTTCGAGCAGGTCCTCCTGAACCTGTTGAGCAATGCGATTAAATTCACCGAGCAGGGTCAGGTCACGCTCCGGTGCGCCCGCGAGCCGGGATGGGTGGTCATCAGCGTCCGGGACACCGGCTGCGGCATCTCCGAGCAAGACCAGGCAACGCTCTTCCGCCCCTTCCGGCAGTTGGACACCGGTCTGGCCCGCAAACATGAGGGCACGGGGCTCGGGCTGGCCATCTGCAAACGTCTGGTGGATATAATGAAAGGACGGATTGAATTGTCCAGCAAAGTGGGCGAGGGCAGCGTCTTCACCGTCCGGCTCCCACAGCCGTAGGTGCCGACCTGGGGGCTGGGGTCAGCAGGAGGGCCCATGAACCGACCGATCTTAATCATCGAAGACAACGCCCAGAACCTCTACCTCATGCGCTATCTTCTGGAGCAAAACGGATTTACTGTGGCAGCCGCCCGGGATGGCAGACAGGGTATCGAGATGGCCTGCACCAGCGCCCCCCTGGCCATCCTGCTGGACATTCAATTGCCGCTCATGGATGGTTATGCCGTCGCGCGGGAACTGCGCAAGTGCGAGAGCTTGAACGCCGTGCCGATCATCGCCGTGACCAGCTATGCGATGGTAGGCGATCGGGAGAAGGCGTTGGAAGCCGGGGCAACCGATTACATTGAAAAACCCATCGATCCGGACACGTTTGTGGATCGCCTCCGCCGCCATTTCAAAGCCGACCCGAACCGCTTCGCGCCCGTGGAGGACAGCCATGCCCAGAGCCCTGATCGTCGACGACAAGCCTGAAAACCTGTACTACCTGGAAGCGATGCTTCGCGGGAACTCGTACGAGGTGGAACGCGCCGGCAACGGCGTGGAGGCCCTGGCCGCGGCACGGGCCAACCCCCCGGACCTGATCATCACCGACATTCTGATGCCGGGCATGGACGGCTTCACGCTCTGCCGGCACTGGAAACAGGATCCCCAGCTTCGGTCCATTCCCTTCGTTTTCTACACGGCCACCTACACGGACCCCAAGGACCGGCAGCTTGCCTCGAGCCTGGGCGCTGATCTGTACCTGATCAAACCTCAGGAGCCGGACGCCTTCATGCGGCGGATCGCCGATATCGTGCAGCAGCACCAGGATCACCAATTACTCAAACCCCCTCCCCCGCCGATGGAAGAATCGAGCTATCTTCGCGAATACAACAGCGCGCTGATCCGCAAGCTCGAGGACAAGTTGGTGCAGTTGGAAAACGCCATCAAGGCCAAAGACGTCCTGCTGGGCTCCATCAGCCACGAATTGCGCACACCGCTGACCCCTGTCGCGGTACTCGTCGATCTGTTGTCGCAGGATCCCTACACGCCGCCGCGCATGCGTGAAGATCTGGAAATAATCCGGAGCAATATCGAAATCGAGAGGCGCCTGATCGGCGACCTGGTGGACTATGCGGCCATGCAATCCGGATGCCTGAGCCTGCGGAGCGAACCCCTGTCGCTCCATACCCTGGTGCGGCAAACGGTGGATTTATGGCGAAAGCAACTCCAGGCCGCGGAACTGTCTCTGGCCTTGAGCCTGGAGGCGGCCTGTGACCAGATCACCGCCGACTACAACCGGCTCGAACAGGCGTTCTGGAGCCTGATGCACAACGCCGTTCGACGCAGTCCGCACAATGGGTCGATCACGGTCCACACCTGCAATCCCCGGCCCGATTCCATCGTCCTGGAGGTGCGCGACACGGGCAAGAGCATGGACGCGCAGGCCATCGCCTGGGCCTTCTCACCTTTGGAACGTGAAGCCCGCATCGGCGAGGGTCAAGCGCAAAGCACGGGCGTGGGCATGGCCGTCTGCAAGGGCATCATCGAAGCGCATGGCGGCCGAATCGGCATCCGGAGCGAGGAGCAGGCGCCGGGAATCGCCGTGATCGTTGAGCTTCCGGTCCAGCGGCCGTAACGGCCAGGGTGCGGTGCTGCTGCTGCGGGTATAAGAATGGCCAGAATACATCGGTCCTGATTAATCAACCGCAGAGGTGTCTATGGTCAAGGTCATTCCGGCACGAATATCGGAGGGGAACGTCGTGCCCAAGACGCCGCTGCCCTCTGCGGAAAGCATTCGGAGCATATTCATTGTCGTCGAGTTGGCAGATCCGGAGGAGAGTGAGAAGAGAGAATCCACGCTCCCCCGGATGCTCGGTCTTTTGAAAGGGGCCGATGTTTCTGAGGAGGACTACGTCCGGTATCTGGAGGAGAAATACCGCTGAATGCACCTCCTGCTCGACACTGACATCATCTTCGATGTTTTTCTGGACGAAATGGAGACACTTTCGTCCGAAGGATCGTGAGCTCACGCTCAATTACAGAAACGCCTCTGCTTGGACTGCAGTCTCAAGCGGTCGCGGCATCCGCCGGATGCACCCAGGGCTTGCGATAGGGCCGCTTGAGCAGGCGGTTGGCTTCTTCATCACCGACCACCTGCCCCTTGATCGGGTCCCATTCCAGCGACCGGCCCAGCTTGGCCGAAATGTTCGCCAGGATGCACGACGCGGTCGAAATGTGCCCTTCCTCGATGTCCGCCACCGGCTTGCCGCGCGAAGCGATCGCGGCCAGGAAGTCCTTCATGTGCAGCCGGGTGGCCGGCGCGGCGTTAAGCTCGATCTTCGGCTCGGTCACGTCCTCGGGGTACTGCTCCTTCTCGTAGACGCAGTCCTTGTGAATCGCGGGCTCCTTCTTGCCGGCCGGATAGAAGTCATAGCTCATGGTGCTGCACTTGAGCACGCCCTTGTCGCCGTAGAGCACCAGCGCCCAGGGGTACTTCGGGTCCGGCGGATCGCCCCAGGTGCGGTGGGTCCAGACGCAGTTCAGGCCGTCGTGTTCGAAGATGGCCGTCTGCGTGTCGGAAATGTTGGACTTGCCCTCCTTCTGGACGTAAATGCCGCCCGAGGAGGTGATGCGCTTCGGCCAGCCCAGCCCCAACATCCAGCGGGCGGTGTCGTACATATGCACGCACATGTCGCCGATGATGCCGTTGCCGTACTCCATGAAGGTCCGCCACCAGCGCACGTGCGGGATGCCGTCATACGGCCGCAGCGGCGCCGGGCCGGTCCACATCTCATAATCCAGGAAATCGGGGACGGGCTGTACCGGCGGGTTGCCGTTGGCCCGCATGTGGTAGTAGCAGCACATCTCCACGTGGCCGATCTTGCCCAGCAGGCCGGCCTCCACCACGTTCTTCCTGGCGTCGATCAGGTGCGGCGTGCTCTTGCGCTGCGTGCCCACCTGGACCACGCGTTTCAACCGGCGGGCGGCGGCGACCATGGCCGCCCCTTCGGCCACGTCCACGCTGATGGGCTTCTGGACGTACACGTCCGCCCCGGCCTCCATCGCCGCGATGGCCGGCAGGGCGTGCCAGTGGTCGGGTGTGCCCACCAGGACGATGTCGAGATCCTTCTCCTTGAGCATCTCCCGGTAATCGCCATAGGTGCGCGGCTTCTTTTTGGAAGCCTGGCGCGCGGCCACCATGTCAGCGGCCTCGGCCAATTGCTTCTTGTCCGGATCGCAGAGCGAGATGACTTCCACAGGCGCAACCTGGATGAGCCGGAAGAGATCGGACTTGCCGTACCAGCCGGTGCCGATGAGCCCTACGCGGTAGGTTTTCTGGTCCTGGACGCCCTGCACAAAGTAGCCACCGAATGCCGTTGCCACCGTACCCGCCGCCCCGGCCTTGAGGAATTCCCGACGATTCATGACCAACCTCCCGCTGATAGAGCTGACCGTTCACCAAGACACGGACGACACGCAGTGCACAGTATGAGAGATGGAGAGTCTGAGAGAAGGAGGTACAGCGATGGGCTGCCTTCCTCTCCATCGCTCCTTCACTCCATCCGGCTCCGTGTCCGCGGGCTGAGAGTATACCATCCCCGGCCGGCGCGCAAAACGACCGGCCGGGGAAGACACCCAGGCCGGTCGGGAGTGATGCAATCTGAGGACGTCTTTTTCAGCCCTTGGCCAGCAGGGCCTCGGCCGACTGAACCAGCCGCTCCATGCGGAAAGGCTTGTTGATATAGCCGTCGGCGCCCAGACTCTCGGCCCACTGCTGATGCCGCTTGCCGGTGTTGCCCGTGATCATGATGACATAGGGCTTGCTGCCCCGCGGCTTCTTGGCCTTGAGCTTCTCGAGCACCAGGAACCCGCTGCGCTGCGGCAGCATCGCGTCCAGAATGAGCAGGTCAGGGTTTTTCTCCAGAGCCATGGTGACGGCCGTGTTACCGTCGGTCGCGGTCATGATCTGGGCCCCCGTCTCTTTGAACACAGCTTCGATGGCGCCGAGAATATCCGTATCGTCGTCAACAATAAGAATCGATTTCCCGTCAAATGGCTCGGCCATAAAAACCTCCGACTCGTCTGGGGTGATGCCTCTATCTCAAGGTAGCGCGTAGTACGGTATTTGCGCTTAAGTATAGGAGTCGGCAAGGTCCTCTGCAATGGCCGGAGCCCGGCAAATACCCGATTCCCGGCCGGCCCGTCCCTCATTTTTCAACCGGGCGCCGGCGCGATCGCACCGTCCTGGGGTCAACAGTCGATTGAGACGCATTCCGCGGGTACCAGATAGAGGGCCTTGGGCGTCGCGTCCCCATCCAGCCCCGGCCTGGTGGAGACCCCGACCATGAGGCAGCGTCTGCCCCGCCACTCGACCACGCAGCCGGCCCGGCATGGCTTCCCACCCAACTGCTTGAGGATATCCTGCAACTCCTCCGCGGTGATCACCGGGTCCTCCAGGATATAGTCCCCGTCCGCCCGCCAGGCGCCCACGATGGGAATATCGAACTCGCTGCAGGCGGCCTGCCAGCAGGCGTTCTCGTCGCGCGGGCATGAGGGCAACGCGGAGAGTTCGGCCGCCGCCCGCTTGATCACCGACAGCGGCACCGGGTCCCGAACCGGCTCCTCGCAGAAGAACTCCGGAAACGCATTAATCAGACGCGCCTCCAGGCCATCACTGGGGTCCGCCAGGGCCAGCGCCTGCATTAAGGGAATGTTCTTAGGCTCCAGGTGACAGATCGCCGCCCAGTTCTTGTATACCGCCATTTCGCAGCTCCCTTTGGGGATCATTCGTCCGGCTTTACGGAGTAAAGGCTGCGAAACATTCAAAATCAACCGGCTCACGGCGGCCGGATCAGGGGAGCCCACAGGATCAGGCGACCGGCGTCTTGCGGAGGCTCACAGCCCCACCTGCCGGCGGACCGCCGCCAGCAGCTCAGCGCAGCCGGTGCGCACCGGGTCGGCGGCCGGCAGGCCGGACTCCGCCGCAATGGCCCGGATGGCCGCCTCGGCCTCCTCCGGGGTCATGCCCGCCGTATTCACCGCGATCGCCACCACTTTGCCCGGATGGAGCGGGGCCAGCATCTGCTCGTACAGGGCGATCTGCTGGCGGATCGGCGCGATCGGGCAGTCGGGCCAGTTGTTGTGCAGCGTGCGGTCCGGGCGGGTCACCATGACCATGGCATCCGGACAGGTACCGTGCAGGAGCGACAAGGTCACGCCCGAGTAGCCGGGATGGGCGATGGAGCCCTGCCCTTCGATGAAGCAGATCTGCCGGTCGGCCACGTGCTCTACGAGCATTTCGGCCGCCCCGGCGGTGAAGTCGGAAATGGCATGATCCAGGGCCAAGCCCCAGCCCTCGATCATGATGCCGGTCTGGCCGGTAGCCACGAAGGCCGCGTCCAGCCCGGCCTGGACCGCCGCCCGGCGCAGCTCCAGCGAGGTAACCATCTTGCCCACGTTGCAATCCGTGCCCACCGTGAGCACGCGCTTGGCCCGCGTCGCCCGGGCGAGGCCACGAGCCACCCGCTGGATGTTGCCCACGTCGCGCACGTCGTAGAGTCTCGCGTTGTGCTGACTGGCCAGCTCCACCAGCTCGGGATCTTTGCGGAGCATGACGTGCAGCCCGCTGATGATGGACAGGCCGTTCTTGAGCGCGTCCACCACGTGCCGCCGCATCACATCGGGCAGAGCCCCTCCCGTCGGCGCGATGCCGATCAGCACGGAATCCGGCTTCACGACCAGGGCATCTTTAACGCTGGCGAAGATGGGTACGCCGGTGATGCCCGTACCCGGCAGAGCATCCTCGATCTGCTGCTCCGCGTAAGCCGAATCGAGTACGCCGACGCAGTGGTCCCGCCGGTAACGCAGCACGGACACGCCCGTCTTGGACGAAAACACACCGAGTTTGCCCTCGGTCAGGATCAACATCCGCTTGCAGGGAATTTCGTGAATCATGCCCCTATGGTAACGCGAAAAGGTCTTTGAATACATGGAGGCCGCCATCCGTCGGTCAGCCACGGGCTGGTATGGTCTTGCCTGAGTTATCGGGCCGGCAGCTTCGCCCTGCGGGCCGGATCGTGGAAGAGCATGAACCTGAGCTGGGCCTCCTGGCCGTGGCACTGCGTGCAGATATTGGGCGCGATGAACGCCCGCAGGTTCAGCCGCATGGCCCGCCGCTCCGCGTCGGACAACTTTCCATTCTTGGCCGCCAGTTGCAGCAGATCCAGCCGGCCATGCGACAGGTGGCAGGTGCGGCAGGTGATCTGCCCGTTCCGGCTGACCAGGCCGGCCGAATCGAACAGCGGCAGGTAGCCGGGGGCCTCGGGCGCGACCATGTTGGGCACGAAGATGGGAGGATGCGTCGTCACGGCGCGCACCGGGGCCGGGCCTTCGGAGTGGTGGCAGGCCAGGCAGACGATGCCGTCGCTGACCGAACTGGTGGCTCCGACCTGGTGCTGGTCGAGGAAGCGCGGCGAAAGCATCTGCCCCCACGTCTTGTCGGGGCTGGCGTGCATGGCGTGGCACGGCCGACATTGCCCGGCATCAAAGCCGAGTTTGGCAAGGCGTTCCGTGGCGTGGCCGGTCTGCTCCATGTACTTCTTCTGCTCGTGGCAGCTCAGGCATACGCCGGCGGGCTCGTCCGGCTGTCCGTTGATGAGATAGCCCGGCTTCGCCCCGCCGTGGGGGTCGTGGCAGGTGCGGCAGGTCATCCGATGGTGGCCGGCTTCGTCGGTGGGAACCTTTTTGTGGCTCACCTTTTTCTGGTCCGGGCTGATATCGTGCGGGTGCAGGATGGCCCGATCGCCCTTGGAACCCCACGCCTCCTTGGGGTGGCAGGCCAGACAGGCCCCGTCATGGCCGGCATCGGCTTGCGGGGGCGGGAAGCGAAGCAGCGTTTTCGTGTCGTTACTGTGCGGCAGGTGGCAGGCCAGGCAGAGCCCTTTGGCTGCCGCCGTCTTGTCGGGCCAGGTCTCCGGGCGCCGTGAAGGATCATGCGGCCCGCCGGCCATGCGGGCCTCCTCCGCGTGGCACATTGCGCAAAGCTCGGCCACGGGGGCGATCAGGAACTGCTTGTGTCGTGATTCGTGCGGGTTATGGCAGTCGCTGCAAGCGGTTCGCGGGTGGGGGAAAGTGCTGGCCGGCTTGGCCTGGGCCCATCCGCGCGGCTGATGACAGGCCGTGCATTGACCGGCCGGATCGCCCGCAGTGACGACCGGGGTCCGCGCGGGACGGTGGGCCGGGTGACAGGTGCGGCACGTTCCGCCGGCGGGGCGTGTCTCCGGCATGCTGGTTGCGGGTTGGGTGCCCGCCCGTCGGCCCCGCCCGCTCGGCTCACTGCGGATATCATGCAGCGTTCCGAAGATACTGGCCTGACGCCGATGGCAGGTCAGGCACAGTCCATCCGAACCTGAATCCCCCACCACAATCGGCTCAAACCGGGCCGTCGCGGTCGAGTGACACGCCAGGCAATCCATCTTCTGGCCGGCCCGGCCCCGAGCACCGGCCTGCACCAGCTTCTCCGGCACGCCGCGCTTCAAGACCGGCTGGGGATGCATCTGGCCAGGCGCGTCCTCCGCCAAGTCCTGGTGGCAGGCCACGCACACCTCACCACTGGCGCGCTCGGAGCGGACATAGCCGAGGAACGGCTGATGGGCACGCGGGCCGGAAGCGCCGGACCGTGTTCGCGCGGCCTGGGTCTCCGCGGCGGGGGCCGAATGGCAGGCGCTGCAGCGCTTATCCAGCGAAGTGAACGGCGTCTGCTTGTGGCAGCCGCGGCAATTGACGGCCTGATGGTACGAGGCCAACGGCCAGCCGGTATCGGCATGGTCGAACGGCTTAGGCGCCGGCTCATCCGGCTTCCGGTGACAGTCTCCGCAGCGTGCCTCGTCGTCCACCCGGTGGCAGCCCACGCAGGATTGATGATGTTCCTCCGGCGTTCGGACCCTCTGCACGTGCTGCTTGCCGGCCTCGTGGCAGCGCATGCAGTTGTCGCTCCGATGGCAATCCACACAGGAATTGCCGTAGCGCTCGATATGGTGCTTGTGGCTGAAGACCACCCTGGACTTCACGCCGGGCCGGTGTTCTGTCTGGTAGATCTCGACGTCCGGCTTGGCGATCACTGGATGCGGCTTGCCCATGTAAAGCGCCGCGGCGGAGAGCTCCCCGGAGGCATTCGCCTCGCCGATCGGCCGGTGGCAAGACTGGCAGTGATCCCCCTGGGCCCACTCCCGATGACAGCCCATGCACTGGCGATGATAGGCGCCTTTCAGGCTGGGCTTGGCGATATCCTCGCGAACCAACTGGGGCTCGTGGCAGCTACGGCATTCCGGGTGGGCCTGGCCTTCGGGGGTATGATGATGGCAGACCGTGCAGTTGTCGGCCATGCGGGCATGGCCCGCGTGGTTGAACGGAACCGGCCCGAAAAAGTCCTTGTCCCGGGGCTGGCCTTTGAGCATGTCCAGCAGGATCAGGCCCGGACCCTGCTGTGCGGTATCTTGATCGGCGGGCCTGCTGGCAAGCTGCGGCTGGCTTGCGGCCACCCCGTTGGCATTCTCCTCCGCATGGCAGGCTCGACAAGCGGCCCGGCCCATCATCGCGGCGGATCCGCCGGCACGCGCCGGCGAGAGCCCGGCCCCCACCAGCAGCACAATGGTCAGAGCGGCCCATCTTGGCATCTCGAGTTCCTCTATCAAAGGCGCAATCCTTGACGCCGGCTACCGCTATGCCGTGGCGTGATCCGCGTGCTCGCATAATACCGGCATACGGTTCACAATCCATCGGAAGGCCAGCACGCCCACGACAATCAGCGTAATCGTGACCGTGATTTCGATCCAGTGGGGAACGTAACGAACCTCGTCGGTCCAGCGAAACGCGATGATCGAGACGTTCAACCGGTTCAGCACGATCCCCAGGACGGTCCACACGCTGGTAATGCGCGTCAGCGTGGCGCTTTGCCTTCTGGCCGCGACGACATACAGCACGCAGGGCAGGAGCACGAAGCCCATCACCTCCACCAGAAACAGGCCGCCGTAAGGGGTCAGCAACAGACCCCAATGGCCGCCCTTGGCCACCCCGATCCACTTCAGCAGGAAGTAGACCAGCAGTACCACGGACGCCGCCTTGCCCAGGCCGATGACCAGGCGGTCGAGTTCAGCCGGATCCTGGTCTGCCACCAGGTGATGAAAGGCCCGGTGCGAGAGCATACTCTCCACGATCACCATCGAAAGCCCGGCCACCACCGCGGACACGAAGAAAAACAGCGGAAGATACGGCGTATACCACAGCGGGTGGAGCTTGGACGCGGCCATCAGGAACAGCCCGCCCAACGAACTCTGGTGCATGGTGGAGAGCACGATGCCCGCCACGATCACAACGAGCATGATGCGGCGCAATATCTTCAGGGCGCGCTCGAAGCGCAGCCGCTCGCAGACCATCGGCAGGAATTCGAGGAAAAGCACGGTGTTATAGAGCATGACGCACCAGCCCACCTCGAACATGACCGAGTGCGGCTGCCAGAAGACCATGGGATGCCAGATATTGTACGGCCGGCCCAGGTCCATCATCAGACCCAGCACCGCCAGGATGTAACCCAGAAAGGCGGTGAGGATCGCGGGGCGAACGAAGCGTTCGTATCGCTCCAGATGAAGAATGTGCACCGTGCCGGCCAACACGAAGCCGCCTGCCGCCAGGGCCACGCCGCAGAGCATGTCAAAACCGATCCACAAGCCCCAGGGATAATCGTCGGTGAGATTCGTCGTGGCCGACAGACCGTGCGTGAACCGCAGGACCGTCACCGGCAACCCCACGCTCAACACCAGGGCCGCCACCAGGTTAAACGGCGTCACCAGCGACCGGACATAGTCGCGCACGGACATGCCCATGAACAGCAGGTCCAACAGCCAGGCCTGACGCTTGGTGAGAGGTAGAACCGTCTCTGCCACGCCTACGCTCCCTTCGCAGCAGTGGGGGTCTGAGGATTCTCTTCGCCGCCGGCCGAGGGGCCGCGCGGTTTGGTCAAGGCATACAATCCCGCCAGCGCCACCGGCCAGATGCTCACGACCAGCGGGATGATGGACAGGAAGCCCTCCGTCAACTCGGGAGCCGGCCGGGTCCCCAGGTCGGTGCGGAAGCCAAGCTGGTCGAACGCGGTGGGCGCTATGTACAGCCAACCCGTGCCGCCCACTTCGTGCTCGCCGTAAATGTGGTCCACGTACACGTCCGGCCGGCTGCGGATCTTCTCCCGGGCCAGGGCCAACAGCTTGCCCCGCCGGTTGAAGGTGATGGCCTCCACCGGGCAGATCTTCGCACAGGCCGGAACGCCCCCCTCTTTCGAGACCTTCTCAAAGCACATGGTGCACTTCCGCACCACCGGCGTGAGCGGAACGTCATACGTGTAAGCCGGAATCGAAAACGGGCAGGCCATGATGCAGTAGCGGCATCCCATGCACAACGACGCCTCGTAGATCACCGGTCCCTGCTCGCTCTTGCGGATCGCCGCGACCGGGCAGACGGAGGCGCACGCCGGCTGGTTGCAATGCAGGCACTGCTTCTTCACGTAAACCGGCTGCCCCTCCGGCTCGCGGCCCTTGTACCGGTTGACCACGGTGAGGTTGCCGGCGTCGGGCCGGCGCTCCCGCTGAAAGACAGAGGTATCCTCGTAGCTTTCGAGAGAATCGTTGGGCAGGCCGTTCGCCTCTTTGCAGGCGAACTCGCACTTGCGGCAGCCGATGCACACGCTCAGATCCGTGAGCATGCCCCACCACTCGTGGGCGGCGCTTCCCCCGGATGCCGCACACGCGGGTCGACCGCCCGCCGCGCCGGCGGCGCTGATCACTCCCGCCAGTTTCAGAAATGCCCGCCGGGTCGTTGCCATCACGCCTGCCCTTTCCTGATAGTGCCGATACGAGGCGGATACTTCTATAGTAGTATATTAAGTGATTGTTTTCACAATGCAAGAGCTCCCCGCACTCCTCCCGCCCCGGGAACCCCCCTGCCGCATCAGGCTAAAGAGGCCCCCTGCCGGCCTAAGTGGCGATGAGAACGGCTTTTGTCATCAGGAGCCGCAAAGATTGAGATGGAATGTCAGTTTCCGGTATTTCCCCCCGCCGGCGCACGCCGCGTGGCGCGCACCCTCATCGCGCCCACATCCGGGACTTTTCTTCGGCCCGCGCCTGTCCGGCGGGATCGCGCCCCACGGGCCGCGCCGCACACGCTCGCAAGCGGTGCGGCGCCGCTACTTCCTGCTGGTGATCACGTTCACGGGCTCGACCAACTGCTCCGTCTCCTTCGACTGGCACTTGGGGCAGGCCGGCCGGGGCTCGCGCTCGTGCTCGGAGAGGCTGGTGATCACTTCGAACGTGTGCCCGCACTTGCGGCACTTGTAATCGTAAGTGGCCATGGCAGTACTCCTGACAGAAAGTGAACGTCCTTCCCTTTATTATTACCCTCCCGATGGACGGGCAACGCCCCGGACTCGCCCTGGAGCTGATGTGTGAAGCGCGCACCTGCGCTCCTCATCGTCGTGATCGGCCCTTCCGAAGCCATACCCCTGAAGTTGGAAATCACTGCTGAGCTGACGCATCGCCCGGAACGGCTGAACCCTGCTGACCGGGGGCCTTGGGCACCCGACAACCCAGCAAGACCTGCCCAAGTTGGCAATGGAAACCGTAAGAGCTCATAGACTCCGACCCCAGGTCTCGCTCCGGCTGAATCCCCGGTTTCAGAAATCGTGACCCGCAGGTTCAGAGAACCTGGGCCACCCGCGTCAGGATTGCGAGCCGGCCCGCAGGTCGGTAATCCGCGATGCATGCGCAGAAAAAAGCCCGCGGCTTGGGAACCGCGGGCTTGGTTGGTAAACACCTGCATCCTTTGACCGGATTTGACCGGAACAACCGGCACGGAGGCCGGCGGCTACAGCATCAGGTGGCTTCGGCAGTACCGGCCGCACCGGCAACCGCCGGGGTCTCGGCAGCCGCGGCGGTCTCGTCGACGAGGCCCTGGAAGACCAGTTGCGTCTCGCCGTCTTCGTTTTCGCGGGCAGTGACCACGATGCGGTTCTTGCCCTTGTATTCGCCGCGGAGAATGGCCTCGGACAGCGGGTCCTCGATCTTGTTCTCGATGGCCCGGCGAAGCGGACGGGCGCCGAACTTCTCGTCGGTGCCGGACTCGATCAGGAAGTCCTTGGCTGACTGCTCCAGGTGGAGGGTCAGGCCGCGCTCGGCCAGGCGCTTGGCCACCTTGGCCGCCTCCAGATCCACGATGTGGATCAGGTCGTCGTGGGTGAGCTTGCGGAAGACCACCAGCTCGTCCACGCGGTTGATGAACTCCGGCCGGAAGTAGCGCTCCACCTCGTTCTGGAGCATGACCTTCATCTTCTCGTAGCTGACGTTGTCGTCGCGCTTGCCGAAGCCGAACTCACCCTGGCTGGTGATGCGGTCCGCACCGATGTTGCTGGTCATGATCAGGATGGTGTTCTTGAAGTCCACGTGCCGCCCGAACGAGTCGGTCAGCCGGCCTTCCTCCATGATCTGCAGCAGCATATTGAACACGTCGGGATGGGCCTTCTCGATTTCATCGAGCAGGACCACGCTGTACGGCCGACGGCGGATGCGCTCGGTGAGCTGGCCGCCCTCTTCGTAACCGACGTAGCCCGGGGGCGCGCCGATGAGCCGGCTGACGTTGTGCTTCTCCATGAACTCGCTCATGTCCAGGATGACGAGGGCGTCCTCGTTGCCGAACATGAACTCGGCCAGGCACTTGGCCAGGTACGTCTTGCCCACGCCGGACGGGCCGATAAAGATGAAGCTGCCCATCGGACGGTTGGGATCCTTCAGGCCGCTGCGCGACCGCCGAACCGCGCGGGCCACGGCCCGCACCGCCTCGTCCTGGCTGACGACGCGCTTGTGCAGCTCGTCCTCCAGCCGGAGCAGACGTTCGACCTCGTCCTTCTCGACCCGGGTCAGCGGCACGCCGGTCATGCGCGACACGACCTCGGCGATGGTCTCGTCATCGACGATGCCATCCACTTCCTTGGCCCGGTCGCGCCACTCGCGCATCATCTCTTCCTTCTTGGCGCGGGCGACTTCGGCCTTGTCACGCAGCTCCGCTGCGCGCTCGTAGTCGGCGTTCTTGACCGCCTCGTCCTTCTCCATGAGCAGCCGTTCGATCTCGCGTTCGATCTCCGTAAGATTCGGCGGCTTGGTCATGCTGCGCAGGCGGATGCTCGCACCGGCCTCGTCGATGACGTCAATGGCCTTGTCCGGCTGGACGCGGCCAGTGATGTAGCGGTTGGACAGCTCCACGGCCGCGGCGATCGCCTCGTCGGTGATCTGAACGCGGTGGTGAGCTTCGTAACGGTCGCGCAGCCCCTGCAGGATGAGGGCCGTCTCCTCCCGGCTGGGCTGCTCGACGATGATCTGCTGAAAACGGCGTTCGAGCGCGCCGTCCTTCTCGATGTACTTGCGGTACTCATCCAGCGTGGTCGCACCGATGCACTGGATCTCGCCGCGCGAGAGGGCCGGCTTGAGCACGTTGGAGGCATCAATGGCGCCTTCCGCGCCGCCCGCTCCGACCAGCGTGTGCAGCTCGTCAATGAACAGGATGACGTTGCGGGCCCGGCGGACCTCGTTCATGACCGCCTTGATCCGCTCCTCGAACTGGCCGCGGTACTTGGTGCCGGCCACCATCATGGCCAGGTCCAAGACCACAATGCGCCGATCGGCGAGAATCTCGGGGATTTCGCCGCTGACGATCTTCTGGGCCAGACCCTCAACAATGGCGGTCTTGCCCACGCCGGCCTCACCCAGCAGCACCGGGTTGTTCTTTTGACGCCGGCACAGGATCTGGATCACTCGCTCGATCTCGCGCTGCCGGCCAATGACCGGGTCGAGCTTGCCTTCCCGGGCCATCTCGGTCAGGTCGCGGCCGAACGAATCCAGGGCCGGGGTCTTGCTCTTGCCCTTTTTGGTGGTTTCGGGCCCGCCGCCACCGCCGCCACTGGCCTGCTCGACGGTATCGTCGCTCTCATTGGCCGCGCCGAGCAGGTTCAGAACCTCTTCACGGACATCTTCAAGCTTGAGCCCCAGGTTCATGAGCACCTGGGCCGCGACGCCGTCCTGCTCCCGCAGGAGGCCCAGCAGCAGATGTTCAGTGCCGACGTAGTTGTGGTTGAGGTTACGGGCCTCTTCAATGGCGTATTCGATGACCTTTTTGGCCCGCGGAGTCTGGGGCAACTTGCCCATTGTGACCATGTCCGGACCGCGCTTGACCAGCTTCTCCACTTCGAGCCGGACCTTGCGCAAGTCAACGTCAAGGTTCTTAAGGACGTTCGCCCCGACCCCTGAACCTTCCTTCACCAGCCCCAGCAGGATGTGCTCGGTGCCAATGTACTCGTGATTGAATCGCTGCGCCTCCTGGTTGGCCAGGGCCATAACCTTTCGAGCGCGATCAGTGAATCTTTCGAACATGAAATCCTCGCTTCCAGCCGGTCCACTCTCGCATCAAACTTCGGAAATCTGCGAGGGTTAAAAACGGGCCGGGGATGGGTAGGAGCAATCTCTCAGTAAACAGAAGATTCTAGCACCATCTGAACACTCCTTCAACCAATGCGATAACTGCACGGGACGCTCGCAAAGCACCCCGACACGCACGCAAGCTCGCGATTCTTATCGGTTTAACTCAAGCAGGGGTTGTGGTGAAAGTGAGCTCGGCGCGCGGTCTATCAGAGCTGATCGAGGGCTTGACGGATTTCCGCCGAGTAGCGCTGCTGGATATCAAGCTGCTGAGCTTCGAGCCAAGCTCGGCGGGCTCGCGCGGTTCTGCCCGTCTGGGTGAGCAGACGGGCCCACAACACGCGCGTGGGAACATCGGCATCATCGATGGATAAGGCCACGCGCAAAGGGGACTGGGCCGCCGCGAATTCGCCGCGGGCCAGGGCTTTTTCAGCCAGATCGCGCAGGGCCTGTAACTCGGCCGGCAGGTTGGGATCCCGCAGGAGGCGGATCCGGCCGATCAGCAGCCCCTGCCCCGCGAGCCAGGCAGCCAGGGCCAGGCCCCCGCCGGTCAGCGTCACCCAGCGGGGAAGGCTCATCGGGGCCAGAACGCTCCCACAGATGGCCACTTCGGCCCCCAGTCCAAACCATAAGGCCACCGCCAGCCCCAGCCAGACCCGTCCCAAGGCAATCAGGCCGGTGCCGGGCACCAGCAGGTTCATCAGAATGGCGAGCCAGAAACGTCTCACGGCGGGCATTATACGGAAAGAAACCATCAGCAGCCTCCCCGGCATGAATTCGAGTCGAGCCCCTTGGCCGGGCGGAACTTCCGTTGGATCCCAGGCCGGCTCGCGGGCCTCGTTCCCGCCCCACCCGGGTGTGGCAATTCTTTATGACAGGTTGACGCGGGGCCCCGGAGGGCGTGTATCTTGCACGCCTTTGAGGCGGGCAGGATGCCCGCCCCCCGATACGCCGGCCGTTTCACCATAGTCCTTTGCCAGCCCCCCATCCCGAGGACCGCTCTTGACGGTCTCCACGCAGTGCATAAGGTGGCACATTGAGTTCTGAGGCAATAGACGCGAGTGGAGAACCAATATGCGAACCAGCATGAAACGCGCAGCGGTGGCCGGTTGTCTGTGGGCGGTGGTCCTGAGCGGATGCGATACGGGGGCCGGGCCTGAGCGGGCCGCGGCCGGTCGGACTCGCGGAGCGGCGGATTTTGCCACCCGCCCGTTCGAGGGGGTCTCGTTGACCGAACTCCGACCAGTGGCGGAGCGGGTCTTTCGCTCGTACTTCCGCATGGACGCCGCCTCTTCCTCGGCGACGGAGTGGGTGGCCTTCCCCACCAACATCGATCCGCGCGAGCCCGCTGGGCCGAATGTTGAGCCAACGGCACTCACCGAGGACACGGCGGCCGAGGAGCGGCCACGCGAGACGATGGGCGACGTGATCGGCCTTGCCCCCCGCCGGTATCGGCGCACGGCTGAAATGCGCCTGGTGCCGGACCAGGATCGAGTGGTGGTCCAGGTCCGCGTGGGCATACAGCGGCTGACCACCACGGAACGTGCGGCCTTCGCCCGCGAGCGCGGCGACGATCGACCGACGGATACGGCCATTGACCGGCTGGGGCCCACCTCCCCGGCCACGCGCGAAGAATGGCGGGATTACCGGCGGGACCGCGGTCTGGAACAGGAGATTCTCAACGCGATCCAGGCGGGCCTGGCCACCACGCAGCCAGCGGCGGAATGAGATGAAAAGTGCGGCTTAACCGCTCCGGCCCAACTATAATGACCGGTTTGACGAGGAGCTGACCGCCGTGTCTATTGACGTTGAACTCGGGAAAGACGTGGACTTGGATCGTATTGCCGCCGCCGTCCGCGAGATTCTGCTGGCCGTGGGCGAAGACCCCGACCGCGAGGGCCTGCAGGACACGCCCATGCGCGTCGCGCGGATGTACGCGGAATTGTTCGCAGGCTTGCGCACGGACCCCGCGGCGCATCTGACGACGGTTTTCACGGAGCAATATGACGAGCTGGTGGTGCTGCGCGATATTCCGTTTAACTCGCTGTGCGAGCATCATTTGATGCCGTTCGAGGGCGTGGCTCACGTGGCCTATCTTCCCAACGGAAAGATCGCGGGTATTTCCAAGCTGGCGCGCGTGGTGGACGCCTTTGCCAACCGGCCGCAGGTCCAGGAGCGGCTTACCAACCAGATTGCCGATCTGCTGGAGGAACGGCTGGACGCCAAGGGCGTGGCCGTGATCATGAAAGCGACGCATACCTGCATGACCTGCCGGGGCGTCAAGAAGCCGGGCAGCCTCATGGTGACGTCGGCGCTGCGCGGGCGGTGCAAGTCAGACGCCCGCACCCGCAGCGAGGTCATGGTGCTCCTGGGTGATCCCAATACGGCCCGCTGACGTTCTCCCCTGATCGGAAACCTTCCCGTGCTAAAATGGCCCGGGGCCGGCAGCGGGAATTTCTTCCGCTGAGAGTCGGGTGTTGCCGTTGGGCGGATGGTTTAACCATGCCGGTGATGAAAGACGAGGCCGTGGCGCTCCGGCGGATCGACTATTCCGAGACCTCCCAGGTTCTGCTCTTCCTCACCCGGGGGCATGGGCCGCGGCGTCTGCTGGCCAAGGGAATCAAGCGGGGCACCAAGCAGAAATTCGCCACGGGCATCGATCTTCTCGAACACGGGCGAGTGGTCTTTGCGGTGCGGGCAAGCGGTGAAAGCGGGCTGGGCAACCTGACGGAGTGGCGGCAGATCGATCTGTACACGGGGCTGCGCTCCGATCTTCATCGGCTGTACGCGGCCCAGTACGCGGCCGAGGTGACCGCCGCGATGGTTGAGGAGGCCGACCCGCATCCGGAGCTGTTCGACGCGCTGGTGGGGTTTCTGAAGGCCCTGGTGAGCGGCGGCGAGCCGTTGGGGCTCCTGGCCGACTACCAGGCGACCCTGCTGGCCAGCACCGGCTTATGGCCGGATCTGACCCGCTGCCTGCTGTGCAACCGCCCGGCGCCCCCTGGACGGGCAGGATATTTCTCCGCCACCCAGGGGGGTCTGATCTGCCGGGACTGCATCAATCGGGTGGCCGAGAAATGTAAAGTCAGCGGGCTGGTGCTGGATGCCCTCCGCAGGCGTGCATTCTCGCTTGAATCTGCGCCGGGGGCATTCGAGTTGCTCGACTACACCATCGCTCATATGCTTGGGCGTCGTCCCGGTCTGTCGCGATTCATCCGGGGACAGGTCCGATAGCCTTCGGAGTTCCGGCGGAGAACAGAACGGCTGACCTGTGAAAAGTGGCGAGCCCATCCGGGCCCCGGGGCCTATCCTCCCAGCAAGGAGGGGTTTGTGTAAAGCGACAGGCGGATATTTTTGTGTTGCCAACAAGGAGTTTTTCCCGCGCGTTCCGCCCTTGGCTGGCACAGCGTGCGTTCGTCCAGTAGAATTCCGGACCCGGTTCGATGTTGTCAGCCACACGCCCCGGCAGGACGCCGAAGACGCAAGCCTCGGACCGCCTAGCAGTGGAGTTGACTCCATGTTCAATCTCATCCCCCGCGATATGGGCTTCTTCAATCTGTTTGATGAAGCCGCGGCTGTGGTTCTGCGGACCGCAGAGGCATACGCCCAGGTCGCCAGGAATTACCACCAGAAAGATCAGTGGATCGCCCGGATCCGGCAGTGCGAACATGACGGGGACGACATCACCCATCGCACCCTGGGAAAGCTGGACCAGACCTTCCTCACCCCCTTCGACCGCGAGGACATTCAGGCGCTGATGATGCGTATGGATGACGTGATCGACGAGATCGACGCGGCTTCCAAGCGGCTGACCCTGTATCTCATTGACGAGCCGACCGACTGGCTGGTCAAGCAGACGGACGTCCTGGTCCGGGCCGCGCAGCAAATCGGCCAGGCGGTGACCGGCCTGCGCAACCTCAAACACCCCCACCAGACGCAGAAATGCCTGGTGGAGATTCACAAACTGGAAAACGAGGGCGACGAGAACAATCATGCGGCCGTCGCCGAGCTCCTGAACCGCTCCGCCGACCCCATCTTGGTGATGAAGTGGAAGGAAATCTACGACATGACCGAACGAGCCATCGATGGATGTGAGGATGTGGCGAACATCATCGAGGCGATCATCATCAAGAACACCTGACAGGTCGGCCTGATGCTTACGTTGATTATTGTCATCATCCTGGTGGCGCTGGTGTTCGATTTTCTGAACGGATTCCACGACGCCGCCAACTCCATTGCAACCATCGTCTGTACACGCGTGCTGACGCCGGCCCAGGCCGTCATGTGGGCGGCCTTCTTCAACTTCATCGCCGCCTTTGTTTTCGGAACGCGGGTGGCGGATCGGGTCGGCAAGGGCATGATCGACACCGAGGCGGTGGACATCTACGTGGTTCTGGCCGGTCTGCTGGGGGCCATCATCTGGAACATTATCACCTGGTGGCTGGCCCTGCCGACCAGTTCGTCTCACGCCCTGCTGAGCGGCTATGCGGGGGCGGCCATTGCCAAGGGCGGCATGGGCGTCCTGATTCTTCCGGGCTGGATCCCGGTGCTGCTGTTCATCGTGCTCTCGCCGATCATTGGTTTCGTGCTGGCCTACATCAACGTGATCATCACGTCGTATTTGTTCCGGAATGCGCGGCCGCGGAAAGTCGACAGTCTCTTCCGGCGGCTCCAACTCGTCTCCGCGGGGCTGTACAGCCTGGGCCACGGGACCAACGACGCCCAGAAGACGATGGGCATCATCGTGGCCCTGCTGGTCGCCGCCGGCCCCCAGTACGCGGCCTGGACCGAAGGCGGCTTACATCTCTTCGGCCGACAGCATGAGATCGCGCTGTGGATTATCCTGTCCTGCAACGGCGCCATCGCCCTGGGCACCATGTTCGGGGGCTGGCGCATCGTGAAAACCATGGGCGACCGCATCACGCGACTTCAGCCCATCGGCGGCTTCTGCGCGGAGACGGCCGGGGCCATGACCCTGATCGGCACGGCCATCAATGGCATTCCCATCTCGACCACCCACGCCATCACCGGGGCGATCCTGGGAGTGGGCAGCGCGCACAATCCCAAGTCGGTGCGTTGGGCCTGGGGCGAGCGGATCGTCATGGCCTGGGTATTGACGCTGCCCTGCTCAGCCTTTATCGCCGCCATCGCGTATCTGCTGATTCACGGGTTCCTCTTGATCATAACCGGCGGCGGGGAAATTCCTCATCCCTCACCCATGTAAGACGAGGGGGCAGGCAGTCCTGAGGCGACGACGCCCGGCGAGGATCACCCCTCCCACGCCGATGCACGCGAGCGCGGCCGGTTCAGGGACCGGGAATTGTTGGACATCAAATGACTCAGGTGACAACCAATCCCCGTAGCGCAACCCACTGATAATGTCGATCTGCGTGCCGGGCGGCAGTGGATCGAAAGTGAAGCGAAGTACGGAACCGTCCACCTGAATGTCCAGGCCGGAGGGCACCGCCCCATCGGCCAGGATGGTCGCGGGTTCGACATAAGGACCGGTCAGCCGCCACTCAAACCCTGGCGCATCAATCCGCTGGGTCCAGCCCGTCCAGCTTCGCTGACCGGAGATCGTCAGGTGCTCGCAGACTCTAATGAAGTGCTGCGGCTCGACCGAGTTGCCCGGCCAGTGTCGCTCGAGGCGCATCCGCCAAGTCGGCCCGGAGGGATCAAGCTCCACCCCGATCCGGTCATTGGGCGATCCGATTTGTGTTTCCCATGTTTTAGGGGCTAATGGGGCTTGATACATCCCTTCGATCGTGTGGGTCGTCTCTCTCGGACCGCTCCCGCCGACCCCCTGGGCCAGGGCGGTCGTGCCCACTCCGACTATGAACAGGAAAATCAAACGCGAGGACATGGGCGATCTCCTTCCAAGAAAGGAAAACCTGCGAGGGCGGAGCGTCCTCCTCGATTGCTTCATTGACGCCAAAGGGCGTCCCTCGACCTGCTGAATGTACGCGAATCTCAGAAATGTGCTTCCTTCACGCACACCTGTTGTACAGCACCGCACCCCACTGGAGGATTCAAGCCAGGGCTTTAGGCCATCGTCCGATAAGAACCCCGGCACGCGAGGAGTCGGGGCTTCTTCTTGCGTTGGCTCGGCACACGCCGGGCAGGCGCCGCCGGTGTTGCCGGTCGGACCGGAGCCGCACCCGCGGCACGGGCCGAGGCGGGCGCGGCGGAAGAGCACCTGCGCTGATTCCGCCCGGGACTCTTGCTGATGTGACGGCTGAAGCCGTCTCCGTCGCTACAGAATAAACCGGCTCAAGTCCTCGTCCTTGGTGATGTCGGCCAACCGCTCGCGGACCTCCTGGCCGGTGATGACGATGGATTCGCCCTTGCGATCGGGGGCCTCGAAGGAGAGCGTTTCGAGCACTTTCTCCACGATGGTGTAGAGCCGGCGGGCCCCGATATTGAGCGTCGTGCGGTTGACCTGGTAGGCGATCTCGGCCATCGCGTCGATCGCGTCGGGGGTGAACTCCAGCTTCACGCCCTCGGTGGCCATCAGGGCCACCTGCTGGCGGGTGATGGCGTTCTGCGGCTGGGTCAGGATGCGGATGAAGTCCTCCTTGGTCAGGTCGGACAATTCGACGCGGATGGGGAAGCGGCCCTGCAGTTCGGGCATGAGGTCGGAGGGCTTGGTCACGTGGAACGCCCCGGCGGCGATGAACAGGATGTGATCGGTGCGCACGGGCCCGTGCCGGGTGTTCACCGTGGAGCCTTCCACGATGGGCAGCAGGTCGCGCTGGACGCCCTGGCGGGAGACATCCGGGCCGTGCTCGCTGCCGGTGGAGGCGATTTTGTCGATCTCATCGATGAAGATGATGCCGTTGTTCTCCGTCCGGCGGATGGCCATCTCGGTGACCTTCTCGCGATCGATGAGCTGGTCGCAGGCCTGCTGGAAGAGCACCTTGCGGGCCTCGCGCAACGGCAGGCGGCGGTTTTTCTGCTGCTGGGGAATGAGCTTCTCGAAGAAGTTCTGAATTTCAGGGTCCAACTGGTCCATGCCGAAGGTGGCCATCATGCCCATGGGCATGGCCTTCTCCTCGGCGACGATCTCCACGTCGCGGTCATCGAACTCGCCGGCCCGGAGGCGCTGACGGAATTTCTCGCGGTTGCGGTGGCGCTGCTGGGCCTCCGGGCTGTTGGGATCGTCGATGATCCGGGCGCTGCCGGGCAGCAAATGGTCCAGCAGGCGTTCCTCGGTGACCCGCTCGGCCTGTTCACGGACCACCTCGGTCTGCTCCTCACGAACCATGTTCAGGGCCAGGTCGAGCAGATCGCGGACCATGCTCTCCACGTCACGCCCGTGATAGCCGACCTCGGTGTAGCGCGAAGCTTCGACCTTTACAAAGGGAGCGTTGACCAGCCGGGCCAGCCGACGGGCGATTTCCGTCTTGCCCACGCCGGTGGGGCCGATCATCAGGATGTTCTTGGGCCCCACCTCGGCGGCCATGGACTCCGGGAGCTGGAGACGCCGCCATCGATTCCGCACGGCCACGGCCACCGCGCGTTTGGCTTCATCCTGGCCAATGATGTATTTGTCCAGTTCGGCAACGATTTGTTTGGGCGTTAGAGAGTTCATTGGGTTTCTATAAGAGTCAGTGGTTAGTTGTCAGTTGTCAGTTGTTGGGTAATTGGTCCTTGGTCCTTTGTTCTTGGTTCTTTGTCCTTTGGTCAGTTGCAGGAGATCCATGCCACGGGCAACTTGAGCCGCACAAACCCGAACAACTGACAAAAGGACAACTGACAACTGCCTCAGCCTATGGTCTCCACCGTAATATTCTCATTGGTGTAAACACAGATTTCCGCCGCGATGCGCAGCGATTCCCGCACCACCTCTTCCGCACTGAGCGTGGAATGCTTCAGCAGGGCCCGGGCCGCCGCCACCGCGTACATGCCGCCGGAGCCGATGCCGATTACGCCGTCGCGGGGTTCGATGACATCGCCGGCCCCGCTGATCATCAGGGAGGTCTGGGCGTCCACCGCGATCAGCAGCGATTCCAGGCGGCGCAGTATGCGATCGCTGCGCCATTCCTTGGCCAGTTCGATCGCCGCCCGGCGAATATTGCCCTTGAAGGCTTCGAGCTTGCCCTCGAACCGCTCCAGCAGCGCGAAAGCGTCCGCCGCGGAGCCCGCGAAACCGCAGAGCACCTTGCCCCCCGCCAGGCGGCGAAGCTTGTTGGCGTCATGCTTTACGGCCGTCTGGCCCAGCGTGACCTGCCCGTCTCCGCCAATGGCGCTCTGCCCGTCTTTCCTGACACACAGGATGGTCGTGCTGCGAATTCGATTACGATGGTTCCTCATACCCACGTTCACTCCTGCCAGACCCCCTGACCACCAGGGCGCCGCGCCCGCAACCGGGTGGGTGGCAATAGAGTATAGGAAAGCGTATGCTCAGGCGGAGTGCAAGCGGGAGTATAAATGACATGAGACGCAATTCCAGACACCGGACGTTTTTGATGCTCACGGTGGGCGTGGCCGTGCTTACGGTTGTGGCGTGTAATCGCCGGACCCAGCCGCAGCAGGCCTCGGAGAGCCGCCCGGCCAGCGCGCCGCACACGGCCACCTCCCCGGAGGAAGCGCCGGCCACGCAGCCGGCCACCCGCCAGCGCGAGGAGCTGCCTGCCTCGACCTTCGACACCCATCCGCCCTATACCGTTCAGTTGTACGTGCGCAAGCCGGAGGATAAACAGCCCGGCTGGCTGCGCGTCCTGGCCCTGCAGGACAAGGACAGCGTCGCCCGGGCCCAGGGCGTCTTCCCCCGGCAGAACATCATCGAAGTGAACACCGAGAACATTCACCAGATCCAGGTGGAGCTGGGCTATCTGCCCCTTGCGGAAGGCAAGCGCGTCGTGCTGCGCATCGACGGTCAGGGCATTGAGATCACTCAGCGGGATCGGCGCTTCATCACCCTGGAACGCCGCCCGACAGGCCGCTGGGAAGTCCGCAAGACCCAGGAATGATATTCATGAACGGGGGATCGCCATCAGCGCTCGTCCGTGGCCCGGACCTCAACGTCGATGAAATCGTCCTCCGGGCGATGCAAGCCCTCCGGCGTGAAGTGCATGATGCTGAACCGGGCCTGAAAGCTCCGCTTGAGCCAGTTGCGAACCAGGGCGCGGGTCGGCGGGATGAGCAACAGCAGTCCGGCCACATCGGTGAGCACGCCGGGGACGATCATCAGCACGCCGGCGACCAGGACCAGCAGGGCATCCAGGGTGGAGTCGCCCGGGAGCCGCCCCGCGGCCAACTCCTGCCGGATTCGGGTCAGGACCCGGAACCCCTCGTGCCGGGCCAGCCAGACACCCAGCAGACCGATGGCCAGCACGCCCAAGAGGGTGGGCCCGGCGCCGATGTGCCGGCCGATCCTGATGAGGATGATCACCTCGACCACCGGCACCAGCGTAAACAGCAGCAACAAGCGTAAGAGCATGTACATTATACCCTTGCGGCAGGGAGTATTCCGCGGCGGCAGGGGCGCGAAACGACTCTGGCGCCAACTTACTTCTGTTGAGCCTTCTGGCGCTCTTTCTCCTGGCGAACCAGGTCTTCCGGCTTGATCGGAGCGGGATGCTCCCGGCGCCACTGCTCCATGCCGGGCGGCTCGGGGAAGGCTTTGGCCGGATCCAGGTCATCATCGGCGGCGCGCTTGCGCAGGACGTCGGCCAGGTAGTCGTAGCATTCGCGCTTGACCTCGTCCTGCTCGCGCTGCCAGGCCCAGACGCCATAGATGACGGGGCGGCTTTCATCGGTGATGTAGTCGGCCAGGGCCTGGGCCCGGATCTGCACGAAGGGCGGCAGCGTCCGGCGCCCCTGCGGGTCTTGGGTCTTGTCCCCCTGGTACAGGTTGTAGATCCGGAGGGCATGGGCCACCTGGGCGCTGTATTCATCGGGCCAGCCCGCCACCAGGGCGTCATAGGACCGCGAGAGCATGGCGTAGACGGTGGTCAGACAGCCGTTGTACGTGTCCACCTTTTCGCGGATCTGATTGATGACGAAGGCTTCCATGCCATCGAGATAATCCTTCTGGGTCTGCTTGGTGTAATCGTCCTTGTAGGTAGTGGCCAGGTAGTCGAACCACTTCTGGGCGTCACTTTTCCGGCCGGCAAGCCAGAGCTCCACCACGGAGTCGCGCAGGAAGTTGATGTGACCGACCTTGAGCACCTCGCTGGTCCGGTTGGTCACGTCCTCGTTCTCTTCCGCATGGCGTTTGCCCAGTTCGAGGTACATGTTGTGCATGGCCTCGAGATAGCGGAAGTCGGGCGAGATGGTGAGGTGCGACTCCATGGGCGAATCGATGTTCAGGCGGAAGACGTAGCGCCCCGATTCGCGCAGCTTGCTCAGCGAGAACAGCAGCACGCGATCGGTGTTCACGATGTCGAACTCACGGGCGGTCTTGAGCTCCGTGGCCTTCTGCACCCCGTACATGGCCCAGTAAATGGCCTGCGAAAACGGCGTCCGCCAGTCAATGGGAATGGGTTTGGCGGTCTTGAGCTGGCTGGTCAGGTCGAGCATGTACTGGGGGTCCATCTTGTACTGCTCGCGGAGCACCTTGGCCCGCAGGTAGGCCAGCAGCGCATCGAACTCTTCCCTGGGCGCGTTGTCAAAGAAGGCGTAAAGCGCCTCGTACCCGGGCGAAACTTCGAACGGCTTGGAGCGGAGCACGGCGAGGCTCCTGGCGGTCGCCCAGCGGGTGTAATCGCGGAAGAATGTCTCCTCCAGGGGATGGTAGACGCGGTTGTTGTTCGTCGTGGCGTTGACGTCAATCCCCAGGCGGTTCAGCGTGGAGACCAGTTCGGCGACGCCGGGCCGGGCGGCCAGCAGCTCGGAGAGGGTCTTGGGGGCCTCGGCCACCGGCCGGAACCAGTTGATCGTCTCCTCATCGGACACGCCGGCCGGCGGGGCGCCCAGGAGGACCTCCATGTTGGCGGCCCACTGGCGTTTGTAGAAGTGGTGATAATCGTCGAGACGGTCGCCGACCTTGTGGAACCAGATCCAGGCCAGTTGCTGATAGAGCCCGGCGAAGCGGTCATTATTGGGAATGCCCTCGTCGCGCAGCAGGCGAATGCCGTTGTAGACCCATTGCCAGCGTTCGCGGGGGGTATAGGTGCCCACCGAAATGTTGTAGGACAAGTCCCAGGCGCGGTTGACCCAGACGGAGGGAAAACGCGGCTGGAGGGTGCAGATCCACTTGGCCAGAGTCTGAGACTGGAAGTATTTGCCTTCCTGCTTGAGGTTCTCCGCCCTCATCCACAGGTAGATGCTGGTCAGCGCCCGGACGGGACCGCCGGCCGCTCCCACCAGGCCGTAGACGGGCGGCAGATCCTTGTACAGATCGGAGTGCGAGACAAGTTGCAGATCGCGGCGCTGCTGATTGATGGGCGTCTGGAGCGCCGCGGCCAGACCGATGCAGAGGACCGCGCCCAGCACGGCCCCGAGCTGCACCATCCGCACGGAGCGTTCCGCCTGCACGCGGGCAAGGACAAATCGGCCGTGTTCGCTTTCTACCGCGGTTGCCATGATCGATCCTCTACGCTCCCTCCCGGGCCAGTTCGCGCTGAGTCAGGAGCACGCAGCCGAGGACTCCCAGAATAAGACACCAGAACACAGCCAGGCTCGCGAACGAGATCAGCACCCACATCAGCGGTACCAGCCGGCCGTCGGCGATGTTGCCGCTGGCGTCATACTTGGAGAAATTGGGCATCAACCACACCACGGCTTTGCCCAGCGGCGTCAACACGTAACCCAGCTTGAGCGATCCCCAGACCGGGTCCCTGCCGTACGGCCGCATGGTGGCGGCGTCCAGGGCCTCAGCCAGGAAGTTCGACATCAACGAGACCAGGAACACGAACAGAGTCAGGACGAAGGCCACCGGGAAAGAGACGAAGGTGGAGAAGAACAGCCCGATAGCGGCCACGAAGGCCAGCCGGCACCAGATGATGGCCAGGGCCCGCACCAGGTTCCAGTGGAAGGTGCCGAGCCCATAGAGCAGCTCGAAGCTGTCATTGCCCTCGAAGATCATGGTGTCGCGCTCGTTGAGATTCTGCATGCGGAAATAGAGCGTTCCTTCCGCATTGACCGCTGAGACCGGCACGACCAGCATGGTGACCCGCTCGGTGGGGATCTCCTGCCGGACGACGTTGGTGAGCGTGTTCACATCGTTCGGATCGCCGGCCTGCCAGAGCACGGGCCAGACGATGTCATCCACTCCGCTGGGGCTGTTCGGCTTGATGCGAATGTGCAGCCAGTCCTGCTTTTCCCGGTCCACCAGGAGGTTCCGGAACACGTAGGTCTGATGGCCTCCGCGCGGCCTGAGCGATCGCCAGGTACGCTGGAGCTCCTCGAGCTTGGTCCGGCGCCGCTCTTCGACCTGGTCGGCGGTCAGCTTGCCGGTCTCGCGTTCCTTGCGGACAATCTCATCGGCCTGGGCGGCCAGATCGGGGGGCTCCGAGAGCGGGATGCCGTGGCGGACCTTGATGACTTCCTGCTCCACGGCGATGCGATCTTCTTCCGTAGTGGGCTGGCTCTTGAGGTACCAGGTGAAACCCCAGACGGCCGCCCCGCTGAACAGCAGCAGGCCCACGTTCAGCACGCCGATGCCCACCCACTTGCCCACGAAAATCTGCCAGCGCGGGATCGGCTTGCTGGTGGTCATGAAGATCAGCTTCTTGTTGATCTCGTTGGGCAGCGTGAAGGCGGCCAACCCCACGGTCAGCAGGCCCAGTCCCAGGCCAATGATGGTCAGCGTGACCTGGAGATAACTCTGCACCCGGCTCTTGAGCGTGAGCCCGTCGCCGGTGATGGCCGGCGGCAGGGCGAAGATGAGCAGCAGGATCACCAGCACCCAGGCGACCACGATCTTGTAGTGCAGGGCCTCGGCCACGGTCTGACGGGCCACGGCCCAGATCCGCGAGCGGGGAAACAGCAGGTCAACCAGCAGCCAGGCCGCGAAGAGGCCCAGTCCGACCAGCACCATGGCCAGCAACTGGATTTCCCAGCGAATGATGCTGATGATCACCGCGCTGATCAGGGCCGCCAGCAGCATCAGCCCCACACGACCGCGCCAGCCGGCCATCAGCAGCATGCGCAGACGCCGCCACCAGCGAGATCCCGCGGCGGCGAACTCCAGCAGGGTCAGAACCGCGAAAAGAGCTCCCAGCACCGCCAGCGGCAGAAGCAACAGCCCGCCGGTCTGGGGAAAATAACCCTCTGCCGGACCGAACGGCAGGATCGCGCCCAGAACCCGTCGAACCCAGTTGAATGCCAGCAGGTGCAGGGCGATCCAGATGCCCGTCGAAGCCATGACGCTGATGATCAGGGCCCCGAGGCAGCGGCCCGCCTCTTCGGCCTCGCGGAAAAAGCCGCGAACGCCCTCGCGCGAGAGCACGGCGTCCACCCCGAGGAGAAAGAGCGCCAGGCCCGCCCCGTACAGAGCCAGGACCGCGGCGACGGGGTTCATCCACAGGAGAGCGGCCACCGCCGGCCCAATAGCCAGGCCAACGACAACTGTCAGCAGGTAAGTCATGGATCGCGGCATGGGGGCTATTCCTTTCCGCCCTCAGGACGGCCATCGCCGCGCACGAGCTGATCGATCAACCCGCGATCGACCTGGTCTTCCGCCCCGGTCGAGGCCGGCTCGACGGCCGCGGGAGTGTCTGCCGCCTCCTGGGTCGGGGCCGAGACCAGTTCGTCGATAATGTGCGTGGCCGGCGCCTCCGCTTCGGTCTCGGCCGGCCGGGCGGTCTTGGACTCCTCGTGGAGTGGCTTGTCCGCCGCACTGACCAGCGAAGCAACCAGGTCCTCCCCTTCCGTGGCGCCATCGGCCAGAAAGCCCGCGATGCGGCCGGTGGACACCGCGCCGGAGGTCTGCTGGCGCGCCTTCTGGGCCTCGCTGACCACCCGCAGGAAAAACGTCTCCAAGTCATCCGAGGGGGCCGTCACGCTGAGCACGTGACGCTCCTCCTGCTCGACCAGCTCCTGGATCCGCTTGATGGTCGCGTCACTGAGCTTCTCGGTGGTGATCTGGGTCAGGTTCTGGCGACTGAGCAGCTCGTGGGTCTCGCCCACGGTCTGCTGCCTGCCGCCGTAGAGGATGGTCAACCGCTGGCAGACATCCTCAACGTCGGCGAGCTGATGGCTGCACATGAGGATGGTCTTGCGCTTGTCGCGGTTGAGCAGGGTAATCAGGTTCTTGATCTCGCGGGTTCCGATCGGGTCCAGGCCGGTGGTGGGCTCATCGAGGATGAGCAGATCCGGGTCGTTGATCAGGGCTTGGGCCAGCCCCAGCCGGCGCTGCATGCCCTTGGAATACTCGCCGACCTTGCGGCGGGCTTCCCGGGTCAGACCCACCATGTCCAGCAACTGCTCCACCCGCTTGTTGCGCTCCTGCCGGGGGATCTGAAACAGCCGCCCGTAGTAGTCCAGCGTCTCGCGGGCGTTGAGAAACCGATAGAGATAGGTCTCTTCGGGCAGGTAGCCGATGCGGCTCTTGACGGCCACATCGGTGGGTGGATAACCAAAGATGCTGATGCGCCCGTGGGTGGGATAGAGCAGCCCCAGCAGCATCTTGATCGTCGTGCTCTTGCCGGAACCGTTGGGCCCCAGGAGGCCGAAGACCTCGTGAGACTGGATATCCAGGTCCAGCCGGTCCACGGCGACCACCCGCGGCCGAAACCACCAGTCTCGAAAGACCTTGGTCAACCCGGCCGCTTGAACCACTGCTGTTGAACGTGAACCCATATCGTCTGCCAATTCGTTAGTGAATCAGCCAGGAATCAGAGACTCCCGGCGGCCGAAGATGGCGCGACGGAGAGGGAAAGCGATGGAGAGAAGCAACTACCTGTCCTTGCCTGTCTCTCCATCTCTCGTTCTCCCCATCTTTCCATCTGTTTCCTACTTCTTCTCCGTCTTGCTCTTGAGAGCGGCCCGTTCGGCCTCGCGGGCCTGGACGGGGTCCTTGTTGAACCAGAGCATGACCTGCTTGTCGCCGGCGGGCATGAGCCATTTGCTGACGCCGCTCTGTGCAAACAGCTCGCTGATCGCCCGCTGGCGCAGCCGCTGGCGGATCAACTCCTTGTTCTTCTGGTATTCGGGGGCGGTCAGCACCGCTTCGAAGAGCTGTTTCTCGGCCTCGGCCCGGTTGATGATCTCCTGTTTATGGCTTTGAGCCATTCGGATCCGGCCGCCGGCCTCGCCCTGGGCTTCCTCGACCAGGATGCGATTGATCTCCGCGATCACAGCCTGGCGCTGAGCGGCCTCAAGTTTCTGGTCCAGCAGCCCGATCTGCTCGTGAAGCTTTTTCCAGGCCTCGCCGGCCACGCCGTTGAGTTTCTTGGCCTGTTCACTGAGGGCGCCCTGGATGGAATCGCGCTTGGTCTGTTCGGCGGTGGAGACGTTGATAAAGGCGTCCTTGGTCTGCAGGGGATAGTAGGACTTGGGGGCGGTCAGATCGACAAGGGTGATGCCGCTCTCGATGAGGTCCAGCGCGTCCTGGGCTCGCGCGCGAATGCGACTGGCCACCTCCTCCTTGCCCTTCCACAATTCGTCGATGGTGCTGCGGGCGGCTTCGGCGATGGCCGCGTTCTCCAGCACGGAACGGATGAGCGACTCCTCGCTGGAGACGTTCTGAACGAATTTCTCCGGGCTGGTGATCTCATAGCGGGCGACCAACTGCAGATGCATGATGCCGTGATCGCCGGTCAGCAAAGCCCCGTCCTTGGCCGGATCCAGGGTCATGCTGCGCGGGTCCAGATCGCTGAGCGGCTTGAGTTTCTCGCTCTCGGAAAGATTGATCCAGAAGCTGTTCAGCTCAAATTCCTTGGGGCTCATCCGCACCCGGATCTTCTCGTCAATGGGATATGGCCAGGCGAAGCGCAGGCCGGGGCCATAGTTGTGGCGTATCTCGCCGAACCGCTGAACGATCACGCGTTCGTCGGTGCCCACGCTGAACACGCCGCTCAGCAGGAACAGCACGACCAGCACCAGCATGATCACCTTGAGCACGCGGAAACTGGCCTTCAGCGCGTCGGACAGCGACTGGCTGGCCGGGTCCAGCGGTTCCTCGATGACGTTCAAGGCGTGATCGTGCCCGCAGCAACCATCGTGGCCGGCGTGGGAATCATCCACATGCGGTTTGTGATCATCCATCAGCGGTGGTTCGAGTCGGTTTGTCATACCTTTGTTACCTTCTCATTTTCCCACATTCTTCGGGGCTCATATGGCACCGGCGTCTGGCCGGCCCTCGGGGGGGCGTCTTGCCCGCCTGCTGCCACTGATAGCGGCCGGGCTCTGTACCGGCCGTCGGAGGCCCTGAACGGCCGGTACAGAGCCCGGCCGCTACACCAGGAAGTTACCGCGATTCCACCATTTCCGGGGACACCACGCTCAGCCGGGCGGTGCCGGCCGGCCGGGTGGTCGGCCCAAGCGCCCGCACCGGCGGCTTCTCGGGGATCAGATCAAACGGCGGCTGCTCGGCGTCCAGGATGATCGTGGCCCGCTCCTTGAGAATCTTGCCCAGGTTTTCCAGCTTGAGCAGGAAGATGGCCAGGGCCTCGTCCTGGTTGAAAACCTTGTTAGCAGCAACGGCAGCGGCCTGGCCCTCGGCCACAATCTGGGCGGCCTTCAGATCCGCGAAGGAGAGAATCGTGTTCGCGATGCTCTCCGCTTCCTTCTTGATCCGCTCGGCCTCGGACTGACCCTCGCTGGTGTACTGGTCGGCCTGGGCCTGGCGTTCCTTGCGCATGGCATCGAACACCTTTTCGGTGACCTGGCTGGGCAGCGCCAGCTTGTCGATCCGAATCGCCTCCACGCGGATGCCATACAGCTTCTTGGCCGGCTCCTGCACCTTGGCCAGCAGTTCCTTCTCGATCTGGTCGAAGCGCAGTTCGTCGGGATTGACGGAGACCAGTTGGCTGAACGCGTAGTTGCTCAGAACCGCTTTCTGATCGTTGCGCACACGCTGCCGGAGGTTCTCCTCGGCGGTCTCCATGTCCCGGCAGATCCTGTTGAACTCGAACGGATCATCGATGCGCCATCCGACTGACGTGGAGACGATGACCGTCTTCTTATCCGCCGTGGAGGTCTCCTCGCCGGTGATCGGCGTGATCTGTACGCGGTTGTCGTACAGATCGACCTTCTGAATGGGCCAGGGCCACTTCCACTTGAGGCCGGGCTCGCGGACCACACTCTCAGGCGTGGCCTTGTCGAAGGTTTTCACCACCGCCACCTGGGTGGACCGGACCTGGTACGTGACCATGTAGAGCCCGAGGATCACGACCAGCAGGACGCCGGCGATCATCGAGGGCAGGCTGCGTTTCATAGGCTCGTTCACTCCGTCAAGTCAGACAACCAAAAGCGTCTTGTTTCCGTTCCACGTCGCGGCCGACCGGATACCCGGCCGTGAAGCCTGGCAGGCCAGCCGTCAATTCTCCGTAGCGACCGGCCTCCATACCGGCCATCAATTCCCTGTAGCGGCCGGGCTCTGTACCGGCCGTTCACTCTCTAACGACCGGGCTCCGTACCAGCCGTCATTTCTCTGTAACGGCCCAGCTCTACACCGGCCGTTCACTCTTCTCTGCAACGGCCCGGCTCCATACCGGCCGTCCGGTTCTCACCGTTCCGCGCCCGGCAGGTACGCCGACCGCGACCTCCCCTTGCACCCTTTCGCACTCTCTCCCCTTCACACTTTCCCCACCTTCACATCCTCTCCCCCTCACACTTTCTCACCTTCGCACTTTCCCACCTTCACACTCTCTCACGTTCATCACGTAAGGCCCCTCACGGCTTCTTCTCATCCGTGGCGATGTCCAGCGGCGCACTCAGCGGATCCTGGAGGTTAATCTGGAACATCGGCAGCTCGTAATGTCCCTGCGAGGCGATGATGTACTTGCGGGCCTGGTCCATCGACGCGACCAGCGTCTCCAGGTACTTGCGCATCTTGAACACGGTGGGGGCCACCTTCATGGTGGCAATGTCCTGCTCGAAGGCCACCGCCTTCGCGCCGGCCTCATTCTCAAGCTGCCACCGCCGGGCCCGGGCCTCGGCCAGGCGCACCGCCGCCTGTCCGCCGATCGGATGGATCCACTCCTCCGCCTTTCCAAAGAACAGAGCGTGGACCTTGTCCCGGGCGGCGACGCGCTGCGCCTCGGTGGCCGTCGGGTTATGTTCGAGTTCGTTCATGGTGGTGATGGCCTCGGCCAGCATTCGGGCCTTTTGCACGTCCCCGGTCACCTCGGTCAGCTTCTTGTTGGCCTCGGCCCGGGCGCTGTTGATGGACGCGATTTTCTCGTGCTCCGCGCCGATCACCTTCTGGAAGTCCTCGGCCAGCTCCTGCGGCGGGTGCGCGCCCTGCAGACCGAAGAACTTGATCTCCACTCCCAGGTTGACGTTGGGATCATCGACTGACTTCTGAATCGCCTCCCAGATGGCCTTTTCGATCCGCTCCCGGTCGGTACCCATCAGCCCCATGACGTCGGCGCTGGCGCAATGCCGCACAATCTCACGATTGGCGATGGCCTCCAGCATCTTCTCGGGCTCTTCGTACCGCGTGAGCCAGGCCCAGGCATCCTCGACCTTGTACTGGATCACGCCGGCCACACGCAGAATGCTGACCGGCACGGCCTTGGCCTCCCGCTGGTCCGCCGGCCGGGTCTGGGCGACGGCGAGGCCGCCCAGGGGCGAAGAGGTGTCCGCAGCGGGCTGGGTGTCGGCGTCCTTCTGGCTCCGGTCGAAGTGCTGGACCAGCTCCGGCGTAGCCAGCAGCACCAGCAGGTGTGGCTCCTGGGAGTGCTCGTTGGTCCAGAGGATGAGTTCGTCCTTGTCCTCCTTTTTCGCATCGGCCGCTTTCTTCTCGTCGATACCGATCTTCAACTCATGAATCTGATCCACGGCCACCTTGTGGGCCACGTCGATCGGCCAGGGCCACTTGAGGTGCAGGCCGGGTCCCAGCGTGTCGACGACTTCTTTGCCGTCGACCATGCTGACGTATTTGGGCTTGCCAAAATGCTCAATCACGGCCTGCTCGCCGGTGTCCACGAAGACCAGGCAGCTCGCCGCGAACAGCGTCGCCACGGCAAAACCGATCAGCGGCACCACCGAGCGCTGCAGCAACTGGTAGAACCAGGTGGAGGACACGTCGAAGCCGAACTGGTAGTTGATGGCTTCCGCGATGGAGCGGGCAATTCCGCCCGGCTCGCTGAACAGGCCCAGGAACCGGCTGTCAAAGGACGGACGCGGCTCCTCGCCGGGGCTGCGCGGCCGGTAGAAATCGAGCACGAAGTTGAGGGCGAATTCCGCCGTCAGAACCATCAGCAGAATCCGCAAGATGAGAGCTAACACGCGCTCGGGCACGGGGTTACCGGCGGCCACGAGCACGGACAGGACCGCGGCAACGGCCACCAGGGAGAGCGTGACGCCCATGAGATAGCTGGAGCCGGCCCGCAGCATCTGCCATTCGCGATGCCGGGCCATGCCCACGACGTAACGGGAGAGCAGGAAGGTCAGGAAAGCCGCACCGCCAATAAAGGCGACAAGCAGGCTCCCGTTTTGTAAGTTCTGAATTTCCGGCCAGTTGGACGAGCGGAAGGGCTCGCGCCAGCTCCACGCCCACCCCAACAGCCCGCTGGCCAGCAGGGCCCCCAGGGCCAGGACCGTGAAGATGGGCAGGATCCAGCGATACATCCAATGGAGCCGTCGCCGCGCCAGCAGCAGACGTTCTCCCTGGGTATCGAAAAGGGCCTCGCCGCCGAGGCCGCGCTCGCGTTCCCGGCGGAGCTGCTCCGTCTCGAAGTCCTCATCCTGGACCAGTTTGCGCTGATGGTAGACCAGCAGCAACGCCGTCCAGATCAGGATGCCCGCCCCACTGAGGCGAAGCACCGCCATGATGGACTGCGACTGGCTGTAGGACCACAGGATGATGAGAAACACAGTCAGCAGGACTTGGAAAACCAGCCCTGCTAAAGCCACATTTCGCGCTCTGCGTTCAGGCTTCTCGATGATCATGATGTACGGTTTCTCTCGTTTCCTATCTGCTGCCCCCCGCCAAGGGGCGACACGCTACGCTCAGGGAAGCCCCGGCCGGCATCGCTGATCGGGGTTTTTCGATCGAAGTTTGTCGAAGTTGCACGACCGGTAGACGACCGGGCGGCGTAATTTACAATAAGCTCTGCCCGCTGCCAAGCCGCGGAGCACTGGTCACCCCCGGACGCCGGATGTGCCCGGGGTTGCGTAAGTCACTTACTCGACAAGAGCTAGAATCATACGCCATGATGACTAAACTCTGGGGCATCGTTGTTAACAGCTTCACCGAAACCATTCGCCAGCCCATCTACTTCTTTCTCGTGCTCCTGACCATCGGGGTGCTGGCCTTGAACGTTTCGCTGGCCATGTACACGTTGGAGGTGGACAGCAGCAACCCCAACTTGGCCGGCGACACCAAGATGCTCAAAGACCTCCAGCTTTCTACGTTGCTGCTGTCGGGTTTGTTTTTAGCGGCATTCAGTGCGGCGGGGATTCTCTCCCGGGAAATCGAAAATAAGACCGTGCTGACGGTGGTGAGCAAGCCGGTGGGCCGGCCTTTGTTCCTGTTTGGCAAGTTCGCGGGGTTGATGGGAGCCATTGCCCTGGCCTTCTATATCTGCGGCATTGTGTTCCTGCTGACCATCCGGCACAAGGTTCTGGAGCGGGCCAGCATGGATCTGGACATGCCGGTGATCATTTCGGGGGTCTCGGCCCTGGCCATCAGCCTGTTTGTCGCCGCATTCTGTAACTATATGTATGACATGCACTTCGGCACGACCGTGATGGCCCTGCTGCTTCCCCTGATGACCATTGCATTGGCCATTGTGGCCCTGGTGGACCCCGAGTGGAAGATTCAACCGTTCGGCAAGGATTTCATTGACGGGCAATTGATTGGGGCGGCGGTTCTGGTTTTTGCGATGATCATGATCTTAACCGCGGTGGCCGTCGCGGCCTCCACGCGCTTCGGCCCGGTCATGACCTTGGCCATCTGCGGCGCTGTTCTGGTTATCGGACTGACAGCCGACAGCCTCTTCGGCCAGCATCGGACTTTCAGCAAGCTCGCCCAAGTCGCCTACTGGATTTCCCCTAACCTCGCTTTCCTGTGGATCTCCGACGCCCTGACCCAGGGCAGCCAAGTGACCTTGAAGTACGTGGGCATGGCCTTCGGCTACGCGATGTTGCTGGTGACGGCCTGGCTGCTGATCGGCGTGGCCCTCTTCCAGAAGCGCGAAGTCGGCTGACCGGCGGCCAGACGTCTCGCCCGCACTCGGAGGACGGACATCCCGCCCGCATTCGGAGGGCGGGCATCTTGCCCGCCTTGGCCAGCATTCAAGCAAAGTGACAGCGCGCCTTCCGCTCCCGCGTTCGGGAACGTGCACTTCCTCCCCTGCCTTGTCGCCCTTTGGCAAAGGCCCCCACCCGGGTGGCATATCCCCACGCCCGCACGCCGACAGGTGGACGTGTTGCCGCCAAACAACCTCAGGCAAGCTCAGCCGCGGCCATGAAACCGAGTAGTATTCGCAGAGTCGCAGGAGGCGGCGCGTGAGCATGGCACCCGGCAAAGGGGAAAATCGTTAATTCCTGGCGGTTCCCTCGATCAATGAAGCCTCTTTTCCTCTTCCGGCGAGGGGGAAAGTACGTCATACCGGCACGGAATTAAACGCGCGGGACACGGAGCACATCGAACGGATTGAGCACCGTAATCTCGGCGTAACGGGTGAAATGAGAGTCGTTGAAGCTCAGGAGCTTCGGAATCTGCCGCTCCACCATCAAAGCGACCAGGCGGGCGTCATGGACGGATTTACCCACTACACCATACCTGACGACAATATCTTTCCAGCGCCCAAGCAGCGAGATGGGCTCAGGTTCAAGGCCAAACTGGCGTTCGGCAGCTTCCACTTGGGTCATAGCCGCCGCGGGCGTAAGCCCCAAGCCGGGGTACGGGGCGTCCACCGAACGGGTACAAACGGCATACATCTCATACAGTGCCTGTGAGCAAGTCACGAACTGCTCGCGATCGCGCCTGCGGAGCAGCGCAATAGCATCCAGCGCCGGCTGTTGATGTGGATGGCCGATTTGAATGAGCCGCAGCAGGACGTTGGCATCCACCAGGATCATTCCGGCCCCTCATAGATGCCTTCACGGCTGTCATCCGCCGGGCGGGTAATCCGCACACCATTGCTGGCCATCTGACGGAGGGATTCGAGCCAATCGTCAGTTTCTGCCGCCGCGGGTGACTGGTCCAAAATGGTGATCTTGACCCGGTGGCCGCGAAACTCCGGCCGGGACACAAGCTCTTCCCAAGGACCTGTCACTTCGATAGGCATGCATAATCTCCAAGCACAATGATATCATAGCTGACATTGATTGGTGGACCAAACCGGGGGCGGGCAAGAGGTCCTTGCAAGCAACTCTTGTCACCCCGTTTGTCTCATGGCGTCCCCTGCTTCCGGTACCACCGCACCGCCCTCGGGACATACGCCCGCCACGTCGCCGGGGAAGAAAAAGGGACATCACTGACTCACCCTTTCCTTCCGCGGCCGTCCGGTGTTTCTCAGCGTAAACAGCAGCCCCAGGCGCCCACCGGTCCGCTCGACCCACGCTGGCGCCCTACGACCGGCCCCGATTCACGTTGGTCCGCAGCCGCCGGGTAACATGTCCACACGCCTGTACTCGGACGGGTGGGCATGTGGAAGTCAAACAGCGTCAGGCATACTCAGCCGCGGCCGCCAAACCGAGTGGTATTCACCAGGTCACAGGAGGCCGCGGCTGAGCATGGCACCCGGCCGGTCGGTCGGGAGCGAATGGAGTGTTTTTCTTCCGATTGCGGACGAACCTTCTCCGCGCCCGCGGGGGATTGCGTCAGTTACACCTGGTTAGCCCCGGGAGAAGCCGGTCTTCACGGCATGCTCTGCACCGGCAACTTCTTGGCCGCCAGGCCGAGCATGATCAGCGACACTCCCTGCAGCAGCATGTCGATGCCCACGAACAGCCCGATGACCCACAGTGCCGATGCGGGCCACTGCCGCCAGATCATGATGCCCAGCACGAGGGAGACAATGCCGTTGAACAGAATCCAGCCCCAGTGCGGGAAACGTTCGGAGACGGCCGTCACGATCCGGAAGATGCCGCTGATGATCAGGAACATCGCGATAAGCAAGGTCAGCGTGAGCATCGCGATGCCCGGGTTGGCCACGATCATGAACCCGATGACCACGTAAACGACGCCGATCAGCAGGTCCATGAAGAAGCCACGCCAGCTCCGGTGCCAAAGGCCGTGGACGACTTCCAGGATGCCGCCGATGATCAGGAGCCAGCCGAGGAAAACGCTCGTGACGAGCGTTGCCACCAGCGGCACACCCAGGGCCAGTAGTCCGAGGATCGCCAGCACGGCTCCCAGGATCACGAGCCAGAGCCAATCCCGCCGCAGGTCGCTTGAAAGAAACGGCTCTGCATGCGGTCGTATCGGAATTTCCGCCATGACAGTTACCTCCTGAATCTGATGAGATCTCAGTTACTATGCGTCTACTACGCGTCTCAAATTCCGGGTGTGACACTGTTTCTTGATAGAGCCGCCCGGAAGCTCCTGTTCTAATCAGGCTTGGCGGTCGGCCCGACCGGCGTGCCGGTGATGGTCGGTTCGCGCATGACTTCCGGCGGCTCCCAGGAGCCGTTGAGGAAAGCCTCCTTGGGCCAGTACATCCGCAGCATCAGGACGAACCTGCCGTCAGGCGCCGGCAGCCAGTTGGACTCTTTGTCCTGGCCCGGGTTGTCCTTCTGGATGTACATGACGATCGAGCCGTCGGGGTTGGCTTTGAGATCATCCCGCTGGCTGAGCGTGTAGCGGTTCAGCGGGTTCTCCACGAAGAAGAACTGGTCGTTGTACATGGTCAGCGACCAGAAGCCGTTGACCGGCGGCAGATCGTCCTTGCTGGCAAAACGCCAGACGTAGCGGTTGGCGGAGGCATCCAGGGGCTTGCCTTCGGAATCGACCGTGGCCGTCGGGTAGCAGGCGTCCTCGGCGAGATTGGCGCCCAGGCCGGCGAAGGCAATGGCCGAGCGGAACAGGTAGTCCGTGCCGTACTCGCCGGTCATGGTGATCTGCCAGCCGTTGACCCGCTTGCCCACCCGCGGGATCTCGGCCTGGATCTTCTCGAGGCCGGCCCGACAGCCGTCTTCCATTGCCTTGGCCACCGCCGGGTCGAGCTTGCCGACGTCAAACTCCCGGCCGGGGACAATGCCGAGCCGGGCCAGCTTCTCGACCATGGGGGCATCCGCTTGGGCCGGCGGGTTGTCCTTCATCAGCATGGCCAGTTTGCTGAAGAAGGCCTTGGCGTCCATCCGGTTCACCTGCTCGCGCGGCGGCGTCTTCATGTCGATGCTCGGATCGACCTTGCCCTCCGGCGCCTGGTATTCCTTGCCCCACGCGCTCAGCGGAGTGAGGGCCAGCTTGTCCTGGAGCGCCCACACGGTCTTGTAGTCTTCCGGCGTGCCGGAGCTGTAAATCCGGCCAATGATCCAGACCATGTTGGTCGGTGACTTGAACTCCTTGACCCCCTCGGGCAGCTTGCCCGTCCAGCCGGGGCCGGTGATGGCGAAGTCCCCCTGCTTGACGCCCGTGCGCTTACCCGGGGAGGCGAACACGTTGGTCCAGCCGTCCAGCACCGGCATGAGGTAATACCGGTCGCCCATGTCCGGGATGTGCAGAACGTACGGCTCCTTGCTCAGGTCGAGCCAGGCCGCTGAATAAAGGGTGTCGGCGTTCGGAGCGGTTACGTCTCTGAAGGAGGCCTTCGGATATTCTCTCAGGTTGACGAACTGGCCCATCGGCGCGTGGTTGGCTTCCGGCTTCGCCGCATTGGTCATGACCCGCCGGGTGGTGTCCATGGTGATGAGCGGGTAGCCGTAGATGTAGGCCTGGGTCGCGAGGTCGCGGGCTTCTTCGGGGGAAAGCTTCTCCGAGGACGGCCCGACCGGCGTGCCGGTGATCCGAGGCTGCTCATCCAGAAGAGCCAGCGCCTCGGTGAAGCGCACGGTCACGTCGTCGCCCTTCTTCAGGGCCCCCAAATCGACGTCGGGGCCGACCTTGAAGGTTCTCGGTTTGCCGGCCACGCCCTCCAGGGTCAATGTCCGGTCAGTAGGATCGATGGTTTCGATCCTAGCGGTGATTTCGGCGGTATCAGCCATAACGACGCCCGGCCTGGCTCCCTTGGGCGCCAGGGCGACGACCGCGGCCTCGCCGGCACTGGGCGGGGCCTCGCTCTTTCGCACGAAGACGGCCACGGATTCGAGCAGCCGGGCGTTGATCCTGTCGCCGACCTGTATCTGATCGAGGTTGACCAAGTCCTTGCTGAGCTTGTAGGTCTTTGTCGTCCCGTCCGGAGCTTTCAGCGTCACCGTTCGGTGGTCACGGTCGATCGCCTCTACCGTTGCGCTGGTGGAGACGGCCGCCACGGCGATGCCCGCCGGTTCACCGCCCTGACCGCCGGCTTCGGCCTGCTCAGCCTTATCCTCTTTCTTGCAGGCCGCCCAAACCAGCAGACCTAAGGCCAGCGCCCCCACTGTTGCCCGTTTGAATCGTCCCAGTGTCATGATTCATCTCCTTGTGATAGCTAGAGATATCTGACCGAGGGGTCGGGCGAATGACTCTCCACTCACGCCGGCCGCGCCACCGGTCGAGTCACCATGAACCAAGGACACGCCGATGGCCATCGTGCCGTCAGCGAGTCGGGATGGTTTTCACCGTTTCTGGCTTCCGGCTTTCAGAACGGTTGGAGAAGAAGGGGCGCAGCTCATCCTTACGCCCACCCAGTTGGGGTTTCATCACCGCTGGTTGATTCGTTGATGCTATGCACCCGTCGCACCCGCGGTCCAGTCGAACTTTGCCGGCCGCGTGGTCGTCAAAGTGTGATTCACGAGCGGCCCCGGGTTAATGCGATACTGTTGCCGGGTGCTATTCCCACACGCCTGTACTCGCATGGATGGGCTGTTGAGGTGAAACAGCGTCGGGCATGCTCCGCCGCGGCGGCCAAAGCGAGCGGTATTCGCAGGGCCGCAGGCGGCCGCGTCCGGGCATGACACCCGGCATCCTGCTGGAGGATGCGCTCTCCTGGGTGCGGAATCGTCACTCGGCGCCAACGGCTTCCTCATACGCTCGCAACCAGGCCCAGTGCCCAAACCCCCGCTTCTCTGGCTGTTGAAGCTCGGCCGCGCTCAACGTGGGAATGACACGATAGGAAAATGTCAAGGTCTCGTTCACCTCGCGAATGAATCGGCGATATGGTGGCCAGTCTTCTTTTCGAAATCCCGGCATCATTACGACAAAGCCACTCTTATCGCCGGTCAAGGGTGGCAGGAATACGACAAAGCAACGGAACCGCTTCGGCCGGGTAAGTACCGCAACCGTGCCAACGGGCAGTTCAGGGTTCGACTCAAGTGATATCACAGCTTTCTGGACCACCGGATCGCTCAGTTTACCTCTGAGAATCGCTCGCATCTTATCCGCGTTAGGGCACAGCGCGTACTCGTACCCGAAAGACTGAAAAAGCGTTAACACCGCGGAGTGAATCATCTCCGCTCCAAGCGCCGATGGATTGTAAAACCTGAACGTGAGCTCTCCCTCAAATTTCCCGGCACTCCGACAAATGTATTCGAGAGCGCACTTCTCATGTGCTGGATTGGTTCGTCTCGCAATAACGCGAAAATGCCAGTTTGAGCCGGTCTTCGTCATCTCGACTCCGAGACTTGCTTCACCAAGCGACATTCGCGCGGGTAATGCCCTTTGTCCCGCCAACCAACGGTGATACGCCAGCGCATGGGCGTAGGCCGAATCAATCTTGCTTCCAAAGAAGTTGTTACACTCAGCACATGTCAGAACAACGTGCTTACCGCCCACAGACTTTGGCACAAAGTGGGCAAGTGAAACCCAGCCATTGGCGTCCTCCGGCTTTTTGAATTCAATAACTCGCTTGCACAATGGGCAGACGAAGTGATTCGAATACTCGGGGAAGTAAATGGCGAGGTTAGCAGAAAACATGCGGACCAAGCGCAGCCGGGTTTTTCGGCCCCCGGAGTTGGTTGTGTTCGCCATTGTTTTCGTATCGTCCATGTTGGTAACCCCTCCCCCCCAATGCCCACCTGAAGCACAGCGCTGTGAGTTGGAATTGTTCGTGCTCGTAACGCCCTAAATCCGCGGCACGCCGAGGACATCGAAAGGGTTCAGGGCCGTGATTTCCGCAAACGGCGCGAAGTCGGCGTGTCATACCCAGGCCGTTCGCGCTGATCGGCCGGCTGCATACCACGTACATCTCGTAGAGGCTCTGTGGACTGATCACGAAATGCTCGCCGTCGCGTACCCTCAGCAGCTCGATGGCGTCCAACGCCGGCTGGCGGTGCGGATGCCCCGGTTAGGCCATCCGCAGGAGGATGTTCGTATCAACGAGGATCATCGACCGTTCCGGAATAGATGCTCTCCTGGCTGTCATCCACCCAGTGGCTGACGGGCTCATGGCTATCGGCCCAGGCATGGAGCGACTTCAGCCAGGGGTCTTCTTCGCGTCTTTCGCCCTCGTCCAGAACAATGACCCTGACCTTCCGCCCGCGAAGATCTTCGCGCCCGGCCAGCTCCTCCCATTTGCCTTCGATCACCTCGGCCATCATGCACCTCGCTGACAACACTATATCGAACGGCAGAGGGGGCAGCCACCTGTTCGGAGGAAGAGGGCGCCCTGTCTCCCGCCAGCGGGCGGTTACCGTCCCGGGGAGAGGAGTTGCCGTTCCACCAATGATCCGGCTTCACGAGAACGGCCGGTACGGAGCCCGGCCGCTACGACAAACACGGGGGCAACGGAGCCTGGCGATTACAGCAGGCTCTTGCGGCGGAAGAAGTAGATCAGCCCGGCGCTGACGGCCACCATGGCCGCGATGACGATCCAGAAGCCGTACTCGTTCTCCGCGGAGGGCCAGAGCGTCTTGAAGTTCATTCCGTAGATGCCCGAGATGAGCGTCAGCGGCATCATCACCGTGGCGAACAGGGTCAGCGTCTTCATGGCCTCGTTGGTGCGCTGCGACAGGGCGGACATGTACACGTCGCGGGCGCCCATAACCTGCTCGCGGTACAGATCGAGCATTTCGGTGGTCCGCACGAGGTGATCCAGGACGTCACGGAAGTACGGGCGGATGTTCTTGCCGATGAAGGCATATTCGCCGCGGGCCAACTGCCCGACGGCCTCGCGCAACGGCGTGATGTACCGGCGCACCTGGAGCAACTCGCTCTTGAGCGAGGAAATCCTCTCCAGCAGGGCGGATTCGGGATCGTTGAGGGCGGCATCCTCCAGCCCGGTGACCTCCGCCTCCATGCGATCCAACAGCGGTTGGTAGCCGTCGATGACCCCGTCCACGATGGTGTGCAGCAGGTGGTCCATGCCCCGGCCGAGGATGTTTTCCGGATCCCGGCAGCAGCGCAGACGGACGTTCTGGATGGAATGCATGGGCAGGTGGTGGATGGTCACGATGAACTGCGGCGCACAGAAAATGGCCAGCTCGCGGGAGCCGACGAACACGTGCTCCTCGTTGAGCAGAGGGCCGTAGAGGACCATGAAGATGTGGCCGTCGTAGGGGTCGATGCGCGAGCGCTGCTCGCCGTGAAGACAGTCCTCGATGGCCAGGGGATGGAAGTTGAAGGCCTCTCCGAGCAGCATGAGCGTCCATTCGTCGGGGGCCTCCAGGTCCACCCACATGTTCGCCCCGTCGCGCAGCGCGCGGGCCGCTTCGATCATCGAATCGGTGGTCTCAAAGGTGCCGTCGGGCTGTCGTATGTGCGCGCAAAACACGGGGATATTCTACGGCTGCCTCATTGGGCGGGGAAGGGACGAGGGGCGAGGGACGAGGGGCAAGAGGAGAAAAGGCAAGGGGACACGGGGACAAGGAGACAAGGGGAGAAGGGGACGGAGGGGTGGCGGATGGGGAGGTGGGGGGAGGAAGCTGGGTGGCGCCAGTTCGCAATCCGCGATTCATTACCTGGCCACTTTAACCAGCGTCCGCTCCACCTGACCCAGGCCGCCCTGGCCGCTGTCAAGCAGGGCGTTCAACAACCCGTTGATCGTGGTCAGGAAGTCGGCCATGTTGTCCAACCGCTCGCGGTAGACCCTGGCCTCCTGCTGGCGGTCATCCTCAAGCGTGGACATGTTGTCGGCTACGAGCTGCCGGCAACGACTGATGGTCTCAATGATCGGCTCGACCTCCCGCCGGCGACGCTCGCGAACGATGGTTTCGAACATTTCCCACACATTGGTCTGGGCGGTGAAGTACTCCTTGCGATCACCCTTCTTGTGGATCCGGGAAACCAGCCCCCAGTTGACGAGCTGACGAATGTTCATGCTGGCGTTGCCGCGCGAGATCTGCAGCGCTTCCATGATCTGGTCCGTATTGAGCGGCTCCGCCGAGATGTACAACAAGGCGTGCAACTCAGCCATCGTGCGGTTGATGCCCCAGTAGCCGCTCATTTCCCCCCACCGGCGGATGAACAGGGCCTTGGAACGCTCCAGCGCATCGTGCATCGCAAACTCCTTTTCAGAAGTATCTGAAAGATTGTAGCACGATGTGGCCGGGGGGCAAAATCGGATTGGTCAGTTGTCAGTTGTTCGTTGTCAGTTGTTGGGTCAGTGGTGCTTTGGTCAGTTGCGGGAGGCTCCCCTTGCTTCCTGAAGTTCTTCTACCTCACCGCGCTAAGTAGACGCAGAGGGCAAACGACAGGATCAATACCAGGACACTCAGAAGCAGGCCCGACCAGGCTTGGCGGCGGCGGTGCTGCTGACGCCAGGTAGCCCAACTGGCCGCTATGGTGCGAACCGTGTCTCCGCCGGGTGGGTCGAGGAACTCGATGTGCGTGTCGGCGGGCCACTCCTCGAAGACGATCTCCTCCTCCCAGATGGCCTGGAGCAGATCGGGCAGGCCGGCGAAGATCACGTGGCGGATCCGGCCCTGCCGGACCGCGCGATCCAGGTCGTGCAGAGCGCCGGGGGTGAACCACTTGGCCGTCTCGATACCACGCTGGGCCAGATGAGATTCCAGGGCGGCCTTGTGGGCGTCATCCGGGCGGCACACCACTGCGGGCAAAGCGGTCTGCGTTTGCTGAGTCATCATCCCCCTCCGTGCAGAAGCCACATGTTGAAGGTCAGTATGGTCAGGCCGACGACGCCCACGGCGCCGGCGTAGGGGTAAATGCTGGCCCCGACCAGCCACGGCGGACCGACGTAGCGGACCAGCGGGCGAAGGCCCATGATGATCAGGATGCCCCCGCCGTGCAGGCCCAGCGGCAGCCACAACGCGTCGGTGCAGGCAAAACTAACACACAGCAGCAGGCCCAGGGCCAGATGCCCGGGGAAGGTCCAGTGGCGCTTGACCCGGCGTACATAGTGCGCGCCGGCAAATACGACCGTTCCTATCGCGACGGCCACGGCCGTACCGGTACCCGGACCCAGGGCGGGGCGGAGCGATTCGAGCAGGCCGGCCAACAGCATGGCCCGGAAGAGCAGCTCCTCGATTCCGGCTCCGATGACCGCCGAGAGCGGCACGCCGGCCAGCCTGGCGCCCAGCCGGCGAAGGTCACTCAACGATCGGAGGTAAATGTTGTCGGTGAACAGCCAGCAGGCATAGAGCAGGCCCAGGTAGATCAAGGCGGCGGCCACGCCGTGCGGCAGGCCAAAGACGCGCCAATCGAGGGGAAAGAAACGGGCGTAATAGTGAAACGGCGACTCTCCGCGCAAGAGCGGATAGGCGATCAGCACGGCCGCAAAGGCCGCGTTAGTGACCGTGCGATTGACGCGCTGGAGTGAGCGGGGCAGGTCGGCATGGTCAATCCGGAGGCGCAGGGGCTTGCCCACGCTGCGCAGGGAGAGCGCCTGGGTAAACCACATCACGACGAGCACCAGAATCAGCAGCAATAAGGCAAGCACGTAGGAAGTTCTCAGTTTTCAGTTCTCAGTTCCTGGAGCCGGCGAGTATAACGGGAATCGCCTCTGAATACCCGCGTCCAGCGTTTGTCGCCCCAGAGGAACCACAGGGCCGGGCAAGGCCGCAGAAACTCATCGACCATGAGGTCGGCGAACCATTGCAGCCGTTCGCGCGTGGCTTCCTGGCGCCAACCTTTCCGGCGTTGGGTAACGCACGGCGACACCGGGCCGTAGAACACCAACCGGATGGCACCGTCGCCAGCCGGTCTGGCCAGCACCGTGACCAGCGGGGCCTCGACCAGCAGGGACAACGCCGCCGGCCCCCCAGGCAGGTACACCTCGCGATCCAGCCAGCGCACCGGCACGCCGTCTTCGCGCTTCTGGGCCAGGTCGGGCGTGATGATCAGGATGCGCCCCTGCCGGAGCGCGTCGGCCATGACCTCCGCCCGGCGCGCGGGGTTGAGGATGTCGGGCGGTTCGGCGATGAAATCCAGCCCGGTGGCCCGGCACCAGGCTCGCTTGGCCTCCTGCTTGCGCGGATCGCGGGAATGACGCAGGTAGACGGTGATGGGCAGTTCCTGGTTGATCCGGGCCAGCACCAGCATGTAGTTGGACGCATGCACGCCCAGCAGCACGACACCCCGGCCGGGGGCGGCGGCCTCGCGCAGACGGTCGAACGTGTCATCGAGCAGGATGCGCTCGCGTACGAACCGATCCAGCTCCGGATGCATCCGCCCAGCGGTGGCGCCTTCGCGGTCCGCGTAGCGAAATACGCGCAAGACACCGGCCAGATGCGCAGCCGCGTAGGCGAAGTAGTCGCGGTGCGTCTGCGGCGAGTACATCCCCATGGCGCGCAGATTGTCGGCCACCATCCGCCCCAGCACGGGGACAAACGGCCCGGCACGGGCCACGCCTCTCTCCAGCACATCAATGACCCCCGGCGACAACCGCGGAGCGAGAGCTTGCGCAGTGCCGGTGAGGCGGGCAGTGATGAAGCGCCTGATATTCTGTGTCTTCATGTGTCGATCAGGCAAAAGGCACGAGTTTCGAGGCAAGAATGCGCCTGTCCCGGGTCACCAACGGCACTCCATGGACAATGCTGGTGGCGGCGATCAACTCGTCGGCCGGGTCGCTCTTGAAATCCAGGGACCGGATGGCTTTGCAAATCTCCAGGGTCAGCGGCCACACATGCACGCGCAGGATCACATCCACGACATCAGGATCGTCCAAGTCGAGGTCGATGCGGCCCAACTGAGAGAGCTTCGCCAATTCACAGAGGACGATCGCCGAGATGCTCCACTCATCTCGCGCCAGGAGTTGCTCTTCTGCCTGGGTTAGCTGACCCTCCAGGGCGTGGATCAGGATGTGAGTATCAAGATTCAGCATCCCAGTGTACACCCGTGGACATGATGTCGCCCTTGATCTTGATCTTGCCCTTCAGTGCGCCGATGAGTCCCGCAGACTGGGACCGAATCGGCACCAGCCGGGCGACCGGCTTCCCATCCTTGGTGATGAGGACTCCCTCGGCCTCGACTTCATCAAGGATGGACAACCACTGGTCCCGGAAATCTTCGGCGGCAATCGCTCTCATGTTTGTATTCTAAGCCTTCCGAATATCCACATCCAGGCATCAGGCCCACGTCAACGCGACCTCTAACCTTTCCCTGGCCTGAACCTTGGCTGGCGCGTCGAGACGCACCAGGGCGTCGCCGTTGTCGAAGCTGATGTTGGCCGGCAGGGCCGCGTCCTTGAGGCGGACCGCGCCGGTCACCGACGTCGCGCCCTCGGGCAGGCGGAAGCGCAGTTCGGCCAACTCGACCCGGCCGCCCAGCAGCGTGATCGCGTCGGTCTGCTTCCGACCCTCGCGGCGCTGCTCGAACCGGCCCCAGCCTTCAGCGGTGGTCAGCAACGAGCGATGGTCATCAGCGGAGAGTTGCGGGCGCAGGGCCAGGCGCTTAGCCGGTCCGTCGTAAGCGTAGCCTTGGGCGGCCAACAGCAACGACCAACTGCTCATGGCCCGCACGTAATAATCGCCACACTCGATCTCGTTCCAGGGGCTCTTCTTGAGCCCGTTGTAACGTTCGCGCGCGCCCCGCACGATGGCCAGACCCTCGAGCGTCTGGCCCTCGTAGATCTTGTGCGCGGCCACTTGGTACTCTATGCCTGTCCAGATCTCGTCGCGGTAGAGAATGGGGTCCTGCGGCCGGCCGCCCTTGGGCCACGAGCCGCACAGGAGGCCCTTATCCTTGCCGTCCGCGAACTGCTGGAAGCGCTGCGTGCCCTGGAAGCCTTCCTGGGTCCAGAGCATGTTGTACTTGAAGATGGCCTTGAGGGCGCTTTGCACCTGCTCAATGGGCAGAATGTCGCCGAGGTTGAGCACGCGGGCCCACCAGCCCCCCACCACCTGGTCGGACCAGCACCCTTTGCCGTAGCCGAGATTGATGTTGTCGGCCTTCTGGATGTAGTACTCGCCGTCGAAGAGCGTCTCGGCGATCTTTTTGCGGCCCTTCTCGTAGAGGTCGCGATAGCGCTTCGCGGCCGCGTCGTCTTTGCACAGCCGGGCCATCTCTTCGGCCGCGCGGAGGGCGGCCAGGTAGAGCGAACTAACGAAGGTGTTCTGGCCATAGATGACGCGGTCGTAGGTGTTGAACTGGGGCTTGTCCATGATGCCATCGACGTCGGAATCCCACTCGGTGATGGCAAAATCCATGGCTTTCCTGATCTTCTCCCAGTGTTCGTCGAGGAAACGACGGTCGGCGGACTGGAGATGCTCGCGATAGGCTTTCAACACGGCTCCGCACTGACCGTCGGCCACCGGGGGCGAGCCCTTCAGCGGCCGGTCACGCGGCACCTCTACGCGGTGGTGGATGCCTCCATTGGGTTGCTGATGATAGTCCAGCTCGGTGATGCGCATGTTGCGTTCGAGGGCCGGCCAGAGCTTGGCCAGCGTCTGCTCGTAGTTCCAGACGTGGTTGCAGTTCATGGGGCAACAGCCGCCGCCGGTCCACCCGCAGCCCTCAAAGCCGTAGAAAGTATCATCGCGCGTCCAGAAGCAGGTCGGCGAGCGGAGGATGGCCACGTTCGCCGCCGCGGCGTCCACCAGATATCGCGGAAGCGTGCTGTCGAACATGGCCTCGCGATAGGCGAAGGTGGCGGACCTGAGGTGTTCGAAGTCGGCGAACACCCGGCGGGCGACGTCCAGGGCGTCGCTGAACCAGTTGGTGTACATGTTGCCGACCGGCAGCGCGGCGTTGGCCGTTTGGCGCCAGGCGTTCTGGGGGTAGTACTGGTTGGGAAAATGCCAGCTCAGCACGAAGACGCCCGCGCCCGCCTCGCCGGCCGGCACGGTGGTCTCGACGCACAACGCGGCATTGACGGTCTGGCCGGCGTCAGTGGGGCCGGCCGTTTCCGGGGCCCGGCCTTCAGGGGGCGCGAGACGGCCGGTCTCCGCGAACTGCTTGAGTAGCACGCCGCGATCCGTCCAGCCCGGCAGCAGGCTTGCGGCGGGATGGGTCGTGGCCAGGCACATGCTGCCGTACGAGGGCGCGGCCTCCGGCAGGCCGACGGCCGGGCGGTACTCCACGCCGGCGATGGCGGCGATGAGCTGAAGGGCCTTGTCGCGCTGCTGACGGCGATCGACGCCGGCCCGCTGGGCGCCCAGTTCGAGCGGCACCAGCATGGCCTGGCCCTTGCCGATGTTGACCGCGGTCATGGGCTTGCCGACCTGCAGTTCCTTTAAGAGGCTATTCCAGGCGTCCGCCTCCTCCTGGGTAATGCGGTCGATCCACAGGTTGCTGAAGCGGATATCGTCCACCAGGATGTGGCCCCAGCCGCCGCCGCGGGCGTCCACGATCTCGAGTTGGCCCTGCCGGCCGACGAATTCGGCAACGTTCCAGTCCACGCGCTCCAGGTGTTCGGTGTTCTTGCCGGTGGCGGTTTTGACCACCTTGCCGTCGATCTTGAGGTTGAGGCAACACTCGTTGGCGTACTGTCCGCCGCCGATGAGGAAAGAGATCTGTTGATGCTCAATAGTAAACGGCGGCGAGGTGAGCGTGCCGCGGACCTCGTCGTTGGGATTGAAGGTGTTGACCAGCCCGGCGCCCAGGTGGCCGGAGACCGGCTGCTGGTTGGCGTGAGTCCCGGTGCTGGGACCACCTTCGAAGGCGCCGCCGCTGGCCGTCCAGTCGGCGAAGCTGCCGTCGTCGAAGCTGGCGAAAACGGTTTCGATTCGGCGCACGCCGGGGGCAGCGGTGGACCGCACGGGCTCGGTCAGGGCATTGTTAACGCCGGAAAGCAGCAGACGGTCGCCGTGCTCACGTACACCCCGGACGATCTGGGTCAGGATGGCTCCGCCGAGGCGGCGCAGGTCGCCGCTGTTGATCCAGTAGACCATGCGGGCGGAGGGATTCTTGCGGGCGGCGCCCACGCTGACCAGGCGCAGGCCGGTCACGGGGGCCTCCGCCAGAATGGGTATATCGTGGTGATCGGCCAGCAGATCCACGGCGGGGGAGAGTTCCGCGGGTTTGCCGGTGGTGCTGCTCATGGCCACGGCGGTCAGGCCGCCGTCGCGGACGGGGGTGTTGACGTTGCCGCCGTAGGTGGGATGTTTGACGCCGGTGGATCGGCCAACGCCGGCGTGCCCGACCGCATTCTGGGCCGAGGCCAGGATGGAGACACGCAGGTCGGCGTCGGTCTTGTTCCTGGCCCGGATGGTGAAGATGGCGCAGGGAATGGCGGAGCTCTTCTCGTCCAGAGGGACCAGCGGGTTGAAGGCCTCCAGCTCGATCTCCGCGGGCAGGGCCGGATCGACGAAGCGCAGGGTCGCGATGGGATACTGGCCGGTGAAATGAATGTCGCCAAAGCCGGTGATCGCGTCGAGGGCCTCTTTCTGGAGGACGCGGACGATGGCGGGCTTGCCTTCCTGTTCGATGCGGACGACGAAGAAGGTGTCATCCACCAGCGAGCCTTTCTGGATGTTGTTGAAGATCTGCCAGTTGACCAGCCGGCCGGAACCGTGGAGCCAGACGGTACCGGTACCGATCCCGCCCAGGGGGAAGATGATTTCTTTGAGGTGGTCGCCGCTATAGGTGAGGGCCGGTCCAGGCTTCGTGAGCTCATCCCACCATTCCTTGGGCGGAGGAATGCGGGCTTCGGGGGGAATGTAACCCTCGGCGGCGCCGGCCTTTCCCCCGATGGACAACAGGCCGGCGGTACCGCCGACGACCTTGAGCACGTCGCGCCGGGAATAATTGCCTTTGCACGCACAGTTTCTTCCGCATTCGCTCATGGGACAACCCTCGCAAGGTGGTCTCTGATCCGCTGTTGATGGTGCGCTTAGGGTAGAGGGACAGGCGGTAATGTCAATCGGAAAGGAATGCGGAAGGTGCGAAGGTGGGAGCATGGGAGAGAAAAAAGCGGGAGAGAGGCGAGTGGGAAGGTGCGAAAGTGAGAAGGTGGGAAAGTGAGCAGGTGGGAAACGGCAGCCAGCGCTTTACATGGTTACATGGACGGTCCTTTGTATGGCCGCCAGCGCTTTAATCGCGTCACGCTTGCTGTTACAGTGGGCTTCATGAGTGACATGCCCCCGCTTGCTTCTGAATGCCCTCCGGCCACGCCGGTGGCCGCCGAGATCCACTGCCCGAATTGTGGATATAACCTGTCGGGCACTAACGAAGATCGCTGCTCGGAATGCGGGCAGAGCTTCGACCGGGCCACTCTGATCGAGTGGACCACCGACCCACGGCAGAGGCTGCCGTTGGGAAGCCTGTCGCAACCAGGAGACAACACTCTCAGGCTGAGCCTCTTCGATCCTGCGAGGCTGGGGCGGTTGCTGCCGCCGCATCCGGATGTGGCGGCGGTGAAGGCTTACAGTCGGGTGGTTCGACTTCTGGCTGTCGTGGGCGCTCCGCTCGTGCTGACGTCCACAATGGCTATCATCACCGGAGAAGCGGGGTTCTTCTCCCATGTGCTGCCCGCGCTACCGCTGCCTCTCCTGATCGCCCCCCTGGCGTGCGAGAGCCTCATTGCCGTCCTGCTGGCCCGTTTCGTGGAGCCTGGTTCGGTTCCCAGGCCCGATTGGTACCCGTTCTGGCGCACTCTCTGCCGCCTTTTTGCGAGCTACCTGCTGATCACGGTCAGCCTCGTCTGCCTGCTGATCATCCTGGCGGTCGTGCTCATCGAGCTAATGTCTTCGTCGAACCCGGTCTCCTGGATTGTCCCCACGCTGCCTTTCTGGGTTCCGGTTGGAATGGTTCTGTGGTGGTGGCACGGCCTGGGCCAGGCCATTGCCGCGCGGGGCGCGCCTTGCACGGCGCGGACAGTCATCATCCTCTTCATTCCAGCGATTGCCCTGGCGGCCATTGCGCTGGGGCTGGGGATCACGATGTTGGAGGTGTTCATCTTTCCTTGGTTGCTTTAGCTAAACCAGGACACGCCCGGCGCCGAAGGCCGGGTGCCGTGCCCACACGTCCGTACGCGGGCGGGGTGCCATGTCCACACGCCCGTACCCGGGCGGGTGGGCATGTTGAACTCAACCTCCTCGGCCATGCTCACCCGCGGCTGTAAAACCGAGAGGTATCCGGAGGGCCGCAGGGAGCCGCGCGTGAGCATGGCACCCGGCACCCGGCCGCTGCTGACGCAATCATCGATTCAACGCGTTCGTTTGGGCACCGGATCCAGGCCGCCCATACCGAACGGATGACAGCGGGCCAGGCGCTTGAGGCCCAGCCAGCTTCCGCGGATGACGCCCCACTCGCGCACGGCCTGGGCGAAGTACTCGCTGCAGGAGGGGTGAAACTTGCAGCTTCCGATCAGCAGCGGAGAGAGAGCCACCTGATACAGCCGCACGAGAGCCTCTACGAAGAGGGCGGCGGCTTTGGACAGGATGTGCAGGACGAATCGCATCCGATTATTGTAGCCCAATCGCGGCTTTTGGGAGAGTCGATCCAGAGAGAAAGATCAAGAGAAGGATGGGCAGCGAGCAAGAACGATCCTAATCTTTCTCTTTCTCCTGCTCTTACTCCTGGTCCTACGCCTAGTTTTTATCTTTCTCCTTCTCTTTTTTATCAACTCTTACCGCAGGCAAATCAGCGCCACCCCCCCTACCGCCACGACTGAGGCCAGAATCACATCCAGTCCAATGCGCACGCGGTACAGCACCGCGACCAGAGGCAGGACGAAAAGCGGGGACATGGATGAGAGCGTGCTGACCAGGCCGGCTTCCAGGTACTTGAGCGAGACCAGGTAGCAAAGCATACCGATGAAGGGGCCGGCCAGCGTGCCGGGGACGATCCGGCTGATGACGAAGCGGTCGCGCAGGTAGCCGACCGTCCGGCGGGCATGCTTGCGGCCCAGCGGCACAAGCCAGAGCAAGACCGCCGCGCTGCCCACCCGAATCACGGTCGCGATGACGGGGTCGAGTTCCCCCACCAGGAAGGCCTGCCGGCCGGTGCTGGCCCCGACGCCCACGCACACCGCGCCGGCCACCGCGCAGAACAGACCCATGGCCGAAAGCCGGCCGGGCTCGCGCGAGGGGCTGGAAGCCTTCTGCCGGGCCAGCACGGCGTAGGAGGTCCCCGCCAGGACCAGGGCAATCCCGCCCAGCGTGAGGGCGGAAAGCCGTTCACCCAGCCAGATCCAACCCAGCAAGACGGCAGCCACGGGGGTAAGGGTGGAGATCTGCGTGGTCCGCCGGACACCCAGCAGAACCAGGGCCCGATAAATCATGGCATCGCCGATCGCCATGCCAATCAGCCCCGAAAGGCTCAACCACAGGATCTGATTCAGGCCGGGCATGGCCGGCCACCCGCTGATTACCAGGGCGTAGACCGGCAGCAGGAGCAGCAGCAAGACCGTGGCCACCAGCGAGCGCAGCAGGACCACGGGGAACGAGCCGATGCGCCGGCCGGCGGAGGCCCAGAACAACGGCGAGACCGCCCAGCAGGCCGCGGTGAACAGCGAAAGAAGAACGCCGATGGTTTGCGAATCGGGCATGGAAGAAAACGCAGTCCTTTTGTGCGGTGAAATCAGCTTCCGGCCGGGTGCGCTGACGACATCGCACTTGCGCAGGGCGGTAGCTTAACAGGCGCGCGGAGGTTCCACAACGGGTCTGAGTCATTGGATGACCGGTACAGGTGCAGCGGACTTGGCTCGCCGGCTCCGAATACCTCTCGCTACCCCGACGATGAGACAGATGGTGCCCGGGATCGGCAAGGCTCCGCCGATCAGGAAGGCGAAGTGGGCAGTCATCAGGCCCTCGCACCCGCACAGCCAATGCTTCAGAACCACATACTGCGACCGGCCAGCCAGAGCAGCCGCGGGCTTATCCACGCGAATGGAAAGCGTGTAGTCGCCTGCCGGAAAGGGTCGGAACTGTGCGACCGGCACTGCTCCCTCCCTGTATCGCACGGCGTATGAATCCAGTGGATGCAACGGGCCTTCGTAGGCGGTCTGGCCGGCGGCAGTCTTGATGAGGATCTGGCCTTCGAGGTCCTTCATGGCGATAGGCGCGTGCTCACACAAATCATCCGGTGAAGCCAGCCCAGGCGAGATGTGAAGCTCCAGCCCCTGGTCATGGCCGTAGTCGTATACCTGGCGGAAGGTGGCGCTGTACTCCCCTGGTTTTGAGAAATCCACCGCCAGGCGGACCGGTTCGGCGGCCTCGACGGCGCGGAATTGCGCCTTCATGCATATGCCTGTGCAGATAATGCCAGCGGCGATCACCAACAGGATGATGCCCACCATGGTTGACGGTCCTATGAATTGCATCGCCAACGCTCCCAGACTGAAATGCTACCATCAGGTGAGTCCCGGGGACAGCCTGTCTCGTCGCCTGGTTTCTTGACCCGGCCCACGCCATCGGGGGGCGGGCATCCTGCCCGCCTCAAGGGGCGAAGCACGAGACTCCTGGATCGGAAAGGAAAGGATACCAGTATGGCCTAAACGGCCGGGCGGGCGCGGGATTCGGCTTCGCGGGCAATGCGCTGGCCCTCCTCCACCTTGACCAGCAACAGCAGCAGGGCGCCGACCACGAAAAAGGCGATCACCGAGAGGATGGCCGCCCGGCTGGTGCCGGTCAGGTAGATCATGGCCGTAAACACCGCCGGGCCGAAGATACCGGCGAACTTTTCAACCACCGCGAAGAAGCCGAAGAACTGGCCGGACTGATAGCGCGGGATGAGGCTCGCGAAGAGCGATCGGCTCAGGGCCTGCGTGCCGCCCTGGACCATGCCGACCATCACCGCCAGGATCAGAAAATGCGTGCCCGTCTTCATGAAGTAGCCGACCAGGCTGATGAACGTGTAGGCGGCCAGGCCCAGAAGGATGCTGGGCCGCGTACCGATTCTGCCGGCCAGGCTCCCAAACAGAAACGCGAAAGGGATGCCCACGAACTGCGTGATCAGGATGGCGGCGATCATTACGTTGTCGTCGATGCCGATCTCCGTGCCGTAGATGGTGGCCATGCGGATGATGGTGCCGATGCCGTCGTTGTAAACCAGGAAGGCCAGCAGCATGAGGAAAGCGTTGCGATAGCCGCGCAGTTCGCGGAACGTCTGGGCCAACTGGGCGAAGGCCAACCGAACCGGTGACGCGACCTTAACGGGTGAGCCCCCTTCGCCGGTAGCGACCGGACTCTGTGCCGGCCGTTCAAGGTCGCAGACCGGTAAATTCGAAGACGCTGAACTGGCTGAACCCGCCAGCGACCCCACGCGAATCTCCGGCTCGCGCACGCGCAGGAACAACGGGATCGAGAACACCATCCACCAGACCGCCACCGACAGGAAGGCCAGCCGGGTGGGCAGGGTCCCGCCGGGCAGGCCGAACAGATTCGGCTTGAGGATCATCAGCAGGTTCACCGCGAGAAGCAGCCCCCCGCCCACGTATCCCAGGGCGTAACCGGCCGTGGAGACGCGGTCCATTTCATCTTCGCGGGCCACGTGCGGCAGGAGGGCGTCGTAGAAGACGAAGCTCCCGTTGACCGCGATGTTGGAGAGGATGAACAGCACCACGGCCAGCAGCCAGTCGCCGCGATCCACGAAAAACATGAGCGCGACGGTCACCACCCCGTGGCTGAGAAAGAATCCCAGCAGCCATTTCTTGATGGGCAGAAAATCGGCCATCGCCCCCAGTACCGGCGAGAGCACGGCAATAATGACCAGGCCCAGGGTGGTGGCCAGACCGTAGCGGGAAGTGGCGGTCTCCGGCCGGAGCCCGGCACAGGCCACCTTGGAAAAGTAGATGGGGAACACCGCGGTCATGATCACGGTCACGAAGGCGGAGTTGGCCCAGTCATACATGGCCCAGGCGCGCAGCTCAGGGCGGTGCAGCCCCAGCTTCCACAACAGGCCGCGGGCCGATGAAGAGGTGGCGCGGGCCGGGTCGGTCGGTTGATCCTGGGGCGTTACGACCGCGTCGGAGCGACGGTCGCGGGGTTGGTCTGGTTCATGAGTCATGGGCAGAAGTATACAGCCGCGCACCGGCCGGCGGCCAACTCCAGGAAGACGTACAGCGGCAGGGAATACAATCGGTCATGATCATGGGATTGCGGACCTTCCTGGAATTGTTCAAGTTGGCAGCCATCGAATGGTGGAACGACAACACCTTCCGGCTGGCGGCGTCACTGGCTTTCTACACGATCTTTTCGCTGGCCCCGGTGCTGATCATCGCGGTAGTCATTGCGGGGGCGTTTTTCTCCGAGCAGCAGGCCACGCAGCACGTGGTGCGCGAGATCAGCGAGCTGATCGGCCCGCAGGGCGGTGAGGCGGTCCGTCAGCTCACCCTGGACATCCGACAGGCCGGTGGCAACGCCCGGACGGCCATCCTGGGGGCACTGACCCTGCTACTGGGTTCGACGGCGGTGTTTGCGGAATTGCAGGCGGCACTGAACCACATCTGGGACGTGAAAGCCGACCCGCACCGGGGGGTCATCCACAGCCTGGTACGCGAGCGGCTCCAGTCGTTTCTCATTGTGCTTGCGGTGGGGTTTCTGCTGCTGGTCTCGCTGGTGATCAGCGCGGTGCTGGCCGCGGCCCGGGACTATATCGATCATCGTTATGCCGGGCTGGGCGGGATCTGGCGGGTGGCGCACCTGTTCACGTCGTTCCTCATCGTGATGCTGCTGTTCGCGCTAATCTACCGCTACCTGCCGGACGCGGAGATCACCTGGCGGGACGTGGCCGTAGGGGCACTGGTGACGTCGGTCCTGTTCACGCTGGGCAAGTTCCTGATCGGCTTCTATCTGGGCCGGGCCTCCATCGGCAATGTCTATGGGGCCGCGGGATCCTTCGCGCTGCTGCTGCTGTGGGTGTATTACTCGGCACTGATTTGCTTTTACGGGGCCGAGTTCACGCAGGTCTATGCCCGGCGTTTCGGCTCTCGGATTCAGCCCGAGAAGCACGCCGTACGGGTAGGGCAGAAGCCGGACGAGGTGTAGCCCGCAGGCATGCAGCCGGCCGGCATGCGCGAGCGGGGTGCCGTTCCACCGGAATTTTACGCAGACGGGTTATTCCGGGCCTACGTCCGATAACTACACGAGGGTTTAAGGACGGCGATTCGAACCAGCCGCCGGGGCCCGCTCGGTGCAAAGGCTGCAAAATGGTTCACTCGCGCCGGGAGGCGGGTATATTGCATTTTCGATACCTGTTTCTGAATCCATTAACCCATAGAGAGGGGAGATCAGGGAATGCAAGTTCATGCTCATCTGGCCTTTGTGACGGCCACTGTCGTGTCGGCTGGTTCGGTGTTCGCAGCCAACCTGTACGACTGGGCCGGCGATCCGGCAGGTACCGTGCAGGTGGTGACGGACCCGAGCGGTGATCAGGCGGAAGGCTCCCGCGACATCCTGAGCCTCTGGACGGCCTGGGACGCCTCCAATTACTACTTCCGACTGGACATTCGTACGGCTCCTGAGCAGGAGGCGGGCCGGTTTGCGGCCGAATACGGCGTACACATCGATCTGGCGCCGGGCGGCGGGGATTCCAGTCTCGCCAGCTATATCGCCGACGGAGTAACGGGCATTGATACGATTGTGTTGAGCCATTACACCGTGGCGAACGGCTGGACGTCGAACCATCGTCACAATTACCTGGGTGATTTGGCGCCCGCCCCGCGCGTGGACACGGTTATGCTGGAAGATGTGGGGGGCCAGGTGGACTTCAGCGAGAACGGCGGCACCACGCTCCAGTGGGCCATTCCCAAGGCGGCCCTGGATGGCACACCGTTCGTCGTTTACGGAGCGACACAGAACATCAGCGTGCCCATCACCTTCGATCTGACCGCGCCGCTTGTGGTGCCCGAACCGGCCACCCTGGCGCTACTGGCCCTGGGCGGACTGGTTGGCCTCCGTCGGCGGCGGGCGTGAACAGTAGTCGGGGGGGGGCGGGCATCCTGCCCGCCTCAAAAGGCAAAGCGCAAAGTGGACCATTTTCTGTAGCGGCCGGGCTCCGTACCGGCCGTTTTGCCCATGAAACGGCCGGCACCCAGCTTTCGCCGGGCACCCGACCCGGCACCTGCAGCCTTGCGCTGTGGTGTTCCAGAACGGGCGTTTCGCAATGAAATCAGACAGGCAAAGCGTCTGCCCTTCGAAGAATCCAGGCGGGCAGGATGCCCGCCCTCCGGAAGGATTCAGGAGGGCATGAGGCCCGCCCTCCGAAGAATTCCCGCGGGCAAGATGCCCTCCTTCCATTTCCAATCCGTCAGCCGTTGAAGTAGAGATATCCGGCCAGGATCACCCCCAGGACAAGGGCGGTGCCGGCGATATCGCGCCAGTCATAGCTGAGTCGCGATTCGAGGCGCTCGCGCTCGCTGACGGTGGCGTAGGTCAGGCCGCGGAGGCGTTCGGGGTCGGGCGCGGGGGTCGCGTAACTGACCCCGATCATGACCAGGGCGCTCACCAGGAAGATGACCAGGCTGTAGTACTGGAAAAAGGTCTTGTTGATGATCCAGAGAAACGAGCCGGGCTCGTACCCCGGGAACCATTGAGGCTTCAAGAGCACGGGGGTATCGACCGCAAGACGAAACGCACCCAACAGAAAGCCTACCACCAGCGCCGACAGGCACCCGGCGGCGTTGAGCCGCTTCATGAATACGCCCAGGAAAAACACGGCGAAGATCGGCGGGGCCAGGTAGCTCTGAACGCCCTGCAGGTAAATGTACAGGCCCTGCTGGCCTCTCACCACCGGGATCCAGACCAGGGCGATGAGCACCAGCACCGCCGTGGCGATCCGCCCCATCCAGACCAGCTCGTGCTGCGAGGCCCGGGGCCGCAGCTTGCCATAGAAGTCGATGGTGAACAGCGTCGAGGAGGCGTTGAAGGCGCCGGCCAGCGAACTCATCAGCGCGGCCAGCAGGCCGGCCACCACAAGGCCGCGTACGCCGGGCGGCAGGATGGCCTGCACCAGCAGCGGGAACGCGGCCTGGGCTTTCTCGTTGCTGACCTGGCCGTTCTCGAACATGTGCTGCCGGAGGAACTCCGACTTGCCGGTGGCCGCCAGGGCGAAGGCGATCATGCCGGGAACGATGAAGATGAACACCGGCAACAGCTTGAGCATGCCGGCGAAGATGGCGCCCCGGCGCGCCTGGGTCTCATTGGGCGCACCCAGGGCCCGCTGAACGATGTACTGGTCGGTGCACCAGTACCACAATCCCACGATCGGGGCGCAGAACAGCATGCCCAGCCAAGGGAAGTTGTCGTTGAAGTACCAGGCCTGCTTGACCACTTTCCCGGCCTCCACCACTTCCACGGGCGACCATGTCCCCTGAACGCCGGCCGGCACCAGCGGTTTCCACAGGTTGAACATGTCCGAGCCACAGATGCTGCGCAGCTCGCCCCAGCCGCCCACGGCCTTGAGGCCGAACCAGGTCACCGCCGCCGATCCGAAGATGAAGATGAACGTCTGTATCGCTTCTGTATAAGCGACGGTGCGCAGGCCGCCCAGGATGGTGTACGCCCCCGTGGCCAGAACCACCAGGATCGAGCCGATCCAAAAGCTGTCCAGCTCGAAGCCGCCGATTTTCCAGCTCAACTCAGGCAGAAGCGTGCTGAATACGACACCTCCGGCGAAAATCCCCACGGCCATCTTGGTCAGCACATACGCGACCAGCGAGATCAGCGAGAGCAACCAGCGGCTGCTGGCGGAGAAGCGTTTTTCGAGGAACTCAGGGGTGGTAAAAACTTTCGAGCGGGCGTAGAAGGGCACGAACACCCAGCCCAGCACCAGGACGCACCAGGCGTGCAGCTCGTAATGGGCCATGGCCACGCCGCTGGTCGCGCCCGCGCCGGCCAGGCCGACCAGGTGCTCCGAGCCGATGTTGGAGGCGAAAATCGAGGCCCCCACGATAAACCAGCCCAGATGCCGGCCGGCCAGAAAGTAGTCATCGGCGGTGTTCTTGCTCTTGAGTATTACCCACCAGGCCACGCCCAGCAGGATGGTGAAGTACAGGGCGATAACGATCCAGTCGAGCGCGTGCATGCGGTCACCTCCGGACAGGGACTCTAACCAGGGCGAAAGGGTAAGCCGGGGATGAGACGCCTGCAAGGGAGGCCTCAGTCTCCAGGGTTCGGGCCTCAAGAGGCCCGGGGGCAAGTACCTATCGAGCCTTCCCGATCTGGCGGGTGATCGTGGGGTCGGTGATCTTCTTGTCTTCGGCCAGCAGGATGGCCTTGCTGAGAATCACGCTCAGCGTGGCGTCGCCCTCGAAGGGCAGGAACAGGCCGCCTGCGACGCGGGCCCCGCCCCCACGGGCTGGCACGATGCACAGGTACTCGTCGTTGGGCTCCATGAGGATGTTGCCCGAACCAAGATGGATCTTGTAGGTGCGCAGGTCGCCGCGGACGATCAGGAAGCGGTCACCCAGCGTGCAGCGGTCGGCGATCTTGAGACGCGGGACCAACCGTTCCAGAACCTGGTGGCGGGTCCGGGCGGTTTCGGAGAGATCGCCGAAGGCGTAGTGGGCCCAGTAGTCGCGATAGCGACCCTCGGGGCCGCCGTCCTGCCAGGTGGGGTCGTTGCCACCGAGGCCACCCCGACGAAGAGGTCCACGTCGCGCATGATCTCGGAGAAGACCAGCGGAGGCACCTGATCGAGCGGAACGGGGTCGGCGGGCCCCAGGCCGGTCGTGTGGCGATAATAGCCTCCGCCGCCGGCGTGGGCCCTGTTCTCGGGGGCGTGCAACGGGTAGAAGCGGACCTGATCGGTGGCCAGGCGCAGGTACGTGCCGGTCTCGTTGGTGTCTATGCCGAATCCGTCGCCGGCGCCTTCCACCCAGAACTCGGCCCGCAGGTTGAAGGCCGGCAGCTCGCGCGAGGCCGGCGGGTACTCGTCGTCGACCATCAGGCGCAGTTTGTGCCGCCAGCCGCGGAGGGCAGCCAGCGCGTTGAACTGATGCTGGCGGATGATGTGCGCGGCGAAGCGGTTAGAGTACGTATGCGTGTTCCGCTCGGCGTCCGTGAGGAGGTACACCTCGCGATGGGCCTGCTTGAAGGGCTGGCGCACCTGGTGGCGTTCGAACCAGTCCCACCAGGCCAGCACCTGTTCAACCGGCCGGCCGATGGGATGCCAGAGGCGGACGCGGGTATCGCCTGGGAGATCGGGCAATGGCCGGTCCTGCTCGTCCACCAGCCGCCCTTCCAGCCACACGCCGGCGCGCGCCGCTTCTGCGCTCTCAAAACTCCAGATCAGCCGGCGAGCCAGGACGCCGACCAGCGGATGATCGAGATAGCGCGCGCCACACGTCCAACGGCCAGGTCTTGTCCTGGAGGAACATGGCATCGATACGCGCGGCCTGGGCTGGCAGCATCTGCGCGATGTCTTTGGCGGCGGTTTGAAGATCCTTCAGGTCGTCCTTGAAATCACGCTTGACCGTAGCGGGCACGGATTTCTGCGGCTTGCCGTCAGCCCGCAGCCAGGCGATCGTGACCTCCGAGGCGCCGGCCACGCGTAGTTCCGCGGTGAAGTCGCCGAAGGTCTCGCGACGCAGGCCGACCTCCTCCAGGCCGTAGGCCGGCACGGCCATCTCCTCGAGATCTTCGCGAGGAACGGCGAGCTTCTCGGCCAGGGCACTAAGGGCCTTTTCGATTTCCTTCTGGGCCGTGCTGAATTTGACCCGCGTCTTGAGCACGGCGAGCTGTCCCAGGGCCTCCATGTCGCCGATCTGGCTGAGGGCATAGACGGCGGCATTACCGATCTTGGTGGCCCGGGGGCCGACGCCGGGGATCTTGCGGTAGGCCGACAGGGCCAGCGGAGTGAGCGCGCGGGCCAGATCGCGGTTACAGGCCAGGGGGACCATCCAGATGAGACCACGAAGCAGAGTGGCATTCCCCTCGTGCAGGATGCTGTTCAGGTCACAGTGAGCCCCAAAGCCCAACTCGTCTGAATGGAGCGGAATGCTGCGCCGCTCGTTCACCCGTGGCAACAGCGGCAGCAGGACGGTGGCAAAGGACTCTTCGCCAACGGCGCGGAGCTTCTCCCGGACGGTCTTGAGCCACTTGGTGGGCGGGCGAGCGCCGGTCGCACAGAGCGCGTGAGCAAGCAGCTCGAGCCATAGGCTGCGCCGAGGGCCTGGCAGGCGGCCCAACGCGCCGTTCAGCGCGTCGGCCCAGGCTTCGCCGGGAACGGCTGCGAGCACAGGAGCATCCCCGATCAGTCGGGTCAGCCGCTCGATGCGCCGGCCCGGACAACCCAGCGGCGGTGCGCCAATCAGAACACAACGAAGCCGATAGAGCACGTGCCGCTCACCCTGCGTCAGAGGACCGTTCCGCTCAACCTGCTCGATCAGGTTTTCGGTGTACTCAACCGACGTGGCGGTCATGCTCGACAGCACAAGCAAGACATCAAACAACCCGTTCCGATCGAAGGAATGCTCGATTTCAGACAACCGCGCGACCAGTCCCGCCGCTGCGTAGCGCGACTGCCAAACAGGACGCTCATCCAGGTTCAGAGACCCAAACCGGCCCGCCACGGCCCGTTCCATGGCCGCGAGCAGCAGGCGACCGCACGTGGCCGGATCACAGGCCAGCATCTGCCGGCCGGCCTTTGTACGCCCCAGGTCGGGCGTAAGATAACGAGTCTGTTTGATCGCATCGGCCAGAACATCGCTGATCAGACGGTGTTCCTCTCGCAACGGCGAGTCCGAGCGCAGGCGAAAGCGATCCGGCTCGAGCTCCTCAGTCTGGACGTCCGGCTGACCTGGCAGGATTCCGAGGAACTCCTTGAGTTGAACCAGAACGCCCGGCGAGCCGGCGGGCGCGGGCACCGCCGCGTCGGGCAGCGATGCCTCGGGTAAAATCATTGGCGACTGTGGATCCCTCTCAGGTTCCTGTTGATCCGATGCGAGCTTCTGGCCAAGGCGTTCAAGCTGGTCGGCCCGGCCGGCCATGCCTGGATACTCCTCGCGGACGATAGTCGCGAACCTGAAAACCAGGGGGGCCAGATCCGGACAACTTGCACCGGCGTCAGCGAATCTCTCCAGCGCAAGGGCCAGGGATTTCACCGGGAACTGGCGATATCCGTGGTCGGCATTGAAATCAACAATCCATGACAGGAGCCGCTTTATATCTCCTTCATCGAAGGGCAGCTTGCGTCTCAGGAGCAACCTGAGCGCCTCGGCGGCAGCCGAACGCGGCGTCCAGACCTCCAGCCACTCCGGGGTCACATAGCGATCGATCCGACCCTCCATGGCCGCTTGGACGCTTGCGGCAAGTGCCTCGTAGTGACGGAGCCATTCGAGCAGGGCGCGCACATAGCGGACACTGGCTACCGGATCGGCGGCGGCAAGGATCTGCCCGGCTTTCCAGTCCTTGAGCCGCAGCGCGTAATAGTACCTCCAATTACCAGCGGCCGGTCTGGGCCTTGTAGTAGTGGATGGCGTAGGCAAGCTGGGTCGCGCGGGCCGAGCTCTGAGCCCGACGGCGCAGTTCGAACGCGCGGCTCAGTGACGGAATCATCGGCTTAAGGACCGGGTTACTTTCTGCGTACTGCTCGGCCATGCGATCGATGCTGTAATCGCCGGCGCGAAGCTGATCGGCCGCCTTGCGGAAGAAGCTGTCGATGGCTTCCACGGTTTTCTGGGCAGCGTCGGGACCGAGTTGTTGAATGGCCGAAATGTCCCCCACGCCGAACTCTCTCGAGAACCATTCGAGCCCCTGCGGATCGATGCGAAGCTGGCCGTCAGGGCCGGGGGTGAACAGGCGCTGGACCGCATCCATCTCGGCGGCGTACTCGCCGCGAAGCCAATCCGAGGGGTCGGCGTCATCCGTGTCGAGTTGTGCCAGCGTGTTCCAGGCGGAGGCGATCTGCTCGGGCGTGGAGAAGACGTTGTGGGCCAGCGCATGGCGGGCGGTCTGCTGGATCTGGCTGCGCTCGCCCACGCCGACCAGGCGTTCGATGATCCAGGCGCCCTTCATCAAGTGGCCGGCGCCGCGGAGGGAAGTGTCCAAGGCGGAGAGCATCCGCTCCGCTGAGACTTGGCCGTTCTCGGTTTGCCAGGCCCCGGAGAGGGTGGCCCGGAGCAGTCTGCGATGCGCAGCCAGGGAGGGGAGCAGGATCTCCACCACGGGCCCTTCAGGCTTGCCGGGGCCCCAGAAGGGGACGCTGGCGTAGTCGGCATGCCAGCTCGCTTGACGGAAGTACTCGAGCAGGCCGGCGCCGGCGGTGAGTCCGGCGGCCCAGTCGGGATGCGTGGCCGGATCCCAGGGACCCGGCGGGACCTTGAACTCGGAGGAGTTGAGCATGACCTTCTCAAGCGCGTCCCAGGTCGCCTCGTTTGGGTCAGGACCCCAGACTGTGAGAGGCTCATAGGCCTGCCAGGCGTTGTCAGTGGCAAGATTGACGTAGTGGTCTCGGATCCACTGAACGTAGTTCACCGGCGCGGCGAAGTCCGCCTTGGGCGGGAACGGGTCGTTTGGATCTGTTGCTGCACTTCCTGAGTTGCCGAAGGCAGTGTTTGCAGAATTCGCGGGCTCAAGGCCGGATTCTGCCGCGGAGCCCGATGACGTGTCTATGGTCAGGGTCTCGCCGTCAATTTCGAACGAGCCGGCCGGGAACGATTGCCAGGTTTGTCCGCCGGCAGTTGCCTCGGCTTTCTTCTCACCCTCAGGGCTGGTCTGTTCGCCTGTTGTTGCGACATCTTTCTCTGGAGCAGCTTCGACCAGTTCGCGGCTCTTGCGCGAACGCGGCTCGGGCCGGGCGCAGTAGAGCATGAGAAAGGAGTCATCCTTGAGACGAGCGACGGCCGGGTCCAGACCGGGTTTGAGCCGGAGGCCCTCTTCGGGCTTGAATGCCTGGCCGTCGGAGGTCGTGAGGGAAACAAGGCCCTCTTTGCCGGTGAGGTACACCCGGGGCAGCTTGTCGACGGTGATCGCGTTGCCGACCAGCAGCGTGTCGCGAATACGGACCGGTTCAGCCCGGTCGAAGCGCCGGCCATCGGTGGAGATCTGGTGGTTGGATTCGATTCTCCCGTCGCGCCGACCGCCTGCACCATCAGCGAGGCCGACGTAGAGATGAAGCCGCCGATCCATGCGGACGACCATCGGGTGGGCATCCGGGACCCCCTTGAGTTCCAGCCGCATATCCGGATCGAGTTGGAACCGTTCGCCGTTGCGAGTAGTGGCGGAGAAGATGAGGGTCACGCCCTCGGGCTTTTTCTCACGGCGGCGGTCATCGGAGCGGATTGAAGCGGCGAAGTACAGGCGGAGAGTGCCGTCGGGCATCCAGACTAGATCGCCGTGACGCGGGCGGGTCAGTTTGCGATCCAAGCCTTCAAGGCGAACGGGCCGGGGCCGCGACCACGAACGGCCATCGTCCTCGGAACGACTTACGGCGAGCAGATGATCGCCGAAATCAGGAGCAACGAAATCAAAGACCGCCAGGAGTTCACCTCTGGGCAGGCGAACCAGGTCGGGCGCGGCGGCGTTGCGCAGGAGGATGTCGCCGGTGTCCTTGAAGGACAGGCCGTCCTTGGAGCCGGCGATACGAATGACCGTGTCGGGGCCGGCCGGCCGCGAGGCAGGCCGGGAGGCCGGGTCGGGAGCGGCCGTAGCGGCGAGGCAGAGGAACAGGGTGGGAAGGTGGCAAAGTGAGACAGTGCGAAGGTGGGAAAGTCGAAAAGTGCGAAAACGGTTCAGTGGGAAGGTGCGAAAGTGGGATAGTGGAAAGGTGAGAAAGGATGACGTGGCTCTCAACACCAGGGAGGAACTCATGGAAGCACCCTCGGTCTGGTCAGTCCGAGACCCCTCGACGCATTACGGACTTCCCTGCGGCCACGGATGGTCTATCCCCCGGAAATTCCGGGGGATAGACCTTGTCGCCTCGCTGCCTTTGAGCCCCCGCGAGTGGGAGCAATGCGCCAATGGCACCATACCTCATGGTTGTGCTCCCACCCGTCGGCGGGAGGGACACACCCGGGCACAATGGTATTCGCGGGCAAAAGGTGGGTTCTTACAGGCAAACAAGCCCCATCAAACGGAAGAGGTCGTAAATGATTCAGCGTTCACTGAAGCTTGCGGCGTACTATGTGCCCGCCCGGGGTGGCGTTCCTCGCCGCCGCAGGGTTTGCTTGTCTTTGGCTGCTCACGTTTCTAACGGTGAGGTTGGGTATCAATGACCAATCAATGACCAATGCCCAAATGACGAATGACCAAACAGGCTCCTTGGTGGATCCCGTTTGGTCATTCGGATTTCGTCATTCATTGTCACCCCACGGGCTTCACCCCCGTGGATTTGAGCATGCAGTAATGACGAATGCCTCAAGGAGCCAGCGATCAGCAATCAGCTTAGAGATAGCTGACCGCTGAATGCTGACCGCTGAAAGCTTCCGACATTACCTTCCGACCTGCTTCACCGCCGTGGACTTCACCGGGACGAGCTTAACCGATTTCACGTTCTCCACCTTCTGGCCACGAATGCGCAGCGATTCGGCCAGCGCGGGCTTGTAGTCCTCCGGAGCGGCTTCAAAAGCGGCCTTGAGCGCGGCCAGCGATCGCCGGCCGGGAATGCGCTGCAGCGCGGCCCGGGCGTGCTCGCGAAGGTCCTTGTCGTTCAGCAGCTTGGCCAGCGGCTCGACCGCCCTGCTGCCGGCGATTTCGGAGAGCATCCAGGCGGCCTCGCGGCGCACGGCCCAGGGCTGGCCATCGCCCAGGAGCGGAATCAGCTCATCAGTCACAGCCCGGGCTTCCCGGCGAGCGTCCGGGCGGCCGGCGTGGCGGACGATCTTCCAGGCGGCGCGGGTAGCGGCACGGCGGATCTCGGTGTCCTTGTGGTCCATCAGCGGGGCCAGCGGCTTGATGGCCGCCGCGCCCAGCGGGCCGGCGTTCTGCCAGGCTTCACCCCGGGCCGTCTCGTCGCTGCCGCTGATTTTGGCGATCAGTTCGTCTATGGTCATGGGTATCCTCAGTTTTGAGTTCTCAGTTTTCAGTTCTCAGTACTCAGTACTTTGCACTCAGTACTAACTCCCTTGGGCACGATCACAGATGGTACGGGGCGCGCTGCGGACGGCTCATCATCCGGCGGGCCTGCTCGTCGCCGACGATCTCCTGCTTGGCCTGGTCCCACTGAAGCTTGCGGCCCAGGATAAAGGAGAGGTTGGCGAGCACGCACAGGTTGGCCACGCCGACGGCCGCCTCAATGTTCATGACGGTCTTCTTGCCGGTCTTGATGCCATCCAGGAAGTTCTGATGGTGTCCGGCTTCGCCCCTGTGGCCGCCGTTGTAGACGTCTTTGAAGCCGGCCGGCGGTTCCCACTCGCGAACCTTGCGTTCGACCCAGGTGCCGCCATCGCCGCCCCAGTGAGTCATGGTGCCCTTCGTGCCATGATAGATGGCCCCGTAACCGTCGCGGACGATCGGATCCTCGTCGGGGCCGCGCTTCTCGCCGCGCGGGCCGGCGTTCGGGGCCTGGGTCCAGGTCATGATCCAGTCGGGATTCTTGAAGGTGAATTTGACCTCCATATTCACGGCGGAGTCCCACAGACCCTTGCTCGGGGAGGTACCGGTGGCCTCGACGGTGACCGGGCCGGTGCCGTCGGCGCCCATCCACCACATGGCGCAACTGAACACGTGCGCGCCGCGGTCGCGGATCTGCCCGCCGCCGGACTCGAGGATCCAGCGGAAGGTGCCATGGCAATAGCGCTTGTTGTACGGCCGCCAGGGCAGCGGGCCGAGCCAGAGGTCCCAATCCAGCTCCGGCGGCGGATCACTGTCCGGCACCGGCTCATTGTCCACCGGGCTGGGATAGTGGAAGCACTCGACGTGGGTGACCTTGCCGATCGCCCCATTGACCAGATAGCGATGAGCCAGGTAGGCCTCGGGCTGGGAGCGGCCCTGCGAACCGACCTGGGTCACGATCTTGTTGTCGCGGGCGGCGGCAACCATGGCCTTGCCTTCCTCGATCGTGCAGCAGGCCGGCTTCTCCACGTACACGTGCTTGCCGCACTGGGCCGCGTGAACCATCTGCACGGCGTGCCAGTGATCGGGCGTGGCGAAGAACACCGCGTCGATGTCCTTGCGTTCGAGAATGTAGCGGTAGTCGCGGTAGACGTCGGCCTGAGGTCCGGCATTTTCGGAGCCCTTGCGCAACCGGTTCTCATCGGCGTCGCACACCGCCGCGACGTTGATAGTGCCTTCCTTCATCCGTCGGACCATCTGGCTCAAATGGGCATTGCCCATGCCGCCGAGGCCCACGTGGGCGGTGGTGATGCGGTCGTTGGCGCCTGGCCGGCCGGCTCGCGCCAGGACGCTGGAGGGAACGATGTAGGGGAAGCCGGCGGCGAGTCCGGCCGCCCCGACTGTTTTGAGCACTGTTCGACGTGGGATCCTCTGGTCATGTTGATTCATGATGGGTCCTCTCGCAAAGAAGGCCATTATTGTTTCGGACAACAGTCACCGGTTCGCGCGCCTCGGTCAACAGAATGGCGCCGAGTTTGTTGACAATCTAACTACTTACCCACAGGAGTCAACCGCCGGCGGGCGCACCCCCGGCCGGCAGAAAGCGGATGCAGACCGGCGAAGGCGCTTCCGCCCGCACTCCTGTCGGACGCAATTGTCCTGTCTGCGGGTCGATGCGAAAAACAACGATGGAATCGGACCTCTGGTTAGTTACCAGCAGCCAGGTTCCGGTCGGGTCGATGCAGAAATGCCGCGGGAAGCTGCCCTGGGTCGGCTCATGGCCGATGGGGGTCAGACGGCCGGTGGCGGCATCAATGGCAAAAACAGCCAGGCTGTCGTGGCCGCGATTGGAAACGTACAGGAATCGGCCCGAGGGGTGGACCTGGACCTCTGCAGTGTAGTTTTCCTGGGTGACGCCGGGCGGCAGCGTGGGGAAGCTGGCGATCTCCCGAAGCAGGCCGCGGTCGGCATCGTACTTGAAGGCGGTCACGGCAGAATTGAGCTCGTGGTTGATGTAGACGAAACGGCCGCCGGGGTGGAAGGCCAGGTGCCGCGGGCCGGAGCCGGGCGGCAGGGAGACGGCGGGCGGATCATGGGGAACGAGGGCCTGTGCATCGCCCAAGCGGTAGATGAATACTTTATCGGCCCCCAGATCGACGGCCAAAGCAAAGCGACCGGCGGGATCGGGGTTGATGGAATGGGCATGGGGACTTTCCTGGCGCCTGGCGTTGGGCCCCGAGCCGTGGTGCTGAACGCTATAAGGTTCGCCCAACTCATCCTGCGGCAGGAGGGGCACCGCGGCGACAGTCCCGCTGCTGTAATTGGCCACCAGCAACTGTTTATGGGCCTGATCCAGGCTGATGTGGCACGCGCCGCTTCCTCCGGAAACTTGTTGGCTGAGCAGCTTGAGCCGGCCGGAGCGCTGATCAATCGCGAAGGCGCTGACCGCACCACTCTTTTTCCCGCGAAAACTGGCCAGTTCTCCGGCCGCATAAAGGCGGTTGCGCCGGGCATCCACCGCCAGGAAGGCGGGGTTCTCCACCTCACCGGCCAGGCCCTCGCTCTGGAGTACTCCGGTGGCGGCCTGCAACCGGAACAGGTAGATCCCCTTGCTCTTGGCCCCGGTATAGGTGCCGACGTAGACCAACCATTCCGCCGGGGCGGTGGCGACGGGCGGAGGGCTGGCGGTTGCGGGGTCGGTCCGGTTCGATTGAGCGAAACCCGGGCCGGCCGGGAGGAATACCTGAGCCACGATGATGAGCGTGCAGAAGCGGGAGATTCGCATAGGGGGCATCCTATCATTGCACGGGCATTTGGCAAACACCCGACTGGCCCGGCGTCGGCACTTCAGGTATATTGCAATTACATTGGGGGAGACATGGACGCAGGACGGGAGCAACATGGGTTCGAGACGCGAGCAGCGGTCCGTCAGGCGACCGCAGCCTGACAGGCTTGTTCATAAGAGTCAGCATCCGCCCGTGAACATCGCCTGCGGTCCGCCGCAGAGCGACGTCAGCCGTGAGCGTCTGCGGTTGATTGCGCAGGCCACGGGGCGCGTGATCGGCAGCGACTCTCTGGCGCGTCAAGCCCAGGCCATGGCCGAGGAGGTCCGGGCTATCTTCCATGCGGACGCTTGCGTGATTCGTCTGCTGGAAGGCCGGGACCTGGTGCTGCTGGCCACCACGGGGATACCGGCGCGGCACCTGTCCGAGCGGCTCCCGCTGGATCACGGCGTTTCCGAGGAGATCCTGAGACGGCACCGGCCGCTGTTCGTGCCTGATGCAAAAGCTCATCCGCTCATTTTGGCGCTCAAGAACCGTCTGCCTCGGAAGTACCAGTTCACCTCCTATGCCGGCACGCCGCTGCTGGTCAATGATCAGGCCGTCGGCATCCTGGGGATCTTCTCGCTTCAAAGGCGGGAGGACCTCGCCGACACGGACCTGGACCTTCTCCAGATTCTCGGCAACAACATTTCCGTGGCGCTGGTGAACGACCGGCTCTACGCGGAGATGAAACAGCAACGCGACCAGCTTGCGGCCGAGATCGCCGAGCGTCAGCGTGCGGAACAGGCTCTGCGCGAAAGCCAGGAGCGTTACCGCCGGGTGGTGGAAGACCAGACCGAATTCCTGGTGCGATGGAAGCCGGACGGCACCCGCACGTTCGTCAACGAGAGCTATTGCCGTTATTTCGGCAAGACGCGGGAGGAGCTGATCGGGAGCAACTTCATGCTCCAGGTGGCCGAGGAGGACCGCGAGCGGGTGCGGCGCAAGATCGCCTCCATGACTCCCGTGAACGCGGTGCAGACCGACGAGCACCGCGTGATCCTGCCCGATGGGCGAATCGGCTGGAACGAATGGACGGACCGGGCGTTGTTCGACGAGCAGGGCCGGCTGGTGGAATTTCAGTCGGTGGGGCGCGACATCACCGAACGCAAGCGTTTGCAGGAGGAGCTGCTCGAGGCCCGCAAGATGGAGAGTATCGGCACGCTGGCCGGGGGGATCGCCCATGACTTCGGCAACGTGCTGGCCGTGGTCATGGGCAACGTGTCGGTGCTGCAGCGCCAGCCGGGGCTCTCCCCGCGGATGCACGAGCTGCTTTCCGGCATCGCCAGCGCCGCCGAGCGCGGCTCAGTCTTTACCCAACAGTTACTGGCCTACGCGGGGGGCGCGGCCCGCAGCCTGGCGGTGGTGGACCTGAACGCCCTTGTGCGTACCGCCCTCAGTCTGCTGGGGCCGACCAAGGTCGATGGCGTCGATCTCGTGCTGAACCTGAGGCCGGATACGCCGGAGATCCTGGCCGATGCCGTCCAGATCGAGCAGGTGATTCTCAATCTGACGCTCAACGCGCTGGAAGCTTCGCCGCCCCCGGGGCGGGTGGACATCACCACCGGGCGGCAGAAGCTGGAAGGGGCAACGGCGGCGCGCCTCGACGTGGTCGCAGGCGAGTACGCCTTCCTGCGCGTGCAGGACCAGGGTACGGGAATCCGGGAGGAACACATGAAGCGGCTTTTCGAGCCGTTCTTCACCACCAAACCCATGGGTCGCGGCATGGGCCTGGCTACGACGCGGGCCATCGTGCGCGATCATCACGGCCAGGTTCGCCTGGAGAGCGTGCCCGGCGAGGGTACGACGGTCACTGCGTGGTTGCCCGCGGCCAAGGCGCCCAAACACGCCCCGGCGGCCAAACGTAAAGGCCACAAGGAGAGGTAAATGATGCGGATCTCTGCGATAGCGGCGGTCTTCTGGGCCGGAGGGTTTCTGTGCGCGGCCGGCTCCCCGCCGCAGCGCCCCGAGGCGAAACCGGAAGGGGCATCAGTACGGCAGCGACCTGCAACGGCGCCGTCTACTCAACCGGCCACCCGGCCGGCCCCCCGTTACGTGCTGGGATACGATACGCCGGTTGACGCCGGCCTGCAGGCCCGACTGGAAGAGATCGATGCCGGGCTGCGCAAGAGGTTCGGCATGACCACCGAGCAGACCGCACTGGGCGTACTGGACCTGACCCGGATGCGGCTGGCCTTGATTCGTCCCGATCGAATCGAATATGGCGCCAGCGTTCCCAAGGTGGGTATCCTGCTGGCCTACTTCCGTCTGCACCCGGAAGCCGCCACGCAACTGGACTCCGCCACACGGCACGAACTGGGGCTCATGGCCAAAGCCAGCAGCAACGAGATGGCCGCCCGATTCTCGCGCCAGCTCGGCCTCAAGGCCATCCAGCGCGTGCTCAACGAGGAGGGATTCTACGACCCGGATCGCGGCGGCGGCATCTGGGTAGGCAAGCATTACGGCAAGGGCGACGAGCGCTACGCCGATCCCGTCGGCGGCCATTCCCACGCGGCCACGGTCCGGCAGGTTCTGCGTTACTTCCTGCTCCTCGAACAAGGGGCGCTGGTCTCGCCGGAGGCCTCGCGCACCATGCGCGAGATCTTCGCCTCACCGGAAATTCCCCACAACAACATCAAGTTCGTCAAAGGACTGGCCGGGCGGGACGTGCGGATCATCCGCAAGTGGGGAAGCTGGGAGGACTGGCACCACGACGCCGCGGTAATCACCGGGCCGGGCCGGCATTACATTCTGGTCGCTCTGACCCGGCACCCCAGCGGAGAGAATTACCTGGTGGAACTGGCCAAAGCAGTGGATGACCTGATGCAGGAACGAGACTGACCCCTGCGGCCCAGGCGCCAAGCCGATCCGGCCCACAATCCTTCAGCCGTTCCTGGCACGACTCGGCGACCGCTGTGCTCGCCGGCGCTGTTCAGGCGACGCGGGGTTCCCTGAATACTGAGTCGGCCATTGGATCGGATTGCGAAGCCTTTCAAGCCATGTGTCTTGTTGTGCTCGCTGATTGCCATGCTGATCGCCGAGCCCCTGATCGGTTGCGGGGGTGCCTCGGCCGTAACGGCGATTCCAGGCCCGCCACCATTGGATAAGCTGGTTTTGCGGCCCGGTCCGCACGCGTCTGCAAAACACAACGGCAGGAGCGGTGGCGCACATCTTCCCGTGACGGACTCTCCATTCTTGCACACTACGGCGCAAGTTCGCACCGGCCGGGCCGGCTACCCGGCGAAAGCTGGGTGCCGCCCGTTTCACGGCAAAACGGCCGGTACGGAGCCCGGCCGCTGCAGGGAATAGCCCACTTTGCGCTGTGAGGTTGCATCACGGATGGCCGCATTGCGTGCAGTCGCAATCCATCAACCAGTCGCGCGGGATGTAGAAGTCGTTAGGATCGTTGGTCACCTGGATAAAGCGTTTCCGGGCGTTGGACTTGTCCGGAGCGGCGATCAACTCGCCCCCCACGGTCCAAGACAGCATGGCCGGCGCGTCCTGCCGACCCAGGGGCAGGATCGTGGGGTTGAGGTCGGCCAGAATGAAGTGCTGATCAAGCATCATCTGGCGAGCCGTGGCGGTAGTGTCCATCAGGTCCACGGGATCGGCCGTGTGTCGCAGCCCGAGAAGGTGGCCGGCCTCGTGGCTGGTAGTGTTGGCCAGTGCCTGGGCCATCTGCTGGAGCGTAGGCGAGAGAACGTTAAACACCGCGAAGGTGTCGGTGTACAGAATCGCGGACTGGGCGGCCACCGAGTTGTACGGGTCCACGTTGTCGGCCAGGCCCAGCAGGCGGTTGTCGTAAGTGCCATAGTAGATGGTGGAATGAGCGCCGGGCGGAATGGCCGGATCTCCCGCCAGGTAAATGGCGACACCCAGTCCGGCGAAGTCGGCGCGCACATATTCGAGAATCAGGTTGATGAGGGTTTGGGTCTGCCCGGCGAAGTTGGGGTTAATGGCCGCGGCGTTGAAAGGCGGCACGTCCACCGGTGCGCGGTTTCCAACCCGCACTTGCTTCGCTCCCAGGAAGTTCAACACCAGCACCTGCGGGCGCTGGTCGATTTCTCCCAGGCCGCGCTGCAGTGATACACGGGTGGTGTAATAACGATCCTCGTCGGACGCGGAGTGGGTGGACACCACCACATAGAGCCGGTCGGTGGTTTCGCGCACGACGAAATCGATCTGTTGCGAACTGGAGGAACCCGTCGGCGCGATGTAGGCCAGCAGCCGGTGCTGGCTGTCGAAAATCCCCAGGGCGATATCCTGGCCCACGCCGATATCGAGGTCGCCCAACACGCGATCACCGGCGTTGGCCGGCCCCAGGTCGTAGACGTCGCGGTCAAGCAGGGGATGATTCGCCGCGATGGCGCCGTGAATGCGGACCGTCTCGTAGAAGGTCACTACTTGCGCCGTGGAGAAGTCGTCGTTGGCCTCGGCCTCGTAGACTTCATCGGCCGGCGGCGGCGGCTCCGGCCCATCGGACAACACCCACTCACCCAGCGAAAGACCATTGTTCTCCGCGCCGGTCCCCTTAGTCGGCTGCGCGTCAATCGGCCACCATCCACAGCCCGCACACGCCAGCCCCAAGCCGGCCAGCAGCAGACCGAACCGGCCCGCGCCCCTGAAACATGTCATTCCTCAATCCCCCCGCAAGGTGATGACGGCAACTTTCCCCTCCGGACAGGCCTCCCCAAAGGCGCGCCGGGCCGTCATGGTCGGATCGGACGGATCCAGCGCTGACCTCAGTTACTCATACGATTTAAGAGCCAGATTGAGGTAATGAGCTGAACAGATCGCACGGCAGGGCCGCCAGCGCCGTTTTTACTGGACCAGCGGGACGGCACGGAGGTCTCTATAAACTGGCTTAACTTTCCGCGCGGTCGAAACTAAAACCAGGCGCGGTGAATCCTGTGGCTGCATGAGCGCCTATTCACCGCCGGAGGTGCTCCGGCACGCAATGCCGGGGCCCGGCTCCGTTGCAGAGTCAGGACATGCTCCCCCCTCGGCAGCCGTTTCGGAATTCCGGGACGCGGGCACTTAGAATCGAGCAGCGGCGGCCGCAGGGCCGCGGGAGTGGCGATCATGAATGTGATTACCGGACTTCGCGCCAACCTGGTGCCTTACCGCGAGTTTGCGCTTCACAAGTGGTTCTACTCGAGCCCGCTGTGGTATTACCACCAGCCGGGCACCACCCACGGCATCCGGGCCAATCCCAAGTTCTATCGCCTGGTAGACCCCGATCTGCGCGAGTTGTGCCGGATTCTGCTGGAGGCCGGACTGCATACGACTCCGTCGTGCCAGGGCCACTTCTATCCCCGGGAGCGTTTCGAGCGGATCTGGGATGAGCTGCAGCGCGAGGCGCGCCTCATTACCGGCGAAGGGCTGAAAGTCAAAGATTCGGAGACGGACCGGACCCACCTGTTCCGGGATCCGGGTTATCAGCTACCGTGGAGCGGTTTTCGGGAATTCTACCGTGAGGCCTCCAGCCAACAGAGTCACGGCTATCTCGGGGTGATGGTGCCCGCGGACTCGCCGGTGTTGGATCGGCTGCGGAGCGAGCCGTACAGCTCACTACGCGGTCGCATCCTGTATGACGATGAGTTGACCGCCCTGCTGAGAATGCCCTTGTTCAACATCTACGTGGACCCCAGCACGCCTGAGGAGCGCTCCCGTGAGTGGATGGCGATCACGCGGTACCTGAAGTCGATCCTGTCCGAGCAGGCTTGCGCGACGGCGAGGTGAGCAGGACGGGCGCGACAGGTGGCCGGTGCCTCGACCTCTGCCGTCCGGCGCACTTCTATTTGCTGGTAACCGCATGGACAGTCGCTGCGCGAGGAGTCTAGCATCACATGGGGCGGCGCATGTGCGTCTACGGCAGAGGCAACAGAACATGGCAACTCAGGAGATTCGCTCATGTCTCTCAAACGAGCTGTGCTGACCGCGGGGTTGATTGCGGCGGGAACTGTCCCGCTGATCGCCCTGGCGGACGAATGGGAATATCGACGCGAGAGCAACCGGTACCAGACGGGCCGGGTGGATGTGGACGTGGATGACGACGCTTTCGACGTGGACTTAAACGACGACGGCTTCGATGTGGACGTGGGCAGCCGCCGCTACGAGGTGGACCTGGATGACTTTGACGTAGACCGGTTGGACCGTGGCACCATCGACGTGGACGTGGACGATGACGACGGCTGGAGGGCATCGGTCCGCGGTGAATGGAGCCCGGGCTACGAGAGCGATCGCGCGTTGAGCTACGAGTGGTATGACCTTGAACCCGGACCTTACGACCGCTACGAGCGCGGGTACGTAAGCCGGGAGGATCGGAGCCGCGACGACGCCGATCGCACCTTGGAGCGCAAGCCCCCGGAGCCGCGTCAGGATCTCCGGTACGATGACCGTGAACTCAGGCGCTCCACCAGCACCCAGGTTCCGGATCGGGGGGTCGGGCAATATTTCGGCAGCACCACCCCGGAGGAACGGTATTACCATCGCGGCTCGGAGTTTTTCTCGCGGAGCAGTCCGCCGGCCAACCGGTTCAACACCGGCCTCTACCGGCCGGGGGGCACGGCCTTCCGCGACGACGCCAGTAATCGGTATGCCACCCGGTACGAGCGCTGGAGCAACACCGCCCGCGACGGATGGTACGATGAAGACGACAACGGGACGGCGTACACCTACGACTACGAGATCGAATACGACCTTGATACAGATGATTGAGCGCGGCTGACCACGGCGTGGAGACCGGGGGAAGAAGGCTCACCGCACCCCAAAAACAACCGCGAAGACGCGCCAGCGCCGAGAGAGAACCCCTCACAACATCCTCTCCGCGCCTCCGCGTCTCCGCGGTTCAATGAAAGCTCTGCGCCCTCTGCTCCCTCCGCTCCCTCTGACGTCAGATCATCCAGCCGTCGCGATAGGTCCCGCGGATGTACTGGTCGGCCTCGGGGGCGTTGGTGGCCTTGAGGGCGACCGGGTCCCACTCCAGGGGCTTGCCTACGCGATAGGCCACGTTGCCCAGCAACACGGCTTCGGTCAAGGCGCCCGCGTAGTCGAAGTTGCACAGCGCGGGTTTGCCGCCCTTGCAGGCCTCCAGCCATTCCTTGTGGTGGCCGATGGACTCGGGAATGGACCGTGGCGGAGGCTGGAAGCCCTCGAACTTGTCGCGAGGCAACAGCACGTACTGGTTGTACTCGGCCAGCAGCATGCCCTTGGCGCCCACGAACAGGACGCCGTCGCCGCCGTCGATGCCCTTGTAAGCGGGATTGTGTTTACGGCCATCCACGCCGGGCTTGGGCACCTGCGGCGGGCGCTTGCCGCCGTGATACCAGGTGAGCTTGACCGGCGGCTGGCCGCCGCGGGCCGGATACTGGTAACGAACGATGAGCCAGGGCGGGCAGCCGTCGGGATTGACCGGCGGCCCTTCGGCCTCGATGGTCTTGGGATAACGCAGCTCCAGGGCCCAGAAGGGCAGATCCGTATAGTGGCAGCCCATATCGCCCAGGGTGCCTCCGCCAAAATCCCACCAGTTCCGCCAGTTGGCCGGATCGTATTCCTCACGGACGTAATCGCGTTGCGGCGCCGGTCCCAGCCACAGATCCCAATGCAGGCCCTCGGGGACCGGATCGGACTTGGCCGGTCGGGTTCTACCACCCCACTGCCGATCCACCCAGATGTGCACTTCGTTCACCGGGCCGATCGCGCCGCTGCGAATGACTTCCACCACCCGGCGGTAATTGGAGCCGGCGTGGATCTGGGTGCCCATTTGCGTGGCCAGCTTGGTCTTGGCCGCCATCTCGGCCATGAGCCGGGCTTCGTGCACCGTGTGGGCCAGCGGTTTTTCGCAGTACACGTGCTTGCCCGCACTCAGAGCCCGCAGCGTAGCGGGCGCGTGATGATGATCGGGCGTGGCGATGAGGACAGCATCAATGCCCTTGCGGTCGAGCAGCCGGCGGTAATCAACCACGAACTCGGCCTTGGGGAAGCGCTTCCGCTGACCGGCTGCACGTTTCTCGTTGACATCGCAGAGCGCGACGATGTTGGCGCCAGCCTCGACAAGCTGATTGACATTCCAGCCGCCTTGTCCGGTGACTCCGATAACCGCGACATTCACCTTCTCGTTGGGTGACTTGTCCTGGGCGAGAACCCGCGGCCCGACCCAGAACCCGGCCCCCACCAGGGCCGACGTTTTCAGAAATGCGCGACGCGACTTCTTTTGAGACATTAACCATCCTCCTGTTGTGAAGAGGTAATGGTCGGGCACGGCAGGGGCTGCGTCAAGGGAGGGGCGAGGGAAGAGGGATTGGGGATGAGGGCCGAGGGTTCAGGGTTCAGTGCGGCGGTACCACTTACCGCAAAGAAGTACGACTTTCATAAATTACCACGGGCAGGGGCCCTGGAGTTTTCGGATAAAGGCGGACATGTTGGCCAGGTCCGGGCCGCCATTTTCGCGCCACATGAGGGGCTGGCCGAACTCGGCGAACAATTCACGACCGAGGGTTTTGGCCGGGTAAAGGCGCCCTTCCACGTGCCCGTCCAGGAAGGCGATGCTGGCGCGCCCCTCGGAAGCGCCGCTCCTGAGCCCATGACGCGTGGCGATGCGATCGATGCAGTTGAAGCTGCCGTCGGGGTAGCTGCTGTTCGTGTAGTAGTTGGGATGATCCTCGAACATGGCCATGAAGCTTGCGGGGGAGAAGACGACCCGCTGGCCGGCCTTAAAGGAAACCTGTTTGCGGCCCCCGGGCAGGGGGTTGTTGAGGGAATCGGCGACGTATCGGAAGCTCTGGAGGCTTTCCGGAGCCCGGTAGCCGATGTAGGCGTTCATGGAATAACTGAGCTTTCCGTTGCCGCCGCCGCCGAGGGGCGTGTCGTCAGCCTGGCCGGGCTGATCAGCGGGACACAGGTAGACGGCCGGCTGCTTGACGAAGGGGAACAGCGTGCCCCTGGCGGGCACATCCGCGAGGAACTCCGGATCGCGGTGGTAGGGCTGGGTATAGGCCGGCGTATAGGTCAGCGCCTTCTGCCGGTCGCGGGCACCGTCCCAGGTCACGCCGGCGGGCCTGGACCACTCCTGACCGAAGACAATCTGCATCCAGAACAGGCCATGCGTGGCCGGAAGAACCTTGTGGTGGCCGACATAGACGAACATGCCGGTCATGAGTTGCTTCAGGTTCGATCGGCAACTGATGCTGCGGGCCTGATCCCTGGCCTGGGAAAGGGCCGGCAGCAGGATGGCAACCAGCACCGCGATAATGGCCGCTACGACGAGTACCTCGATCAGGGTGAAGCCACGACGTCCCCGCGCCGGGCGGACCCGGCTATCCCTGGAGTGCATCAAAACGGGCTCGGCCCGCAATTCAGGGTACGGACAAGCTGAGCTCTCCCGTGACAGCGTGGCTGGACGAGTGTGGATCATCTCATGGACACCTTGTGATTTCATCGGTACTTTCACCGTCCCTGTTCCCGCCTTCCCGCCGCCATTTCCTGCTTTTCACAGGCTTTCGTTACCTGTCAAGTCACATCGACGCGCCCAAAAGTTCATCTCTGCCTGTAAAGCATTCTAAATGATTGTGTGCCAGGGTGAGCCGGCCCGGCGCAGGATGGGGGATACCATAGCCCTTATGCCGCGCCTGAACAAACTTTACGTGTGTGTGCCACGGCTCTTGAGCCGTGCATGGACGGGGCTGACAGTCTGCACTGCTGCGGAGCTGCAACATGCACCAGGCGGAGCGGTGCCCCAGGGCGTGTCGCAAAATCGCGCACGACCAGACCACGACACTGCCTGCGACGCAGGCACGACAGCATGAAGCCATTGCTCAGCCGGCCGATTTCATGTTTTTTTCACTTTCGCAATCATCTGTTGACCGGGAGCCAACCTGATCCTAGAACTTCTAGAAGTAATCAGGGGACCGGGGGTGGACGGGTTCCGGGGGTACGGAATCATCCACATTATCCAACCAGTTATATTCAACCGCAGGATAGAGGGCGACTCCGCCGTACGCACATCCCGGGGGAGACGCAGCGCCCTTGGACCAATCCCCAGACGCGAGAGGATGAGTTGTGGCATTCAAACCCGCTTTGATCGGTTCATCAGCCGATGCCGAAGATCAGCAGACCACCCCGAGCCGGCACGCCCCAGGCGGGATGGCCGAATCGGCCGGGGATGGCTGCGCCAATGGCGTCGATCCGGCATCCGTACAGGTTGAGATCGTGACGCGTACTGAGCAGCTCGCGGCCCTGCGCGAGCCATGGGAACGGCTGTACGCGGAAAGCGATGCGTCGGCCTATGCGTGCCTGGACTGGCTGTTGGCGGTTTTTGAAAGCGACGGAACGGACGACGGGCTGCGCATCTGCCTGTTGAGCGATCGCCACGGCCTGTTCGGCATCGTGCCGCTCGCGCTTCGTCGCCGGAGTGCGTTCAGGGCCGAACTTCGCTTCGCAGGCGGCGGATGGCCGTTGTGCAATACGGCCATCCTCTCATCCCGCTGCGAAGGATTCCCGGTGCTGGTGCCGACGCTGAAGCATCTCCGTCAGCATTTTCATGACTGGCAGTATGCACGGCTCAACCGCGTACCGGCAGGTTCTCCGCTGACGCTCGCGGCCAACTCAACGCCGCCTTTTTCCCGGCGGATGACCTGCAGGGAACATGGCGCCAGCGTGGTGATTTTGCTGCCGGAGTCGTGGGAGGTGTACGAGGCCGAGGTCACGCCGGCCCGCTGGAAAATCCTCAATCGCCGGCCATCCGAGCTGCGCCGTCGTGGGGAAGTGCGCATGGCGCGGGTCGGACTGGCTGCGGGCGCGGACGAGCCCGCGTTGGAGGTCGTAATGCAGGACGCGCTGACGGTAGCGCGAGCGAGCTGGCAGGCCTCGACGCCCGAGGGCCGGGCCATCTGTGATGACCAGACCCGCGATCTGTTCATCGAATCCTCACGGCGAATGGCCCGGCGGGGTATGCTCGACTTGTCGGTCCTCTACTTCAACGGGCAGCCGGTCTCGTTTACCTGGGGAATGGCGCGGCATCCGAACACCTCCATCCTGAAGATGGGTTTTGATCCGATCATTCACAAGCTGAGTCCGGGGCTGGTACATATTGCGGAACTGCTCAGAGACTCCATCGACCGGGGCATGTGCGAACTGGACTTCGGTCATGAGTTCATCGAGTACAAGAGCCGCTGGAGCCAGCGCCGCCGCCCGCTGTATGAGATCACTTACTTTCGGCGCGGGCGCGTGGGCCGGGTGTTGGATCGGCTGGCGGAGCAACTGGGGCAGTAAAGAGAGTCCGCCTCTCCCGAGAGTCAGAGAGAAAGCGCGACGACACGTCGGAGGGCGGGCATCCCTGCCCGCCTTTATGAATCGGAACGGTCTATCGAGGCAACGGCCGGCACAAAAGTAGAGTATGGAAAACGGCCGGTACGGAGCCCGGCCGCTACACACGGCATATCGGCGCCGTCCAGATCAGGCGCTCAATTCCCAAATCAAACGCTCAATTCTCGAAACGCGCGCTCATACCAGCTCTCGCCGAAATGTTGCCGGCCGTGCAGGAGTAAAACGCCGATGGCCACCGGCGTGATGGGCGTGTTCGTGCGGATGAACGGCACGATCGCATCCGGCTCGTCACGGCAGGCCAGCAGGGCCGCGTGCTCCTGGTGTGGATCGGAGAGGTTCAGCCGATCCACCATCTCCTCGCGCGTGCGGCGCAGCGGGCTCTCGAAGACCAACTCCGGTTGGCGAATGGTGGGATCGCGGATGAGACCCAGGCAACTGACGCGCCCTTCCTTCAGATCGGTATCCACCAGACCCAGTTCCTCGTGCAGTTCGCGCCGGATACTTTCGAAGGCATCAACCGAGCCATCCGGACGACGGTCGGCGGCCTCCAGTCCGCCCCCGAAGGCATGGACGTAGCCGGCGTGGAAGGCAACCCGGGCGTTGCGCCGTCCCAGCAGAATCCAGCCGTCGGAGGTGATCGGCGCGGCCGAGGTGCCGATGGGATTGCTGAACAGGTGCCAGCCCCACTCCTCGCCACGGGGATAGTTGAGCAGATTGGTGGCCAGAAAGTTGGCGTAGTCGGTGGGGCCAACGTCGATGACCAGGACCCCGTCTTCCAGCCGGTGACGCAGGTAACGGGCAAGCTGGCCGTTGAAGAGGATGCGGCCGGATTCCCTGGCGGCGCGGGTCTGCCCAGCCCACGTCCGGGCCACCAGGGCGTCCAGATCTGCATGCGGGGGCCGGGGCTCATCATGCCAGGCGATGCGCAGGCGGTCGGGGCCGAAGCAGCCGTAAACGTCTATGAGGAAGGGATCAGGCACGATGCCTCGCTTTCCAGAAGTCGCGGGCTCAGGACATCGCCGCGGCCCTGCACGGCTCAAGAGCCGTGGCACGCAGCCGGCAGCCGGAGGCCCGGTGGCCCGAGCCGCTAGCGTCCTGTTGGGACGTCACTTATCATACCTGACAGTCAAGCGATTCCTGTAGCCGAAATTGTGGCCCCCTTCTGAAGAGGTGGGCCACCGCGGCTAAGGCAGAGTGGAGCTTCCAGATGGCAGAGTCAACCACGATCATCACCGGGGACCTGGTCGTCCGCGGGCAGCGTTTTGGGATCGTCGTCAGTCGTTTCAATGAATTTGTTTCATCGCGGCTGCTAAATGCGGCCCTTGATGCCCTGCAGCGGCACGGCTGCCCGCCGGGGAACATCACCGTCATGTGGGTTCCAGGGGCCTGGGAACTGCCGCTCGTTGCCCGCCGGGCGGCCCGGAGCGGCAAGTTCGACGCGATCATCTGCCTGGGCTGCGTGATCCGCGGGGACACCCCCCACTTCGATTATGTGGCCGGCGAATCGGCCAAGGGCATCGCCCAGGCGTCCTTTGACGCGGACATTCCGATGGTCTTCGGCGTGTTGACCACCAACACGCTGGATGAGGCCATCAACCGGGCGGGGGCCAAGGCCGGTAACAAGGGGGCGGACGCGGCGCTGGCCGCCATCGAGATGGTCAACCTCCTCGCCCGAATCGGGCAGGAGAAACCACGAAAATGACGTCTAAGATTGTGGGCATGACCAGATCACTATCCAGAGTAGAACGCCAGCAGGCACGGCGAGTGGCCCTCCAGGGGTTGTATCAACTCGACATTCAGCGGGCCCCGGCGAACGCGCCGATTGGGGAGACACTGGCCCATCCGATCGCCGAGGCCGGACTGCAGGGCGAGGCGGCGGAATACGCGCGGCAACTGACCGCCGGAACCTGGAGCGCCGCGACCCGCTACGACGAGATGATCAGCGAGGCCTCGCGGCACTGGGACGTGGCCCGCATGCCGGCGGTGGACCGCAACGTCCTGCGGTTGGCCCTGCACGAGCTGGTCGAGCATCCGGAAGTGCCCGCCCGGGTCATCATTGACGAAGCCATCGAGATCGGGCGCGAGTTCGGCTCGGCCGAAACGCCCCAGTTCATCAACGGAGTGTTGGACACCATCTGGAAGACGCATCCGATGGTCAGGATCGCAAGAGCGGCGGAAGCAAACAAGAGCAGTGATGAGGGATGAGGGGGCGGTGGCGGCGGTCATCGCTCATCGTTTCATGATCCCCACCAGGAGAACGCATGGGACTGTTTGATCGATTCGTCAAGGGGCTGGCCAAGACACGGGACAAGATCGCCCGCAGTTTCCGATCCGTCCTGCCCTTCGGCAAGAAGATCGACGACGCGGTGATCGATCAACTCGAGGAAACCATGTTGATGGACGACATGGGCCCGGGCACCACCACACGGCTGATCGCGGAGGTGCGCACCGCGTACAAGTCGGGCGAGATCAGCGAGACCCAGGAGATCATTCCGTTCCTCAAGCGGCGCATCGTCTCGTACTGGCCGGAGTCGGACCGGAAGCTCATTATGGCCCCCTCGGGCCCGACGGTAATCCTGGTGGTGGGCATCAACGGCTCCGGCAAGACCACCAGCGTAGCCAAGTTGTGCCATTATCTGCACCAGCAGGGCAAGCAGGTCATCCTGGGGGCCTGCGACACGTTCCGGGCGGCGGCCGTGGCTCAGCTTACCGAATGGTCCAACCGGCTGGGGGTACAGATCGTCAAGCATCAGCAGGGCGCCGACCCGGGCGCGGTGGCCTATGACGCCTGCGACGCCGCGGTGGCCCGGAATGCCGATTACCTGATCCTGGACACGGCCGGCCGGCTGCACACCCAGGAACACCTCATGCGGGAGCTCAACAAGATTCAGCGCGTGGTGGAGAAGAAAATCCCGGGTGCGCCGCACGAGGTGCTCCTGGTGCTCGACGCAACCATCGGTCAGAACGCCGTCAACCAGGCGAAGATGTTCGGCCAGCACGTGAAAGTAACCGGCCTGTTCCTGGCCAAGCTGGATGGATCGGCCAAGGGCGGCATCGTGATCGGCATTCACGACCAGATCCAGGTGCCGGTGAAGTTCGTCGGGCTGGGCGAGACCCCCGCGGACATCGAGCCCTTCGACCCGGAATCGTTCGTCGAAGCCCTGTTCTCCGAGGCGGCTTAAACGCTGCGCACAGAGGCTCAGAGGGCCCCACCGCCGGTGGTGCCTCCAAAGCCTCCTCCAGTGGTGCCCCCGAAGCCGCCACCTGTGGTTCCGCCGACGCCTCCGCCGGTAGTTCCGCCAAACCCTCCGCCGGTGGTTCCACCCAAGCCGCCACCGGTCGTTCCCCCAAGACCGCCGCCGGTAGTCCCCCCGAGGCCCCCACCGCCGGTGGTACCGCCGAGGCCGGTGCCAATGCCTGTGCCCACTCCACCCACACCGGTGCCCAAACCGCCAACGCCCGTGCCGGTCGTGCCCGTACCGCCGGTACCGACCGTGCCGCCGACGCCCGTGGTACCCGCCGTTCCATCCAGCGCACCGGTGCCATCCAGCATGGGCGTGTTCACGCCGAACAGCCCGTTAAGGAAGCCGGCGATACCCGTGGTACCGGGTGCGGTCGAGGTTGTGCTGGTACTGAAACAGGTCGTTCCCACCGTGCCGAATAGCGCCGTCAAGGTCAAGCCAGCGGCCCGCAACCATAGTCTTTGCCACATGGAAAAACCCCTGTATGCGAAGTTGATCCTCGCAATCTGTCCCGCTGAGCCGAACATGAGCCAACCGGAGGTGGACTCTTCATGTCCTCTTAGCGGCAACGGACGGCGTCCGGCATCGCTCAAGAACAACCGCGCACGCCCTTGCGGGACAGATTCTCAGATTCATCCTGGATTCCATGGTCAATTATGGGCTCCCGAGAGGCTCAACTTACACTTAAATCGGGGTGAAATATGCCGCCCGCGGAAGAGGCCGGCGCCGACAGAGGCTGATCCGAAGGTCAATCGCGGCAGCGGTCCACCGCTGAGGCTGACGGGGGGCGTCTCTTCGGTTAAAGAGCGGGTTTGTGTCCACCCTCTCCGGAGGACGGCTGGGAGCAACTGATGAAGCTTCCCTCACTTTTGCTGTCCCAGAGCAGGGGGGTGGCGCTATCATCTAGACATCAATGGTGGTATGGCTAAGTCGCAGTTGGCCCTTGAGTTCTTTCGCACGCATGAGGAGATCACGTTGCCAAGCAGCGAAAGCAGGATGGAAATTCGGGACTTCTACTATCACCTGATGGTGGAAGGAGCGGATGAGTTCGCCATTATTATGCTTGACCCGGAAGGCCGGGTGGCGAGTTGGAACCGGGGTGCCGAGCGTATCACCGGCTACACGCGCGAGGAGATTCTGGGACAGTTCATTTCGCGGCTCTTCCCACCCGAGGATGTCTGGCAGCACGAGCAGGAATTGCGCCAAGCCCGCACTGAAGGCCGGGGGGCACATGAAGGCTGGTACCTGCGCAAGGACGGCCGCCGTTTCTGGGGCAGCGGGGTCGTGACGCCCATCCGCGACACGGACGGCCGGCTGGCCGGCTTTTCGAAAATCATGCGCGACATTACCGACCGCAAGCGTTTCGAGGACCAGCTCGCCCACAAGGCCCGCGAATTGGCCAATATCAACGCGGAGCTGGAGCAGTTCGCGGCGGTGGTGTCCCATGACCTGCGTTCGCCCCTGCTGGCCATTGCCGGATGCGCCCAGTTGCTCCGCGAGCAGTTCGCCGAGCAACTGGCGGGAGAAGGTGCCGAACTCATCTCCATGATCCAGGATGGGGTCAATCGCATGGGCCTGATCATCAAGGATCTGCTGGCCTTCGCCCGGGCCACTCCTGCCCGGGACCGCGTCGAAGAGGTCGATATGAACGAGGTCCTGAGCAAGGCCCTCTCGGACCTGAACGAGCCTGTCGCGGAGAGCGGGGCCGTGATCACGCACGACCCGCTGCCGCGGGTCATGGGCAATGCGAACCAACTGGGCCAGGTGCTTAACAACCTGATCGGCAATGCCATCAAGTACCGCAGCGGTGAGCCCCCGCGCATCCACGTCAGCGCCGTGGAGCGCGAGCGGGACTGGGAATTTTCGGTGCGGGACAACGGTATTGGGATCGACCCGGCCCATTTCGAGCGGATCTTCGCCATTTTTCAACGGCTGCATGAGGATGGGCGGTATGCCGGCTCAGGCGTGGGGCTGGCCATCTGCAAGAAAATTGTTGAGCACCACCAGGGACGGATCTGGTTGGATTCACAGCCGGGCCGAGGCTCAACATTCTTTTTTACAGTCCCGAAGCAGACGGACGGACCGGGCATATAATAAACTTTGAGCCGTTGTGGTTCTCGTAAAAGGAGAGACGCGGCGTGTACGCTGGAATGCCCAACTCACAGATGGCTGGATCCAAGGCATCCAGAATACTGGTGGTCGAGGACCAAACCGTGCCACGGAAGGTGCTGGCTCAGATTCTCTCCCGCAACGGGTTTGAGGTTCAGTCGGCAGCCAACGCCAAAGAGGCCCTCGACGTCGGTGTTCATTTCCAGCCGGATCTCCTGCTGACCGACTGGCTGTTGCCGGGAAACACGAACGGATTGCAGGTGGCCGAGGCAATGCGGGCCACCCGACCCGAGCTGTCGGTGATCTTCCTTACCGGGTTGCCCACCGACAAGCTGGCCGCACAGGCTCAACATGTCCAGCCGTGCAAGTTCATCGAGAAACCCTGCGATTTTGACGAATTGCTGAGGGAAATCCGGCAGATGGCGCTCAAGTCGGATTAGCGGCAGTCTCATCCACTCTCTGTTTCAGAATGGCGAAACCCGAAGGACCAACCGGGCACGGCCGTGGTTCGTCCTTCGGGTTTCGATGAATCCATGCTCTGGATTGGACAGGAACGCCCCCTCGCTTACGGGGCCACCTGTTCGAGCCAGCCGACCTTGGGCAGGTCGCCGACCAGCGGGCCGACGTACTCGCGGAAGCTGTTGAGCACGTTGTTGCCGGCCTCGTTGATGTACTCGGCGGGCATTTCCTTGGTCTTGGGCGGCTTCTCCGGGGCCACCTCGCGCAAGCCGATCAGCTTGGTTCCGACGGTGTAGGTCGTGCTGGGCAGGCGGACGAGGGCCACACTGCCGGCCGGGGTGTCATCCAGCGAGTAGGACACCGCCATCTGGCCGACCAGCCGGGCCTCCCAGGCATCCACTTCGCTCTCGTACCCGGGGAAGCTGCGCTGCAGGTAGCCGAAGGTGTCGGACCGCACGCGGGTGATGTTCTTGGAGCGATTGCGGAGCGTGCCGGCCAGGTAGTCGGCCAGCGAACCGGCCCCGGCCGAAAGCTGCAGGTTGCCGAACGCATCGCGGGCCAGATTCTCCTGGCGGAGCACGGAGACCTTCTCGGCCCAGAGTTTGCCGTCCTTGTCGGCGATGCCTTCGGAGACCGCGACCAGGCAGCGGCCGTAGCGATCGAAAACCTCCTGAACGTCCTTGACAAACTGATCGATGTCAAACGGCCGCTCGGGCAGGTACACCAGGTGCGGGCCGTCGTCAGGCCGCTGGCGGGCCAGGATGCTCGCGGCGGTCAGGAAGCCGGCGTTGCGGCCCATGATGATGTTGATCTTGACGCCCTTGAGGGCCCGGTTGTCGAGGTTGTCGCCGATAAAGGCGGAAGCCACGAACTTGGCCGCGCTGCCGTAGCCGGGGCAGTGGTCGGTCACCAGCAGGTCGTTGTCGATGGTCTTGGGGACGTGAATGACGCGAAGCTCATACTTGGCGTCCTGGGCCATCGTGCTGACGATGTTGGCCGTCTCGGCGGAGTCATTGCCGCCGATGTAGAAGAAGTAACGCACGTCGTTTTTGCGGAAGACGTTGAAGATCCGCTCGCAGTATTCCTTGTCGGGCTTGTCCCGGGTGGCGCCCAGCGCCGCCGCCGGCGTGCGGGCCACCAGCTCGAGCATCGACTTGGGCTGACGATTGAGATCAAAAAACTGCTCGTTGATGATGCCGCGGACGCCGTGCCGGGCGCCGAGCAGGTTCTTGATATGGGGGAACTTCTGCGCCTCTTCGATCACGCCGACCAGGGACTGGTTGATCACCACCGTCGGGCCGCCGGCTTGACCGACAACTGCATTACCGGATGCGGGGGAAGCCATGGATGCACATCTCCAGGAAAAAGCGGTCGCGGAACACCGGACCGGATCAAACTCCAGGCACGGCTCGCCGAGCCGTGGCACACAAAGAAAACCAACTCCCAGCACGGCCCTTCGAGCCGTGGCGCGCAACAAAAGCGGACCGTCTGTCCGCCGCAGGTGACGCGCGGGGAAATTCTACCAAGTGCGCTCGATGAATCCAGTATCCACGTTGCCTTCCTGGAAGCGGGGGTGAGCCAGGATCTCGCGGTGGCGCGGGATGGTGGTCTTGATCGGCGCAATGACAAACTCATCCAGGCAGCGCTGCATGCAGGCGATGGCCTCCGCCCGCGTGGGACGGTGCACGATCAGCTTGGCGATCATGGAGTCATAGCGCGGACTGACCGTCATGCCGGCATGGACAAAGGTGTCGACGCGGACGCCAAACCCCCCCGGCTGGCGGAAGTCCGTGATTTTCCCGGGGCACGGGCGGAAGTCGTGGTCGGGATCCTCGGCATTGATGCGGCACTCGATGGCGGCCCCCCGGTGGCGAATGTCGCGCTGACGGAATTTGAGCGCTTCGCCGGCGGCGATCCTAAGCTGCCACTGTAATATGTCTATTCCAGTCACCATTTCGGTGACGGGATGCTCCACCTGGACGCGGGTGTTCATTTCCAGCAGGTAGAACCGCTTTTTCTTGTCCACCAGGAACTCGACGGTGCCGGCGCTGTAGTAGCCGGCGGCCTTGGCCAGCCGGGCGGCGGCCTTGCAGAGCTCTTCGCGGGTGCGTTCGTCAAGGCCGGGGCTGGGGGATTCCTCAATGAGCTTCTGATGGCGGCGCTGCATGCTGCAATCGCGTTCGTAGAGGTGCACCACGTTGCCATGGTGATCGCCGAGGATCTGGACCTCGACATGGCGGGCGGCCTCGATGGCCTTTTCGAGGTAGACGGCAGGATCCTTGAAGGCGGCGGCCGCTTCGGCCCGGGCCGCCGGAAGGCTGTGCCGGAGCGTGGCCTCGTTATTCACCAGGCGGATGCCCCGCCCCCCACCGCCGGCCGCGGCCTTGATCATCACCGGATAGCCCACCTCGGCGGCCCACTTGGCCGCTTCGTTGTCGTCCTCTACGGGGCCTTCTGTCCAGGGGATATTGGGGACTTTGACCTTCTTGGCCAGGCGCTTGGCGGCGATCTTGTCGCCCAGGAGGCGCATGGATTCGGAACTGGGGCCGATGAATTCGATCTTCGATTCCCGGCAGGCGTCGGCAAACTGGGCGTTTTCGGCGAGGAAGCCGTAGCCGGGGTGGATGGCATCGACGTTGGCGACCTCGGCAGCGGCGATGATCCGATCGATCTTGAGGTAACTGTCCACCGCCGGACCCGGGCCGATGCAGATGGCCCGGTCGGCCAGCGACAGATAGGGCGCGTGGCGGTCTTCTTCCGAATAGACGCAGACCGTCTTGATGCCCAGCTCTTTGCAGGCCCGCAGGATCCGGAGGGCGATCTCGCCTCGGTTGGCTATTAAGACACGGGAGAACATGATAATCGCAAGTACTCGCTTACGTTCGCGGCCTGACCAACATCAGCGGCTGCCCATACTCGACGGCCTGTTCGTTCTTGCACAGGATCCGTTCCACCCGGCCCGCCACTTCCGCCTTGATTTCGTTGAAAACCTTCATGGCCTCGATGATGCACACGGGGGTACCGATCTCAATCTCGGTGCCGGGGCTGACAAACGGTGGGGATTCCGGGTCAGGCGCGGCATAGAAGGTGCCGACCATGGGAGAGACGATGGGAACCAGCCCCTCATCTTCGGGCGCAACCGCTTCGGGAGCCGCGGGCGCGCCCGGAGCGGGCGCCGCCTGCCCGGCCGGCAGGGCCGCCGGGGGCATGGCCGGCATCATCGTCGTGGGGACGGGGAAGGCGGTCACGCCTTCGGGCCCCTTGCGCAAGCGAACAAACGTATCCCCCTGCCGAAGACGGATTTCCGTCAGGCCATGTTCAGCCATCAACTCGGCCAATTCGCGAACTTGTTGCACGTCGATCACGCCCATCTCCCGTGCGAAGCCAATGGTGGGGCCCCGGCATCTTGCCGGCCCGGCACAGGCCGGACGCCTGTGTCACACCATGCCCTTTGCTACGCTAAACTACGGCTGCCTCAATATCTTTGGGCAGGTGCGTGAGCACCTGGCCACCGTCCTGGGTGACCAGAACGTCATCCTCGATCCGCACCCCACCGAGACCCGGATAGTACACGCCCGGTTCCACGGTTACGACCATTCCGGGCCGCAGGACATCCTCTACTTTCATGGCGAGGCGGGGAGATTCATGGATATCCAGCCCCAGCCCATGGCCGAGGCTGTGAGCGAAGTACTGATCCATGCCGGCCTGCTTGAGCGAGCGTCGGGCCGCCCGGTCCACCTCGAGGGCCCGGACGCCCGGGCGGATGGCCCGGATCCCGATCTCCTGGGCGGCCAGCACGTTTTCGTACATCCGCCTGAAGCGCGGCGGGATTCTACGGATGAAGACCATTCGGGTCAAGTCGCTGCGGTAGTGGTTGACGGTGGCACCCCAGTCCACCAGGACGGCACTGCCCTCCACGATCCGCCGGTCGCCTGGGCGGTAGTGGGGAATGGAGCAGTTGGGGCCTTCGGCGACGATGGTCGGAAAGCTGGGGCCGCTGGCGCCCCGCTTGAGCATTTCGTGTTCCAGTTCGGCGGCCAGGCGGCGTTCCGTCCAGCCCGGCTTGAGGCGGCGAATCACCGCCTGAAAAGCCTTCTCGGCAACTTCAATGGCCTGCCCGATGGCGGCCACCTCGCTAGAATCTTTTGTGAGCCGCAGTTCATCCACGATGGGCGGCATGGCCACCAGGCGGGTAGGGTGGAGGGCCTTACCCAGGACTTTGTACAGCGCGACAGAAATGGCGTTGGGCTGGAAACCCAGACGTTCCAGCCTGTTCTGTCGAACAACTTTGGCCAGGGACTCGGCCAGTGGGCCGGACGTGCGGACCACGGCCCGGGCCCAGGGGGCATCCCGCTCCACCTCTTCGCGAAAGCGTCCGTCGGTGAACAGGTAGACGCGATCGGGAAGGATCAGCGCCGCGCCGTCCTCGCCATCAAAGCCGGTGAGGTAAAACTGGTCCACCCGATTGGTGATCAGGTAGCCAGATGCCGATTTCTCCTGTATCTTAGCTCGGCAGGCTTGCAGTCGCCGGGCAATGACCGGCGGCGGTTGGAGGGAGCTGCGTTTAGACAAGTGTCGGCTCCAATGAGACTTCGCCTCGTTTGACCTTTCAAAATCTACAGGGAGTCGGGAGCGAAGTCAAAGCCTGACCCATGCGTGGTCAAGAGTCGATTGCTGGAGTGCGGGCCTCGCGGCGCGACGCCCGGGCAGTTCTGTCCTATGAGAGTTTTGGTAAAGGAAGGCGAAGCGGTACTGGCCGATCTCTCCTTTGAAGATGAGGAGATCACCATCGGCTCGGACTCCGGGTGCGGCATCCACCTGCCGGACACGCGGGTCAGCACCCGCAACGCCGTCATTTACCCGCACGACAACGGCGACTGGAGCATCGACTCGCTGGATGCCGAAAACCCGATTCTCATCAACGGCCACAAGCTGACCGAACGATTCACCCTCCACCATGGCGATGAGATCACCATCCAGGACTTTTTACTCAAGATTTACCTGGACCAGGAGCTGGATCGGCACGTCGTCGAGGATACCCGGCTGACGCCGGAAGAACTCGCCCGGATCAAGGAGTTTCCCCTGCCGGCCGGCTCGGTGGTGAAACGCTACTTCGATCCGGTGACCCTGACGCAGGACCAGCTCGAGCGCGTCTCGCGGATCGGCCTGGAGGTCTTCCAGTGCCGCGACATCCATGAGCTGGTCGACGTGACGCTGAACCTCCTGCTGGTTCAATTCAACGCCCGCGTGGCCTGGATCGGGTTGCGGCGGCAACCCAAGGGCGAGCTGGAGGTGCTGGCCGGCAAGCTGCCCACCGGCCAGCCCTGCCCGACCACCTCGGTGGTTGAACTGCTGCAATACCGCTGCACGGAGCGCGGCCAGCACATTTGCATCCGCAAGGTCCGCGACCAGGGCGAGATCGGGTCGGCCATCGGCGTTCCGCTGACCAGCCCGAACGGGCCGCTGGGGATGCTCTACGTGGATCGGCGGATCAAGACCAAGCGCTTCCAGATCCCCGATCTGGACCTCATGTCCGCGCTCGCGGCCCAGGTAGCCGCCAAGCTGGACGCGCTGGTCCAGGGCCAACTGCAGCGCCACGCAGAGGTGACGGCCACCGAGATCAGCGTGGTCCATACCATTCAGGCCCAGCTCGATCCGCGGCACACGCCCAACTTCGAGAACATGCAGCTTGCCGCGTACAGCCGGTCGGGGCAGGAACGGCCCGGCGACATGTACGACGTGATGAAGCACCCGGATACGCGCACGACGGCCTTCCTGGTGGGGCATGTGAACGCCACCGGGGCGCTGCTGGCCCTGTCGCTGGCCCGGCTGCACGCCACGTTCCGGGTCGCGGTGCTGCACAGCGACCCGCCGCACGCCTTCGCCCGCGAGCTCAACTGGCTCATGTATGACGAGCGCGACCCCTCCACGGTGGACGCGCTGTACCTGCTGGTGGATCCGCCGACCGGCAAAATCCGCTACTGCCGGGCGGGCAAGATCGGCGCGCTGATCGTGAATACACGCGGCGAACCACGGCCCCTGCAGGCCGCCGACAGCCCGTCGATCGGACAGATACGCGATTTCAAGTACATCTTCCACGAAGAGTGCCTGGCGCCCGGCGAGACGCTGGCCCTCTACACGCGCGGGGTCGCCACCTGCTGCAACGCCCAGGGCGAACGCTTCAGCGAGCGGCGTTTCATCGAGCTGGTCTGCGACGGATTCGGCCAACCGCCGTCACAAACCATCCAGGACATCACCTACGAGCTGACCTCGTTCTTTGAGGGCGGCAAACACCCGGATGACATCACCATTGTGCTGCTGCATCGAACCGAGGAATAGGGTTCAGGGTTCGGGGTTCAGGGTTCAGGGCCCCGAGCGCAAGCGAGGGGTTATCCGGGAAAAAATGATGAATGTCGAAGCCCGAATGACGAATCAATGACGAATGCCCAAATGACGAAGCCGGCCCCTGACCCGTGCTATACTGCAATATCGGGAGGTAGTTGTCATGGCAATTACTTTGAGCGCCGAGACAGAAAGACTGATCGAAGAGCGGATGAAAGAGACCGGCATCGCCACGCCTGATGGGCTTGTACGAATTGCCCTGCAGGCGCTGGGCGAGGCGGAAGGTGAAGATTTCGAGGACCTTGATCCCGAAACCCAGGCAGCTATCGAGAGAGGACTTGCCCAGGCAGACCGTGGCGAAGGCCGGCCATGGGAGGAAGTACGCGAGGAGATCCGCGCCCGGTTTATCGGCAAGCAAGACTCCTCCCATGACTGAGCACTATCGAGCAAGAAGCCCCGCAGAACGCAGCTTCCGTTGCGCAAAAGCTCCTTGAGGCAATTGACTCGCTGGAGCTTCTCCCCCGCCGTGACAGGATCCACGAGCACAGGAAAGACCCCGCGAAGACAGTTCGGTCCGTGCCCGTCCCGCCTTTCATCATCTATTGCCGTGTATTGGACAGGCACAACGTTGTTGAGGTTCTGGCCGTCCGCCACGGCAGCCGACGACAGCCGCGCCACTTCCGGTAAGCGACTATCGCGCATTACAGCTTCACGGCATCAGGGTTTCCGCAGCGCCGCCCGGATCTTCTCCGCCGACGCGTCGAGATCTTCCGGACGGGCGTTCTGGTCCTGCTTGGTAAAGTCCACCTCCGGCACCGAGTTGGCGGGGACCAGGTGGATGTGCACGTGCGGGACGACGATGCTGATGATGGTGAGGCTCACGCGAACCGGCTGATAGACCTCCGCAATCGCCCGGCCCACCTTCTGACAGGTGGCCATCAGCCGGCCGGCCAGTTCGGGGGGCAGATCCAGCCAGTTGGTGACCTCCTCGCGGGGAAAGACGATGCAGTGGCCGGGCTTGACCGGGGTGTTCGAGACAATGGCCGCCGTATCGGCATCCTGGTATACAAACCGACCCGGCTCCTGACCCTGCAACATTCTGGTGAAAACACTGGGCATGACAGCGCCTGCTCTCCAATCGCGATCTTTGATGCGGCGACTCTTGCCGCCCTGCCTGACAGCGTACGCAAGGCTGCGCCCGAAGTAAAGGCACACAACACGGCCGATCCATCGGAGCGGCCATCTTACCCGCCGGTCTCGGGGGGCGGGCATCTTGCCCGCCTTTCTGAATCCGAACGTGCAGCGGGCGTTTTGTCAGGAAATCGGGTGCCCCCCAGCCTTTGCCGGGGACGCGGCCCAACTGCTACAGAAGTATGGAAAACGGCGGGTACGGAGCCCGGCCGCTACACGCGGTGCGAATCTTACCCCCCTGAAATGACCGCGCGCTGATGAGACAACCAAAGCACGAATTTGTGTGCCAGGGCTCTTGAGCCGTGCATGGACAGTGCCGACGTTCAGCACTACTCACCAGCAGTGGCACCCACAGCGTGGCAGTGGCTTCGAAAGACGTGTCGCGCGATCGCGCACGGTCATTGGGTTTCGCGCGATCCACACCAGAGAAGCTGTGCGTTTGCTCAGTTCTGCTTGCACGCGCGCCGCCAACGGAGTAAAAGGAGCTTCGTTGCGGTGTTTTTCGCGCGCAATAGGATTTCGTTTACAAAGGATGATTCAACCATGGCCGGCTACAAGTTCCCCAAGATCGTTGAACCCAGGAAGGCAAAGTCAAAACAGGTCCTGCTGGTAGCCAGCGGCGACCTGCGGCTCTCGGCCAACCAGACCTGCTGGCCGGAGCAGCAGAAGATGGAGCAGGCCCTGGCCAAGGCGGTCAAGGCGGAAGGCTATCAGCTCATCCGTGCCCACCCGGTCAAGAAGGACCAGAAACACGGTTTCATCGGCTCGCAGGCCGAGGGTATCAAGGTCTTCCGCAAGATCGACCCGCAAGCCCCGCTCATCGTGGCCGAATCGGTGTGGCAGTACACCCATCACGTGCTCGCCGGGCTGATCGCGCATCGCGGGCCGATTCTCACCGTGGCCAACTGGTCGGGCACCTGGCCTGGGCTGGTAGGCATGCTCAACCTCAACGGCTCGATGACCAAAGCGGGGGTGAAATACTCCACCTTGTGGAGCGAGGACTTCACCGACGAGTTTTTCCGCAAGGGCCTGGCCACGTGGCTGGCCCGGGGCGAGGTGAAGCACCCGACCGACCACGTGCGTCCGTTCAAGCCTGGCCGGAACGGCATCCGCATCGGCGATGCCGAGCGGCGCCTGGGCGAGGCCCTGGCCGCCCAGCTTCAGCGCGAGAAGGCCATCATGGGCATCTTCGACGAAGGTTGCATGGGCATGTACAACGCCATCATCCCCGACGAGCTGCTGATGGCCACCGGCGTGTACAAGGAGCGGCTCAGCCAGTCGGCCTTGTACTACGAGACGACGCGGGTGTCCGACCGCGAGGCCCGGGCCGTCCGCAAGTGGATGGAGGCCAAGGGCCTTAAGTTCATCACCGGCAAGAATCCCAAAAAGGATCTGACCGACGATCAGATCCTCACGCAGTGCAAGATGTACATCGCGGCCATGCGGATCGCGGATGACTTCGGTTGCGCCGCGGTGGGCATCCAGTATCAGCAGGGCCTCAAGGACGTGCTGCCGGCCAGCGACCTGGTGGAAGGCATCCTCAACAACGCCGATCGCCCGCCGGTCCTGAGCCGGGACGGCAAGCGCGTGCTCTACAAGGGCGAACCGCTGCCACACTTCAACGAGGTGGACGAGTGCGCCGGGCTGGACGGGCTGATGACTTATCGCATCCACAAGGCCATGGGCCAGCCGGTGGAGAACACCCTGCACGACGTGCGCTGGGGCGACTGGGACCGCTCGGGAACCACGCAGGATTACGTGTGGGTCTTCCTGATCAGCGGGGCCGTTCCGCCGGCGCACCTGATCGGCGGATGGAAGGGCGCCTCCAGCGCCCGGCAGCCGAGCATGTATTTCCCAAAGGGCGGCGGTACGCTGATGGGCGTGAGCAAGCCGGGCGAGATCGTCTGGTCGCGCGTGTTCGTGGCCGACGGCCGGCTCAAAATGGATCTCGGCCGGGCCGGCGTGGTCAAGCTGCCCGAGGCCGAGACGCAGCGCCGCCTGAAGGCCACCACGCCGCAGTGGCCGATCATGCACGCCGTGCTGTACGGCATCACGCGCGATCAGTTCATGGCCCGGCACAAGGCCAACCACATCCAGGTGGCCTACGCGAAGGACGCCGAAGCGGCCGACCGGGCCATGCTGGCCAAAGCAGCCATGGCCGCGGCCATGGGCATGGAAGTCTCCATCTGCGGCACGCGGAAAGACGGGCAACCGTGGTAACCCCTCTTTGGTAACGAATAATCCAAACAAATGTGCAGCGGCCGGCCCCTGTGCCGGCCGTTTTGTTGCGCGGCCGGGTGCCATGTCCACCCGCCCGTACTCGGGCGGGTGGACATGTTGAAGTCAAACAGCGTCGGGCATGCTCACCCGCGGCCACAAAACCAAGTGGTGTTCGCAGCGTCATCGGGGTTGCGCGTGTGCATGGCACCCGGTCACGATAGCATGGACCGGGCACGACCGCGTGTTCGTGATTCGCCCTTTTGCGCTGCACGGCAGGCCAGAGGATCTTCAGCCCATCTCGGAGTCAAACCGCCACAAGCCGGCCTGCCGGGCGAAGACGAAGGCCGTCCGGATCTCTTCCTGCGTGGGCCGACGGTTGATCGCGGCGAATCGTTCCTGACGCCCGCCGTGGCGGACAAAACCTTCGGGCCGGTATTGGCCCATGATGTTGACGAAGGTATCCCGTGAAAGTCCCCCCAGCCATTCAAAAACCCGGCGGCTCTCCTCCAGCAGGCCCGGCATAACCAGGTGTCGAACCAGCAGACCGCGGCAGGCCAGGCCCTCCGGCGTGAATTTCAGGTCGCCCACCTGACGATGCATTTCCGCGATGGCCGCGCAGGCTCGTTCGCCGTAGTCCGGCGCGGTCAGATAGAGGCCGCAGTGCTCCGGCGACCATAGCTTGAAGTCCGGCATGTAGATGTCCACCAGGCCATCCAGCAGGCGAATGGATTCCGGCGAATCGTAGGCCCCGCTGTTGTACACAATCGGAATCCGCAAGCCCCGCTCCACCGCGAGGGCGAGCGTCTCGATGATCTGCGGCACTACGTGGCTGGGTGTGACCAGATTGATGTTATGGCAGCCCTTCTCCTGCAGAGCGATCATAATGTGGGCAATGGCCTCGGCGGAACAGGCTTCCCCTTCATGGCCGTGGCTGAGGTCCCAGTTCTGGCAAAAGACGCAGCCCAGATTACAGCCGGCAAAGAAGATGGTGCCGCTGCCGTTCCAGCCGCGCAGGCAAACTTCCTCGCCGAAATGAGCGAAAGCCGAAGCAACTCGAACGAAACGGCCGGTCCGGCAAAAGCCGAGTTCGCCCGCAACACGATCAACCTCACAATGGCGTGGACACACCTGACAGCATCGCAGTGCCTCGATGACGACCCGCGCCCGATCGCGCAACCTCCGCCGATGCCGTTCCTGCAGGTAGGCGGGCACAAAAGACTCGACCGTAAACCGATTCATGGAGGCTCATGATACCGCGGCCGTACTTCCGAGGTGAGTATGGCGTGCGTATCCAGCAGCAAGCTCACATGTACTCCGCGAAATCCTTGATGTGCTCGTCGTCTTCCTGAATCACAGTCAAGATTCCCAGGGCACTCCCCGGCTTGCGCTGCTTGCGCGGTGGCTTTGGCTCCGGCAATTCCACGATGACCCGCGTCCCCTCTGGCAGCGGAACAGGCTCCTCCAGAACCACAACACCGCCTCTGATGGTGCCGGGAATCTTCATAACCGTATTCCTTGCACGAGACCCTGGATTGACACTGGCCTATTGTACTCCCAAGGGCATCGCAGGCCGATACCTGCGAGCCACACACTCTGACCTGGCCATGTTGGTGTTGCGGAGAATCCGCCTGCGGGCTATCGTGCCTGAATGCTCAAGCAACGTTTGCTCTACGGCAGCCTCATGATCGTGGCCATCGTCGGAATCGTGATTCTCGACGGATGGCTCTCCCAATCGGCGTTGACCAGGGCCATCAGCGCGCCTGAGCTCGGCGCGCCAGGGGACACCACCCTGCTGCGCTGCGCGCTGCCCATCACGCTGCTCGTCGTGTTCCTCTGTGTTCTGGCCACCTACGAGATGTCCCATCTGTGCCAGGCGGGCGGCTTCCGCCCGGCCGCGCACTGGGCGGCCCTCGTTTCCGCCGGACTGGCCTTCCTCCCCTGGCTTGAGATGCAGAACCTCCAGGCCCGCGTCGCCATCCCGATTCACCTGAGTCTCTGGTGGCTCACCGGCGGGCTGCTGGGGACGTGTCTGGCCCTGCTTTTGCGCAAGACCACGGAGCGGGCCCTCTCCAACATGGCCCTCACCATGTTCCTGATCCTCTACCTGGGTCTGCTGGGCTCCTTCGCAGTGCGGATCCGGTGCCTGCTGCCGGGCGCGGCCGGAGCGGGGCTGGTGGTGTACTTCATTCTCACGGTCAAATCGAGCGACATCGGAGCCTATTTCACCGGCCTGGCCTTCGGCCGGCACAAGCTCATCCCCTGGCTCAGCCCCGGCAAGACCATCGAGGGCGCGGTCGGGGCGGTCGTCTTTTCCGCGCTGGTCGCGGCCGGGGGCGTGTACCTGTGGGAAAGTCTGCCGATCCTCGGCCCGGCGCCGCTGAAGATCCCACAAGCCCTTGCGTTTGGAGCAGTTATGGCCATCGCCGGCCATCTGGGAGACTTAACCGAATCGGCCTTCAAGCGCGATATGGGGGTCAAAGACTCCGGGCAGGTGGTGCCGGCCTTCGGCGGGTTGCTGGATATCCTGGATTCACCCCTTTTTACCGCCCCGATTGCCTGGTTCGTATTCAATATTGGTATGGGGGGACGCTAAAATAGGGGGTTACCCCGGGGCAATGTGGCGCTGCCGGGAAACAGGCGGGTGAAAGGCCCGCCTCCCTGATCACCAGACAGGAGACTAACGAGAAGTTGGAACTGACCATCACATTGGACGATTCGGAAAAGCGAGCCACATTGTTCGGCTCTGGCGATAAAAACCTTCGACTCATCCGTGGGGCTTTGGGCGTTCAAATCACCGCGCGGGACGCGACGGTCAAGCTTTCCGGCAACCCCCAGGCGGTCGGGCAGGCCGCTTCGGTTCTCGAAGAATTACAACGCCTTCTGCGACACTCAGAAGAACTGACCGACCAGCAGGTGACGGATGCGATCACCTCGGTGGCCGTGGCCCACACTGCGGAGAATGGGTCGGGAGGCGTCATCGATGTCTATTCGCGCCATATCGTGATCCGGGCCCGAACGCCCGGCCAGGCGGCGTATATCAACGCGGTGCGGGAAAACGATCTGGTGTTCTGCGTGGGACCGGCCGGCAGCGGTAAGACCTACCTGGCGGTGGCCATGGCCGTGGCCATGCTCAAGTCCGGCCAGATCCAGCGTATCGTGCTCGTGCGCCCGGCGGTCGAAGCCGGCGAAAAACTGGGGTTCCTGCCCGGCGACATGGCGGCGAAGGTCAACCCTTACCTGCGGCCGCTTTTCGACGCCATGCACGACATGATGACCTATGATCAAATCAAGCGGTTTATCGCCAATGATGTAATTGAAGTGGCGCCGCTGGCCTTTATGCGCGGCCGGACGCTCAACAATAGTGCAATCATACTGGACGAGGCCCAGAACACGACGGTCTCCCAGATGCTGATGTTCTTGACCCGGCTGGGCAATAACAGCAAGATGATTGTGACCGGCGATGACAGCCAGGTCGACCTCGAGAAGCCCGAAAGCAGCGGCATGACCGACGCCTTGCGGCGGCTCAAGAACATTCCAGGGATCGGGATCATCCGCCTGGAGCAGCAGGATATCGTCCGGCATCGGCTGGTACAGAATATCGTGACCGCTTATGGCAACAATAACGGGAGAGGCCGGGCATTACCGGACGTGAGCCCCCGTGAGTAACGTGACGGCCCGTGGTAGACGATGAATGGATTAATCAGGACGTCCCGCCAGGCCGGGACGCCCCCACCGGCCGGACGGATTAACGAGGGATGACCCCTAAAACGTCAAGTCGAGTCACTTCCGATATGCGCCGTCAAGAGGCGCGGCGTCAACGCGGCGAAGTCTGCGGGACGCTGTGGCAGAGAATCTCCCGCACGACCAACCCCCGCGTTCTGCTGATCTGGGCGGTATTCTATTTCGCGGTGGTGGCCATCCTGTTGGCTGGGCGCGAGTCCATGCCCTGGCGCCTGATGCAGAAGGTGGATCGCGACATCACCGCGCGGGTGAACTTCCACTTCATCGACCAGCTCGAAACCGACAGCTTGCGACAGAAGGCGCATGCCGCAGTGCCGTTCATCTATGTCAGCAACGAGGCGCCGCTGAGCGACATTCAATCGCGGCTCACGGAACTGTTCAACGTGGCCCGGGCAACGCGCGATGACACAGCAGCCTTCCTGGCCGAGGCAGCAAAGCGAAAGTGGAACCTCAACGAACACCCGGAGGCCTTTTCCGCCCTGCGGCAGTACGCCGCGAACGATGAGAGCCCCACGGCCTGGGACGAACTGCTCAAGCGGCTGGTGGAGGGCCTGGAGGGCGAACCGCTCGTCGATCAGCTCGGCGATGCCCAACTGCGTCCGGCCGGCCACAAGTCGCAACTGCGCCGGGCGGGAGAGTCAGCCCTGGAGGTTCAGACCGCGGCGCTGGAGCTGGTAACGCCGGAGAATATCCGCAAGGTCGCCCAGCGGAGCGCGGCGGCGGTGTTTCCCGCGAATCTCTGTCCGCTGGTGGTGGACGCCATCGTTCAGTCATTGTCGGGAAGTTCCGCGGACAAAAAGCCGACCGCCCGTCCTTTGTGGCGCTACGACACCAAGGCCACGCTCGAAGCCCAGCAACTGGCCATGGCCGCCGTCCCCAACGTGGAGCGCAGCTATAAGGCCGGGGAAACGCTGGTGACCGCCGGCCCCAACAAGCGACTCTCCGCGGCGGAACTCGACCTGCTCAAGCGCGAGCATCAGGCTTTTCTGCACGCCCGGCGGACGGACTGGGAACTGCGTCAGAAGCACCTGCGCTTTCAGGCGGGCATGGCCGGGCTCGTGCTGCTGCTCACCCTGGGGTTGGCCTGCTACGCCATTTCGTTCGAAACGACGGGCTTTCGCAGGCCGGCCAAGAACCTGGCCCTGACGGCCCTCCTGCTGACCATGCTGGCCGGCGCCCGGCTGATCGAACTGGCGGAATGGCCCTATGATCTGCCTGTCGAGTTCTCCGTTGGGCTGGTGACCATCGCGGCGGCGCTGATGACCATCGCCTTTGGCCAGCGGTTCGCGTTCGGCGGCGGTGGAGCGTTGTGCGCGCTGGTGACCCTGGCCTCGCGGGGCGACCTGGCCCTGTTTCTGACTCTCCTGACCGCGACGACGATCAGCGTGTTCCTGCTCAAGGAGATCCGCACCCGCAGCAAGGTGATCCTGGTGGGTATGCTGGCCAGCGCAGGCGCGATGCTCGCATCGGCGTCGGCGGGCTTCCTGCTCGGCGAGGACGTGCGGTACGCCCTGGTGCACGCGGCCTGCGCCGGCATGGCCGCCGTGGTGGCCGGCTTCGTGGTGCAGGGCATTCTGCCGCAGTTCGAGCGGATCTTCGGCATCGCCACCAGCATGACGCTGCTGGAGTGGTGTGACGCGAGCCGGCCGCTGCTGCGTCTGCTGGCCCAGAACGCCCCCGGCACCTACAGCCATTCGCTGATGATCTCGCAGATGGCTGAAGAGGCCGCCGAGAGCGTCGGGGCCCGCGGCCTGCTGGCCCGGGTCGGCGCGCTGTATCACGACGTCGGCAAGGCCTCCAAACCCGACTATTTCGTCGAAAACCAGCAGCCGCGCAACAACCGGCACGACAAGCTCTCGCCGACCATGAGCATGCTGATTATCCTGGGCCACGTGAAGGACGGCATCGAGATGGCCCGGGCCTACGGCCTGCCCAAGATCCTGCATCAGTTTATCGCCGAGCATCACGGCACCACCGTGGTGCGCTATTTCCATCGGGCCGCCTGCGAAGCCGAAGCCAACGCGGTTACCAAGCGGTTCTGCGACCGCGACGTGCCGGAGAGCGAATTCCGCTATCCGGGGCCCAAGCCACGCTCCAAGGAATCGGCCATTCTGATGCTCTGCGACGGCTGCGAAGGCGCGGTGCGGGCCTTGTCCCAGCCGACTCCGGGCCGGATCGAGAATGTGGTTCACCAGGTGGTGATGGACCGGCTCAACGATGGCCAGTTCGACGATTGCGACATTACGCTCCGCGAACTGAAGCTGCTGGAGCGCTCGCTGGTCAAGAGCCTGACCGCCATCCACCACGCACGCATCAAGTATCCGGACAAGGTTCCGGCCAGCAACGGCCGCGCCGCCAATGGCGATGCAGGCAAGTCGACGGCCGCAAACGGCGGCGGCGCGCCCCACCGAGCCGCCAACGGCGGAGCCAACCAAAACAACAGCCACGCGGGAGCACCAAAGCGTTCGGACAAAAAGTCCGACGAGGCTTCCGAGGGTAATTCCGAGGTCTTACGTCAGGCGTGAGGAAACGAAAACAACCACTCCCGACGGGGGGACGGAAGGGCCGGATCACCGTTCGGCGGTTGACCCGCGACGTGGAGGTGAGCGCGCGACAAGTTGCCGCCGCCGCCCGAGCCGCGCTGGGCGACCGGCCGATGCGCGCGCTGAGCGTGGTCCTGGTGGACGACGACGCCATAGCCGACCTGCACGAGCGGTTCATGGGGCTGCCCGGTCCGACGGACGTGTTGACTTTTGATCTGCGCGACGATCCGGACCAGGCGGAAATCGAGGGCGAAATCACGATATCGGTGGACACGGCCCGCCGGCAGGCCCGTCAGTACCGGGCCGGCCAGACTGAAGAGCTGCTGCGTTACGTCATCCATGGCGTGCTGCACCTCTCGGGCTATGATGATGATACTCCCGCTCGTCGGCGGCGGATGAGGCGCGAGGAGAATCGAGTGCTCGAGTTGCTCGGAATACGCCGGCAGGGGTTGCGTCGGCATGTATAGCGCGGAACTCTGGACGACTCTGCTGTTGCTGGTCGTGATCGTGTTGTCCACGACGGCGAACGCGGCTTTGCGCACCGTGTCGCGCGTGCGCCTGATGGAGCGACTCACCCAGGCGGGAAAATCCCCGGACCTGCTCAACCGGCTGCTGCAACGCCGCTCGGAGCTGCTCATCGCCACCTCTACCGTGCGGCTTGGCGCGATTCTGGTCCTGGTGCTGCTGGTCGCCCGCACGGTGGGCATCCGTCCGGCACAGACTCCCCTGCAGGCCTATGCGGCCGCCTTCCTGCTGCCCATGCTGCTGATCCTGATCATGGGCGTGGCGGTTCCCAATGCCTGGGCGCGTTATGCCGGCGATGTCTTCCTGGCCCGAGCCCTGCCGGTGCTGCTGGGCCTGCGCCATGTGCTCTATCCGCTGGTGGCCTTCCTGCATCTGTTTGACGGCCTGGTGCGGCGCCTGGCCGGCGTTCCCCAGGTGAACCAGGAGCAAGCGGAGGCCGATCAGATCGAACGCGAGATCCTGGGCGTGGTCAGCGAGGCGGAGTCGGCCGGAGCGGTCAACGAGGAAGACGCCGAGATGATCGAGTCGGTCATCGAATTCCGGGACACGCAGGTCGAGGAGATCATGACCCCGCGCACGGAGATTGTGGCCGTGCCCGCCACCGCGACGCTTTTCGAGGTCAAGGAAACGATCGCCCACGAAGGCCATTCGCGCCTGCCGGTCTACGGCGAGAATATCGACGACATCAAGGGCGTGCTCTACGCCAAGGATCTCCTGAAGCTGGACGACACCCGGTTCGATCCGCTGGCCGTCATGCGCAAGGTGCCTTTCGTGCCGGAGACCAAGCGCGTGGCCGACCTGCTGACCGAGCTGCGCGAGAAGCAGGTGCACATCGCCATCGTGCTCGACGAATACGGCGGCACCGCCGGGCTGGTCACCATCGAGGACATCGTCGAGGAGATCGTGGGGGAGATCGCGGACGAGTACGAGGCCGCCCCGCCGGAGACCATCCACCGGATCGACGAGCGCACCATCGAGGCGGACGCCCGTGTGCGCATCGACGAACTGAACGACGAGTTGGACCTCGATTTGCCCGAAGAGGAGGACTACGACACGCTGGGCGGCTTCCTCTTCAGCCACATGGGACGCATCCCGGCCACCGGCGAGGAATACCACTACGGCCAGATTCGCTTCAAGATCCTGGAGGCCGAAGAACGCCGGATCAACCGCGTCCGGGTGGAGCTCCTGGCCCCCTCGCCCAGCGCCACGGAGTGACACCGCCCCGGCCACCATAAGGGCTTGATTGTAAAGATCTTACGATTTCGATCTGAAAGCAGCCGCCCGACCTTCACTCTCCATTTTGACGGCGGCAAGCGGATTGCTGAACGCTGATCGCTGACCGCATAAGCGGGGGTTGTCTGTCCGGCTTAGGTACGATAGAATAGCGGGCCTGATAGACGGGCGATTAGCTCAGTTGGCTAGAGCGCTTGCTCGACATGCAAGAGGCCACTGGTTCGAGTCCAGTATCGCCCATTCCCTCTAACTGCTTGTAACTGCAAGAGTTAGAAACGACCTGAAAAACCTCGCTTTCTGCACTCCTCGCCTTTGGCGTCTTCGCATCATTGCACACGGTTTCCGGCAGTTGCTGCACCGTTTTCTGCGCCGCAGCGGGGGCATGCCCTCAAAAGCCCAGCACGATTTGATTATCTGCCCCTTCCAGACCTGCTATGCCGCCCGCGGCAGGAAGCGGGCCTGACCAGTTCTCAACTTAAGCACTGTGAACAAAGTGCCTTAACCGCAACGAGCAACCAAGATGCTGGGCCGCCGCTTCGGACATTTCGACGTACGCCTGATTCACCTTTGCCGCACCTTTACAACATTCTTGCCGTGCTCTCACGACATTTTTGTTGACTTCGGACCACTCTTGGGCGATACTTATATTGCTCATCCACCATGTGTGGAAGGAGTATTCGACGCCGTTCTCTCTGAGGACGGCGTTAGCCTTTTTACAGCAGCATCTCTCTCCTTTCTCAGGCGGTCAATCCTGCGTGGTCCGTCGGTGCAATAGGCGGTCTTAAGCAGGTAATATGGATTTCCATCTCTTCCCGGTCCACGCTCAGCCAACACGACCAAATACTGCTCGCAAAGCCAGAGCAGGTGGCAAACCTCTCTTCCCCGCCTGTTCGTCCAGTGGTCGATACAGGGATCGCCATAGTGATCGATGATGGCCCGAATCCAGCCGATTCGCGCACAACGAGCGAGGTCCGGCGCGCGGTCGGATTCAATAGCCCCTTCCTGCACACAGTGCCAGAATCAAAAACCCTTGCCCCGCGTCGGAGGGTGATAACGGACGCCTACACGACAGCCCCGATACGTGGCCTTCCGGCTGACGAAGTCCTCCACGAAGCGCGCGTATACGGCGTTCACGTAGGCATCCCAATCACCGCCAAACTGGTCAAGCTCGATAAGGGATGGAAGCCAAGCGGGCAAGGCGATCACATGGCACCCCCTTGAGCGAGCCACCTGAACAGATTGAACTTGGGCTCCCTCAGCCAGGTGCTCTGGTCTAATACTTTCCCTGAGCGTTGGCGGATGCGACGTATCACCGCCAGCTTGGCCGCATTATTCTGCAACCGGCGGTTGTGATAGGCGACAGCGCCTATCAGCAAGTCCGCCATCTGAATCAGGTTGGATTCGTGGGAACGAATCTGCTGCACCTTGCGGATGATCTCCCCGCTGCGGTCGTAACGGCTATTGCGAAGAACTTCCTCCAACTTGGCCCTTTTCTGCTCGCTGCGAGTGTCTTTGATGTCCAGGTAAATGTCGTAGACCTGCTTGGGGTCAATGATGGGCTCCAGCATGCGGAAGCACATCTTGTAGTACCAGTCGTCGTGCGTCTGGTTCCAGCGGCCGTGGACCAGAAGGGTCTTGTCGGGGATCAGCACGCCCCGGAAGTGCAGATCGTCATCGTCGAAGAAGTAATCCACGAGGTCCAGGTAGAATTGCTGTTTGCCGGGGGACACCTTCGTCCACTTGATCTCGAACTCGGGCGCGAGCCCGTGCCTGCTCTTGATCTCCCGGACCCGCGTGGCAATCGCTTTCGACTCGGTTGCTTTGCACCACACCGCGCCCAGCACCATCACGGTGATGCGGTCGTTCTCCAGGTGGCAGCTTTCATCGCAGTAGACGTTGAAGACTTCAGCCATACGATGCGCTCCCGCTTCACACTTCCGCCTGAAACTCCACTGTGGCCTGGTGAACCAGTTCCCGGATAGGCTCCTGGTGCTTCGCAAAATCAGCCGCCTTGATCGGCAGGCGCACCGCAGCGCCACCCTTGTCCGACACCGCGGAGATGCCGGCCTCCTCGAACCGGCCGATCCACTCGGCCGCATTCGATACCCACGCCCCGATGTGGACCAGGTTTTTCCGCGGCGCGAACCAGATAAAATTCTTGCTGGTCGCACCGGCCGTGAGGCCGACGTAGTGCTTGCGGTACGCCAGTTCCTGCCGGGGGTTCGCCCTCTGGTTAATCATGTCCACCACGCGGTCACATAGCTGGAGCATTTCCGCCCACGCCCGCGTCTCCCGTTGGGCACGGCCCACCTCCTCGCCCCCTGATTCGGCCACATCATCGCGCCGCAGCTCCGTTTGGTTCAGAACCTGGGAGAAGTTCAGCACGACATGCTCGCCCACCCGGAGAGCGTCGAGCTGGATGGCGATCAACGGGATATTTCCCGACATGAGCGCCAGGACGTTCAGGAAGCGGGTGGTCACCTGCTCGGCGATCAGGACCGCGATATGCTCATACGCTGGATACCGGCGCCGCTCGATGTCCCAGTATTCGATGCAGCGGATGACGTGGCTGGGGTCGGTGGCCCCGAGCATGATCTCCACCTCGTACCGCCGGTCCTCCTCAGTGTCCTGGAGCAGGATGTCCAGCCGGCCGGCGCCCCCTGGACCCGCTCACGGTCCAGCACCTCCACGTCGCCCAGGCCGAGGATGGTCGGGTCCTCGCAGATGCGGTCGTGGAGCCACTCCTCCGAGAAATCGGGGGGGTTCCGCAGGGACAGTTTCTCGTGTTTGGTGAATCGCAGGGGCATGCTTACTCCTCTTGAGCGGGTGCCGGGCCATTGGCATTCGCGAGCGCAGTTGATTGTGCAGACTCTGCGTTGCCAACTGTTCGCACCTCCACATGGCCGGTGCCGCGGTCTCCAAAAAGCTGCGCCAGGATTACGAAAGAGAGGACGCGGGCATGGCGATGCGAACCGTTCTGCCTAAAGTGCTTTGCGATGCAAGAGGTCATTTCGTACACACCAGGGATGCACGCCTCTATCGAGACTCCCGCCCCCAGTAGAATCATCTCTGTTTCGTCCATCACAACATCTGTTCCGCTCTTCTCTCTGCTTTCCTCGTCCGAACCTGACCGACAGGAGCTTCGGCAGCAGAGCATCGCGCAACCCGGCAAACGTGCTCATCTGGGCTTGATTCACGTGGATTGCCATCCAGATCGGCAACGTGCGTCATCGCCATCCCGCCCTCACGCGCGATTCCATTCACGTTGCCCATAATACCTCCAGGGCTACTGCAAGGCCAAAAACACCCTGCCGCGCCAGGCCTTCCGCCGGCACTTCTTGCTGCTCAATCATGCTCGTCCGGGTTATCTGATGGTCGAATCAACAGGTGGGTCATACCTTTCGAAACGACAGCCCACCGGACCATACGGGAGGCGATGCAGACATGCGGGTCACAGGAGGCATTTGTCAAAAAGACTTTTGATCGGCGGTGTCGCGTTGAGGGAATCTGCAAAATCCCCAGGCAGCGATCATCCACGGCCTGGAGGCGTTCTGTTAGCGCATCGCCCTGAGGACGAGCGATGCGATCGAACTTCGTGATCTCGGGAAGCTGGCCCCTTGCGCGCTCGCTTCGAGGTCACACGCGCTGCGGTCTCTTCGATATCAGACGTGCCGGAGATCACACGTGCTGTAGCGCCGGTTCGGAGACTCTTTCCAGCACTTCGCCGCTGAGCTCATAGCTGCGCACGCGGGTGGCGAGGTCGCCCAGCGAGACGATGCCGACCAGTCGTTTGCTTCGGTTCAGGATCGGCAGCCGGCGGATTTGCCTTTCTTCCATGATCCGCGCGGCCTCGGACACGTCCTCATCCTCGAAGCAATAGATGAGCTGATCGGTCATACAGTCGCGGACCCGCGCTTCCCTGGGATCCATGCCGCCGGCGACCGCCCGGCAGGCGATATCTCGGTCGGTGATCATGCCGACCAGCCGGTCATTGGAACAAACGGGCAATGCGCCCACGTCCGAGGCTCTCATTTTTTCGCCGGCCTCCTTCAGGAAAGCCTCGGGCGAAATGCACTCCACCTCGTGGGTCATGACGTCCTTGAGCTGCATGGCAACTCCTCTCTTTCTGCTGTTGAGCAAGCCGCCCTGCCCCGCTTGGACCTTTCCCCATTAGTAGGTCTATGGCCGCATCGGATCGAAGTCCATGCCCGAAAGCGATCAAACGAGCAAGCCCGGCTGAATCGGACCGAATAAGAAAAGGGCATTGAGCGCACCACAGACCGCCACCTTCAGGTGGACACACGCCCCGCAGGGGCGGCGTGAGACCCCTCACCAGCATCTCACCCCGCCCGGGCCGGGGCGGGAACTTATGCGCCGGGTACTCGCAACCACCAGTTCCGCTTCGCTCCACTGGTGGCTACTCTCACCTGGCCCCTCTCGGGGCCACTGGCGATTCCCTGAGCGACAAACCCATCTCCAGCCTCAGACGCACTCCGGCTTCAGCCGGGCTCGCGGTTGATGCCGTCGGCACCCTCATCGGTTGTCCAAATCGTGAACCCACCTCTGGAAGAGGTGGGCCACCTGACCGATATGCCCCGTGAGAACCTGCTGCAACAGGCGATGGACCAATGGCGGGTCAGCCCGCAGAGCGGACCCTCTTGGCAGCGGCAGTACGACCTCACCGGCAATGTCTCGGGCGTGTAACCGGAGTGCGGGGCGGCGGTGCCGGGCCAGACTTCCGGCAATCCCGTCCAAGGGGTAAACCGATGGCATGAGTGGGCGTTGACAAGCGGGGGTTGCGGTAGGAAAGGCTTCTAAGAGGGGCGGCAATCAGCGGCACGCCCTGCTTATGGTCTGGGTGATTAATGATCAGAAGATGGGTCGTAATTGCCTTCTGCGTCATCCCACACACTAACGCTTTCGGGCACGGCTACGCCAAGTATGCTTCGACCCCCATCACCCCACCTCTGGAGTTTCGTTGGTGGTTGCCGCTGGCCGCTCTCATTCTACTGGTCTCGATGGTGATTTCCTTCCGGGTCGTACTGGGCCACAGGCTGCGTGCTGCTGGTCTCCGTGCGATGCTCGGAATGGCTCTTTTTGCGGTCACCTTCTACATGTTCGGCAGGTGTGCAGCCACGGCTTCTACGGCACCGCCGTCTGGCCTCGGTGCCCCCCGTCCGACTTACTGGGGGCTGGATTGGGACGAAAGCGGTGCCACCTTCCTGACCTGGAATCTGATCGGGGTGGCGTTTTTCCTCATCAGCGCGTCCCTGCTCGCCGGAAGGAAACACCCGGTTTCACAACGGCTCCTGATGACCGCCATTGGGGTTGTCGCCTACGCGGCAGCCTTGACGCCCTACTTGGCCTCAGGGGCATACCTTCACGGCTGGGCGGGCGGATATGTTCATATGGAGTGCACGAGAAAACTGGACTGCTTGACTGAGGCAGTCTGCGACTACGCAGATGCACACGGCGGGACATTGCCCAGCCCAGCCGATATAGATGACCTGATTCGCATGGTTCAACCGTACCTCAAAGAGGAGGGTTCTTACGTTTATTCGGCTCGTTCGGTCTCGCTTGCGATCTGCCCCTTGGGAGGTGCTTTCGAGCGTGCTCCGCAGAAGTACCAGTGGAATGCGAAATTCTCGGGTGGGCAACTCGTTGAGATCAACGAGGACGCCCTGCTGGCTGAGGGCCTGATTACCTGTCCTTACCACAAAACCCGAGACCCGGGGAGCATGCTTCGGATCATGCAGAATTACAAGCACCCTGCCTCAAGGCCAGCCTCCAGCCGTAGCGAAGCCATGCACCGGCTCTGGCACGCGGAGAGGAAGATAATCATGGCAAGAGCCCAACCTTACGGTGGGTGAAGTTGCCGGGGCAGGAGCTACAGCATGGACCAGCTCGGTGATCAGCACCCAGAGAGCACCAATCGCAAGTCACCATCCATCGATTACCTGTTGGCAGAGGGCTTCTTCGCAGCGGGGGCGGCACTGTCCTTCATTGCTGCATACAGTTTCTGGGTTCAAGTTCAGACCAGACCCGGTAATCCATCCAGCGAGATGCCCTTGTTTGCACCGGGGGTGGGCTGCACCGCATTTCTCTATGGGCTGGTTGATCTCCTCTGGCGGGATCGCTTGGAGCCAGTGATGGACCGCAAGACCACATGGTGCCTGCTGATCGGCCTGGGTGCGACACTCACTGGCTTCCTCTGGCCGGGGCTCTGGAGATAGCCCTAAGTCGCGTATCACCATAGCCGGCGGAAGTGGTTATTCTCCGCACTTCAGGAGCGGCCGGCCCGGGGCCTCGGGGAGAGTTGGGCGCCGGTTGTTTCCCCCGCAGCGACCGGGCTTTGTACCGGCTGTTCTCCGCTGTACCGTTCTCGCGTAGCGGCCGGGCTCTGTACCGGCCGTTTTCCGGACAAAACGCCCGCCCCCCCTGCATCGGCCGGACGCCGGCGCCACACTGGTTCTTCATCGGCAAGGCGCCGCTGGCGCACAGCGCGGCTCAAGAGCCGTGGCACTCAAATCACGCTCCTGCCGGTCGCACCCGCGCGCACGATCCGTCAGGACAGATTCACGACCTCGAAGTAGTGTTTGAAGAAGGCCTCCGGCGTCACGTCCACCGCGACTTCGTGCGGCTTCTTCTCCGCGTTCGGATTGAAGTGCGTCAGGCCCTTGAGCCGCTCGCTCTGCAACTCCACTTCCACCCGGCCGGCCTGCCACCGGCACAGCTCCGGCTCGAAGACCGCCGCTGCCGCCAGCGGATCGTGGAAGGTGATGACCGGGCGGCCCTTGAACCAGACCTCGGCCATCTCGCCGACGATCCGCAGCGGCCCCTGGCTGAACCGCCGGCGACACTCCTCGGCCGGCATTGTGCAGCGGGTGGTGACCTCCAGCCCGACGGCCCGCGTGCCCGGAGCATTGGCCGCGAAGGCGATCGCGGTCGCGTGCGGGTCGAGCATCGCGTTCCACTCCAGCCCGCCGGGGGCGCTCCGGGTGAAAACGCCACCCATCAGCACCCAGCGCTTCAACAACGAGGGAATCTCCGGGTCCAGGGCAAAGAGCAGGCCGATGTTGGTCAGCGGTCCGACTGAGAGCAGAGTGATCTCGCCCGGGCGCGAACGAATGGTCTGGCGCAGGAAATCCACCGCCAGGTTCGGCCCGAATTTATCGCGGTGCGGCCACTTCTCCAGCACCGTCCGCTGCGGCACCTCCGGCTGGCGCTGGGCGACCAGCAGCGGTCGGCCCGCGCCGGCATAAACGGGCACCTCCTTGCGGCCGAACGCCTGGCAGACCGCATCGACGAGCTGGGCGCGCACGAGCGGCTCGCCCGTAACGGTAGTCACGCCCAGCAGTTCACAGCGCGGCTGCTTGAGCAGGTAGGCCAGGGCCACGGCATCGTCGATGTCGCTGCCGATGTCGGTGTCGAACAGGACGGGGATCTTGTCGGACATGTGCAACTCCAGTTTCAGCACGCAGATACAGCAGATACAGGGAGACGAAGATGGAGGTATTGTAACAGATCGAGAGGAAGAGAGGAGGAAGGCGCGCATCCGGCTGCCCCCCTCTCCATCTTCAGCAAAGCCGCCGGCCGGTCCTGCTACTGTTCCTTCGCGACCACCGACACCGATGCTCCGTCGCTGGGGCCGGCGCGGTTCAAGGCCTCAATCACCGCCCGCTGGGTCAGGATCTCGTTGAGCAGGATCGGCTCGTCCGGCCGGTTGGCCGGCACAACCACGTACATGGGGACGCCGGCGCGCTTGAATCGCTCCAGGTCGGCCTTGATCTCGGGATCTTCGAGCGTGTAATCGGCGCGGATCGGCACCACGCCCAATCGACGCATGGCCTCGCGCACTGCCGGAGTGTTGATCACGACCTTCTCGTTGTACTTACAGTTGACGCACCACTCCGCCGTGTAGTCAATGAAGACCGTCTTGCCGGCATTGACCAGCTCCAGCATCTTCGCGCGCGAATAAGGGATCCAGGGGATGGATTCGGAATCCGTCCACTCCACCTCCGCGAGTTGGCCCATTGTCTTTACCAGGGCATGCTGTTGCGCGGCCAGCTCGGGAATGCGGTTCATGTAGCCGAAGCACCACCACCACCCGCCGGCGATCAGCAAGACGGTGCCCGTATAGCACACCGCCTGCCGGCGGGGACTGGACCCGAAGCCCGCCCGGCCATAGCACCACATTCCCGCCGCCACGAACAACAGGAATACGATGGTCCACAGCAGGCCCTGGGCACCAAGTTGAATACCGAGCGCGTGGAGAAAATAGGCGACGGTCCCCAGGAGCAGGAAGCCCATCACGTGCTCAAAGGTTTCCATCCACGGTCCCGGCCGGGGCACAAACCGCAGCCAGGCCGGATGAGCCGCCAGCAGGATATAAGGCAAGGCCATGCCGAAACCCGCAAGCACGAACACCAGCATTCCGATGGCCGGCGGCTGACGCAGCGCCCAGGCGATCACCAGGCTGATAAAGGGAGCCGTGCAGGCCGTCCCCAGGATCGTGGCCAACAATCCCATCGCAAAGGCGTTCACGTGCCCCTCCGCCTCCACCCGGCCGCCCATATCCAGCACGAACCGCGGCGGCGAGAGCGTGAACACGCCGAACAGACTCAGGGCCAGGGCCGTGACCACGGCGGAAAAAGCGATGAGTAGCACGGGCTTCTGGTACTGTCCGCCCCATTCCAGTTCCAGGCCCAAGCCCTTGAGCAGGCCCAGTATCAACAGGCCCAGCACGATGAACGACACCACGATGCCGGCGGAAAACGACAGCCCCAGCGTCAGAACCCGGAGGCGGCTCTCCCTGGCCTGCTGCACGAACGAGAGGATTTTGATGGAAATCACCGGCAAGACGCAGGGCATGAGGTTCATGACCAGGCCGCCGATGAAGGCCAAACCCAGATAACCCAACACCCCAAGGGACGTCATGTAGCCGGTGATCCGCCCCACCACGCCCATGGCCAGCCCGTCGGTCGGCGGCTCCTGCGCGGTGGTGGCCGCAACCGGGCCCTCACTCCCCTGGTCGTCCGTATCCTGCCCGGGACGGGTCGTCGGCGAACCGCTTGCGACCGCCGGCTCGCCGGCCGCCGCGTCAGCCCCCGGTAGCTTCACAACCTGGACCTCTTCCCCCGGTTTGGCCACCGGCAGGGTCAGGCTCCATTCCGCGGCGGTTGGCGGAAAGCACGCCGCAGGCATTCCTGGAGCAGCATCCCGGCAGGCCTGGTAGGTCACCACGCCGCTGATCTGCACGGAGTCGCCGGCCAGCGATCCGCTCGCCTCAACCGGCAGCACAACCACGGTCTTTCCCCGGTAGACCGACAGCTTCTCGGCCGGCGTCCGCAACCGCTCGGCCAGGCTCAGCCCCTCGGGCGGGGCCTGCTCCTCGATCTGCCCCGGAGGGAACCGCGGCCGACCGATATCCAGACCCGGAGTATGGGCATGGAACAGGTCCGTGGGGATCAGTTCCTTGCTCAGCGGGGTATTGGAGTTGATGTGGTGACCCGGCTGAACCTCAAAGATCACCCCCACCTCAAACTTGTCGCCCGGCCGGACCTTATCCACGCTGGCCACGGCCTCAAGCGACTTCAGGTACTTGGCCTTTTCCGCGGGGGCCGGCAACGACCTCTGCGCCATCTTGAAGGTGACCGGGTCTGCGGTTTCGGCCTGGCCCTGGTCGGCAATCACCGGAAGCTGGATGGAGAGGGTTTTGTTGCCTTGGACGCAGACTTCCTTGCAGGCCAGCCACCTGACTTTCACACCCAGGGTGACTTTCTCCCCCGGCTGGGCCGAGGTGGGCACGGTGAGCTGAGTCAGGATGACAGGCTCGCCTTCCAGGATGAAGGTGTGCAGGTCGGCCTCGTGGTCCACGTGACGCTGAGGCGCCGGGAAGCGCATGGGACCCACCTGATAGCCGGGCGGTAGCTGCCATTCGAACTCCGGCGGCATCCCCCCTTCGCCATGGTTGTGCCAATAGATGTGCCAGCCGGACTCGATCTTGAAGGCTATTGCCAGACCCGTGCTTGTGCCCGGAACCAGTGCCGTATGCTCGGCAAGCAGCTCAACCTGAATCTTGGGGGCTGGGGGAGGGGAGGCCATCGCCCCAGACGCCATCAACAACAGCAAGGCCAGCGTCGAGACGAACAAACTGCGCAGATTCATGCGGGTCTCCTCGGTCCGTGAGCGGCCCATTGTAGCGAACCCCTGGGCTCGGCCCAAATCGCATGTAATCGGTTTCACCCCGTTCATAACCTTTTATTCACCTGAAAGTTGGCGTGGAAGTGGGGTTGCCCGCGTATTGACGCCGCTAAGCCTGCGATTATAATGAAAAACGAATAGGGAGTGAGCGTCCAATTGCTCACTAACTTTTTATTTTTCGGGATGTTGCGGCACGCCAAGCGTTTTTGGGACGCTGGACGATCAGGTGTGCATAAGCGTCGGGCATTGGCCGGTCGGTTTATGATCACCGGCCCTGATGAAGGAGACGGTTGGTTCTGATTCATGCCTCATCGGGGGCGTGAAAGATCACAATGCCGGCGTACGATGACGGATGTGTGCCTTCCAGGCGGCATAAAGCCTGGCCACCATCGTGAGCCAGCAGGCAACCTTCAGGTTAAATCTTCGCCACAGGCCGGTTCGGCCCGGCAGGCTGAATGTCAGGCAGGCACGTAAGGACTTCGGAGATTCGCACCTTCCTTTGAAGGGATTTTGAACTGGTGGCAGAGGACTTCATGAAATCAAACGGAACGGCCCCCCGGGGATCTGGCAGCCAGCAGATTCTCCGCTCGGCCTATCCGACCCTAAAAAGCCACTAATTCTAGACTTGCGATCATAAGAAGGCTTCTTGCGGCCCTCCTCAAACCTGAGGTTGCACGGCCGGGAAGCCGGTCTGCTCAGGTGATTATCGGAGCCTCCTTTACCCCACCCTTGCCCTTCGGCGTCATCAACTTCCCCGAAAGAAGCTGAGAACCCCCAGAGTGCCTCCAGGCGTCTGAAGTCGCCGGCGGCTCTCATAACTCTGGGAACGCATACGGTAAGGAAGGTGAACCATGGGATTACCCGCATTGCTCGCGGCGGTAAGCTCATTGGATCTCGCGTTCCTGATTCTCGGTCTCGCGATCGGTGCTGTCGCGGTTTATATCGCGCTGAGCTTCTCCGGAAAGGGAAAGCTGGCCGCCGCGGAACGGGAATCGGAACGGATCATCAATGAGGCCCAACGTCAGGCGGATGTGATCGTCGAAAAAGCCAAGGTCGAAGCAGAAAAGGAGTACTTTCGCAAGAAGGATCAGTTCGAAAAAGAGAGCTCGGTGATCCGGGAGGAGCTGAAAGAAACCGAGAAACGGCTCGACAAGCGAACTGATCTGCTGGACAAGAAACTCGATACCCTCACGTCCAAGGAGAAGATGCTCGAACAGACGGATGCCCGTCTGAAAGAACGCGAAAACGTTCTCAAGCAGAAGGAGCGAGAGGTTGACCTCACGCTGGAAGAGCAGCGGGCCCAGCTCCTGCGGATCAGCGGGATGAGCGTCGAGGAGGCCCGCCAGCTTCTGCTCACCCGGCTTCAGCATGAGGTGGAGCGCGACGCGGCCGAGATGGTGGACAAGATCCTCACCGAGGCCCGCGACACGGCCCAGGAGAAATCCCGGGAGATCATCGTCACCGCTATCCAGCGCTTCGCCACCGAGCACACCAGCGCCAGCACGGTCAGTACGGTGGACATCCCCTCCGACGACATGAAAGGCCGGGTCATCGGGCGTGAAGGGCGGAACATTCGGGCCTTTGAGAAGGCCACCGGCGTGGATGTGATCGTGGACGACACCCCCGGGGTGGTGGTGGTCAGCGCGTTCGACCCTGTCCGGAGGGAAATCGCCCGGCTGTCGCTCGAACGGCTCATCCAGGATGGACGAATTCATCCCACGCGTATCGAAGAGATCGTCGAGGAAGTCGGCGTGGAGGTCGCCCGCCAGATTGTCGAGCGCGGCAAGAAGGCTGCCGTCGAGGCAAACATCGGCGGTCTGCATCGCAAGCAGATCGACCTGCTGGGCCGATTGAGCTACCGGACCAGTTACGGCCAGAACGTCCTTCAGCACAGCATCGAGGTCGCCTTCCTGTGCCAGATGATGGCCGACGAACTCGGCCTGGACGGCGCCCTGGCCCGGCGATGCGGCCTGTTGCACGACATCGGTAAGGCCGTGGACCACGAAGTGGAGGGCGGCCACCCCCAGATCGGGGCCGACATCTGCAAGCGCTTTGGCGAGCGACCCGAGGTGCTGAACGCCATCGCCGGTCACCACGGCGATGTTGAGGCCATCAGCCCGTACACGCCCCTCGTGGCGGCGGCCGACGCGATCAGCGCAGCCCGGCCGGGCGGACGCCGGGAGTCGCTCGAACGCTATATCAAGCGCCTCGAGCAGCTCGAAGGCATCGCCAACAGCTTCCCGGGCGTGAAACAATCCTATGCCGTCCAGGCCGGCCGGGAGGTCCGTGTGATCGTGGACGCCAACCGGGTCGATGATCACGTGGCCGCCAAGACTGCCTATGACATCGCCAAGCGCATCGAGCAGGAGATGACTTACCCCGGCGAGGTCAAGGTCACGCTCATCCGCGAGGTGCGGGCCACGGAGTATGCCCGGTAGCCCCTGCACCCGATAACCCTGAGCCCGAAGCGCAAGCGAGGGATCAATTGGCACATTCAGCAGGCGCCCTGTCGCTCCGGCGGCAGGGCGCCGCTGCTTGGGGACCGTGGGGTTGTTTTGATCTCGTCGGCATTTCAGAACCTGGCGGGGAGTGGCTCGTTGACATGTTCTGAGGTAAGCTAAGCTCCGGCATGATCGTCTGGGCTGCCGGATGATCCGGCGCGCCCCGCCGATCAACCCATCTTCCGGCGAGTTGAGCATGTCAATCACCGTCTCCTGTCAATGCGGAAAGAGACTGCGTGTAGCGGACAATTACGCCGGCCGGCGGGCCAGATGCCCGCAGTGTGGCAACGTGCTCCAGATCCCCGCCGCCGAGCCGTCCTCTGAGGAGACGGACCGGCAACCGGCGACGGAGTTCAGTCCCACCCAGGCGGCACGTTCAGGCGGTAAGGCCCGGTGGATCGGCATCGCGGTTGTCGTGCTGGTCGCCAGCATCGGCGTCTATCGGTACTCGACCGCCGGCAAGGCCTCAAAACCCGGTGCGGAATCATCGCCGCTTGCCGTCGCTCCGTCGGCGGAGGACGAGGTCGCCGCGCTACCCGAGGAACCCGTCGCGGACACCACCGAGCCTGAGCCGGCGCTGGAAGTCCCTGTGCCTGACCAGGCCGCGCCTCCCCGCGATTCCGCATCCGCCAGGGGCACCGATAAGCCGGCCGCACCGCCGGCACCACGCCGCAGCGCTTCGCGCCTGCTCCAGGGCTTTGTGCCCATGCTGGAAGAGGACCTCGCCGCCTACCGCGATTACGAACTCACGGCCGCTGACCTGGACCTGGTGAACGGGCTGCTGTCAGACGAGGAGCTGGTGGGCGACGGGGCGATCATTCAGTCCTCTTACCCGCCGCCGGCCGTGGGCCTGTGGGACTGGGACGCCATCAAGCGGCTGTCACAAGCCGAAGGCGAGACGGCCACCCTCAACATCTATACCCAGGGCAAGGGCCTGACGCTGGAGATGCTGAAGGCCCGCTTCGGCCCGCCGCGGCTGGAAAAGAACGCCTTCGGCATTCTGTGCGCGACCTACGGCAACACGGGCGTGATCTTCGGCAAAGACAATGAATTCCTCGGTGTGGTGTCGGTGGTTTTCCCGGAGCGCGAGGGAGCCGAACAGGATCAACTCGTTACGGAGATGGCCGCCGCACCGGAGCCCCCCGCCGCGCAGGCACCGAGCCGTGAGCCCGACGTCGAACCCGCGCCGCCGGCCAAGAAGCCCGAGCCCAGGGCGGAAGCCGACTGGGACCTTGCACATCGGCTTGAGTACCAGGACATCACGGGGCCTGACGATCCGCTGGCCCTGCTGGCACGCCGGTACCTTTACCCCACCCGCCGTAGCACGAGAAACTATCGGGCCACGTTAGGCGGACGACAGATCACTCTGGCCGTCGAAGGCGGCGCTACTCCCACCCTTCGCGTGGACACCAACTTCAACGGCCGCCTGAGTGACGAACAGCCGGTGCCCGGCACGCGTCTGGGCAGTGGAAACGCCCGGGCGGCCACGTACCGCTTCGGTCCCATCTCCATCCGGCCGCCGCAGAACGACGACGGCGAGCCTGTGCAGTTCTTCATTCAAACGGCCCAGGCGGGCACGCTCACGCTGTACCCGGCCCGCTGCCGGGTCGGAGAGGTCCGCATCGACGGCGAGTCCTGGCAGGTCGCGCTGATGGATTGCAACTTCGACGGCCGCTACGACGATGTCTGCAAGCTTCCGCTCCCGCGTTCGGCGTGGTCGCGATTCGACGGCATCGCCGTGGACCGCAACCGCAACAAGCGCTTCGACCCGGGCGGGGCCGCCCAGTGGGAAATCCAGCCGCTCACGCGCATGATCGGCTTCGGCGACAAGCACTACCTGGTCCGCGTGGCCCCGGACGGCTCGGCCCTCCAGTGTCAGCCGGCGGACATCGCCATGGGCACGCTCGACATCAAGCGGGCCGGCGTGGAGTTGCTGGTGCTCGGCGATGCCGGGGTGTTCCGGCTGGCCGGGCACAGCCAATGGCGCCTGCCGGAGGGCCGGTACTCGTGCTGGTCGGTCGTGCTTTTTGATATCGGACCGCGCGGCCCAACCGGCTGGCAACTGCCCGGGACTGGCAGCTTCGGCAAACTGGCTGATTTTCAAATTCGCGGCAACCAGACGACCCAGCTCCCGGTGGGCGTGCCGCTCATCGCCCGGGCCACGGTGGCGAAGCCCCAGGTCGCCGGTCGGTCGAAAGTCATCTCCGTGGGGGTAAAGGTCGTGGACAGCTCCGGCGTGGAATACGCCATCGCGGCCGAACGGGGCAACCAGAAGCTGCCCGCGCCTGCGTTCCGGATCCTGTCCAAGTGGGACACGCCCATTTACACCGGCAAGTTCACCTATGGGTGAGGCGGGGTCTGCCGGTACTCGTGGCGAGTACCATCCAGCTTCAAGGGCGAGTTTCGCGTGGAGGTGCTGCCGAACCTGGGACCGTTCGGGCCGGCCCAGGCGGCGCGGGAGATGCACCGGATTGAGTGAGGGGCCGGGTGCGTCCTGCGGGGGGACGATTACGAGTAGGATTATGATTATGAGCAGGAATAGGATCCAGGCTCCTACCCAACGTAAGTCGCTGCGCACACGTTAGTTATTAACATGCCAGATTGGCAAATGGGTTCGTTTCGTCCTGGGGTTTTCAGGGTGGGGCGGGCTTGGCCTGAACGTGAGCGGTTGCCAATTACCAGTTTCCAGTCTCCGGTTTCCGGTTCGTTTGGGCGAAGCGACGATTGCGGCCACTGGCATTGGGGAAGCCCCCTGACCCGAAGGGAGCACGGCAGAATTCCACCTGCCCGCTATTCACTTGGAAAAGAGCGCCGACAGGAGAAGTGTACTCTATTTTTGAGGGGACGGGACGAACCTTGTTTGCTTTTTGTTTGGTTTAATCACGGAAGGGCAAGCTGGCGGATGTTCAGAGAGTTTGAAAGCCGATTTCGCGCAGGTAGTTAAAGGTTGGGTCGTAATAGGCCGCGTTTCGGGTGGGGTCTGACGAATCCCCTTCAGGGACGACGATCACCATTCCTTGCCGAGCCCGAGTGAGAAGGACCCGGTATGCATTCTTGAGATACATCTGCCGTTCGGATTTTCTGATTCGGTTCCAGCGGTCGCCGCAGAAGGACCAGTGATCCCATCCTGCCTGCGTGTACCGAAAGTCGGCATCCCATGCTACACAAGCCCAGTCCAGTTCCAGACCCTGGACCTGAAATTCCGTGGCCACGTCTTCGAGATAATACGAGGAACGAACATCCTCTTTGCCATCGAGGAACCAGTGAATGGGATCCATAGGCGACCGCACGTCAATGGCGTGGGGCTTCAATCGCTGCGCCTCGGAAGATACGACGATTCCGTACCGTTCCGAGCCGCGGGCCTGCTGTTTAAGCCACCTCTTGGCCTTGCCCAGATCCCGAGTGACAACGATCGGATAGCGATCGGCAAGCTGGCAAAGGGTTTGACGAGCACCGTCGCGGTCCAGGTCAAGCACCTGCTTCACCAGCAAGGACACGTTTTCGGCGCGGAACGATCGCATGGAGACAGCCAGATGAAGCTCATCCATCAAAACAACATTCGGTCGGAGTTGGAGCCGGTCCAGGGCTTTACCAGCAGCGTATTCGCTGTCGGTCAAACGTGATGAGATATACACGTGCCAGTGGGGGAAAGCGCGGATGAGCGATTCGATCCACTCGCTGATGCCAGCTTCCCCGGTGTTGATCTCCTGGCCGCCACCCACCAGGCAGACGATCACCGCCCAATCGGGATGTCGATCCAGGCAGGCAATGAGGAACTCCGGCTCCGACAGATCGAAATCAGCTTTCTTCTTCTTGCGGCGCATGAAGCTTGAGGTCTGTTCCCTGTTCCAGGCCCGCTGCGCCTCATCGAACAGCGCCACACGCTCAATGGGCGGACGTGCAGAGTCAATGAGGCATTCATCACGAAAGTGATGGACGTTCTGGATAAACATCTTCACCTCGCTCAGGGCCTCACCTTTTTTGACCTTGCGTCCCTGCTCCCTTCCTCGCTGCACTTTGTCACGTGCCAGAGCTTCGCGGAGGATGGCCACCAGCGGACCATTGCCCGAGAGAAACACGCTGTACAGATCACTGTTCTTGTCGATGTACTTGGTGGCGATGTTGAGCCCCACGAGCGTCTTTCCCGCCCCAGGAACGCCCGTCACAAAACAAATGGCTTTCTGCGAATGTGCCCTGGCAGAATGGATGATTCGCGAAATTGCATCGGAGGTCTGGCTGAGATTGATCGCGCTGGCGTCGCTGCGGGAAATCTCTGCGACCGAATGGCCGTTGTAGAGCGCTGTTGCAGCCTCGATGATGGTCGGCGTAGGGCAATATCGCCCAGCCTCCCACTTGTCCGCGTCAATGACCGGTCCATCTGTGAACTGCAAAACCTTTTCGATCACATGGCTCAGCGTGTGGGCGTTGCTTCGGATCGGCAGCAAAAGGCCGTCGTTCTGAGGCGTCGTCTCGATGCACAGGGATACGTCTTTGGCTTCGGTCGCGATCAGAACGGGAGCAACCGGTCGCTCATGGCTCGACTCGTGGAAGTTCTTGAGATCCAGCGCGTAGTCCCACACCTGGTCGAGGGCGTGGGCTGCGAATTCTCGCTCGCCGACTTTGAATTCGAGGACGAACACCACGTGGTCGAGCAGGAGCACAACATCGATCCGCCTTCCGAGGCGGGGAATCGAGTACTCGAAGTAGACTGTACCGCGACCGCAATATGGTCTCAGCACCGCCTTGAGGACGCGGATCTCTTCGCGCCAGGCATCGCTCTGAGTCACCTCCAAGCTAAAGCTGTTGTTTTCTACCAGGGTGCCGAGGATTTCGTTAGCTGATTTATCAAGGAAGGCGGCGATTGAGTCGGAGTAGTATTCGCGCCTCATACGACCCTCTTTTTGCAGGCCCTCGTAGCTTGCATCCCGGTTGACCATGCGTTACGCCTGAGCAGCAGATGAGTCCGAAAGTATACGCCCCCAGGCGAATCATGCCAGGCCGGCTGGAAGAGATCCGCGAGCTGGCGTTCAATCCTTTGTGAGCTAAAGGTTTAAGCGGCCGCGCACCCCAAGCGGCGTCGTGGCCGGCCGCGTTCCAGAGGTGCGGCTTGAGCTGTGGCCTGAAGCAGGCGGGCGAGACGCCCGCCCCCCTGGCACCGGTACCCACTGCACCGGCGGGACGCCGGTGCCACACTGAACCCTGAACCCTGGACCCCGAACGCTGCTGCCCCTCGCTTGCGCTCAGGGCTCTGATCCGGAACTCGCACCTCTCAGGGCTCTGGTTCTGCCGCCCGTCGCACGCGACGGGGCTAAACATTGCACCCCGGTCAGTCTATAATGGCACTTATGCTGACCGACTCGGCACATTCCCGGTCCCGGCCCGGCCCCCGTTATGAGGCCGTATCGGCCGTCGGGCTGGCTACCGTGGTGGCGGCGCTGCACCTGGCGCTGCTGGCCGGGAGGGTGCCTGCGCGCGGCCTGCGCGGACGGCAAACCGCCTTCCTCGTCTGGCAGCAGCCGGAGAGCGCCCCCGCCGAGGTTCAGCATGACTGCAACCGCGTCCCTTCCAACCCCACCCGCAGCTACAGTGCCGGGCGGCTGGCTCTGACAGCCGGCATGGTCATCGTGGTCCTGGCCTTCCAGATGCAGGTCATGCGCGTGGGGGCGGCCCTGGCCCGCTAGCGCTCGAAGTTTCCAGTTATCAGTTTCCAGTTTCCAGCTACCGGTTCTGGCCCCGACGAGGGCACACAGTCGCAGCAACCTGGTAGAACGGATTTCCGGGAACCGAAGGCTGGATACGCAACTGACGCCTCATCACCAACAACGAACAACTGACGACTGACAACTGACTACTGACTACTGACAACACTTATTGAGAGCACAACCGTGAACGTTCTGGAACTGCCTGGCAAAATCCTTCGCAAAGTATTCGGCACGCGTAACGACCGCCTCCTGAAACGCTACGGGGCCATCGCCGATAAAGCTCTGGCCTATGAGGATGAATATCGGGCCCTTACGCCCGAGCAACTGCGGGCCAAGACGGACGAATTCAAAAAGCGGCTGGCCGAGGGCGAGTCGCCGGCCAGCCTGCTGCCGGAGGCCTTCGCCGCCCTGCGCGAGGCCTCCGACCGGGCCCAGAAGCACCGCCACTTCCACTGCCAGCTCATCGGCGGGCAGGTGCTCTACGGCGGCAACGTGGCCGAAATGAGGACCGGCGAGGGCAAGACCATCGTCTGCCACCTGGCGGCCTACCTGAAATTCCTGGAGGGCAAGAAGGTCCACATCGTCACCGTGAACGATTACCTCGTCCGCCGTGACGCCGAGTTCGCCCAGCCGATTTTCGCCCTGCTGGGGGCCACGGTGGGCTATATCCAGTCCCAGGTGGATCCCGGCGGGCACGAGGGCATCCGCAAGCAGGCCTATGCCTGCGACATCACCTATGGCACCAACGCCGAGTTCGGCTTTGACTACCTGCGCGACAACATGAAGACCCGCAAGGAGGACCAGGTTCAGGGCCGGCTCGACTACGCGATCGTGGACGAGGTGGACTCGATCCTCATCGACGAGGCCCGCACGCCGCTGATCATCAGCGGCCCGGCCCACGACGACGTGACCCGTTACAAGTGGGCCGACAGTCTGGCCCGTTCTCTGGTGCGCAAGCAGGTCCAGCTCAACAACGAGACCGCCCAGCGGCTCGCCGCCTGGGGCGACCACCCGCCCGAGGAGCTGCTCAGGAATCCCAAGTTCGAGGATGCGGTCAAGCGCTTCCGCGTGGACCCGTACATGCTCACCGAGGACGAGGCGGAGGCCATCGGCCACAGGCAGCTTTTCGTCGTCCAGCGTGACCGCAAGCAGGCCCACATCACCCACGAGGGCATCGCCCTGGCCCAGGACGAGGCCGGCGTGGGCAGCTTCTACGTGGGGGCCAACATGGAGTATCCGCACCTGATCGAGAACGCGGTGCGGGCCCACACCGTCTACGAGCGCGACAAGGAATACGTGGTCCAGGACCGCCAGGTCATCATCGTGGACGAGTTCACCGGCCGGCTGATGCACGGGCGGCAGTGGTCCGACGGGCTGCACCAGGCGGTGGAGGCCAAGGAAAACGTCCCCATCAAGGAAGAGACCCAGACCCTGGCCACCATTACCATCCAGAACTTCTTCAAGCTCTACGAGTCGCTGGCGGGCATGACCGGCACGGCCATGACCGAATCGGAAGAGTTCATGAAGATCTACAAGCTGGAGGTGGTGGCCATCCCCACCAACCGGCCGGTCAACCGCATCGATCATAACGACAAGATCTACCGCACCATCGCCGGCAAGTACGACATGATCGTGGAGGAAATCAACGAGATGCACCGCAAGGGCCGGCCCAACGATCCCTTCCTGCTGGCCGAGATCTTCCGCCGGCTCAAGCCCATCGTGGCGAAGGAGCCGGGAGCGGAGGCCCTCCGCAAGGAGAAACTGGCCCGGATCGACGAGGCCCTGGCCCGCTTCGAGGCTGCGGAAAACGGGGACACTGAGTGCATCCGCTTCATGATGGAGTCGTACGATTTCGTCATGGGGAACCTGGCCAAGGGGCGGCCCGTCCTGGTGGGCACCACCAGCGTGGAGAACTCCGAAAAACTCTCCAAGCTTCTGGAAAAAACCTACGGGATCGAGCACGAGGTGCTCAACGCCAAGAACCACGCCCGCGAGGCCGAGATCGTGGCCAAGGCCGGGCACACCCACGAGCCGACCCGCGGCACGGACAAGAGCCCGGTGGGCAACGTGACCATCGCCACCAACATGGCCGGCCGGGGTACGGACATCAAGCTCGGGCCCGGGGTGGTCTACGAGGCCTGCAAGGTGCCCGAGAACGTCCGCACGCTGGCGCCGAATTACCCGGAGCGCTCGCTGCACCTGTTCCCCATCCTGAGCACCAAGTGCTGCATCAACTGCCCGGAGTACGACCCCTCCACCAATTGCGCGCACTGCTTCAAGCCCAAGCTCGATCCGCGGTTCCCGGAGATGGGCCGCAAGATCTGCTCGCTCAACGCCCCCTGCGGGCTGCACATCATCGGCACCGAGCGGCACGAGGCCCGGCGCATCGATAACCAGCTTCGCGGGCGCGCCGGCCGCCAGGGCGACCCGGGATCGAGCCGCTTCTTCCTCTCCCTGGAGGACGACCTGCTCAAGATGTTCATGCCCGACTGGATGCTCAAGATGATGGAGAAGATGGGCTTCACCGAGGGCATGAGCATCGAGGCCAAGCAGGTCAGCAAGGGCATCGAACGGGCCCAGAAGAAGGTGGAGGAGCGCAACTTCGGCATCCGCAAGCATCTCCTGCAGTGGGACGAGCCGATGGATTACCAGCGGCGGGCGTTCTACTCGCAACGGCAGCACATCCTGGAGGGCCGAAACCTCTCCGAGCTTATCTGGCACATGATTGATGACGAGATCGACGGGGCCGTCGCGCAGTATCTCGCCGAGGACTACGTGGCCCGGCGGATCTCCGATTGGTGCCGGACGGCGCTGGACGTCAACATCGAGGCCAGCGAACTGGAAGGCGAGGAGGACGCCGCCCACCTGGAGTCGCGCATCCGCGAGAAGGCCATCGACGAGGCGACCGATTCCATCCGCACCACGCTGGGCGAGTACATCGATCCCGACGAGGAACCCTCGCAGTGGGATCTGGGCGGGCTCATGAAATGGGCCCAGCGGATGTGCAACGTCTCCATCCCGCAGAATCAACTGCGCAAGATGAGCCCCGCGGAGATCGAGGACGTGCTGCTGGAGGCCGCCAGGAAGCACTATTCGGAGGTGGATCTGTCGGCGGTGGAGGCCTACCTGGATCCGGGTTACGGACGGCGGGCCCTGGCCGACTGGGCGCGGGCCAAGTTCGCCATCGAGCTCAAGAGCGAGCAGATCGCCGAGGGTTCGGCCGCCGAAGTGGCCGACGTCATCCGCGAGAAAGTTCGCGCCGCCTATGCCCGCCGGGAGATCGAGTACCCCGTGGACGCCCTGCTCAACCAGGTCTTCGCCGGGGTCGGAACGGACAACACCTATGCCCTGCAGGCCGTCGTGGGCTGGGCCAACTCGAAGTACAACGCCGGCTGGACCACCGACACGCTGGCGAACAAGAGCATTCCCGAAATCCGTGGCATGTTGCTGGACCTCACGCGGTCGTTCCAGGAAGGCGGACTGGAGCGGGAGATCGAAGCGGCCCTGGCCCGCTATCCGCTCACCGGCGACGGTGCCCAAAGCGCAAGTGCGGGGTCTGAATCAGCCGCCAGCGCGAGCGAGGGCTCGAACGGAACTCTGATCGACTGGGCGAAGGAGCGCTTCGGCAAGGCCGTTGATCTTGAGGCCCTCCGTCAACCAAACGCCGATGTCCGCGAGGTGCTCCGCCAGGCCGGCCAGGAGTTGATGCGCTGGGAGCTGACCCAGCTCGAACGTTACGTTCTCCTGCGTATCTATGACCAGGGCTGGAAGGACCACCTCCTGGAGATGGATCATCTCAAGTACGCGATCATGCAGCGGCCGTTGGGCGGCGATCAGACCCACCCGCAAAGTCAGTTCGCCATCGAGGGCCGCGACCTGTTCGAGCAGATGTGGAAGTCCGTGCGTGGTCGCGTGACCGACATGATCTTCAAGGTCTCCGTCGGCGACTCCACCGGGAGCGAGACAACCACCCGCACCATGGCCTCCGGCCCGCAAGTGCAGTTGCGCCACGACGCTTCGACCGGAGCGGGCTTCGCTGCCGCGGGCATGACTCCCGACCAGCAGGCGGCCATGCGGGCCCAGGGCGAGGCCAAACCGGTCACCATCCGCCGCGACCAGCCCAGAGTCGGGCGGAATGACCCCTGCCCCTGCGGGTCGGGTAAGAAGTACAAGCAGTGTCATGGCAAGGGAGTCAGATAGGCCGCCTCGGACAGGTAAACAGGTTGTCTTACCGGCGCCCTTTCGCAATGATCGTGCGCGATGGTAAGTATGATAGCCAAGCCCACGACTTGTGGGCCGTGCCGGTTTTGTATACCACGGCTCTTGGCCCGTGCGGCTTTGTGTGCCACGGCTTTTGAGCCGTGCTCTGTAGCACTAGCGTCTCGCCGGTGAAGAATCAGTGCGGCACCGGCGTCTCGCCGGTGCAGGAGCGGGCATCCGCCAGCATAGGGGGGCGGGCATCTTGCCCGCCTTCCTGAATCCGAATGGAGGGCAGGCGTTTTATCCGGGAAACGGTTGGTCACCAGGCTCCCATGGAGGACACGATCCGGGCGCTACGGCGAGAACGGCCGGTACGGAGCCCGGCCGCTACGGAAGTGGGGAGAGCGGCCGTTCACGCAGCCCTTTGCGCGCGGGCCGGTCCGACCGCAGATCATGCGATGCCCATAGACATGGAGAAGTTGGCGTCGGGGAGAGTCACGCATGGTGCCGCTATTCTTTACCACTGTTTTACTCGTTGCCTTTGCCCTGGGGTTCATCCTTTTCGCCAGAATGCTGAAGCGCAAGGATTCGCCGCGGCAAAACCGATGGCTCCACGTGTGGGGGAGCCTGACCGGCGGACTGCTGGCCGCGGGGATGGCGGTGGAGCTCTGGAATCGCCGCTCCTCCCTGACAGCCGGTACACAGTGGATCGTGCAGGCAACCTGCGTTGTCCTGTTGGCAGGGTGCGCCCTTTACCAGGCATATCTGGCCCGCCGCCGCACAACGCCACGGGAGGCCTTGCTCAACTATGTCGCCGACTCCTCGGTGTGCGGGCAGTGCGGCTACAACCTGACCGGAAACGTGAGCGGGATCTGCCCCGAGTGCGGCTGGGCCATCCCGGCGCGCCCGCCGCTTGTCGAACGCCGCGGCTGGGTCCGGTGGTGGGAACAATGGGACATCCAGTATCTGGAGAACTGGAAAAAGTCGCTGGCGAGCATGGCCCTGCTCACCTTCAGCTTTGGCGGCCTGTTCGTCTTTGGCGCTTACAAGGGCGTTCCAGCCGTTATGGTCCTGGCGGGTCTGCTCCTGCTGAATTTCACGATTAATGTGATCCGGGTGATTGCCTATGCCCGGCGCCTGCGGGGCCAGGCCAGCCCGCCGGCACAGAGCAGCCCAGAGCAACGGTAGCCGCAGGTGTTGCAGTTCCTCGTAGCGGGGCGACGCGGGCCTGAGGAGGGCGTGCATCCTGCACGCCTTTGAGGCGGGCGGGATACCCGCCCCCCTGATGCGCCAGGCCGCTTGACCCTGATCCTTTGTCAGACTCGTAGCCCCAACGGGCTGTATTGACTGGGCTAATCGGGGTAAACTATCGTAGATTTTACAGAAACTCACAGGCCGGGGAGCGCCCCTCAGGCGTCGCTGCTTTTAGGGTTTGGGGCGCCCTCTGCGGCTTGGCGTGCAAGGGAGTATTGATCCGTCATGGCCTTGGACAACCGGAGTATTGAAGGACGTTTCGACCGCAAGCGCGAAGAGAAAGAGCGCATTAAGGCCGGCCTGCCCGGCGAGGATGAACCGCCACTACCCCCGCCCGTGGAGCCCATCCACACGGACAAGAACAAGCAGGTGGGGCGCAATGATCCCTGTCCCTGCGGCTCGGGCAAGAAATTCAAAAAATGCTGTGGGAAACAGGCATGATCGATTACCTGCGTCAGCTTCTCAGCGAGCTGCGCGATCCCTGGGTCTGGTTCGGGTTGGGAGCCCAAGGGCTCTTCTTCATGCGCTTCTTCTGGCAATGGGTGGTGAGCGAGCGGCGCAAGCAGAGCACCATCCCGCTGGCCTTCTGGTACCTCTCGCTGGGCGGCGCGCTCTCGACCTTTGTCTATGCGGCCGGCCGACGCGACCCGGCCATTATGCTGGGGCAGCTTCCGGCCTGCTTCTTCTATATCCGGAACCTGATGCTGATCCACGGACAGGTGGTCCGGCGACGCCGTGCCGGCCTGCCCGTGACGACGCCAAGCACGTCCAAGGTCTGGGAGACCGGAGAAACAACTGTCCAGGGCTCCCGGCCGTGACGTAAGCTATTGACCGTACTTGGTTTAACAGACGGATTGATTCACGTACTGGCTATCCTATAATTCGCTGACAGGAGCGCGCAGGTGCCCACCATCCTGGCGGCAACAGGCATAGCGGGTAAGGCCGGTGAGATTCTGATCGCCGGCTCGCTGCTGGTCATTTTCTTTCTGGCGTTGGGGGTGGGCCTCTGGTACTATCGGCGCTGGCGAGGGGAACCGGATCCCCCCTCTTCCGTTCCCTGGACGTTGGATGATTTGCGCAAGTTGCGGGCCCAGGGAATGTTAACTGATACCGAATACCAGGCGCTGCGCGACACGATTATCGGCCTCCATACCGGGGAGCCCCCTGCGGCGGCGACGCGGGAAATCCCACGTCCGGCCGCGGCCCAGAAGGAGGCTGACGAAGAGTGGGACTGGGTCGCGGAAGAGGATCCCCGATCCGGCGGTTTTGATGTTAAGAAGTGAAGCCTGGACTGACGATACCGTTCGCAACGGCCTGAAGCGCAGGCAGGGAAGTCAGCGAAGACAAGGGAATCAATCGCCGCCGGCCAAAAGCCGGCCGCATGGCGGGAATTAAATGGCAGGGCCTCGTAATACTGGTAGTTCCGGCAGCAAGGGCGGCCGTCGTCCGACCACCTGCAGTTTCTGCGGCAAGAGCCAGCGCGAAGCCGGCCCCATGGTCGAGGGGCCCGGCGACGTCTATATCTGCGCCGCGTGCGTGGACTTGTGCCACAACATCATCAAGCAGGAAAAACGCAAGAACGGACCCGCCCGGCACCTGACCGGGACCATCCCGGCTCCCCGGCAGATCAAAGAATATCTCGACCAGTACGTCATCGGACAGGATCGCGCCAAGAAGTGCCTCGCGGTCGCAGTGCACAACCACTACAAGCGGCTGGCACATGCCGACTCCGCGGAAGATGAAGACGTCGAAATCGACAAGTCCAACGTGCTGCTCATCGGGCCCACCGGCTCGGGCAAGACCCTGCTGGCACGCACGCTCGCGCGCATCCTCAACGTCCCCTTCGCCATCGGCGACGCCACCACCCTGACGGAGGCCGGCTATGTCGGCGAGGACGTCGAGAACGTGCTCCTGCGGCTGCTTCAGAACGCGGATTACGATCTGGAAGCCGCCCAGCGCGGGATCATCTACATCGACGAAATCGACAAGATCGGCAAAACCTGGAACAACGTCTCCATCACCCGGGACGTCAGCGGTGAGGGTGTTCAGCAGGCCCTCCTGAAAATGCTCGAGGGCACCATCAGCAACATTCCGCCCCAGGGCGGCCGGAAGCATCCCGAGCAGCAGTACATCCAGATGGACACGAGCCACATCCTGTTCATCTGCGGCGGGACCTTCACCGGGCTGGCCGACATCATCAAGCGCCGGCTGGGCAGCTCGGCCATCGGCTTCAACAGCGAGTTGGCCGCCAAAGAGGACGAGCCGCAGCAACTGGGCCACGTTCTGTCGCAGGTGACGCCGGACGATCTCATCGAGTTCGGCATGATTCCCGAATTCGTGGGCCGTTTGCCGGTCATCACCGCCCTGGAACCGCTGGGCTTGGAGACCCTGATTCGCATCCTCACCGAGCCCAAGAACGCCTTGGTCCGCCAGTACCAGCGGTTCTTCGACATGGAAGGCTGCGAGCTGGAGTTCACCCCCAAGGCGCTGGAGGTCATCGCCAAGAAGGGTCTGGCCCGCGACACCGGGGCCCGCGCCCTTCGCGGTGTGATTGAAGAACTGATGTTGGACATCATGTACCGCCTGCCGGAAGAGGGCAACAACGGCCGGTACGTGCTCACGGAAGAGGTCGCCGAAGGCAAAGTCGATCTCTTCAGCCAGCGGCAGTTGCGCAAAGAATCCGCGTAATTACCCCCAAACAGAAAGGGACAACAAACGGCACGGGTGGCCCACCTCTTCAGAGGGGGGTTCACGATTTCCGCCGTGGAAGCCTATCCCTCCCCGCCATGCTCAACACACCGGCCACGACGATGGCCAGAACCGATACAGTGAGCAGGAGGATCACACCGCCCATCACACGCACCGGCAGGTGCCGCGAAGCAAACATCAGCAGGGGCGTCAGCGAGCCGAGTATGGCGAAGGGCACGAACACCGCGGTCTCGCTGGACAGCACCTGCCACCGCGCCCAGCTCCGAGGCATCTGACCGGCGGGTACCACCGGCTCAGTTGAGCCGCACTCGTTGCACACGAGGCCGGTCGAATGGCGGCGGTCGTAGCCGCAACGCGGGCAAAGCGGGGCGTTCAGCTCCTGCCAACGTGTGCCGAGATTCTTGTAGCAGGAATGGAGTACCATTGCGGGAAAACTCGCCAAAACCAGGACCGCGAGGGAGAGGCCCACCAGGTAATGAGAGGACCCACGTTCCAGCAGGCAGCTTACGCCAACGCTAAAGCCAATCACCAGGAGGGCCAGCCACTCCACAGCCACGACCGACAACAGTACGCACCGCAGCGCCCGCTCGCGGGCCAGCAGATCATAAGGATGAGGCGTCTCCGCCGGGGAACCGCGCCACAGTTCCCATGTGAACAGCGGCATGAACCATTGCACAATCCGGAACCTCCGCAGGTAGCGGGCCCCCGCTATTGCAACGTCACCGCCACCGGCGTAACTGCCGGTGGCGTTTTCGTTTACGCTCGGCGCATCGTTGGACGCCTCGTCCGAGCAGGCGATCCGCTCGTCTTCCGGCTCGTCGCAGGCACGCACACCGTTCCGCTCTAAAGTCGCCAGGTCCAGCTCGCCATAGGCCACAGGGTTCAGGTGGATTTCACCTTCGCGGGTTTCGGGCGTGACGATGATCTTCTCGATGTAGGTCGCCACGATCTGGCGAGCCTGGAAGTCCCGCCGGCCGTCCATCGTCTCGGCAAACACAGCGATCCGCTTTCGCGCCCACCTGCGAATCTCTTCCTCGTCGGTGCCGCCGGTCTCCAGGCGGAGGTTCCGCAGTTCCGCCTCCAAGTGCTCGCGTCGTCTGCGAAGCTGCGTAAGCTTGCTGTTGAGCAGCGCCAGGTTGGCCGGGTCGAGGTTTTCGGTCAGCGAGGCAACCGTCTGGTCGAGTTCGTAGATGTCGCGTTCGAGCCGCTTCGCCTGGGCCTTGGCGGCCGAGCCGCCAGTGACCGAAGCAACGAACTTCTCCACTGCCGCCTCGACGCCGCCGGCGTCGGCGAAGATCAATCGGCCTACCGTCTCCAAGGCGAACTTCTCCAGCGGCTCGGACTTCACGTGTAGCGGCGTGGGGCAAGTGCTCTTGCCATGCCGCCTGCGACCGGAACAGACGTAGTACTTGGTGACAATGGTGCTGCCGCCCTTCCTCTTAGCCTCGCCCCAGAATCGGCTGCCGCAGCAGCCACAATGCAACACACCGGACAGTAGCCAGAGCCGAGCCTGCTGGCCCAGCCCGCCCACGACCTGGCAGCGCCGCATCACCATCACCTGCGCCCGGTCCCAGTCTTCGCGCGAGACGATGGCGGGCAGCACGTCGCGGATGACGATCCAGTCCTCCTCCGGCAAGAGACGCGGCTTGCCCGATTCCTCACGCTGCTTCATCTTGTCGACGCGGCCACCTTTGACGGCGTAGAACTTGCTCTCGGTGCGGCGGTTCCACACCAGATCACCGCGATAGACTGGGTTCTCGATGATGGCTTTGACCGTGGTGTGCGCCCAGAGATTGCCGCGCGGCGACGGCAGGCCGCGCGCGTTGAGCCGGTCGGCGATGCCGAAGAAGCCCACGCCGTCGAGGCACCAGGCGAAGATGTCGCGGACCGTCTGTACGCGCTGGGGTTCCGAAAGTACCAGCCGGCCTTTGCAGTCCTTACCGGGCTTGCGGAGCGTCTGGCCCTTGCGATACACGGCCGTGACGTTGCCGTCCTTGTCCAGCACCTTTCGCACCTGCCCGGGAAAGTGCCGCACGCGGTAAAGAAACGCCCCGTCCGGCCCGACAATCTCGCGGTCGTAGCCGTACGGACACGGGCGGCCGGGGTCGGACTCGGCCTGCACCGCGGACACCTGCCCACGCAGCGTGTTCTGCGACAGCGAAATGGAGAATTGGCGATTCTGAAACTGCTTGACCGTGCGCAAAATGTCGCCGTCGAAACTTTCGCGATGCAGGTAATCTTCGGTTACCGACAGTACGGTCACGCCCGCTTCGCGCAGCAGGTAGCGATAGTGTTCGGTCTCGGTAACATCGCCGCGAGAAAAACGGTCGCTGTTCCAGACGATGACCGCTTTGAATTGCCTGGCCTGGGCATCCTTGATCATCTGCAGAAACCCACGCCGTCCGTTGGCCGACGTGCCGGTGATGGCGTCGTCCACGTACTCACGGATGATCTGGTAGCCGTTTTCCTCGGCGAAACGGACAACTTCCAGCCGCTGGTCGCCGAGGCTTTGCTCCTGCTTGTCGGTGCTGCGGCGCAGGTACGCCACAGCGGGGATCAGGTCGGTTGCCGTCTTGATCATGCGCCTTCCTTTCATGCTGGTGGAACGGTGTCAACACGCGCTCACTGAGCCAGCGTTTCGGCCCGTCATCAAGTCCATTTCGCGACGCTTCCGCACCCGCCAGCGGTAGGCTTTCTGGCGGCAGGCCGGGCGGCAATATCGGGCCTCGGGACGGCTGGCGAAGAATGCCACGCAGCACACGACGCACGCCCGGCGGTAGCAGCCGCGATGATCACCGCATCGCCGCCAGCACGCGGCCAGGATCATTTCGCGGGTTAACACGACGTCCGTGTCCTCGTTTGCGCGTTACAGCAGAAATTATGCAACGCAGAACAAACTCTGTTTATGCTGGTGACTGTTCCCGCCGCCATCAGGAGAAAACTCGTTTTCCAAGTACCTATTGACTGTGTGTATGAGCGTGTGACCTGGTGCGATTCGGGGCATCATCGGGGGTCTTGGCTTCGAACTCTCCGCACCAGCAATCGCATTCCACCAACGGGAAGCATGCCAGCTTCATCGGGCCCTCGCGCCATACCGGCGGCCTGCGGTGGCAGTAGCCACCACCGAATACCTGATCTGCACAGCATGACATCAAGTGCGGCCGCTCAGCAGGCGGATTAGGATGGAAGAATCGGCAACGATCACAACGTGCTGACGACATGGCGGTGTCCTTTCTGAATTCGTCACCGAATCCGTCACATACCCCTCTCACATATGCACACACGCATATTCATGGCGAGAGAGGGAGTATGTGACGGATTCCTATAGACAACGAGAGAGAGTGTTTTTCTCCTTATTTTTCAGGCTTCTTGTGCTTCCAAATCCGTCACAAGCGGCTTGTGACGGATTTGTGACGGATTCGCCGGTTCGGCGCGTTCAGCGACTGGGGACGCCGGTCGCCGTTGCGCTTCACCGCTCGCCGGGCTTCGAGAATCGACGCCACGCGCCGGCGGACCACCAGGGCGATGAAGGTGTGGCGGTTCGACTTCGCCGGGTCGAACCGCGGCAGGCGTTTCAGGACATCCATCCGAATGTCCTGTTCGATGTCCTCGACATCGCTGGGCGTGAACCCGGCCTTACCTGCCAACTGCCGGGCCTTGCGCGCAATGAACCACTCCTCGAACCGATCCAGCCAAACCTGCTGAGACATGGGCGTCTCCCCGCGAGCGCGGAGAGACGCGCGTTGATGTGGGCGGCTGGGCTGTCCCCGGTATCGCCTTGCTCATTGCCGGACCTCCCGCGCATCGCGCGAAAGGCCCCCGCGAAACAGGTCCGGCTGGGTTGGTCTCACGGGGGCGGGTTGTGGTATCCGCGTCTGCCGGACCCGCCGAAGCGGGCGCGGCGAAACTTCACGGCGAACACGAACGCCACTTGTGCGAGCGCGCAGAGATAGCGGCGCAAGAGACTGCGCAGAATCAACTTATGGAAGGACTAGCGCGGGGACATTTCCTGCGATTACTGCGAAGGAAGCCTGTGAATATTCACAGGCTTCCTTCCTCGGCGGTCAGGCTGAAGCGGGTGCTCCACCCCCCGTTGCCCGTGAGAATGAAGGGGTCGCCGTCGATCTGGAAAAACTTCCGCAGGGCCTCGGCCGGCAGTTGTTTCTGCTTCCGCTGGGCGTCCCGGCGGTTGCCTCGCTGCTTGTTGGAGGCGTGCTCGTTGGTAAGGTTTCCAAGCCCAGCGACTCGGCGATCTCACGCGCGAAGCCAGCCACGTCCAAACGGCGGACGGTTACTTCGTCTATTGACCGCGTGGCTGTCTCGCAGCCGTCGGGGCAGACCTCCAGGTACTCGCCCTTGAACTTCCTGATTTCGTGGATGCACGTCCGGCCGGGCGAGGTAGACTTGACGGACCCGGCGATGCGCCGCGTCGGCAGAAGGAAGCGTGCGACGGCCTCGTGGTCGTCGCCCAGGAGCGAGCACCACTCGCGCGGCACTGCCGCCAGATCGGGCACGCGCTCAAGTGTCGACCATAACCGCCGTAACCGTCGGCTCATCCTTTGCCTTGCCCTTCTTGACGATGAAGCCGCGGGCCTTCAGCCACCGCTCCACGATCACGCTGTCGGTGTCCCGCGTGTACTGTGCTACATTGGGCGGCTTAATTATCACGGTCCGCGGCGTGTCCGAGTTGGAGAACGTGACGCGGAAGCACGCCTTGATGATCGGGGCCTTCGCCGGGAACGTCCGGCCGCGGTCTTTGTAGGCGGCGAAGATATCGTCCGCCTTGCGGATTTCGCGCTCGTTGTGGGAGCCGCCCCAGAGGAAGTCCACCTCGGTCACGCGCACATCGTCCATCCCCTCGATCAGCGCGATGGCGTCCTCGCCTTTCTCGCGCAGCGGCTCCAACGTGTACTTACTCTCGCCGCCGAAGAAGTCATCGTTCTTATACAGATGCCGGCCGAAGACCTTGCGGTATTCCTTCTTCTCGCCCTTGTTCCGCGCGTTGATGCGCAGCTCGCCTTCGACCGGATCGAGGACCAGCACGTCGAACTTCTCCGGCCAGTAGTACACGCCGACCGACTCGCCTTTGTTGTCGATAGCGCCCTCGGGCTTGAAAGGATCGCCGTGCCTGATGAGAAACCAGACGCTATCGTCGCGGACGTAGGGGAAGACCTTGGTGTTCCGGCCACGTTTCTTCTTTTCGAAAAAGTCGTCCAGGTCCTTCTTCATCGGGTCGCGGTACTTCGGCACGGGCGACACGGCGGTCCCGAAGGACTCAAAGGTCCGTGGGTTTCGAAGGAACTGCTCGGCGTGCTTGCGTTCCAGAAGCTCGCGGTCTTTCAACCACACTTGGACGGCCACGTCGCCAGGCGTCGGACCGGGCTTGCCTTCGATCTCGATACTGGCTTCCTCCGCGGCTGCGAGCAGACACTCCATCCCTTCCGGCGTTGCCATCTCATGGATAAAGTAGAAGGCCTCTCGCAAGCCCGTCGGCAACTTGTCCGGCTCCATCAGCAGCGAGGTCAACGCGTCATAGTCGATTGCTGTCGCGGCGTCCGGCTCCGGCAAAGCGAACCCCAGCGTCTCCAGCGCTTTCGCGTGGTCCGCGAGAAGTGAGAGCAGGTTTTCCGGGTCGATCCTCGGAGGATTTCAAAACCGGCCTAGCCGAAAGGTCGCCATAGTCGTTACCTTCCTTGGACGCGCACCAGCGTCCCTGCCGAATGCAAACTCATTCGAGTATCGCTTTCATAAAGGCATCCGCCGGGTCGGCGTAGAACACGATATTCACCTTCGTTGCCATTTCGTCCGGCAGGTCCAGTAGTTGTCTTCGCGCCGATATGGGCATGAGAACTTGAGCTGCACCTTTCTCCACGGCCAACTCGGCGACGGCCACGGGGTTGGGGATCATCTCCACCGAGCCACCCAAGTTGAGCGAGCCGACAACAATGAGCCCGCCCTTTGTGCTCCGTTCCATCAAGCTTCCGCACAGCGACAGCAGTACTGGCAGGCCCAGGCCGTGGCCAGATCGATCCGTATCCATCGCCCTCAGTTGCACCGTGAACTCGTGGTTTCGGGGATCACGGTCGCCCACCAGTTCCTTGGCCCGTGAGTACAGGTTCTGCTCGCCGCACCGGACGCTCTCACGGAACGCAGGCGGCACCGGCGCGTTGAGAATCTTCACGCCACTGCCCGGCCCGCATGTCGCCTCGATGCGGTAGAGTGCTGGGGCTGACTCCGCACTGCCGGGGCTGATGGCCCAGACCTGTCCGGGCGGCAGCGGGTCGGCCTCGATGGCTTCGTCGCTGTGCAACTCCGGCGTCGATACGAACTGCTCCACGCCGTCCACACCCATGAAGTAGCTGAAGTGCGTGTTGCGGAACTCGGTTTTCAGGCACCGCTTCTGCTGTTCCTTCACTCGCCGGCGGGCTTCCAGCGCGATCCGCAGTACCGCCTCAAGTTCCTCGTCAGGTATAGGCGTCTCCGGGTCGGGGAATAGCAGCTTCAGCAGGCCACTGACGGTCTTGCTCACCGCCTCAATATCTCGACCGCTGAGTGCGCCGCCCCAGTGTGCCCGGCCCTGCAGCGCCGATATCCGCGTCCCTTCGCGCAGCTTTGTCCAGCACTCAGAAAGGTAGTCCGTCACCAGGCCGAAGTGGTTGGTCAGGTGCTCGCTTGCCTTGAGCTTGGGGAAATCCCAGCCGGGCGCGTAGGCATGGATGCGGTCCATGAAGGCGGTGTCGTTGCGCATCTCTGGCGGCAACGGACTGAGCAAGTGGCCGATCCGCTGCTGCTGCTCGACGTCCACGTCGAAGTTTCCCACCATCACGATGCTGCCCGATGCGCGGATGCTTTCTTTGCCTCGCGAAAACTCGCCGGAAGCCATGTAGCCCTTAAGGATGTTCACACCGTCCTTTTGGTCGAACGAAATACCGGATACCTCGTCGAAGCACACCACGTCGTACAGACATACCAAGCCACGTTGTCCGCTGGACATGTTCACAAACATCTTGGCGACCGTCGCCTTGCCTCCCGAAATCAGGTGCGAGTACGGCGAGATCTGCTGGTAAAGGTGGCTCTTGCCCGTACCGCGTGGGCCGAGTTCGACCAGGTTGTAGTTCCGCTCAACGAACGGGACCATCCGCAGCAGCGTCACCATCTTCGCCCGCTCAGACATCGCCGCCGGCTCCAGACCCACCGACCGCACCAGGAAATCCTTCCATTCGGCAGTGGTGAACTGAGCGCGACCTTTTCTGAGCGTTGCAAGCACATCCGACTTGGAAAGTTGGATCGCCCTCAGGCTCTCGATGGCGAATGGCCGGCCGTGCTTTTCCTCCGCGATCGCTGCGTCGTACGTCAACGTCACCTCGGCATAGAAGCCATCGGTCAGCATCCGCTCATGCTCATGAACCAGTGTGTCGGCGATCCGCACGTCCTTGATCCCCAGACTCGGCAGTTCCACCAGGAAGGAATCGGTCTTCGAGTCCAGCCGGGCCTTTACGATGTCGATCAGCTTGACCGAGCCCTTTTCTCTCGCCCGCGCTTTGAAAAGCTCCTGCTCGCTCGTGCGGACGGTCCGGTCCTGCAACTGCCGCTCGACGATCTTCAAGCCTTCCTCGATCTCCTGCTCGTTCACCGTTGCGCAGTAGCGTCCCAGCAGGAACTCCACCACGTAAGTGGGCACGGGGTACTGCCGGCTGTAGCGCCGCACGAGGTCTTTGCGGACCAGGTAGCCGTCAAACGCCGATGCCGCAAGTTGGTCCAGATGGTCAAGTTCCATGTTACTTATCGCCTCCAACAGTGGTCGCTTCTTTGCAGACCACGCGCCCAGCCGCATCGACGATGACAAGGCTCACCATCGTGCCTTCGAGCGAATCGTCGGCCACGAGCAGCGCGGTCCTGCCATCCGCGTCGAGCGGCTTGGCACCAGTGATACTTGAGCTCGGGACCTTAGCCTTTGTGCGCAGATCGGCCAGCAAGCCTTCTGCCGCCGGCTGCACCGTGACCCGGCAGCGCAGGCCCACCCATTGGACCTCGCTCACCGTGACGACCACGCCGGCCGGGGCGCCTGTTGCCACGAACGTCAGCGTCGGAACCAGACATTCCTGCAAGCTCGCGCCGCCGTGGGAGTACTCCTGCCCACCAACAAAGCAGTGCGCCCCCGGCGCGTAGGCGAACCGCTCCTGCGGGTTCCATGACCAGCCGGCCACGGGCACCTCGACGTGCGAACTGTCCTTGATCGACGCACACCGCGACCAGCGACTTTCTGCCAGGTACTTCGGCAACTGCACCTTCGGCATCCCGCCGGGCACAAGCAGCCATCCGTGGTCGGTCACCACGCGCACGCGCTTCCAGCCGGCGTCGAGCAGCGATTGCACGCGCTCCAGCAGCAGTTCTAGCTGGTCCTCGATCCGCGACGCCAGCTTCGCCTGGAGATTGTGCCCGAGCTTGTCGAACTCGCCGTACTCGGTCCACGCACGGGCGTTCTTCGCCCGCGGGTCGCCCACCTCGGCCGGCCCAAGCACCTGGAAACCCGCCGCCGCCAGCAGACTACGGAAGCGGTCGGTGTTGAGCTTTTGGCCCGTGTCGGCCACCTCCGGGCCGAAGTCAGCTTCAAGGTTCCCTCCGCGCACCGCGCCGGCAACGGGCGAAGCTGCCGGCTTGGCCGTCGCCGTCACCGTGGGCAGCGCCGCCCAGCGCCAGCCGGCGGAAACCTCCAACTGCCGCGCCCCAGCCATCGCCGCCAGACGCTGGCCGATATCGAACCGCAGCCCATCGGCAAACAGCACGCACTCGCCGGCCGCGGCCTCTACGCCTTCCTGCTGCTCCACCGTCGGCAGGGCCTTTGCCGCCAGGCAAGCCTGGAACTGCCTCGCCGTATCGTCCAGCCACGGCAGATACACGCATCGAACCGCCGCCCGGACCGCATCCACGTCTTCCGCGCTTTTGACGCACGCGAGCGCCCGCAGCGCTGCATCGTCCGCCAGATACCCGCCCTCGGCGTACAACCTAGCCATCACATCGGCTGAGTCGCCGCCCAGCGCCGCCGCCGTCCGCTTGGCAAGCACCGCAAGATGCGCTATCGCCTGAGCCAGCGGGCACAGCCCCAGTTGGGCCCATACCCATTTTCGCCGCGGTCCGTGTTCGGCCTCCAGTTGCTCCAGACGTTGCCGCGCGTCGGACGGCTTCATCGAGCCGACCTCCTCCAGCGCCGCCCGCAGCGCGTTTTCCATTGAGTCGTTTTCGTCCGGCCACGGCTCCTTGTCGTAGATCAACTCACCCTTCGGCTTGGCTCGCCGCAGAAGGTCCGGCACGCCGGGATACAACGCCGGCGACTCGGCGAACCGCTCCCACACGCCATACCAGGCGCCTTCGCGCTGGCCGAGCTTTTCGCCGGCGACGATCTCGCCGTCGCTCTCCGGATCGAAGCCGTAATCCTGCCGGCAGCGGTTGCAGAAGGCGTTCCACTTGCCCTGATCCCACTGCCCGCGCGTTCCCTCCGGGTCGCCCAGCCACAGCAGCAAGTCGCGTGGCGTGTCGCCGATCATCAGCTTGTCGAAGTCTTCCGCTTCCAACCGCTTGCCTCGCAGCCGCGCCGCCGGCGTCACCGCCAACTGCGATAGCGCCCCCTGCATCGCCTGGAGCGTCAGCTTGTCTTCGGCCACATCCAGCCCGAGGCCCTCTTCGTCGTTCACCAGGAAGGCGCGGACCGTCCAGTCCTTGCCGTTCTTCTGTGTCCACACCGCGCCGCGGTACTGGAGTTCGACTAGCGGCTTGAGGGCGTCGGGGCATTCTTCGACCGCGCGGAGCGGCTGGCGGCTCACCCCCGGCATGTAGATCACCGGGACCGTACCATTCGGCCAGGCGAGGTCAGGGAACTTCTCGGCCCGAACCGCCGGTTCGATCACCGTCCGCAGCCAGATCGCAGGCCCGGTCCGCTTCGCCGGGTCGTACTCGCCCAGCGTCAGAAGCTCCGGCATCATGCCGCGGAGTTGTTCCACCACCGGCCGCCACTGGCCATCGGCGTCGGTCCATAGCACTGCCGCGGGCGCCACCACGTCGCCAGGGTTATAGCGAGCGGCGTGCGATAGCGAAGTCCGCACCGCCTCAAGCAAGGTCATCGGTCTTTGCGAAGTCGTCATTACCTGTTCGTTCCTCTGGCTCGAGCGCATCGTGCCCCATCAAGCCGTCAATTCCTTCTGCACGCGGAGCAGTGGCTCGGGCGCGAGTCCCTTGAACCATTTGCTGCAATCGCATCCGCCGATCGACGGCCAGCGGCAGCTATCCGGGACCATCAGCGACGCAATCTGTTTGATCCACCCGCTTACCTTGTCCTTCTCACCCGTGTACCCCTCTTCGGTGTAGCCGGCCTGAAGCTCGGCATGATGGCGCAACAGATACGCAAACAGGTCGGCAATTTGCAGGAGGCCAACCTTCTTGCTATCCGCACAAAATGGGACGTCAACAATCTGATTGAGACGGGGTTCTGAATTTGACCTCTGTCGCTTGCCTGTTCCTACGACCGGCTTATACCCATAGAAAGAATCGGTCCACACTGGCGGGCTCAAGGACAGGTCAGCCAGGTCTTCCTCGTCGTTGCCACGGTCAAGGATCAAGACGGTATTCCCCTTGTTCTTGGTCTGGGTCTGGTGGAGTTTCTGAATGCTAAGCAACAGATGCAGGGCCGCCAAACGCCAGTAGTGGGGCTTTCCGGCCTGCGTTAAGAACTCGGTCTTACCCGAAAAATCGGCCTTGCCTGCTCGCCTTTTGTCGATGGCGCTGAACACGACCTTGTGGTTGCGCTTGGCGAGCCAGTCCAAAATCGCGTTCATAACGTCAGTGCGCTGCTGTCCGTCCAAGTCGCGCCAGATGCCGTTGCCTCGGTAGAAGTGCTTGGTGTGGAACTCGTCCACCGGCTTCTTCAACCGCTCGGCGAACACGGCGATGATGTCCAGCCAGTCCCGCTTGGTAACGTGCATCCGATGCGAATCGGTTACAATGCCCGCGACCACCAGTACCGGCTCGTCCCCTTTCCCGCTCTCGTCGACGTAGCAAAACTTCATCGACGGTCCTCCTCCTTTGCCGCGTCGCGGGCGGCTTGTTTCACCTTGTTCGTGTAATGGCAGTCGTTCCACCGGTTCCCGTCGAACTCCTTGCCGCCCAGGAAGTCCACTGTCTTTTCATCCCAGCCCCAGAACCAGGGATAATCGGCCTTGTCACGCTGGGGCTCTTTGCCGCGGTCCTTGGTCCACTTGATGTTGGGTTTGCAGCGCAGGATGCCGGCGCCCTTCTTGCCGCCGGGCAGGTCCGACGCAAGGAACGGGCGGATGTTCAGCCGCACGCCGTCGTTGATGTCCGGCTCCCAGCCGATCGGCTGCTCGGAAAGCTTCTTCCAGCGGACGAAGATGTCGAAGGGCGGCTCGCCGGCGAGGATGGCTTCCAGCCGCTTCTGGAGTTCGACGGCTGCGGCCAGGCGGTCTTCGGCGCCCTCTTCGCCGCGCTTCACGCCGTCCTTCTGCCGCGTGATCCAGTCGCCCAGGTAGGCGTAGGTCAGGCTCTCCAGCAGCCGCCGGCCCTTGCCGCCGCCTTCGGCCAGCTTGTGGTAGTTCACCAGGGCGTGGAAGCCGTCCCGCTTGCGGCCGTCCCAGATGTGCCACACGAACGGCCGGTCGTGGAACAGCTTGCAGTGCTGCTCGAAGAAGCCGTTGCGGAGCCAGTCGTCGAGGTCGAAGTCGGACTCCAACTCGATGCCGCACGCGGCCAGGAGCTTCAGCAACCGCTCGGCCGCGGGTTCTTCGCCACGGACCGCCGGGATGCAGACGATCCCGTCATTGTCCGCGAACTTGGCCAGTTCCCCGCACTTCTTCACGAGCGCCCGCGCCCGCTTGCTCAGACGCATCTTGTCGTCGAGTTCCGCCGGCCAGCGGTAGCCCAGCAGCCGCGCGACGGCGACCTGGAGTTCCGTGCCTTCCTGCGCCTCATCCGGCCGGCCGTGGAAGAGCCATTGCGTCGGATCGTCGCTCTCCGGCTCGGGCAGGCGATCGGCCGCGCCCTGCCATTCCTCTAGGTCAAACGGCACCTTCAAGAGTGTGGCCGGCGTCACGTTGAGATTATGGTCTATCTGTCGGACTCGTTCGCCGAAAAGCCCAGAGGTGCAATATGTCCAGAGTGCGGGCACATGGTCAGGATTGGCAGGGACTATCACGGCCGTATTCTGGTCGTACAACTCACCAGTGTAGAGCGTGCATGGCAAGCTCCCCATCCTGCTGACAGCAACTCCGTGCCGTCCATAGGCGACGTTGCCCAGGCCAGGACGCAGCATCCCACGTCCAGATGTTGACCAGTCGATAACGCGACTTCGTCCTCCAAAAGGCTGGTGCTCGAAGACTGCATCTTGGAGAGGTAGCCAGCGCTCAGCGGGCAGGATTTCCCAAACATACCGGGTCCACATTTCATTGTCGCCGTTGACGATACCTCGCGGAGATACTGCGATGTCAGCAAGGAGGTTGCTGACTCCGACGGAATCTAGAACGATCCTAGCGTCGGGATTCTTGAGCATCTCGACTTGTGGGCGAAACAATGCTTCGCCCTTCTTGAGATACGCTGCCTTAAGGTGCGGTGTTGGAGAACCCGTCGCATCTAGCCCGAATATCTCATGCGTGTCTGATGGAATGTCACTTTCGATCCCCAGCAGACAGACATTAACCACCTCACCAGAGATGCACTCAAACGCGCCGGGGCCAAGCCGCGCAAAGATGCGCCAGACATTCCGCTGCAACGTCTGATGGCGCAGCCGTTCGTAGGAACCTTGTAGCAGCCAGTTCTGGGGTGCGACCACCGCCAGTAGTCCCTTTGAGGAAAGAAGGGGTAGGCTCCTTTCGATGAACATCGTGCCCAGATTGGCTTTGCCAGCGATCAATCGTGTCTCGCCAACTTCGCGAAGCACGGAAGACTGCTTCTTGAAGCCAAGGTATGGGACGTTGGTGATGATGAGCGTGTATTCGCCGGCGAGGAGGTCGGCGGCCCTGACCATGCCGGCGGCGGCGATGGCACGTTCGCGGGCCTCGTCGTCGGTCTCGGCCTTGAAGACTTCCGTGAGTAAGGGAACCAGCGCCTCGTATCCTGACCGGTACAGGTCCTTCGATATCCGCCGGGGGTCGATCAGCGAGCCGAGCGTCGGTGCTTGTGCGAACAAGTCATAGAGAGATTCCAGGGCATTTGCCACAGTGCTCGACAGTAGGGAGTCTTCCTTGCCGAACAGATTCCGCTTGGCTGGCATCCGCCCCTTGGCCGCGGCCCTCTCTGCAAGCTCCAGCCACTGCGCCTTCGTCGCCTGCGGCCCGATGCCGGTGCAAGCGATGTGAAGATCGGGCAGCGGGCGGTAGCCGCCGGCGTCCGGGTAGGTCCAGGCGGCGAACGCCAGGGCGAACGCCGCGATCTGGCAGCACCGCTCGTCGATCTCCAGGCCGTGCAGGTTGTCGCGGAGCACGGCATCAATCGCCTCGGCCGCAGACAGCCCTTCTTCAGCCATGCGGATGGGCACGAGGTGGTGCAGGGCGGCCACGAGGAAATGGCCGGAACCGCAGCAGGGGTCGAGCACCTTGATGTCCCTGGCGGCCTTGGGCCAGCCATCGAACGTGCCGGCAGCCGGACGCCACGGCCCGCCCTTGCCCTCGGCTCCGCGCACGAACCGCAGGTAATCCCAGCGGATGCCGGGCAGCGCCACCTTCTTCCGCAACTCGTCTTCCGACTCTGCGCTTTCTGCGTCCTCTGTGGTTAACTTCTTCCCGGCCCACCACGCGCCCAGCGTGTTGTGAAGCAGGAATTCGACCATGTACGGTTCGGTGAAGAGCTGGGTCACGGCGGAGATTTCATCGGCCCCGATCTTCACCTCGGATTCATTGACCTGTTTCTTCTTGTTGCTCTGCCAGAACTGGTAGACCCATCCCAGCGCATCAGACGCGGTGAACACCGCCGGCGGCAGCGACGCCAGGAGTTGTTCGAGCTTGATGCGGTGTTCCGTGGCAAAGGTGACGTGGAGCAGCGGATCATCCGGCCGGAAGATCTGCGGTAGCATGTCCTGGGCGCAGTGGGACGCGTAGGTCCAGACGTCCTGTACCTGTTCCTTGGCCAGTTCCTCAGCCTCGGCCAGGTTGATGGGCATCTTGTGCTCCGGCTCGATGAGCAGGTTGTTCTCAGCCAGGAAACGGGCGAAGAGCATCCGATGCCAGTGCTCGTAGGCGCACTCGCCGGCGAGGTGGTCGATGGCCAGCCGGCCGGACGTGTCCTGCTTGTCTCCGAGTTGCCGTGCCCGCGCCCGCAGGTGATTGCGCAGTTGTCGCTGCGCCGGCGTCATGTGCGGGTACGGTTCGTGGTGGTGGACCGCCAGCGCTTCGAGGGCCGCGCGAGCGCCCACCTCGGCCGCATCGCGTGCCTCGATGACCACGCGCTCCAGCTGTTTCCGCAGATCGCTTGGGAGTGTGGGCATGGCTTTCACGCCTCTAGCGCCGTCCCCGGCTCCCATTTCGGGTACCAGGGATCTTCGACCTTCAGGTCGCCCAGGTAGACGTATCGCAGACCATTGTCGCCACTGATCGGCGAAAACATATGACGGCGCTCGTTGACATAGAAGCGACCCCCTTCAAATCCCCGGATCGCTCGAATGCGGGTCGCCAGGGTCAAGGCAGCAGCCGGCGTTGTGTACTTGCTGAGCAATTCCTTCCTCGTCACGTTGGGCCTGACCGTCCGTTTGAAGTAGATGTCTCTCGCTCCCGCCGTGAGCACATAGGGGATGCCAGGATGAGCACCTTCCCAGGTATCGCCCGGTTGAAGGGGCTCGCCCCTCAAGTTGACCGCGCGGGAAGAGACGACCTGGCCGTGAAGCTCGAACTCCAGCTCCCCGGCATACTCGCCAGCCAGGTAGTATTGTTCCGATCCATCCGCGGCCGGCACAATGACCTGTCGGTATTCGTTGATGTAGAAGCTACCGCCTGGACTCCCCGTGCATTCGATTTTGACCGCATTCACCATCTCGACGAGCTCGGGATGGCGGGCTGTGCTCATGGTCCACTCCTCGCCGACTTCCGTCCGGTAGAGGAGCCCAACCTCCATGTTGCCGCGGTTCCTTCGAACCGCGTACTTGGCGTCACGCGAGACGTTCTTAGGCCGGTTCCACAGGTACGACACGAGCGCCATGACGTGCTCCTTTCAGACAAGTTCCTTGGCAAACCAGTGGGCAAGGTTGATTCGCCCGACGTATTTGGGGTTCCAGTCGGCATGTCCTTCGTTGACTTTGGTGAGGACGATACCGTGGGGATTGACAATGAAGCGGACACCGCCGTACGGCCGGACGGCGCGAAGCGAATGGATCAACGATTGATCGTTCACTGGGGCGTAGATGCACTCGCTCTCGACACCATTTTTCTGCTGAAAGTAGATTCTGTTTCGGCCGCTGAGATTGAAGGGCATCCCCAAGTAGGGCAACTTCCAGTCATCACCGGGCTGCAGTCCGGCGTCATCGTCCAGTGTGAAGTCGTTTCCGTCCGGGTCCACAAAGGTGATGGCGCCCCGGCAATCTCCCACGTAGAACCGCTCGAACGACTCATCGGCGACAGGGCAAAGGACCTGACCAAACTCGTTGATGATGAAGGAACCACCAGGCTGTCCCGTTCTTTGCAGCTTCACGCGATTAATGGCCTGCGCCATGCGTTCGAGCGGCGGCGTGGCACGGGCTTCGCAAGTGCACAAAATGCCGGCATCCTGCCAGATCAGCTGGATGGTTCCGTCCCAGCGGACGTGAAGCACCGACGAATTCCCCGGGATTCTTGCGTAGCGCCCAGTCCATCGGACCGGTGACCGCTGTTTGAAAGAAAAGGACGTGGCCGTCATTACCTGAACTCCAGTCCTCGCGTCAATTGACAGAGCAGATAATGCGTTCCCTCGACGATGCAATAGGCCTCCCTGCCCTCGATATTGAAGTGGCGAATACTCGTTCCCAGGCGCTTCTCCAATTCCTCAATCGCGGCAATCACCCGGAGAGCGTCCTCGCCGCATTCGTGGTTTGTCGCCAGATCAGGATGGAGAGCGACTCTGCCCGCATAGTTCTTGATGCGCCGTTGTCCACGGAATCGCTGGAGCTTGTACTGGATAGCCTGGTTCGGATTCAATGCTTCCTTCTTCTCGCCCGCCTTGACCGCAGCCCTGGACGAGATCCGGAAGGGCTCGTCGAGAAAGCCTGCAAAGCGGACTTCCCGGTTTTGCCGGTCCCAGCAGAGCAGGGCACGCTTCGTCGGGGTTACCTTGAACCTCTTGACCATCCCGCAGATGCCGGTGATACGGTTGGGGACACCTTGCGGATTGGTTACGGGTCGGCCGGCAGGGTCGAGTACATTTCCTTGTTCATCGCATTGGTACTCGGCGCCCTCGAAACGCCCCGGATACCGGTCGCCAGGCCGAAGGTTGTCCCAATCAATGGCGAGTTCACTCGGCCGGGGTCGGCGCGGAGGGCCGGGCTGCAGTTGCGGTTGATATGCAATTGAGCTTCGTTCTGCGGGCGGCGTTCTGGGCTCAGGGGGCAGCCAGCTGAAATAGAGGTCCTGATCGGCGCCGGTAATGGTGCTCCAATCCATCTTCTCGTAGATGGCTTCATCGACAGTGCCTGCGATGTAGAGCGTGTGGATGATGGCTCGCTTGGCTGAGCCGTCCCGTGGTCGACGGAGCAGCCGACCAATGGTCTGGATTCGCTGGCGCGCCGAAGCACTGGCGGCGGCAATGATCCCGACGTCAGCGGATGGGACATCGAATCCCTCGATCAGCGCCCGTGCCGAGATCAGAATGTTAGCCGCGCCTGAGCGGAAAAGGGCGATCGAGTCCGCCCGCAGTGAGTCGGGCAACTTGGAGTGATCGACGGTGACTCGATATCCCGACCGGAGAAGCGTGTCATACAACTGCATCACTTGTGAGATGGATTCATGAAAGACGAGGATTCGCGCCTCCGGCGTCTGCGCTATCGTGGAGCGGATCAGCTCTTGAACCGCGTGCGTGCGAACTCCCGCGCGGTACAGAAGGTTCTTGCGGCGACGCACATTCGCCAAGTATTGGGTGGCATCTGCAGAAAGGGCGCTGTCCGGTCGGTTTGCGAAAGTGTTGGCAATTCTGGATAGCGGGCGGTCGCTTCCACCTCGACTGCGAGCGGCCGCATTGCGGAGCTTCTTGCCGAGTTCGCGAATCTCGCGGCTCAGCTTGTTATATGCCGCTCGATCCTTCGAGCCGAGCGGCAAACCGTAGTGTCTGAACTCGAAAGTGGAAAGGATTCCCGCTTGAATAGCCACTGCGGGTTTCAGCTCGTAAATGATAGGGCCCAGCTTGTCCGTAATCTCCGTCTCTAGCCGAGTGGGGCCGGCGTCACTGGCTTTCTCCAGTTCTCCATCATCAGGCTCCTCACGCTCTGGCGTGGCTGAGAGGCCGAGATTGTAAGCGCGCGGCGTCTCGAAGATTTTTGACATGGTCTGACCAGTCGCCCGATGACACTCGTCAACGACCAGAAGCAGGTGCTCGCCGATTGCGGCTTTGCACACACGTCCGGCCAGGTGGGTTGAGGCCGAGTTCAGCACGCAGATCAGGATCCTGGTTTCTTCGCTGAAGCTGTCGTTCAGTCCTCCTCCCAACCCACCGATGGCCTGACGGGGAAGATTCGAATGGGCCTGCAGCGAGTCGATCCACTGGCGCATGAGCACGATTGTCGGAACGACAACCACAACGCGCAACTCGGGATCAATCTCCGATTGCAGTCGCTCGATTGCATGTTGCGCGAAAATAGTCTTGCCTGCACCTGTGACGACCTTGACGATTCCTCGGCAGCCATCCTGCAACCACTTCTGGGCGCACTCGCGTTGCCAGGTGAACAGCTCCAGTCCGCAGGTAAGCTCCCAGCGAGATGGGACGATCAACGTTGCGGCTTCTTCTCGTTCCGCATCCTCTTCCGGCGTGCCGGCGCTAGAAGAAGCGTGACGAGTTGCCCAGTACTCCGTTACTCGCAGTTGAACGCGGAGCCACTTCCCCAATGAGTTCAAGCCACCGGAGGCGGACAGAAGATCGCTTACCGCCAGACGAGCGCCGCAGTCTTCGCGTTGTTCATTTCCGATCATGCGATACACCGTCGCCTATGTGACAATAACTGGGCCCTCTGACAGCATACGTAAGAGCTTGGCCTCTGTCGACGACGCCCAGTCCTTGACGTCCTGTTCCGTTCTCAGCGTCCGACTCGTCAGGTGGACGCGCTGAGTTTTCGGCTCCAGCAGCTTCGCCGCGGCCATTGCGGCGCGGGCAAATTGCTGGGGCAGCGCATCGGTCTTCGTCTTCCATGCCGGCAGGGGCGTCTCTTCCAGCGAGCGGATGAGGTCGGCCTCGGAGCCAACAAACAGGGCGGGCAGTTCGTCGATACCTTCGTCGGCGAGGATTGCTTTTCGTTGGGCGTCCGTGAGCTTCTGCCAGTTGTCGCTGGCGGTCAGGGCGGCCATCTGCTCCTTGTAGGTCCGCTCGTACTGGCCGTGCGCGGTGGTGACGGCGGCGCGGAGCGCGTCGGCCGCGGCCTTGCGGATGTCCGGCACGGGGTCGCTGGCGTCCAGAAGCCGGCGTTCGGACTTCACCGCTTCGGCCTGCTTGCGGATATTCTCGGCTCCCGGCATCGCATCGGCGTGCCGTAGCAGAATGCAGAGCGTGTCCCAGGCGGGCTTGCGCTTGGCGGCGAGTTCGGCCAGCTTGCCCCAGTCCTTGGCCTGCTGAGCCAGGACATCGTGCTGCTTCAGGATTTCGGCCAGTTGCTCGACGCCGGCGTAGCCGCGAAGCGTATCGAGGTGGCCTGTGCCAGGCCGGGCCGGCATGGGCGGCTCGCCGCCGGCGCGGTCGGCCAGTTCCGCCAGGCGGGCCAGAAACACCGGAGCCTTGGCGGTTTCCTCGTTGGGCTTGCAGTCCACGCCGGCCGCCTGGAAGAGCTTGCGGAGCTTGATCTTCTCTTTGGCGTTGATCGTGGCCGTTTCGGCGCGGAAGTCGGTCACGGAAATCTTCGCCTGGTCCAACTGGCCCGGCGAAAGCGTCATGCCCTTGTGCGTGGCGCGGATGTGGCCGGTGGTGTGCAGCGTGATAAGTGCGGCGTCCACGGCGTCGCGCGGCCAACCATAGGGGCTGGCCTCGAAGGCGTCGCGGACTTCCTTGCCGCGCTTGCCCGAGCCGACCTCGGAGAGCACGGCCGCGCAAACGGGGTGCTTCTCCGGCGCGTCGGTCCAATCCACCGCGGACAAGGCTGCTTCGTCGCCGTTCCTGGCGCGGTTGATGACGTTGGCCCAGCGGTTATCGTCGGCGCTCTTGAAGTTGGGAAACAGCCGGTCGAGCGACGCCTGGGCGGCGGCTTCGACCTTGGCCACGAGGTTGAGTTCGTATCGCTCGCTGCCGCCTCCCTGGAAGACCTTGGCGCGGTCGATCACGTCGTTGACGATCTGGTTGCGGGACGCCTCGGCTGTCGCCATGCGCGTGGCCATGGCGTCGCGGGCCTCGCGGCCTTCGGGCGTGGTGGGCGTGCCCTTGAACTCCAGCGTGGCCTTGGCGGCCTCGTACTCGACGATGGCCTTCTGGAGGTCGTCGGCGCTGGCCTTGGGGATGTAGACGTAGATGATGGGCGAGTCGCTGCCGGCGGCGCGGGCGTCGTTGACGACGGTGCTTTCCTTCTCGCCCCAGCCGTCGCGGACCCACACGGGAATATCGGTCCCGCCGGCCGGCGGCGCTTCGCTGCCGAAATGCACCAGCAGCCGCCGCGGCTCCTTGCACTTGCCCTGTGCGAGCTTGATGCCCTTGAGCGCGTCACCGCAGGCGGCGCTGATGAGCGAGCCGCGCTTGCTGGACAGCGAGGTCAGGTCGCTGTTCAGCCGCGTTTGGCGGTTGCGGAACTCGCGGTCCCACTCGCTGCTTTCGCGGGTCTGGAGGCTGTATTCGCCTTCGATCTCGATGAGCAGCGCGCCCTTGTCCTGCATGGCCTTGCGGAGCCACGACGGGCGCTGCGACTCCGGCGGCGGATCGGTCAGCAGTTTCAGGATGCGCGGGATGCGCTTACGGAGTTCGGTCCCATCCTTAGCCAGGTCCGAAACCATGAGGTCGGCCAGCATTTCCGGCGTCGCTCGGACGCCGATGTCAGCCACCGGCTCCAGCGGCAGCTTGCGAATCAGGAAGATCAGGCCGCAGAGCCGTTGGGCGAGCCGGCCATCTTCTGTGCCATCGTCGAGGTTGCGGATGGTCTCGTCGATCTCACGGAGCAGGATGCCGGTCTTGCGCAGGTCCGGGCTGATCTGCTCATAGATGAAGTCGGCGGCAACCACCGTGCCGAGTTCCTCCTCGGCCGTCTGGCGGACGGCTTCATGGACGATCTTGAGTTGCGTGCGAAGCTGGCTGGCCGTGCCCGGCACGTCCACCGCGCGCAGCACGTGCTCCCAGAAACGCCGGCGGACCGGCAGCAGCGGGTAGTCGTCCACGATGATATCACGGTCTTCCGCACAGGCGGCGATGCGCGTGCCGGCAAGCTGGCGGTTGATCTCCCCGGCGTGAGCGTTGAGCGTCTCTTCGATGACCTTTTTCTTGTCGGCCTTCTTCGCCAGGACCACGCGACGGGTGACAGTTTCCACGTCCGCATCAGATAATTCGACTGGGATGGTGAACCGGCCGCTCAATCGCTGGAGTAGCGGGACGTTTCCGGCCAGGGCTGTCTGGCCTGCGCCGATCAGCAGCACGCGGCTGTCGAGTTGCTTGCAGAGAGCTTCGGCGACTTCCTGCACGTCGGTCGAGCGTCCCGGATCGTTGCCGATGAAAAGCTGAATTTCGTCTAGAACGATAACGGTGCAAGGGATTTGCCCATCGACCGACAACACCTCGCGGACCAGGCGGATGAACTCATTGGTGGAGATATCTTCGACCACGGGAAACTGCGCCCGCAACGCTGCGCGGGCCGCTTTCAGGTCGGATGCGAAGCTAGGGTCGGCGTCGAGAACAGCCTTGGCAAGGATCGGGCTGACGTAGAGGTCGTGGAGTTCGCTGTAGAACTCCTTGCCGGCGGCCTTCACCGCGGCCTTCACGCGGTCAAGGAAGCCGTTCTTCTGGAGCCACATGCAGAACTGCGCCTGCGGCAGAGCCTCGGGCAGGTTCTTGGAGGCAAGGATGATGCTCAGCACAGCCAGACGGACGCTCTCGCCACCGCCCGAAGGCAGCGTGCCCGACGCGGCGTGCAGCCCGCCGCAGCGTTTGCCCAGTGTGTCGAGCTCGCGCAGAAGGTCCTGCACCTCTTGCGGCAGGCGGGTCAGGCCGCGGGCGGTCATGCCGTCGTCGAAGCGGGTGTCCACCCACAGATGGCGGAACATCTTGAGCAGGTGCGATTTGCCGCTGCCATAGAAGCCGCTCACCCACGCCGCCGGCTGCGTGGTCGAACTGACATTGCCGAGGTAGGACTCCAGGATGCGGATCAAGCCGTCCTCGTACTGGCCTTCGCACACGAAGTGCTCAAGCTCGTACCGCAGCGTTTCGATTTCCTTGACGCTTGCGGCCTCGCGCACAGCGGCAACACCGTCATTCAGCAGCTTCGATACAGCGGGATCGCGTTGGAAGAGTTGTTTGTTTTTCATCAGTCGTTTACCCCACTATGGAGCGTGATCGGCACGGCCAGATAGTTCCAGCCGTCCCGTGCGTCCAAGAGTCGGTAGTTGTTGTCTTCGTACTCGCCGGGGAAGAACACTACCAGCCGGCCCCGAATGTCTTTGACCACTTCCTTCAGCACCAGCGATACACGGGTGAAGCCAAAGAGGCACGCGACGCCCTGAACGGCGACCACCGTGTCTTCGTCCACGCCTTCGGCCGTGAGCGCCTCGCGGAGGCGGTTGGCCGCATACTGCACGAAGTCGCTCCGCAGCTTCATCGCTAGTGTTTCCGGCTCCTCGAAATAGACCTCGCGGTAGTCGGTGTTGGCCATCCACCGGGCGAAGCTGTCGGTCAAGTCCAGCGGGAGCCACCGGTGCCCGGTCGAGGTCGTTGCCATCTCGAACAGCTCCAGCCGCGCCCGCAGCTTCCGCTCGTCCGTCTTCGGGTAGACGACAAAGATGGCCTTCTGGTCGCCGGAGAGGTTGCGCTGCCACGGTGCGCCGATGTGGCGACGATATCGAGCCGCAAGCTCTTCGATTCTTCCCATTCGTCTACCGCCTTTCGTCGGGAGCCAGGAGCCGCGAGAAGGTCAAGTCAATTACGCCGCCCGACTGGCTCATGTCGAGGAGGCCCAGCCGACGGGCGTCCATGGCGAGCTGCATCAGTTCGCCGACCGGTGCGTCGAGCACCTGTGCCCAGAGCGACTCGAAGAGCGCCTCGCCACGCTTGCCGGCAAGGTAGCCGAGAAGGAGGGCAAAGGCCGTGGTCGTTGGTGTTGCCGTTACGGTCTGCCTAATCTTCCGACCGCGCCCCTTAAGATGTCCCGATTGCGTCCACGAAGAAGCCGCATTCCGCACGACCTTGTCCAGCGTGCTGTCGCTGAGCCGGCTGCCAACCGCGCGGTTGAGTGCGTCGGTCATCTGCTGGCGGGCGAGTTCCTCGCCCGGCCGCATCCGCAACACCGGCGGCGCGCTGGCCCGCAGCAACGGGTCGCGGGCGAGCGCCTGCAGCATTGCGAGGATCGCTTGCCCATCCCGGTCGGCATACCAGCACCGCCGCATGACGCGGAACAGAGGCACCTCGGGGTCGAGGGCGTACAACTCTGAAAGCCGCTGGCTGGAGAGCCTTCTTGTCGCGACCGTGCGCTTGCCCAGGCAGTTGTCTTCGTGGATCGCGGCAAGGTAGTCGCCGCGCGTCGCGTCGGGCCGGCAGTTGTCCAGCACGGCGCGAAGCTCGTCGAGCATGATCGTCCGGCTGGTGTGCGTGCCCTTGTCTCCCCACCGGAAGCCGGCGTCGCGAAGCCGCGCTTCGTCGGCCTTGCCGTGGGGTCGGATTTCATCTGTCGTCGGTCTGGCGTCCATGGTGAGATAGTATACCAGTTCGCCGGCCAGTTTGCCGGCGAAATCCGAAAAAATCTTTGGCCAGCGGCCGATACGTCCTAACTGCCTGTTATAAAGCATCTTGCGTCAACGCAATAGTGACGCTTCGTGGCAGGTCGAGCTTGACGGCATGAGATTCGGCTTGAACTGACGGGTGAGGCGGGCGATTATGTTGGTGTCGCGACCGGCTGGCTGGCCCCGCTTCGGGGCTGGAGCCGGCCAGCTATAAGGAGCCTCTGACATGGCAAACCGGAAGACGTACCACGTGACCCCCGACGGGGCCGGCGGTTGGCGGGTAAAGGCGGAAGGAGCTTCTCGCGCGTCGAGCACGCACGAAAACAAGACCGACGCCGTGCAGAGCGCCAAGAACTTGGCGAAGGCCCAGCCGCTCGGTCAGGTGGTTATCCACCGCACGGATGGCCAGATTCAGACCGAGCACACCTATGGCAAGGACCCGCACCCACCGAAGGGATGAGGCACGTTGCTGTTTGAGGCGGAGAAGACAACCTCCGGGTTTTCACTCCGGAAATCGTCTGTTCGTTGGGTTGCCAGAAGCGTAGCCTCGCCGTGGCTTACGCCGCCGGCCGGAACTTCCGCCAGAAGGCCTCGCGAAGGTAGCGCGGTAGTGATCGCGCCAGCGCTTGAAGCAACAAAAAAGGCACGGGGGCAGCAACGAATACCGGCCACAGAAGCAGGGCTGCGGCAATCATCGGCGAGAGAAAGACCTCGAGCCACAGTGGCTGGCCTGATCTGTAGAATTGGACCACAAACCGAACCGGATCCAAGTCTCTCCAGGCGATCCCTTCCGACATGATGCCTTGCCCTGCCAGTAGCGACGACTGCGGCCAGTCAACTGAGGCTCGCGACTTTCGCCCATTAATGTACCTGAAAGCTTTGAATTGTGCCCCCGCGCCATAAAATGCACTAAATTGACAGGCGGAGGAAGAATCCCCAATATGTGAAATTTACGGACTGGCCGGGCCGAGAACAGTGTGCTTACCCTAGTCGTGGCACCCGGACTGTGCAGACGAGCTTGATCAGGGGGCGGGAAACCAACGAACTCCTTGGTATCGCAATGTTGCCCCCTGGCGTAGGCCGGCCCGGAGATGGGCTTCCACCCTAATTTGCTTGGAAGAGGAACAATCGCCATGGCGGATACGCAGACCGCACCGGCAGTGAACGGCGACTGGGAAGAAACGCGGGAATGGCTCGAATCGATTGACTACGTCCTCAAGACGGGCGGGCCCAAACGGGCGCTGGAACTGCTCGAAACGCTCAAAGAGCATCTGCGTCGCCGTCGCGTGCGGCTTCCCTTCACCGCCAACACGCCCTATGTCAACACCATCCCCCCGGAGGAGCAGACCCCGTACCCCGGCAATCGCACGCTGGAGCGGCGGATCAAGAGCATCATCCGCTGGAACGCCATGGCCATGGTGGTCCGAGCCAACCGGGAATCGTCCGGAATTGGCGGCCACATCTCGACTTACGCGTCCATGGCCACCCTCTACGAGGTGGGGTTCAACCACTTTTTCCACGGCAAGGACGGGGACCATCCCGGCGATATGGTGTACTTCCAGGGCCACTCCGCGCCGGGCATCTACGCGCGGTCGTTCCTGGAAGGCCGGCTCGGCGTCGAGCAGCTTGAAAACTTCCGCCGGGAGCTGCGTCCCGGAGGCGGCTTATCGTCCTATCCCCACCCCTGGCTCATGCCGGACTACTGGGAGTTTCCCACCGTCTCGATGGGGCTGGGGCCGATCATGGCCATTTACCAGGCCCGTTTTAACCGCTACCTGCGCGACCGGGGGATCAAGGATACCAGCCAGGCGCACGTCTGGGCCTTCCTGGGGGACGGCGAATGCGATGAGCCCGAGACGCTGGGCGCCATTACGCTGGCCTCCCGCGAGCGGCTCGACAACCTCACTTTCGTGATCAACTGCAACCTGCAGCGGCTCGACGGCCCGGTACGCGGCAACGGCAAGATCATCCAGGAGCTCGAGGCCGCCTTCCGTGGCGCGGGCTGGAACGTCATCAAGGTGATCTGGTCCAGCGACTGGGACCCGCTGTTGGCCCAGGACGAGGAGGGCTGGCTGGTCCGGCGGATGGGCGAAGTGGTCGACGGCGAGTACCAGAAATACACCGTGGAGTCGGGCGCCTACATCCGCGAGCACTTCTTCGGCCGCTACCCGCAACTGCTGAAAATGGTCGAGCAGCTATCGGACGACCACATTCAGCGCATGCGTCGCGGGGGGCACGACCCGGAGAAGGTCTACGCGGCCTACAAGGCGGCCCTCGATCACAAGGGCGCACCGACGGTCATCCTGGCCAAGACCGTCAAGGGTTATGGGCTGGGCGAAGCCGGGGAAGGCCGTAACATCACCCATCAGCAGAAGAAGCTCAACGAAGACGAACTGATCGAGTTCCGCAATCGCTTCGGCATTCCCGTCTCGGACGAGGAAGTGGCCCAGGCCCCGTTCTACAAGCCTCCGGACGACAGCCCAGAGATGAAATACCTGCTCGAGCGGCGCAAAGAGCTTGGCGGCTTCCTCCCCCGGCGCAAGCTCGATTGCCCGCCGCTCCAGACACCGGACGTGGAACTCTTCCGTGAATTTCACGAGGGCACCGGCGATCGCCAGGCCTCGACCATGATGGCCTTCGCCCGGCTGTTCGCCAAGCTGCTGCGGGAGCCCAACATCGGCAAGCTCATCGTGCCCATTATTCCCGACGAGGCCCGGACCTTCGGGCTGGAGCCGCTCTTCCGCCAGGTGGGCATCTACTCGCACGTGGGACAGCTCTACGAGCCCGTGGACCGCGACACCCTGCTGTACTACCGCGAGTCCAAGGACGGGCAGATTCTCGAAGAAGGCATCACCGAGGCCGGTTCGATGTGTTCGTTCATCGCCGCCGGCACGGCCTACGCCAATCACGGCGTGAACATGATTCCCTTCTTCCTCTATTATTCGATGTTCGGCTTCCAGCGGATAGGCGACCTGGTCTGGGCCGCGGCCGACATGCGCTGCAAGGGCTTCATGATGGGCGGCACCGCCGGGCGCACCACGCTGGCCGGCGAAGGCCTCCAGCATCAGGACGGCCACAGCCCGCTGCTGATGTCGGTGGTGCCCAGCATGCAGGTCTACGACCCGGCCTTCGCCTACGAGATGGCGGTGATCGTCCGCGACGGCATTCGCCGGATGTACGAGCTGCGTGAGGACATCTTCTACTATCTGACCATCTACAACGAAAATTATGTCCATCCGCCCATGCCCGAAGGCGCGACCGACGGCATTCTCAAGGGCCTCTACCTGTTCCGGCGGGCGCCGGAAATTCCCAACGTGCAGGGCCGCGTCCAGCTCTTCGGCAGCGGGCCGATCCTGAGGATGGTCATCGAGGCTTCCGAGCTGTTGCGCGACCGCTACCAGGTGGCGGCCAACGTCTGGAGCGCCACCAGCTACAACCTGCTGCGCCGCGACTGCCTGGAAGTCGAACGCTGGAACATGCTGCACCCGACAGAGGCTCCCAGAAGGTCTTACCTCTCTGAGCTTCTGGAGAATGAGCCCGGCCCCTATATCGCGGCCTCGGATTACATCAAGGCGGTGCCTGACCAGATCGCCAAGTGGGTGCCCGGCCGGCTGTTCACCCTGGGCACGGACGGCTTCGGGCGCAGCGAAGATCGCGACTCGCTGCGGCGCCATTTCGAGATCGATGCCGAGCATATCGCCGTGGCCGCCCTCTACGCACTGGCCGAGGAAGGCGAGATCGACCGGAAGGTGGTGGAGAGGGCCATCCGCGAGCTGGGCGTCGATCCGGACGGGATCGATCCGGCCAGGGCATGAGCGCTGGTCAGAACCAGGCACTCCCGAGCCGATGAGAATGTGGAGCAGCGGTTTTCCGGGGCCGGCGGTCCCGGTCGCGAGGCGAATCACGAGCCCTCCTGCCGGGAAGGAGGGCCACCCGGCATAAACGTGGCTAACTGATGCGGGAAGGTGAACACCTTGAAAGACTTCAAACTACCCGACCTGGGTGAGAACATCGAATCGGGCGACATCGTTCAGGTGCTGGTCAAAGAGGGCGATGTCATCAGCCCCGAACAGCCGGTGGTCGAGATCGAGACGGACAAGGCCGTGGTGGAAGTGCCCTGCCCCTTCGGCGGCAGGATTGTGAAAGTCCACATCCAGCCCGGGCAGAAGGTCAAGGTCGGCGCAACGCTGGTCACCGTCGAAGAAGCGGAAGGCGCCGCTCCGGCCGGACCCGCGGCCGAAGCTCCCGCCCAGGCTCCGGCCAAGGCACCCGAGGCCGCCAAAGCGGCAGACGCGGAAACGGCTCAACCGGCCGTCGCCGGGAAAGCCCCGCCACCGGCCACTCCGGCTCCCCCTACGGCCCCCCCGGCGCGAGCTGAGGAACCCGCAGCGCCGCGCCCGGAGCAACCGGCGGCCGCTCCCTACGACATTCTGAAACCCGAGCCAGCCGCGGCCACCCCGACGGGGCCTTCGCCCGGTCGGAGCAAGGTCTCCCGGCCGGTCGGCCCGCCTCCGCAACCCAAGCTGGCCGAAGGCGAACCGATTCCCGCCGGGCCGGCCACCCGCCGCCTGGCCCGCGAGTTGGGCGTGGATCTGAGCGAGGTGGCCGCCGCCAACCCCGGCGAGCGGCTCACCGAGGAGCACATCAAGCGGTTTGTGCGCGAGCGCTCCGCCGGGCTGCACGCGGCCCCGGCCGGAGCCGGACCGGCCGTGCATGTGCCGCCGCTGCCGGACTTCGCCCAGTGGGGGCCCGTGGAGCGCGTCCCCTTCTCGTCGCTGCAGCGCAAGACCGCCGAGCATCTCAGCGCTTCCTGGCTCATCGCTCCGCACGTGACCCAGTGCGACGAGGCCGATGTCACCGAGCTGGAGGCCCTGCGCAAGCGCTTCCAGCAGAGTGCCGCGGACAAGGGCAAGCCGATCAAGCTGACGGTCACCGCGTTCATCCTGAAGGCCGCGACGGTGGCCCTTAAGGAATTCCCGCAGTTCAACGCCTCGCTGGATAGCGCCGCGGGGCAGTTGGTACTCAAGCGCTACTACCACCTTGGAGTGGCCGTGGACACGCCGGCCGGCCTGATCGTGCCCGTGATCCGCGATGTGGACAAGAAGACCATCCTCCAGATCGCCAACGAGATGAACGAAGTCGCCGAGCGGACGCGCAATCGCAAGATCGGTATCGAGGAGCTGCGCGGCGGGACGTTCACGATCACCAACCTGGGCGGTATCGGCGGGACCTACTTCACGCCCATCATCAACTACCCCGAGGTGGCTATCCTGGGCGTGAGCCGGGCGCGCGAGGTTCCGGTGCTGCGCGATGGGCAGCTCGCCACGAAGCTGATGCTCCCGCTGTCGCTGTCGTACGATCACCGGGTGATCAACGGCGCGGACGGCGCGCGGTTCCTGCGCCGCGTGGCCGGCTTGCTGGAAGATCCGGAGCTGCTGCTGCTGGAGGGGTGAGGGACGAGGGACGAGGGGCGAGAGCTGGAACATGAGGAAGAAGGGCACTTATGGCCACCAACACGATTGAAACGGACTTAGTCGTCATCGGCGCGGGCCCCGGGGGCTATGCCGCCGCGTTCGCCGCCGCCGACCGCGGGATCAAGACCGTCCTGGTGGACGCCGACGAGCGCCCGGGCGGCGTCTGCCTCAACCGCGGCTGCATTCCCTCTAAAACCCTCCTGCATGCCGCCCGCATCATCGCTGAAACCCATGAGGCCAAGGCCATGGGCCTGACCTTCGGTGAGCCCAAGATCGACCTCGACGCCCTGCGCAAATGGAAGAACGACGTCATCGCCAAGAATGCCAACGGCGTTCGCCAGCTCGCCAAGTCGCGCGGTGTGCAGATCGTGCGGGCCTGGGCCCGTTTCGAGAATTCCACCACGCTGCTGCTCTCCAGCCAGCCCGGCGGCGAGCCCGACCAGGGCCGGCTGACCTACCGCCACGCGATTCTGGCCACCGGTTCGCTGCCGGCCCGCATTCCGGCCTTCGACATCGGCAGCCCGCGGGTGATCGATTCCACCGGGGCCCTCGATCTGCCGGACATTCCGAAATCGCTGCTGGTCATCGGCGGCGGCTACATCGGCCTGGAGATGGGCACGGTGTACGCCGCGCTGGGCTCGGAAGTCACCGTGGTGGAAATGACCGACGGGCTGCTGCCCGGCGCCGACCGCGACCTCGTGCGCGTGCTGGCCAACCGGCTCAAGAAGGATTTCAAGAACATCTACCTGAGCACCAAGGTGACCAGGCTGGAGGACACGCTCAAGAGCGTCCGTGTCCATTTCGAGAAGGCGGACAATGCCACCGGCTCCGCCCCGCCGCCCACCGAGTTCGACCGCGTGCTGGTGGCCGTCGGCCGAACGCCCAACAGTAAGAATCTGGGTCTGGAGAATACCAGGGTCAAAGTCACGCAGCGCGGCTTCGTCGAGATCGACAATCAGTGCCGCACAGCCGACGAGTACATCCTGGCCATCGGCGATGTGGCCGGCGAGCCCATGCTGGCCCACAAGGCCCACTATGAAGCTGTCATCGCGGTAGAGGTAATTGCCGGCGTGAAGGGGGCCGCCAAGGATGCCCGGGCGATTCCCGCCGTGGTGTTCACCGACCCGGAGATCGCCTGGGCCGGCCTGACCGAGACACAGGCCGCTCAGCAGGGCATCGCCGTCGAGGTCGCCAAGTTCCCCTGGGGCGCGTCCGGGCGGGCCACGGCCATCGGGCGGAACGACGGCCTGACCAAGTTCATCGTCGCGCCGGAGTCCAAGCGCATCCTGGGCGTGGGCATCGTGGGCGTAAACGCCGGCGAGTTGATCGCCGAGGGCACCCTGGCCATCGAAATGGGGGCCACCGCCGCGGACGTGGGCATGACCATCCACGCCCATCCCACCCTGGCGGAGACCTTCATGGAAGGCGCGGAAATCGCCGCCACCGGCAGCACAACGCACATTTACCGACCGCCACGATGAGACTCAAGATTGCATGGGGAGATCTGCGCTACGACCAGTCGGGCTTTCACACACCCACCCCGGGGTCACTGGCCGCGAACGACCTTTAAGACGCGGAAATCATCCTTCGCGATGGTCACGCGCGCGCCCCCGCCGAGCGCCTCTCCCCGGGGGATGAACTCGAAGACCCAGCAGGTCCCCTGGTCTTCCACGGTCACCTCATCGTCCTTATGGATCGCGTCTGCGGCGGCACGGCGGGCAGCTTCAAGACCGTCGAGAAGTGGATTCAGGACTAAACTCATAGTGAAAGCACCTCGTCACGTCTTCCAACCACAGAAACGCGCGCGTCCGCAGCGATCTCGTAAACCAGCGTCCTGCTGATCACAAAGCCTCGCAGCCGACGACGTTCATGCCAGCGCCGATCCGACTGGCTCGGACATTGCTCCCATTCACGCCCCATCTCGTCGATGGGCGGGTTGGGGTGCGTATGGAACGCGGCAACCACAGTTCTTCCATTATAGCAATTGTTGGCGTCCAGCGGCGGCGGCACGATGCGGCACTGGTCGCCGCGCGGCTAGCGCTCAATGTCACATGAATGGTCCGGGTTTAGCACGATGTACCCGCCCTCCTCGTGACGCCCAGCGGCTTCGTCGGGCTGGGATTCGTCCCAAGCCCGGGCCATTCCGGCTATTACCGCAGGGTCCGCCAAAGGGTCCACGGGATACTCGGACATGGACGCAACTCTAGCCCCGATTCCCTCTGTCGGCAAGACTCAGCAAGCGCGGGGGATACAGGCCCCTGGCGGTGTAATCGTCTTCTGACTTAGAATGTGATTGCTCGATGACTCGCGCGCTGAGGCTTGAAGATGAACGAATTGAAACACCTTGGCAAAACGTCAAACCAGCCGGTGGAGACGATCGATCTGATCGAATGGAAGGGCGAGCGCATTACCGTGCGCCTGGAGGTCGCAGATTTCACCTCGCTGTGCCCGGTTACCGGCCAGCCGGACTTCGGTTCACTCGTCATCGAGTACGTGCCCCATCAGCACCTGGCCGAGACCAAGTCGGTGAAGCTCTACCTGTGGCGTTATCGCAATGAACGCGGCTTCAACGAGGTGCTCATCGACTCTATTGCCCGCGACCTGTACCGCCAGCTTCGGCCGCACTGGCTGCGGGTGACCGGCCAGTTCCACCCCCGCGGGGGGATCAGCGTCACGGCGATTTCGGAACACGGTGAGCGCTCGTATCGGCCGGAAGGATAGTACGGGGCTGAGGTGCGGCCCATGTGAAGAGTGGGATCAAGATTGAGATTAAGAGAAGGATGACCTGCATTCGAAAGTGCGGACATGCCCGACCGCAGCTACATGATCAACGAGATCTTTTACTCCCTCCAGGGCGAGGGCGGCCGGGCGGGTACGGCCAATCTCTTCCTGCGCTTCGCCGGCTGCAACCAGACCTGCCGTAAGGAGACCCACGGCTTCGACTGCGATACCGAGTTCGCCAGCGGCCGGCGCATGACGCTGGCCGAGATCCTGGCCGAGTTCCGCCAGATCGGGCCCGGCTGCAACTGGGTCATCCTCACCGGCGGCGAGCCCGCCCTGCAGGTGGACCGCGAGCTGATCGACGCGTTGCACGCCGCCGGCTACAAGCTCGCGATTGAGACCAACGGCAGTATCGAACTGCCCCCCGGCATCGACTGGATCACCGTCAGCCCCAAGGTGGCCGAGCATGCCATCCGCCAGCGGTTCGCCCACGAGGTCAAGTACGTCCGCGGCTACGGACAGGGCATTCCCAAGACCGTGGTACAGGCGGAACACAAGCTCATCTCGCCCGCCTTCGAGGGCAACATCCTCGATCCCCGCACGCTGGAATGGTGCATTCGTCTGGTTAAAGAGAACCCCAACTGGCGGCTATCGGTGCAGATGCACAAGAACTGGAATATACGCTGAGGAAGCGCCGGCGCTCATCCTGGACACTGCGCCCAAGCTCGTAGCGGCCGGGCTCCGTACCGGCCGTTACAGAAAATGACTCACTTTGCGCTGTCGGGCTGGAGCAGATGACGTGTGAGAGATGGAGAGTGTGAGCGATGGAGAGAGAAGACTGTCGCTCCCTCTCTCCATCGCTCCATCTCTCCTTCTCTCCATCTTTTCCTACCTGCGCTTGCCGCGCTCTTTCGGCTTCTCCGGCTTCTTGGCCTCTTCCTGCTCCCACGGCGGCACGTACGGCACCGCCTTGGGAGAACGAAGCGGCAACCGCCGCAGGATCACGAACAGACTCACGCCGGTGACGAAAATAAGGACACTCACGAACTGCGAGATGGTCAGCCCGGCCGTATCGTGCGGGTTGTCCATACGAATGATCTCCTCGAATACCCGCATGATCGGATACAGCGTCAGGAACAGGGCCAGCACGATGCCCTGTCGCTTGCGCCGATAGAACACCACACTGAGCAGGAAGGCCAGCAACGCGGCATTGATGGATGCATAGAGCTGCGCGGGGTGCAGACTGCTGGAATGCATCGTCGACGCCTCCGCTACGAGCTCCTTCGGCGTTCGCCCGAACTTGCGCGCCTGGCCGGCCAAGGCATCCGCATATTTAGGGTCATCGGGAGCGGGATTGATCGGCCACGCCTGGGTTCCCGACCGCGAGACGTAAATGAACTCCGCCGGAAGGGCCACCGTCCGCTCATCCCACTGCCGAACGAAGGGCGCGCTGCCATACGGAAAATGGACCGCCCAGGGAAGATGCTCCGGACACACGCCGCCCCAGCAGCAACCGTTCAGAAAACAACCCACCCGGGTCACCGCCAGACCGAAGGCCAGCGACGGCGCAAAGATGTCCAGGTACAAGCGCCAGGAGGCCTTGTTCCACCACAGGTACACCAGCAGCGCCGATACCGCGCCCAGGAACCCGCCGTAGAACTCCATACCCCCCGCGGTGATGTTCACGGCCGCCCAGAAGCCGCGCCCGGCGAAATGCTGGTCCCAATAGTGGATGACGTAAAAGAGCCGGGCCCCGACAATCGCCGCGATCAGGGCCACGAACCCGCAGTTCACGACCAGCTCCGGATTGGCCTTCACCCGCTGGGCGCGCCGGGCAGCCCACCATGTGCCTCCCAGGAAGCCGATCATCAGCATCAGCCCGTAGCTGCGGATGTCGAACTCGTGGGGCCAGAACGGTAACTCAAGATGGATAATGGTCGGCCACATGGATCAGCTTTCGCTCCGTGAACGGGGCAAGCCCGTCAGAGACTCACATTACTCCTGTAAGGCCACTCCCCGCGCCCGCCACAGTTTAGGTCCTTCAGCGCGACCGTGCCAGAAGAGCGCCCGGCCGGAGCAGCTCCTGGAGAACACGTGGGCACGCCGGTCCGGCCAGCGGCGCCCTCGCCGTCAACCTCGTCAGCATCGCCGGCACAAATCTCGAACCCTGAACCCGCTCACCCCTCGACCACCATGTTGTCTATCAAGCGCGTATTCCCGATCCGCACCGCCAGCGCGATCAGGCAGCGCCCCTCCACCACCGCTTTGGGCCTGAGATCGTCGGCATCCACGATTTCAATGTAATCAATGCCGCAAGGCCCGGCCGCGTCGATCTGCCTGCGCATTTCCCGCACCAGGCTCTCGACGTCGCGCTGCCCGGCCCGCACTTGGGCCTCGGCCCAACGCAGTGCCGCCGAAAGGCTGAGCGCCTGGGCCCGCTCACCGGCCGAGAGATAGCTGTTCCGGCTGGATATGGCCAAGCCGTCCGGCTCGCGCACCGTCGGACAGACCACGATCTCCACCGGCATGCACAAGTCGCGGACCATGCGACGGATAACCGCCGCCTGCTGGGCGTCCTTCTGGCCGAAAAAGGCGACATCCGGCTGCACGATGTTGAACAGCTTGGTCACCACCGTGGTCACGCCGTTGAAGTGCCCGGGCCGATGAGCACCACACAGCCCCTCGGTCAGACGCGAAACCGTCACCGTCGTGACGGAATCGGGCGGATACATTTCCGCAACGGACGGGCAGAATGCGGCTCCCACCCCCTCTTCCCGGCAAGCGGCCAGATCCGCCTCCAGCGGGCGCGGATAGCGCTCAAAATCCTCTCCCGGTCCAAACTGCGTGGGGTTCACAAAGATGGACACTATCACTTCATCACAGGCCGCCCGCGCCGCCCGCATCAGCGAGCGGTGCCCCTCATGCAGCGCCCCCATGGTCGGCACAAACCCGATCCGCCGCCCGGCCTTGCGCGCCTCCCCCACGTATTTGCGAACCTGTTCGATCGTCTCTAACTTGTTCATTTTCAATAACCTGCGTCAAATTGAAGCCACAGGATCCGTCCCCGCTCTTCGTTTGCGGTCTTCTACGTCCGATAAAGCCAATCCTCGGGGCCACTGCGCTGCGGCTCCAGCAGCCTCATCCAGGATTGACAGCCTGACCGATAAACCCCTAAGCTTCAAGGGCCGCGATCTACCTTTGACCACTAACCCGATCGCCCGCTGGGGTGTCTATATCCTATGACGAGACCAGAGCGGCCGCTTTTCACAGAGGACACCGGCCAACGGGACGCCGCTTGGGTGCGCGCCGCCGTGGCTGGTGATACTCAGGCGTTCGGTCGCCTTGTGGAGGCATACCAGCGCCCGGCCGTCTCGAAAGCCTATCGGCTGCTGGGCAACAGTGAGGATGCCGCTGAGGTCGTGCAGGAAGCATTTCTGCGGGCCTATCGGGCTCTCCAGCGCCTCAACGAACCCAGCCGCTTTGGTCCCTGGCTGATGCGGATCGTCAGCAATCTCTCGCTGAACGCCCGGCGATCGCGCAAATCGGCCAGCATGTTGACGCTTGAAGAGGAACGTGGAACTGAGAAACTGACCAGCGGCGAGGGGGAGCCGGTGGTTGCCGCTTTTGGACCTGAACTCGAGGCCCAGGGGCGCGAACTGCAGCAGGCCCTGGACGCGGCCCTGCAGACGCTACCCGAGAAGCAGCGCCTTTCCCTGGTGCTCTTCACCATCGAGGGATGGGCCCAAAAGGACATCGCCGAGTTCCTCGAGTGCAGTGTGGAGAACGTGAAATGGAATGTGTTCCAGGCCCGCAAACGGCTCCGCGAGCAGCTTGGCGGGCTGTTGGAAGACGAAGAGTGAGCATCGCATTCAGGAACGTGGCACCGGCGTCCGGCCGGTGATGGGGACGGGCGTTTCGCCCGTCGTGGGTCGAGCCAGTGAAGGCTCATGCCTGAAAGCGTGAGGGCATTACGATGAACCGGCCTCTGAACGAACAAGACGAATTCCTGTTGAGCCGGCTACTGGATAACGATCTGTCGCCGGAAGAGGCCGCTTCGCTGCGCACGCGAATGGAGCGCGAAGCCGATCTGCGCAATGCTTACCAGGAGATGAGCCGGATCGATTCTCTGCTGGCGGCCCGCCGAGCCGACCAGCCCCGGATTGATTGGTCTCACTTCCATCAGCAGGTCATGGACCAGGTTGAGGCCCAGGCCGCCAGCGGACGTACCATCCGGCTGGCGGATTTCCTGCGCGTGGCTCTACCTCTGGCCGCCGCGGCCTCCATCGCCCTCGTGGTATGGTTCTGGCCGCGCGGAACGGAATTCGCCCCCGGGGACGGCTTGCCCGCACCCCGGATCGTGCAGCATTCTGACGAGGCGCTGCCGACTCTGGCTGACGGGCGGCCGCACGATTCGGAACTCGTGATTCAGTTCCATCGCCCGGAGATGCCCGAGACCGAGGAGGCCATCCGTATCACCTACGCCCGGTCCGACAGCCTCTACGAGGAATATCGGGCCATGGATGAACGGAATCGACGCCGCGAATCCGGACGGATTCTGCTGGCCAGCAACGTACGTCTGGATGAGCCGATTCAACAGGGCCTGTTTGACTGAGGCCTGATCGCCGGTGAGAGGACCGGGCCGTCAGCCTGGTCGGGAGTTTTACATGCCGTCCAATCCTGTGATCCGCTGCCTGCCCGTGGGAATTGTCGCCATTTTCGCGATTTTGACCGGCACAATCGTTGCCCAGGTTGTGCCGGCTTCGCGTACGCCCGAGAATCCAGCACCCGAGCCGCCACATCCGGGGCAAGTTCTTTTCGGTTCGCCTCAACCCGCACCCAAGCCCGCTCCCATCGCCCGACAACACGATGAAGACGCCAGAATGGAGGGATTGATCGCCGCGGCACTCGATCAGAAGACCGACCTTAACATCAAGGACAAGCCCATCCTGGAAGCGTTCGAAATGCTCGCAGAGCAGACCGGCGTCCAGATCGAGGTCGAGGCCGGTACCGTTGGGCTGTTGCCTTATGACGCCGGCACCAGGGTGTCGGCCAGCATCAAGGGGCGGCCGCTGCGCGAGAGCCTCATCGCGCTGCTCCGGCCCATCGGCCTGCAGTTTGACGTGGAGAACCGGCGCGTGGTCATCCGGCCTACCCCCCCGCTGCGCCGTTGCGTAGAGCGAGTCACCTGGAAGGAGCTGGCCCTCCTGGAACGGCTCTCCACCACGCCCTGGAATGACGAGCTGGCCGAATCCCTCAAATTCCAGTTTCAGGACTCGCCCGTGACGTCCGCCTCGGTGAACCGCGATACCCTGTTGCGTCTGGCGCGCAACGTCGGTCAGGGCACGGCCGCCGAAGTCCTCGAACAGGCCACCGACCAGTTCGGCTGGACCTGGCGTCCGAAGGGCGATCTGATCATCGTCCTGCCCAAAACCCGGCAGATCGAGCAGCAGTTGCAGAAGCGCATCTCCGTCGATTACACCCGGACCAGCCTGGAGGATGCCCTCCTCGATCTGGCCACCAAGGCCCACGTTGCCTTGCGTTACGAACCCGGCACGCTGGCTTCGCTGTCCCCCTTCATCGCCGAGCGCTTCAGCCTCTCCGTCGAGAACATGCCCATCCGCCAAGTACTGGAGCTCATGGCCGGGCAGACCGGTTTGGCTTACTACATCGAGCAGGATGGCGTCCGCATCACCGCCAACCCGTTGAGTTCCGCGGGGTCCGCGCAGGCGGGTGCCGACGATACCGCCAAGATCGCCGACGCCATCGTGCGTTCGCGTTACACCAACTCGGTGGTCGGTCAGATCCTGCTGCCGGCCGCCAAGAACAAGCCCCAGATCGCGTTCTTCATTCGTGAGAACGATTTGTCGCCTGAGATGAACGAGCAACGCAAGGCGCTGCTCCGCGATTTTGCCGGCCAGTCGGTGCAGGCCAGCCTCCAGGCCATGACCCAACCCCACGACTGAGCGTCAGCCCCGCAAGAGCGTGTACCCCGCCCTTGCGCGGTGCCAGACCGCGCCGGTCGATGCCGCAACCCCATGAGCGGCCCCAGAGTCTGATTCAATGCCGGGTTATCGGAACAAATTCCGAAACAGATCGCATCCCGCCAGGAACGCCCCCGGGGCAAACCCCGTAATGTGAAGCACGGCGCGCCAGTCTCGCTCATCAGTGCGTAGTATCCACATGTACCGCACGCCTGAGAAAGCGGCGCGGAAGGGAGCACCGTACATTAACGCCAATATGTACGCGCGGGTGTTGCACACCATTGACTCTGCGCAAGTTAGTGGTTACTAATTACGGGTTGGGGTTCTAGGGACCACGAGAAAGGGAGCCGGCCAGCGACTCGGCCGGCGGGTGTTAAACGAGATGGAAGCCTATCTGGGCGTGGACGTCGGCGCGGTCGGCGTCAAGGCCGCCCTCTTCTTACGCGGCCACGATGTCGATATTTCAGGTCTCAAGCTCTTTCGCGCGCTGGGTGATGATGCCCCTCGCGCCGCCACCGGCACCAACGGCCGGGCCGGCAGCAACGGCCAGGCGTCGCGCAACGGTGACGGCAAGGCCGGCAGGCTGTTTGTGGCCGCGGCCCGTCGGACGCGCGGTCGTCCGCTGGAGGCGGTGCGCAGCCTGATCGAGGAGCTGCTCCGCGAAATTCCCGCTGAAGCCATTGCCGGTGTGGCCCTGACCGGGTCCGGTTCGTTCCTGGCCGCCAAGGCGCTCGGCGTGCGCCGGGTGAATGACTTCCAGGCCATCGCACGGGCCCTGGCCCGGCTGCACCCGGAGATCCGCTCGGTGTTCGAGATGGGCGGTGAGACCAGTAAATACATCCGCCTGGAACCCGATCCCTCCGGCACGGGCCTGAACATCGTCGACTACGGCACCAACGGCGACTGTGCCGCTGGCACCGGCTCGTTTTTGGACCAGCAGGCCGGGCGGCTCAAGTACCGCGTGGAGGAAATCGGCGAGATCGTCGAAGCCGCCCAGCGGGCCGCCCAGGTGGCCGGGCGCTGCAGCGTCTTCGCCAAGAGCGACATGATCCACGCCCAGCAGAAGGGCTTCACGCCGCCGGAGGTATTAAGAGGTCTCTGCCGGGCGGTAGCCACCAATTACAAGTCGGCCGTGGTCAAGGGCCGCACGCCCAAGGCGCCCATGGCCTTCCTGGGGGGGGTCTCCGCCAACGCGGCTGTCGTCCGCGAGTTGTGCGAGGCTTTCGAGCTGGAGGAAAACGACCTCCTGGTGCCCGAAGCGGCCGATTCCTATGCGGCCATCGGCGCGGCCTTGATGGCGGCGGAGGAAGCCAGGAAAGACAGACAACCTGTCCGCCCGGAGGCAGTTTCCCAGCCTGTCGACAAGGCGGGCACGACGCCCGCCCCCCAGCCGGCCGGATGCAGTTCCTGCACAAGCGGCTGTTCGCAGGCCTTCGATCTGACCCGCCGCTTCGCCGAACTCACCACCGCGGCCGGGGCCGACAGTCACAATTTCCCCACATCGCCGCCGCTGGATCTCTCCAACGTGCTGCTTTTGCGCGACAAAGCCCGGCGCTACACCCTGCCCGCCGAAGGCGAGCCCGTGGATGCCTACCTGGGTCTGGACATCGGCTCCGTCGGTACCAAGCTGGTCGTCATCGACGCCGAAGGCGCGGTGATCCACGAAATCTTCACCCGCACCGAGGGCCGGCCCATCGAGGTCGTCTCGCGCAGCCTGCGCGAGCTGGAAGAGGCCATCGGCGGTCGGGTGCGCATCCGCGGCGTCGGTACCACCGGCAGCGGCCGCGAGTTGATTGGCGAACTGGTCGGGGCCGACGCCATCACCGACGAGATCACCTGTCATAAGACCGGAGCGACGTTTGTCGGCGACATGCTGCTGGGCAAGCGTCCGGACACCATCTTTGAGATCGGCGGCCAGGACAGCAAGTACATCAGCCTCGCGCCTGAGGGCGGCGGCTCCACGGATACGGTGGTGGTCGACTTCACCATGAACGAGGCCTGTGCCGCCGGCACCGGCAGCTTCCTCGAGGAGCGCGCCGCCGAGCTGGGCGTGTCCATCAAGGGTGAGTTCTCGCAGTTTGCCCTGAGCTCCAAGGCCCCCATCAAGCTGGGCGAGCGCTGCACCGTGTTCATGGAGCGCGACGTCAACACATACATGCAGCGCGGCGCGAAGCGCGAAGACGTCATCGCCGGCCTGGCCTACTCGGTGGTGTACAACTACATCAACCGCGTGGTGCGCGGCCGGCCCATCGGCCAGTGCATCTTCTTCCAGGGCGGTACCGCCTACAACGATGCGGTCGCCGCCGCCTTCAGCAAGGTCTGCGGCAAGCAGATCATCGTTCCCCCGCACAACGCGGTGCTGGGCGCGATCGGCGCGGCCCTGGTGGCCCGGGAGAAAGTCGCCGCCACCGGCGAGGAAACCCGCTTCCGCGGCTTCGACATGAGCCAGGTGAATTACACCCTCCGAGAGTTCACCTGCAAGGCCTGCGGCAACAACTGCTCGGTCCAGGAATTCAACGTCGAAGGCGAGAAGACCTACTGGGGCGACAAGTGCTCCGACCGCTATCGCAAGCGGACCAAGACCGCCCGCCAGGCCATCATTCCCGACCTGATCACCCTGCGCCAGCAACTCCTCGCCGAGGACGACCACGGCGATCCGCCCGGCGCCACCAAGACGGTCGGAATCCCCCTGGCCATGTACACCCTGGACCTGCTACCCCTCTGGCGGCGGTTCTTCCGCGACTGCGGCTTTGCGGTGGTGACGTCCACGCCCACCGACCGGCGCATCGTGCGGGCCGGGCAGGACAGCATCGTGGCTGAGCCGTGCTTCCCGATTATCGTGGCCCACGGCCACATCGCCGACCTGGTGGCCCGGGGAGTGGACTACCTCTTCATTCCCAACGTCCTCTCGCAAGCCACGAAGTTCATGCAGAATGAGAGCCACGTCTGCCCCTGGGGTCAGACGCTGCCTTTCGTGACCCGCCAGGCGCCGGCCTTCAGCGGCTGGAAAGATCGCATTCTCTGTCCCACGATTCGCTTCCGCGAAGGCCCCAAGGCCGTCTGCAAGGCCCTGGTGGACATGGTTGTTCCCCTGGGCGTGAGTCCCAAGGTGGCCCGCCGGGCCTACGAGGCGGCCCAGGCGGCCCAGGACCGCTTCAAACAGCAGTATGAGCAGGCCGGCCGCGAGGCCGTCGAGATGCTCCAGCGCACCGGCGAGCCGGGCATGGTGCTGGTCGGCCGCCCCTACAACATCCACGACACCGGCGTGAATCTCTCGGTGGCGCGCAAGCTGCGCGACTACTACGGCGTGAACGTCATCCCCATCGACGCCCTGTCGCTGGCCGACATCGATGTGCGCGACGTGAACAACAACATGTTCTGGGACTACGGGCGGAAGATTCTCGCGGCCGGCAAGGTGGTGAGCCAGTATCCGAACCTGCACATCATCTACATCACCAATTTCAAGTGCGGGCCGGATTCGTTCGTGAAGGGCTTCCTGGGGCTGGCCAGCGGCAAGCCCTTCCTGGCGCTGCAGTTCGACGGGCATTCCAACGATGCAGGCATGATGACGCGGTGTGAAGCATACCTGGACAGCAAGGGAATCCTGCGATGGTGGCGACAACCCAAGAGCAAACCGACAGGCGAAGTCTCAAGGGCCGGACAATCTATATCCCCCAAATGGCCTACGCGGGCGCGCGCCTAGTCGCGGCCGTCTTCCGCTCCTACGGGATTGACGCACGCCCCGCGCCTGACTCCGACGCCCGGACGCTCGAGCTGGGCGGCCAGTTCGCCAGCGGCGAGGAGTGCCTCCCGCACAAGGTCACACTGGGCGACTTCCTCAAGGTGTGCCAGTCGCCGGGGTTCGACCCCGCCAAGGCGGCCTTCTTCATGCCCACCGCCCACGGCCCCTGCCGTTTCGGCCAGTACGCCCCCTACCTGCGACGCGTCCTGAATGAGATCGGCTGCGGCGAGGCCCTGGTGCTCGCGCCGACCAGCCGGAACGGCTACGAAGAGGTCGGCATCAGCGGCAACGACATTCTTCGCCTGGGCTGGCTTGCGGTGGTGGTCGGCGACCTGGCCTTGCGTTTCCTGCTCAAGACCCGCCCGTACGAGTTGAACGCCGGCGACGCCGATGCGGCCTTCGATGCCACTGTCACAGACTGCGAACGCATCTTCGAGAAGCCCGGCCTGTCCGTGAACGAACGCCTTCGGCAACTGGTCACGGCCATGGAGCGGATGCGCGACCGCTTCCGCCGGATCCCGGCCCGGTATACGAAAGACCGCCCGCTGATCGGCCTGGTCGGCGAGATCTTCTGTCGCCTGAACACCTTCAGCAACAACGACATCGCCCGGCGCATTGAACAGCAGGGCGGGGAATGCTGGATCTCCGACATCGCCGAGTGGGTCTGGTACGTGCACCGCTTTCAGCAGTACACCGTCCGCCGCACGCAGGGGCCGGTCAACGGCACCACCCTCAAGCTGGTCATCAAGACGCATATTCAGCGTAAATACGAGCACGCCCTCACAGCCCCCGTAGAGGAGGATCTCAAGGGCTACGAGGAGCCCCACGACGTACGCGAGGTGCTGGAACTCTCCCGGCCCTACCTGCCCTGGGAAGGCTCCCTGGGCGAGATGGTGCTCAGCGTGGGCAAGGCCATTTACCTGCACGGCAAGGGCGCGGACGGCATCATCGACATCAGCCCCTTCACCTGCATGAACGGGATCATCTGCGAGGCGGTCTATCCGGCGGTGAGCGCCGCCCATGACAACATCCCCATTCGCATCCTCTACTTTGACGGGATCGGGGCCAATGTCGATCGCGACGTGGAGATCTTCCTCGACCTGGCCCGGGCCTACAGCCGGCAGAAGAAACGGCAGCGGGTGTATCCTGATTACTTCGAGTAAGATTCCCCTGATGCTGCGCGGCTCACGGAGCCGGCTTATGACTCTTGCGAAACTAAATCGGTAATGGTGAGCAAGCCCGGCTAAAGCCGGCTGGGCGGGACAGAACAAGAAAAGGGCATTAAGAGCACCACGGACCACCACCTGAAGGTGGCGGCAAACACCGGCCGGCTGAAGCCGGCCACCGCGTCCGCCATTACCCGATTAGCGAATCAAACGTCATAAGCCGGCCCGCGCAGTCCACTACCCGGAGGTTCTGATGCGTCGGCCATTCATGAGTATTGGGCTCCTTCTGCTCACCGCCTTTCCCGTCTTCGCCGCTTCGCTGCTCGAGATTTCGCCGCCGGGCAAGCACTTCCCGCTGAACGCGGCCGCCCATCGGGGCGCGCCCTCATTCCAGTCCGGCCAGCCCATCATCGGCACCACCTACTTCTACTGGTACGACGTCTACACCGGCGCTCACCTGCGCGATCCGGACGGCACGGACGCGCTGACCACCCACCCGCCCCTCGAAAGCATGGCCGATCTCAGTTACAAGTCGCCGCGCTGGCACTATTCGCAGCTTCAGGACGTGGCCCAGGCCGGCATCGATTTCATCCTGCCCGTCTACTGGGGCGTGCCCGGCCAATATAAAGAGGGCCAGTTCGCCTGGAGCGTCGTCGGCCTGCCGCCGCTGGTGGCCGCCCATGACCGTATGGCCCAGGAACACGCGCAGGATCCATCGCGACCTGCGCCGCCGCAGATCGGCCTCTTCTACGACACCAGCACGCTGCGCTGGAACAGCTTCGACGGGCCAAACAAGAATCGCCAGATCGACCTGACCACGCCCGAGGGCCGCGAATGGTTCTATGTCACCATCCGCGACTTCTTCAGCCTGATCCCGCCGGCCAAGTGGGCGCGCATCGACGGGCGGCCGATCATCTTTCTCTATGCCGGCGAGTTCGCCAGGAAGATCGACGACAAGCTCTTCGATGACGCCCGCCGACGTTTCCAGGCCGACTTCGGCACCGACTTCTTTCTCGTGCGCCACTCCGACTGGCCGGGCAGGGCCGACGCCTGGTATCAGTGGGGCGGGGCGCTGAACCTGACCATCGGCGACGTGGTTGCCGGGCTGGGACCGGGCTACGACCACTCCGCGGTGCCCAACCGAACGCCGCTGGTAGTGGATCGCCAGGGCGGGCGGTTTTACGACCAGCAGTGGGAAAAACTGCTCCGCATGAACCCCCGGCGCCGGCCCTGGATCATCCACCTTGAGACCTGGAACGAGTGGCACGAGGGCACGGACATCGCCCGCTCGCGCAACTGGGGCGACCAGTACATCCAAGCCACGGCCCGATACGCCCGGCAGTTCAAACAGGGTATTCGACTCGAACCGAAGGGCGAATTCGTCAACGCCTCGCGCGTGCGCTGGTCCGGCGGGGCTGTGGCCGGCCTGACACTGCTGCCGCCGGCCGGCGATGGCTGCTGGGAGCAGGTGGAGGTGGACGGCGCACCGGCCATTGTCAGTACCCTGTGCGCAGGCGCCGCCGCACGGTACCTCTATTTCGATGTGGATGACGCTTACATGTACGACGAGATGGACCGGGCCGCCGAACTGACCGTCGTCTTCCGCGAGGACGACGGCTGTGAGAGCTTCACCATCGAGTACGACAACGAGGATCCCACCGCCGGCCCGGTGGGCGGCGCGTTCCGCGCAGGCCCCACCTTCAAAGTGGGCCAAACCGGCGTCTGGCGGACGGTCACCGTCCAACTGCCCCACGTGCGTTTTGCGAACCGCGCCAATCGCGCGGACTTTCGCCTGGCCATTCACGGCGGCCAGGGTCGGCTCACGGTCCGGGAAGTAATGGTGCGCCGCCTGCGCGGGGAGATCGTGAAGTAACGCAGAGAGAGCAGAGGAAAACGAACAAACCGCAGATGAACGCAGATAGACGCAGATGTTTGGGATTTATTCCTTATCTGCGTTCATCCGCGCGCATCTGCAGTTTCAGCTCTTATCGCCGCAGTTCGATCGGCGGCGCTACGAAGCATTTGGAGCAGCGCGGCTCGTACGCTTCCGATCCGCCGATCATGCTGGTGCCGGTGATCGGCGCGATCCGCTGCGTATGATCGGCCTCCCCCCCGCAGGCCGCGCATCTGCCCGTCATGTGCGTCACCCGGTCGGCCATCTTTTCGAGGTACGGCATCGGCCCGAACGGCTCGCCCCAGGAGTCGCGATCCAGGCCGGCCAACACCACGCTGCACCCGGCCTCCGCAAGTTGCCGGCACGTGTCCACCAGGTCGATGCCAAAGAACTGGGCCTCGTCGATCACCACCAGGCGGGCGTCACCGACCAGTCGCAAAATATGCTCTGCCGACGCGACCGGACGCGCCGTCGCTCGCCGACCGTTGTGGGTCACCAGTTCCTCATCGTGATAACGGTCATCGCAGGCATGTTTGAAGACGGCCACCGGGATCGATTCCGCGCGGGCGACGGCCAGCCACTCCAACAGGCGCTCCGTCTTGCCGCTGAACATCGGTCCGCAGATCAACTCGATCCGCCCGCGCCTTGTACTGCTACTTCCCGTCACGCCGGATGCTCCAAACCCCCCGCCGCTCCATCGGCCGAGGCCCATCCTGATTCGCCCCCCGCTCCCGCGAGGCCAAGGGGATATTCTCCACCGCTCCCATCATGTGCGAAACTATCGGACCAGGCAACTACGGCCCACCGCAGGCAAACACCCTGCCTGTGCGTAACCACGCCGCCGGCTGGTCAGACGGTTCCAAGCGCATGGATCGCAACATGTTGCGCGTGAGAACCCCATCCGGTCGCTGGCAGACAGCACGCCGATACAATCGATACAAACCGCATATCCTGCATGCGGCCACGTAAAGCCCGGAAAAGCCCACAGTTAGGAACGTCGCCGCACGAGCATCACCTCCCGACCGATCACGGCACACCGCCTGATTCATCAACGGGCGTACAGGCGTTTTCCGGAGGGTGAGAGAATGGAAGCTGTAGCTGGGATTGGAAGCATGCCGTGGGCCGGGGCCGGTGGTTGGGGGCAGGTCTGCGGAACGGCTAATGCCGCGCCGCTTCCCGCGACGGGCACGCTCGGAACGGAAACCGGCAGCGCCGTGAGCGCCTCGCAGTCAGCGCTGTCCGTCTCCTCGACCACTATGACGGCCACGAGCGAGTCCCTGGTCGCCACAGTCGGCGGCGCCGCCAGTAACGACGAACTCCTGGGCGCCGTCATCCTCATGCTGATCCTGGAGTATCTCAAGACCGACAACCAGCAGGAGAAGGAAGGCCTCCTGGCCCTGGCCGGGCTCCTGGCCCAGCAACGGCAGCAGGCCGGCGGCGCTACGTTGTTCTACAGCTCGTCGTCGCTGAGCATCGAATCGACCCAGATGGAGTTCGTCTCAACGGATCTCGCCATCAATGCGTATGCCGGCGGTACCGCCACCTCGCAGCAGGCTCCCGGCGTCGATCCGAGCGCCGGCGGGCTGGACGTGGTGGCCTGAATCATCTTTGAACGATCACCGGCAGATCTTCAGGAATGATCAACTCGGTAGTGCTCCCGGTCGGGCGACGCGCGACCCAGTGACCCTCCTCCTGGACGGCCACCAGCTCGCTGGTGAACTCGCCGAAGTCAACCCAATCATCGACTTCAATGAAATCCACCGGGGCGTTGCACGTCCGCCAGGCGCGGATCTTCTCTATGTCGAAGCCGTCGCCGACGGTAATCTTCGTGTAGCGCCCGCCCAGTGAGTCCAGCAGGTCGCGCACGGCGTAGACCATCTCGATGGTCACCCCCGGCCCGAAGCCGTACCGCTCCAGCGCCGCCTGGGCCGCGGCCCGGTCCCCGGCCTGCGAGAGAATGCGCATCTCCAGGGTTCGCGTGGGTTTCTCGTGCCCGCCCTGGTGCATCCGGTCGGGAGGCGTATCCAACCGCACGGACTCCAGTGCCGAACCGAATCGCCGAACCGCCTCGGTGAGCACGTCGCGCTCCCGCCCCTCGGCCCCGGCCCGTACCGTCAACGACGTATAGGAGCAGGCCCGGTGAAGAGCTTCGGCGGCCTCGACCCCTTCGCCGCCGTACATCACATCCAGCACGCGCGGCACGCTGCCGTATAATCCGAAAGACACCTGCGGACGCGAGCCCACGCGGATCTGATCGCCCCCTACCCCGAACCGCTCCAGGACCGCCGTCTGGCCGGCCTGCGTGTTGGTCCCGCGAGCTCCCCCCACCGCGGCCGCAATCGCAACGGGCCCGATGAGCTCCGGCGGGTAACGCCGGGCGCTGGTGTCGATGATGCGTATGGAATCGCCGGCCGCCTCCACCAGCTCAGCCATATTGGCCGCGGCCGCCGACAACGACAGGATCCCCCCGCAGAGCGTCTCCAGCGGTACCAGCTCGCCGAACGGCCCCTCCAGCACCAGCACGACCTCGCCGGCCGCAAAGCGTTCGCCATCCGCCTTCCCGCGCAGGGTCAACGGCCCGTTGCAGTGATCGTTCAGCAGATCCACGATATCCGCCACGCCGCACATCATCCCGCCACGCCGGCAGGTTATCGCGTAGCGCACCGGAAGATGCTCGTGCGGCGTCGCCGCCACCGTGTCGCTGCACTTGTTCAGGTAATCTTCGCTCAGATTGAATTTGGTCATATTCGAATCTTAACCGCCCACCCCGAAAAACGCAGCCTCTGTGCTGTTGAGCCAGGGGGTATCCCACCCACTTCATCATTTGACGAGCTCAGCCGTAAGAACCAGCCCATCGGTTCCGCCGTTTTCGTATATGTGAGCCGCCTGCCGGGTTCGACCAGGGCAGCACAGCTCCCAACAGACTGAGGACGCCCCGGCGTCCAGATCATGGTCGCGATGAAAACTGAAGCTCTCTCCAATCCCGGCCAGGAAGGCCACGGAGGGTCGATGGTGTCTCACCTGAGCGTTAGATCCGTTCTTCACGGCGCCGGTCTTTGCGCCGGCCTCGCCCTGACGGCGATCGCCGCGCCCCCCGACAACGTGGATGTCGTACGCTATCACCTCGGTCTCGGCGGCGCCTACGTCGCTCCGATTGAGGGCCCCCTGAGCTCCGCCTACCAGTACATCCACGGCAGCGATTCGACCCACCAGGTGTTCAACGTGCCCGTGACTCCCGTGATCCGGTGGAATGCCGTCGTCGAAACCACAGGCCCCAATAACGGGGTCGCCAACCTGGTCGTGAATCTTGAAGTGCACAGCGGCGCCCCCGACGGCCCCCTGGCCACTGACGCCACCTTCTCCGGTGATAGCGCCGACCTGCCGGCCAATTTCAGCGTCGGCATCTCAACCGTTCCCGGCTATGCGGCCCGCATCATCGATCCCGTCGCGCACGGCGGCCCCAACATGCGCTTCTGGAGTTACGGCACCGCCTCGGGTGGTAAACTCGAAGGCCTCGGTGCCGGATACGTGGACTGGAACAATCCCGCTGAGGTGCGCGCCGGCGTCGGACGCGCCATCCTGGCTAACGGCAGCCCCGGCCTGGGCCTGTCTCCTACCTTCGACGGTAAGCTCGACATCTCGCGCCTGCCGGCCGGCACCTACTATCTCGTCCTCACGCAGAGCCAGGGTGTCACCGTTTTCCGGGGCAACAAGGATCCCGCACAGCCCAACCGTGCCTTCGCCCGGCAAGCCGACGAGATTCCCAGCGCCAGCATTGGCTTTATCGTGGCCCACGACCCCGTGCCCGAAAATGATTCGGACCAGGACGGTGTCCCCGATTCTCTCGACAACTGCCCAGCCGTTGCCAACCCTGATCAGATGAACAGCGATGCGGATGCGCAAGGCAATGCATGCGACGACGACGATGACGATGACGGCGTGGCCGACGCTTTCGACAATTGCCCGTTGATCCCCAACCCGGACCAGACCGACACCGATCAGAACGGCGTCGGCGACGCCTGCGACACGGACAAGGATAGCGACGGCGTGCGAGACGGTGTGGATAACTGCCCAGTCATCGCCAACCCCGATCAGGCCGATGCCGACCAGGATGGCCGCGGCGATGCCTGTGATGGAGACGACGACAACGACGGCAAGCCTAATCCGTCCGACAACTGCCCCCTGACGCCCAACCCGGACCAGCGTGACACCGACGGAAATGGCATCGGCGATGCCTGTGACGACTCGACCGGGACCAACCCCGACAACGCCACGCCGCCGGGCGCAACCGATGAAGGCGGCTCGCAGAACAGCGGCAACGAAGGCGAACAGATTGGCGACGAGGAGGTCTTGTCCAACACTCCGCCGCCGCCTGAAGACCAAGGATCCGCGCATCCCAAGCCGGGGGCCTTCTGCGGGCTCGGCCTGGTTGAAGCCATCTTCCTCGCCGGGGTGGCTCTGCTGGTCTTCCCGCGCCGACGACGCGAAAAGCCCAACCGATAGAAGCAATGAAGCCCCGGCGGGGTTGTGGCCGCTACCGCACCACAACCCTGTCGGGGCTGGTATTGAACAGCTCTACTGGAGGCTCCTGTCCCGCTGCTTTGATGGGGTCCGCCGCTTACCAGCGTTCTCAGCGGTCCCGCCTCCCGCATCATCCCGCTGGTGCCGACTCTCCCAGTGGAGACGGCGCCCGGTTACCCGGTTATCGGTCCTGCTTTTGCGATTGGAAGCAGTCGCGGCAGAACACCGGCCGGCCTTCGACCGGGCGGAAAGGAACGGTCGTCTCACAACCACATGCCGCACAGGTGGCCGGGAAGAACTCACGACGCCCGCGCATGGGTTCGGAGGCGGAGAAGAACCGGCCGGCCCGGCCACGCCCCCCACCACCGGCACCACCCCGGGCTCCGCCTGAGCCACCGCCCGCGCCGCCGGCATCCTTGTTCCGGCGTTTGGCTCGGCAAGCGGGGCAGCGCTTCGGGTCATTCGTCAGACCCCGCTCCGCGTAGCGCGCCTGGTCGCCCGCGCTGTGCACAAACGGTTGGGCGCAGTCTACACAAGTGATTGTTTTGTCCTGAAAATCCATTACCGATTGCCTCCGAAGGGGCCTGACCACTGGACCACTCGCCGCAAGGGCCTGCAACACTGCGAGGATGCCGGACGGGCGGTAAGGGGAGAGAGAAGGGCGTCCGAACTTGCATACGGAATCGACCAGGCCTCAGCCCCGGACCCCGCGGATCCGGGTCATCTGCCCTCGCTGACACGAGGGGCACGTTAACCTATTGTTCGACGATACTGGATTCCTGATGGCAAGTCAAATATATAGCATAGCATGATTCGTAGCGCGCGTATGTCTGACGTTCCCGAAATTCACCGGCTGATCACCCATCATGCCGAGCTCAATCGCATGTTGTTCCGGTCGCATACCGACCTCTACGAGCACCTGCGTGACTTCTTCGTCTCCGTGGAGCCGGTCGAAGGTCAGGAGCGCGTAGTCGGCTGTGCGGCCCTCGAACTTGTCTGGCGCGACCTGGCCGAGATCAAGAGCCTGGCTGTAGATGAGGCGTGGCGCGGCCGCGGTATTGGTTCTCAGCTTGTCCGAGCCGCCATCGAGGAGGCCCGGCGCCTCGAACTGGCCCGCGTCTTTGCCCTGACCCGCGAACAGCATTTTTTCGAGCGCCTCGGCTTCACTGTCGTGCCTCGTGAAACCCTGCCGCACAAGGTATGGACCGATTGCGTCCGCTGCCCACTTCAGGAGAATTGTGACGAGATCGCGGTAGTATTAGGGCTTGCACCATGAAACATTCCAAGCACTCCAAGCAACGATATCAACTCATCCTGATGGCGACTGGTATGGCCGTGCTGGGGGCACTCCTCCTTTTCCTCAGTGTCCGCATTAAACCCGACTCCCCCCCTGCCCGCGAAGCGCGAACCCCGGCCACAGCCCCGGCCACCTCTCCGGCCGATTCGCCGACAGAGCGCCAAAAGAGCGTCGCCGCCATGAACATGAGCGGGATGCTTATGCTCTTCGGCCTGGTAGCTGTCGGCGTCAGCATCACCTGCATCGGTTTGCTCATCGTGGAGATTCGCCGCTCCCGCCCTGCCTGGATGACTCAGCAGCGCTTCCCGCGCCGCCGGTGAGACGCCAACCAGGGACCGGGGCAGTGCCGTGATGTGCCAACAGGAATGTCCGCCGGGCCGGACCATACGATTCGTGACACGCCGGCGGCGACTTCGCCGAACCCTTAGCGTCGAGCCGGCCCATTGAGCCCCGTTGCGTGCGGCAGGCCAGACCACCCAAGCGCAAGCCGGTAGATGCGGCCGGTGCATGCATTGGCAAACCCGGGCGCAGACCATACGCTATGGGGCCACGGGCCGTTTCGATTCTCCGGAAACCAAACGCGAGGGATATCGCATGTCATCACAACCAGACGTGAACCAGACCAGAATGGAATCCGACAGCATGGGCCAGATGCAGGTGCCGGGCTGGGCCTTGTGGGGAGCGCAGACGCAGCGGGCAGTAGAGAACTTCCCGATCAGCGGCTATCGCTTCCACCGCCGGTTTATCCGCGCAATGGGGCTGATCAAGCAGGCCGCGGCCGAGGTCAACCGGGAGCTGGGCTTACTGGATGCCAAGCTGGCCGGCTGGATCACCGCCGCCGCTCAGGAGGTAGTCGATGGCAAGCTGGATGACCATTTCGTGCTCGATATCTTCCAGACCGGCTCGGGCACCAGTACCAACATGAACACCAACGAGGTCATCAGCAACCGGGCCATTCAGCTCGCCGGCGGAAAGGTGGGAAGCCGCGACCCGGTCCATCCCAATGACCACGTCAATATGGGACAGTCCAGCAACGACGTCATTCCCACCGCCATGCATGTCGCGGTGGCGGAAGCGCTGCTCAAAGATCTCGTGCCCGCGCTCGAAGGACTGGCCCATGCGCTGGACGAAAAGAAACGTAAGTTCTGGGATATTATAAAGATAGGACGGACTCACCTCCAGGATGCCACGCCGATTCGCCTGGGCCAGGAGTTCAGCGGCTATGCTGCTCAGACCCGCATCAGCATCAACCGGGCCCGAAAGGCGGCGGCGGCTCTGCGCGAACTGCCCATCGGCGGAACTGCCGTCGGAACCGGAATCAACACTCACCCCGAATTCGGCAAGCGCGTGGCCGCCTGCCTGAGCCAGATCACGGGGATCGAGTTCGTGGAAGCCGCCGACCATTTCGAGGCCCAGGCCGCCAAAGATGGCATTGCGGAAGCCAGCGGCCTCATCCGCACCATCGCCATCAGCCTGACCAAGATCGCCAACGACATCCGTTGGCTGGCCAGCGGGCCGCGTTGCGGGATCGGTGAAATTAAAATCCCCGCCACCCAGCCCGGCTCCAGCATCATGCCCGGCAAGGTCAACCCCGTGATGAGCGAGATGCTCATCCAGGTCTGCGCGCAAGTCATTGGAAATGATGCGGTTGTGACGATTGCCTGCCGGGACAGCATCTTTGAGCTCAACGTCATGATGCCGGTCATGGCTCGGGCCGTGCTGGAATCGATCCGATTGTTAACCCGCGGCGTACAAGTATTTACGGAGCGCTGCGTGGCCGGCATCGAGGCGGACGCCGAACGGTGTGCGCAGATGATCGAGCAGTCGTTGGCCATGTGTACGAGCCTGGCCCCAGAGATCGGCTACGACCAGGCGGCGGCAATCGCCAAAGAGGCCTATGCCACCGGGCGGACGGTTCGCGAGGTAGCGCAGGCCAAGGCGGTGTTGCCTGCCGAAAAACTCAATCAGGTCCTGGAACCGGCCAGTATGACCGCCCCGTCAGAGCGACGGATGCCCGTCTCGGCGTAGCATTCGGCCGTACCTGATGCTTAGATTTTTCAGCAGGGCCGATTTTCCAGCGTGGAGCTTCTCTGCACGCCGATATCATGAACATGGGCTACCAACCACCCTTGCCGACGGCGTCCGTCTCCCCCCGCAAGAAGCCCCGCGGCCGACGGATGGCGATCGTAACGCTTGTAATATCAGGATGTTACTTGTGGTCCGCCAGTTTTGCCCTCGACGGCGGAGACCGCTGGCGGCTGGGATGGGACGGCGTGCGCACCATTAATTCCGTTCGGTACCTTATGATCGCCATGATGCCCTGCCTTCCCCCTCCTGACGAGGGCCAACGCCCGGGCTTGAGTGGATTGCTGCCGTTAGGTCCGCGCCCGGCGGTCGAACCCCGCCCGGATCCCGCGCAAGTGGCCGCCTACAACCAGATGAAGCGTCAAATCGCGGCGGTAGAAGGGCTTACATACATTTGGGAACGCCTCATGTGGGGTCTCTGCGGCTTACTGGCAGCCGTGGCCCTGCTGTCCTGGGTAACGCCCTGGGGCCGCTTCTGGCACCTGCTGGCGGCGGCAGCGATCTTTCTCATGACCGCCGCGACCCTCGCCGGGGCCCGCTACCTGGACATTCCAGACGGCGGCGGATTCGGGATCTGGCCGTTGTCCGGCCCGACCTATGAGGCACTGATGGCCCGTTTGGGGCTTCCGACGGGCGGCGGCCTGGGAGCGCCGAACCTCCTGCTCCACGTCTACTTGATCATGGGGGGCATCTTCTCCGCGTACGGCTGGCTGCTGGTGATTATCTTCGCGCGCCGCCGACGCCCCGCCGTGAGCTCTGCCGAGACAACGCCCCCGCCGCAGAACTGAAAGCGCCGATATCTGGCGAACACGGGGGTTGTTGGCGTATCCTGATGCGGGGCCCGCGCCCCTGACGTCGCCCCCGGGGTGGGAGCGACATTGGAGATTTACAACCCATGTCCGTGATCAGCAACTCGTTTGGCATCGCGCTTCTGTCCATCGGCATCCTCTATACCGCCTACAAACTCTACGGCACTTTTCTAGCCCGTCGCGTGTTCGGCTTCAACGACCAGCAAACCACGCCGGCGGAAGAGGTGAACGATGGCATGGACTTCGTCCCCACGCGCAAAGAAATCCTCTTCGGACATCACTTTGCTTCCATCGCCGGCCTGGGGCCGATTCTCGGTCCGGCCATCGCCGTCTACTGGGGTTGGCTGCCGGCGCTGATTTGGGTGTTGGCCGGTTGCGTTTTGATCGGCGGCGTCCACGATCTGGCCGCCCTGCTGGCATCCATTCGTCACAAGGCCCGCAGCATCGGCGACGTCACCAACGAGATCATCGGGCCGCGCGCCCGGCTGTTGTTCCTGATCATCATCTTCTTCCTGCTTGCTCTGGCCATGGGCGTGTTTGCCATCAACATGGCTGAGCTGTTCAATGATCTGTCCCCCCAGGCCGTGGTCCCCACCTTTTCCCTGATCGTCATTGCCATGATCATCGGCGTGATGGTCTACCGCTTTCGTTGGCGCCTCTTACCCGTGACCATCCTCGGCGTGCTGTTGATGTTCGCCACGACTTACCTGGGGCTGTTTCTGCCTGTCCCCCTTTATCGCGCCTTTGTCACTGATCCCCAGGTGCAACAGATCATCACCACGACCGACGACCCCGATCTGCCCCAAGTTCACGGAATCCGGGCGACGCGCGCGGACAAGGCCGCCCGTTACTTCGAGACCCGTGCTGAAAAGGATTCGGCCTTCAAGCCCCTGGCCGAGAACGTGGCCACCGCGCGTCTGCGCAGTCAAAGCACGTGGGTCTATCTCCTGTTGGCCTACGCCCTCGCCGCATCGGTCCTGCCCGTCTGGCTCCTGCTGCAGCCGCGCGATTACATCAACTCGTTCCAGCTCTACATCGGCCTGCTGCTGCTGGTGCTGGGTCTCGCGGTCTGGCGTCCCCCCATCAACGCGCCCGCCATCGTCTCGCTGGAGACGGCCCGACAGGATGACGCACCGCCGGTGCTGCCCTTCATCTTCATTACCATCGCCTGCGGGGCGGTGAGCGGTTTTCACAACCTCGTCTCCAGCGGCACCACCGCCCGCCAGCTTCGTCGCGAAAGCGATGCCCAGATCATCGGGTATGGCGCCATGTTGACCGAAGGCCTGCTCGCCGTGCTGGTCATCCTGGCCTGCGTGGCCGGCCTCTCCCGCGAGGAATACACTCAGCAGTACTCCCACTGGGGCGGCCTGGGCGGCCGCGCGCTCGGGGCATTCCTCACCGGGTCCGGCAACGTCGTCGCTCAGCCCTTCATCGCCCTCCTTGGATCCGCATCCGCCGAGACTATCATCACCTTCTGCCGGAACCTCATCGCCGTTGTGGTCGTCAGCTTCGCCATGACCACCCTGGATTCCGCCACCCGTCTGCTCCGCTATAACGTCGAGGAGATCGCCCGCCTGGCCCGCTTCAAGCCGCTGCAAAATCGTTATCTCAGCAGCTTCGTGGCGGTCCTGGCCATCGGCTATTTCGCCCTCATGCGGATCGACGGCAAGCCGGCCGGCTTGACCCTCTGGCAGCTCTTCGGCACCAGCAACCAGTTGCTGGCCGTCCTGGGCCTGCTCGTGGCCACCGTCTATCTCTACAAGCTCGGCCGGCCCATCATCTACACCGCCCTGCCCATGCTGGTCATGATGGTCAGCGTGAGCTGGGCCATGGCCCTCAAGCTCGTCGAGTTCTACTCCGGCTGGCAAAAGAAGGGCGACGTGACCAATCTCTCCCTGCTCATCGTGGGCACCGTCCTTGCCATCATGTCGGTCTGGATGATTGTTGAGGCGGTCGGGGCCTTCACCCGGGCGCGCCGAAACCGCCTGACCGGTGCGGCCCCGCAGCCCGCGGAAGCGCTCACAACGTCCGAAAAATAAGCGTATTTTCACCATCCCGCGATGGTGCGTGTCCCTAATTTGCATTCATGTATTTGCATTGCGTCTTTCCCCATGAGCCGCGCCCGCGGCCTGCGCGCCCCTCTTCCCTGGCCCCTGCCCGCTTGTGGGTGTCCCCGGTTTCAATGCCGCGCCGCCCTTTTCTGCGTCGGGCGCCCCACCTCTTCAGCCGTGAGGGCGCGAAGATCCCAACGATCACCAGCGAAGCAACCAGCAACCAGGCAGGGACCTGTCCAGGTGTGCAACGGAAACCGTATCAGTGGGCCTCCCCTTCCAAGCCCAGCCGTTCCAGGATGCGGTCGAAGTCATCCAGCGAGAAGTAATGGATCAGGATCCGCCCCTTGCCCTTCCGGGCCGCTTCATGGATCTCCACCTTTGTGCCCAGGGCCCGGGTGAAGCTCTCTTCCAACCGGCGGATCTGGGCCCGCTTCGCGTCCGTCTTCTCAGAGCCGCGAGCCGCTTCCGAACGCGCCCGCAGCCGGTCGCGCACCAGCTTCTCTGTGGCCCGGACAGAAAGATCCTCTTCAATGACCCGCTTGGCCGCCTGCGTGATCTCACTGGGCGAGCGCAGCCCCAGCAGGCAGCGTGCGTGCCCCATGGCCAGTTTGCCTTCCGCCACCCACTGCTTCACATCTGAAGGTAAGTCTAATAATCTCAAATAGTTAGCAACGGTAGAGCGATCTTCGCCGAGCCGTTCTGCGACCTCCTCGGCGCTTAGCGCGAACTCATCGCAGTACCGCCGATAGGCGAGCGCCCGGTCGATCGCATTCAGATCCTCGCGGAAGATATTCTCGACCAGGGCCAGTTCCAGCACTTCGCGGTCGTCGGCCTCCCGGAGAACCACCGGAACTTCCTTCAAACCCGCCTGCTGGGCGGCCCGCCAGCGGCGCTCTCCGGCAATGATCTCATAGAGCTGCTCGCCGGTTTGACGCACGAGAATGGGCTGAATGACGCCGCTCTTGCGAATCGAGTCCGCCAGGGCTTTCAGGTGCTCCGGGGGCATATCTCGTCGCGGCTGGAAGGGATTAGGCCGCAATTGGCCCACCGGCACAGTGAAAGTGGCCCGCGGGGGAGCCTCGGGGGCGGCGGACGCTTGCGTCGTGGATTGTGGTTCAGGTAGGGCGTCGCCGACGGAGATAAGGGCTTTGAGGCCGCGTCCGAGGCGTTTTTGGGGCTGTTGCATGGGCACGTCTCCACGTAGTCGATTCACTGCAAGTGCGATTCTATGGACCCGGTCGGGCTAACGCAATTCCAGCATCAGGATTGGGCGGGGGGGGGTTGTTTCACGTGAAACAACCCGCCGCCTACCGCAGTCTTATCGGCTCAGTCCTGCCGGCCGGGATAGCACAGCCACAGAAAGCCTCCTCCGTTTCACGTGAAACGACACCCATTTCGATCTGCGAGACCTGTCCTCTATCCGCCCCCCACCAAGCCATCCCGTTCTGCCCGCAGCCAAGCCCCCCATCCGTGGGAACAGCCCTACAACTTCTCAACCTCCCCCCTGGGAAGCAGGGGGCGGGGACGGTAGAATGACGCCCGCTGGTGCATCCAGCACGTGGAATGAGGGGCCTATGGGTGTTCTTCCACCCGTGCCCTGCCTGGACCGAGAACTTATGAGCCATAACCAACCTCTCTTTGACGTGACCATCATCGGTGGGGGGCCGGCCGGCCTCTTTGCCGCTTTCTACGCTGGACTGCGCGGTATGCGCACCAAGATTATTGAGAGCCTCGACCATCTCGGCGGCCAGCTCACGACCCTTTACCCCGAGAAATTCATCTACGACGTGGCCGGATACCCGGCCGTCCTGGCCAAAACGCTGGCGGCCGAACTCATCCGGCAAGCCGCCCAGTATCAGCCCGACATCGTGCTCAACGAGCAGGTGCATCGCCTCCGCCGCCTCGATCCGCAGACTATCGAGCTCGAAACCCAGCAGGGCCGCCACTACAGCCGCACGGTGGTCATCACCGCTGGCGGGGGGGCATTCACCCCAAAGCGCTTGCCGGGACGCGAATACAGCCATTACGAAGGCCGCGGCCTGCATTATTTCATCACCGACCTGCTTCAGTTCCGCGGGAAGCAAATAGTGGTAATTGGAGGTGGCGATTCCGCCGTCGACTGGGCCCTCAACCTCAAGCGCGTCACCGGGCGTATCACCATCGTCCATCGCCGGGACAAGTTCCGCGCCCATGAGGACAGCGTGGCCAAGCTGTACGCCTCCGGCGTGGACATCCGCACCTTCCACGAATTAAAAGCCCTCCATGGCGAGACGCGCGTCGAAGCGGTCACCATTTTTGACAACCGCACCGGGGCGGAAGAGACGCTTCCCGCCGATGCGGTGCTGGTCAACATCGGTTTCGTGAGCACGCTCGGACCCATTCATGAGTGGGGCCTGGCCCTGGACGAAAACGGCATCGTGGTCAACAGCAAAATGGAGACCAACCTGCCGGGCATCTTCGCCGCCGGCGACGTGGTCTCCTATCCCGGCAAACTCAAACTGATCGCAACCGGCTTCGGCGAAGCGGCGATTGCGGTCAATCATGCAAAAGTATTCATCGATCCCGAAAGCGACAGCTTTCCCGGACATTCCTCCACCACTGTCCCCCGGCAGAGAAAAGCGGGACGGGCAGCGATGGATGAGGCGGAGTCACCGTGAGCTAAAAGGGGGACACCCAGATCGTAGTTTCGCACGGAGGCGCAAACATGAGGGTTATTTGCAGGTGGTTTCAGTTGGTGATCGCGGGCGGCATCACCGCGGCGGTGGGGGCCCTTGCCGGTTGCGAGGATGTCAGCGTGAACGTGAGCCGCGCGCAGCCCCGCGCGGTGCGTCCCGCACCGAAACCCATCGCGGCGGCACGCGGCGCCCGCACCCAGCCCGACTGTCAGACCGCTTGCGAACCGTCTGCCGACGCGGAACTGTGTTACTACCAGGTCGTTCTGCTCAGTGGAGAGGCGCGGGCCGATGCGCCCACCGGGCTGCGCTGCGTGCCCCTGGCCCGGGCCCAGGCTGAAGCTGTCGGCCGGACGCTTGCTCTGCTCTATCCGCCCTCCGGGCCCGCGGGGACGACTACGCGCTTCTGTCTGGTCTATCCCTCGGCCGCGGAAGCCGAGGCCGCGGCGCGCATGGCCCTGGAACTCGACGTGGCCCCGGCCAGTGGGGCGGAGAGTCGGCCGGCCGCAACCCAGCCCGCGCAAGCCTGGAGCCTCGGCGTAGGTCTGTTGCAGGCGACATCCGCGTCGGCCGGCACGGCCCGCCAGTGGCTCCGCAGGGCGGAGGCGGCCTTGAGCGAAGCACTGGCCGATCACAACGCGCACCCCATCCGCCGATGGGCCGCGGCCATGCTGGCCGCCCGGATCGTGGAAGATCACCTCGACGACCTCGCGGCGGCGGAGCGCTATTTGCTGGCCGCCGAGGCCCAGGCCTCCCCTGGCTCCCTCGAGCAGATGGCCGCCGTGTTCGCCCGCGCCACCAATCAGATTCAACAGGGGCGACCGCAAGCCGCACGCCCGCTCCTGCGGCAAGTGCTGACCGGTTTCAACCCGCACCGCAATACCGAGTTGTACGAGCGGGCCGACCGGGCTTTGCGGGAGTTGGATCGACGGGCGTGGTAGACCGTCGCGGACCGCGCTTCGGGCCAAGCCCCGGCCACAATCTGCACAATTCGGTTGTCCGGAGGTCGTCGTTGCGGCGGCCAGACACCGTGACAGTTGTTTTTGCGGAAGGATGAAACCGTAGAAAGCCCTAATGCCGCTTCCGGCACACCCGCATCACGCCCCGGGTGCGCAAACGGCCGGTACAGAGCCCGGCCGCTACAGGCCAACAGCCGGGGAGGGGAACGGCCCGTACGGAGAACGGCCGCTACAGATCAATAGGCGGGGACGGAGTCCGGCCGCTACGGAACTAGGGAACGCTCCCACTGGAAATGGCGTTGACGGGGGTTACTCCTCCCGCTTCGTGGCGTATCGCGGAGAGATGGCCGTATAGGGCCGGCCCAGCCATTTCTTGAAGAGGATGATCTCGCCCATGTCGTTGCCTTCGATCACATGGCCAATCCACTGGAGCAGATATCCCACCGCCAACAGCGCCACAGGCCGGTACCACAGGTCCCAGCGCCACTCAGCAAGCTGCAGCACGGCCAGGATGACCGCCAGAATCGTCAGGGGAATGCCGAGGATGTGCAGCGCCAGCGATACGGGGTGACGGTGGCGAGCCAACCAGTTGGATAGCCATACGGGCACGTTGTTCCTCCTTTGCCTGTCCCCGGTTTCAGCACCATCCGTCCGGCAATTGTGCGCGTCGAGGCGGCCCCATGATTATACGTCGGACGCCCCTGGACAGAAGGGGCCGCCGGGCGCTCCACATGCGTCGATCCGGCCTTCCAGCACTCGCGCACGACAACCGCCGGCCCGGCGCAAGAAAAACCGCCGTCATACCCGAGGGATGACGGCGATCAGAAATTGTGCGGAGGCCAGGAGAATCCGGGCCGTCAGACGCCCGGCCTGGCGATCAAACGACGCCCTGGTCCAACATGGCGTCGGCCACCTTGACGAAGCCGGCAATGTTGGCGCCCAGCACGTAATTGCTGGGCTGATTGTATTCCGCGGCGGTGTCCGAGACGGCCTTGTGGATAGCCTTCATGATGCCGTGCAGGCGATCATCCACCTCTTCGCGGCTCCAGCGGGTGTGCTGGGCATTCTGGGACATTTCCAGACCGGAGACGGCCACGCCGCCCGCGTTGGCCGCCTTGCCCGGACCGTAGAGAATCTTCTTGGCCAGGAAGATCTCGACGCCGGCCGGCTCGGTGGGCATGTTGGCCCCTTCCGCCACCAGGAAACAGCCGTTTCGCACCAACGTCTGGGCATCGTCGCCCGAGATCTCGTTCTGGGTGGCACATGGGAAGGCACAGTCGCACGGGATGCCCCAGGGGCGGGCCCCTTCGAGATACTTCGCGCTGCGATACTTCCGGGTGTACTCGCTGATTCGCCCGCGACGGATGTTCTTGAGCTCCATCACGAAGGCCAGCTTCTCGGGGTTGATGCCATCCGGATCATGGATCGTGCCGTTGGAATCGGACAGCGTCACCGCGCGAGCGCCAAGCTGGTTGAGCTTTTCCACCGTGTACTGGGCCACGTTGCCGGAGCCGGACACCACACAGGTCTTGCCCTTGAGCGTCTCCCCGCGGGTGGCCAGCATTTCCTGGGCAAAGTAGACCGCCCCGTAGCCCGTGGCTTCCGGCCGGATGAGCGAGCCGCCCCAGTTGAGCGACTTGCCAGTCAGGACGCCGGTGAACTCGTTGCGGAGACGCTTGTACTGCCCGAACAGGAAGCCGATTTCCCGACCGCCCACCCCGATATCGCCCGCCGGAACGTCCGTGCTGGCCCCGATATGACGGCTCAACTCGGTCATGAACGACTGGCAGAAGCGCATCACCTCGTTGTCCGACTTGCCCTTGGGGTCAAAATCAGAGCCGCCTTTGGCCCCGCCCATGGGCAGGGTGGTCAGGGAGTTCTTGAGCGTCTGCTCAAAGCCCAGGAACTTCAGAATGCCCAGGTTCACGCTCGGGTGAAACCGCAGCCCGCCCTTGTAGGGGCCGATGGCACTGTTGAACTCGACGCGGTAGCCCTTGTTCACCCGAACCCGCCCGGCGTCGTCCACCCACGGAACGCGGAACATGATCACACGCTCGGGCTCCACGAATCGCTCCAGCAGCCCGGCCTTCTCATACTGCGGATTCCGTTCCAGGCACGGCCCCAGGCTGTGCATGACTTCTTGAACCGCCTGATGAAACTCCACCTCGCCGGGATTGCGACGAACCACATCGTTGAGAACATCGTTTGCATAAGACATTGCTTGATCCTTCTGAGAGCGCCAACCGCTGCTCTACCAGCTCGGCACTTCGCTCATCTAGAATGGTATAATCAACCTCCTTTATTAACGCAAGCTATTTATTACCAAAAACTTGTGAATCCCATCAAAATAAGCATTGACTTATTGGCAACATTAGCTATGTTTTAGGGTGATTGATCTAATAGCATAATGTTCAGCTTATGATCGCCATGAGCTAGTTCAGATAGGTGCTCAAATCATGAACATTACGGCCATGCAACTCTTCTGTGACGTGGTGCGGTGCCGCAGTTTTTCCCAGGCCGCGGCGATGAACAACATCTCCCAGTCCGCCGCCAGTCAGGCCGTCATGCAGCTCGAGAAGGAATTGGGCGTGCAACTGGTGGATCGTACCAAGCGGCCCTTCATCCTCACCCCCGAAGGAGAGATCTACTACAACGGCTTCTCCGACATGCTCAGCCGGTACGAGGCCACCCAGGCGGACATCCGCTCACTTCGCGAGGAAGTGGCCGGCATGGTCCGGGTGGCGGCCATCTATTCCATCGGCCTGCACGAGATGCGAACCTGCATGCAGGATTTCATGAGCCGCTACCCCAAGGCGCGGGTCAAGCTTCAATATTTGTTGCCGGCACGCGTGGTGGAATCGGTGCTCAACGGCGAGGTGGATCTCGGCGTCATGTCCTATCCCACCGCCACCCGCGATATCGCGGTCATACCCCTGCGCTCCGAACAGATGGTGCTCGTCTGCCACCCTCAGCACCACCTCGCGGATCGCAAAGAGGTCAGCATCAAGGACCTGCAGGGCGAGAACTTCATCGCCTTCGACCGCGACCTGGCCATCTGTAAGGAGCTTGACCGCCACCTGCGCGAGCACCAGGTCACTGTGCGCAAGGTGATGGAGTTCGACAACATCGAAACCATCAAGCAGGCCATCGAGATTGGCGCCGGCATCAGCGTGCTGCCGGCGCCCACCATCCGGCGGGAAGTGGCCACCAACGTGCTCGCCGCCGTACCCATCGCCGATGATCAGCTCGAACGCCCCATCGGGATCATCCACCGGCAGCGCAAGACGCTCACGCCCATCATCCGCAAGTTCATCGACGTTCTGGAAGCCACCCACGGGGACGGCGTCGCTCCGCAGAATAAGGGCGAAAACCAGGACGGCCTCGCTGCCTCATCAACACGACGCCAGTAGGCCCGCCGCCGACCGATCTTCATTCTCGGGCCATCACAAGGGGGCTGCGGTGGGGGACCGGTCGTCCTGAAGGTAAAACACGACCTTCTGCTCCCCGTTGTTGGCATTGACCATGAGCCTGCCGTCGCCGGGCAGATCCGCCGCCTCCAGGACGCGCAGAACGTGCGACCACTGGCCGGCCTGCGGCAGCAGGGCCTCCAAGCGGTTCGGCGCCTTCTGCAGGAGCTCCTCGTTGAGCCGGTTTCCCGGCCGACCGGGAAACAGCGCAAAATAGAGCACATTCGCTTCCACCAGCTCATTGAAAAAGTGGGTTCCCAGCGACACGTCCGGAACCAGGCCTTCGTGCATGGCCACGATCTCGCCCAGCGCGCACGCCTTGGAGATCTCGGCGTAGGAAACGGGGACACCCAGTGCCGGCGTCGTGGTCCCCCAGCGGCCGGGGCCCAACAGCGCCACGCGGCGGTCGACCTTGTCCTGGTGCATCAACCGGCCGATCAGTCGGGCAATGCAGTAACGCTCGTGAACCGGCAACTCGCTGTAGGCGCCCGGCACCACGTAGATCAGCCGGTCGATCGGCGCCACCCGGCTCTGCCCGACCATCACGCCGCTGGCTTCGAGCAGGCGGGCCTCCTCTGCAATGTCCGCCGGCACTACCGCCGCCTGTGCCTCCGCCTGCACCTGCAGCGGACGACACTGCAACAGGTTGATCCGGTAACCCTCCTTCTCAAAGAAGTTCACCGTGAACTCCGTGTCCACCGGGCAGCCATACGCCTCCTCGAGAAGCGACAACATCTCGCGAAGATCCGCGACAAACGGCGTCGCCGACAGCAGACGCTCGAAGGTCAACACCCACGAGAACACGCCTCGCTGGCCCCGGTCGGCGGCCAGCCGTTCCAGCTCCGGATCGCGCGAGGCGAACATGGACAGGTCCAGGTGCGGCGCTTCGGCCATCACGTCCAGCAGATCCCGCGACACCAGGCGGTTGCCGGCCAGATCGAGCGCATCTACCTTCCGCTGGGCGTAACGGCGCACCTCTTGCAGACCCGCTTCCGGCCGCAACTCCGGCGCGTTGAGGGCCACCACCCGCGTGTAGTCGTCGTCGGCCCGGTCCACCGCCCGCGTCCCCAGCCCGAAAACAATCCGCAGAAGGCCCGAACGCGGGTCGATCTGCTCGTTCCACGAGTAGGGGTTGTACGACAGGCCCACGCCGGCCACCTGCGGGAAGAACAGGCTTCCGTACATGGCCCCTGACACACGTTGCACCAGCAGCGACATCTGCTCGTCCCGGTCCAGCAGCCCGCGCGCGGCGCGATAACGCAGCGCGTTTTCACTCATGGCGCTGGCGTAGACGGTCCGCACCGCGGACATGAAATCGTCCAGCCGCTTCTGGGGCGAGCCCTGGTTGGCACAGAACACGCTCTCGTACTTGCCGGCAAACGAATTGCCGAAGGCGTCTTCCAACAGGCTGCTGGAGCGAACGATGATCGGGCTCTGCCCGAAGTAGTCCAGCATGGCCGCGAATTCCCGCTGCGTCTCTTCCGAAAACGAGCCGCTTAGAATCCGCCGCCGGCCCTCCTCCGCTTCGCTGAGAAACGTGGCCGGGTTTTTTTGCTTCTCCCGAATCCACCAGCAGCCGTTCTGCACCAGGTAGGTGTAGAAGACGTCCGAGCCGATGTGGAACGAGTCATGCGGCTCCAGCAGCGTCTCCCAGCGCGCAGACGCCCGGCGCAGAATTGCCCGGGCCACCAGCATGCCCGCCGCCTTGCCGCCGATCAGTCCCGTGCCGATGGTCCGTCGCCAGATCTGGAGCACGTCCGACAACTGCAGGTATTTCTCGGCCAGGTTGAGCATCTGGGCGTCGCGCGAGAGGATCATCCGCAGCAGGCGTCGGACCTCATCTTTCTGCTGGGAGCCGGACATTCTGCTCCGCCCCCGCGGCTCCGCCGCCTCCTGGGCTTCAAGAAAGGCGCGCGACCACACGCCGATCCGCGGCCGCGAAACGCCCGACCCCGAATACGGAATCGAGGCCAGGATCCGCGTGATCGTGGCGCTTTCCGTCACCGGCCGAAAGTCGTCGCCCTCCCATGCGTGCAGCATGTACATGGTGGGGGAGTGGCGCTGCTGGACTTTGATGGGGTGAATGTAAACGCGGTCATCCTGGCGATAGACGTCTACGAGAATCTGGGTGGTCTGGGCAATGGTGGTGGTGGCCTGCGGCGAGTGCCAGTTTTTCAGCACCGCGAAGTAAGCCAGGGCCTCCACCTCATAGACGTAGGGACAGGTCAGCCGGAAGAAATTCCCCAGCATCCGGTCGCTGGACCAGTCCACCGCCAAATCGGACAGGCAATCGAACAGGTAAACACCGTAATTTCGCGTGGTGCTCAGAACCTTGTGAATCTCGCTGATGAACTGCTCGAAACCGGCATCCGGGTGCAGCTCGTAGACTTCCACCCCCGAGTCCGCCGAGACCAGCGGCGCATGACGGGCAAAGCGGAAGTACACCACCGTCTTGCCGGCCTCGCGCGCCGCTTCGCAGAAGGGCTCCACGAACGGCCGGTAGTTGTCTACGGAGTCGACTTGCCAGACGAGATTGTCGCCCGGAAGAAGGCCCTTAAAAACCTCATCGAGTGCGGGCAGACCGGTGGTCAGCGGGGACATGGCCATGAAATAACATCTTTCTACGAAGAAGGTTAAGCCGAAATATCACCTTCCAGAAGGCCCAGGCGCAGCTATCAGTCTAGCACCTGCACCACATCCTTTCCAAGCCCTGCGGGATCCGCGGACCCCACAAAAAAAAGCTCCGAACCAGCCGTCCGGCCAGTTCGGAGCCCATTCTGCCGCCCCTGGGAGTCGAACCCAGAACCCCAAGATTAAGAGTCTCGTGCTCTGCCAATTGAGCTAGAGCGGCTCATATGTTGCGACGTATTTTAGTCGATCTTCGAGCAGTTTCAACCGTTCAGGCCACACCTTTGCGGCGAACAGCGCGACTCGCAACCCCAGAAGCCGGAATTCACTGTTGATAATATATATTCATTATTTCTGATACTTCATCCTCTCACCCCACCCTAACATAACCGACGCGAGAGCGGCGGGGGCCTCGCGTCAGCTTTCCGGGCCCGGTATAACTTGCGGCAAAGGGTTTTGGGCTTGGAGCGCTGACTACGGAGGACGAGAACCATGTGTGAATCATGCTCAGCAGGCAAGCTGGCCCGGCGCGAGTTTCTGGCTGCGGCGAGCGCAATTGGAGCGGCGGGGTTCGTCTCGGGCACGGCGGCCGGTCAGGCGAGCCCCCAGCCTGCTTCCCCGCTGACCCTGCCCTTGACCAAACGAGACAAACAACCGGCGAAGGTTCTGGTGGCTTTCCTTTATCCCCCGGCCGACGTGGTCAACGAAGGCCGGATGGAGGACAACTGGCGGAAATTCAACTGGTTCACCTGGCCGGGCAACCAGTTTGAGCCCGAGCAACAGGAGCGCAAGTTCACCGCCAAGATCAAAGAGATCGCCGGCAAGTGCGGCGTGGCCGTCGAGTTCCAGCAGGGCGGCATCTACCAGGAAGCCAAGGTCAACGAATTCATCACCCGGGCCAAGGCTGCCCGCCTGGATGCCGTTCTCATCGTCAATTTCTGGAACACCCTCTCCCAGCAGGCGTTCCGCATGGCCACAGAATCGGGGACACCCACAAGCATCGTCTACCACTCCCTGGGCTCCAACCACCAATTGCCTCCCGATTACCTGCGCAACGCGGAGGGGCTCTATTACATTCACTCCATTGAGAACTGGGACGAAATCGAGCGTGGGCTGTGCGCCGTCAATGCCCGCAAGATGCTGGCCCAGAGCCGCCTGTTGCGTGTCTCCGGCCGGGTCCAGGCGCCCACCCGAACGCAGGAGCCGCGTCTGGACGTGGACATTATCGAGGTGCCGGCCGAGGAGTTTAACAGCCTCTTCGACGCCGTGAAGCCGGATGACGCCCTGGTGGCCGAGGCCATGCGCTTCAAAAACAACGCCGTGCGGGTCATGGACGTGACCGACGAGTACTTCGTGGACGCCATGCGGGCGCATACGGCCGTTGGACAGATCATGGAGCGTTACGGCGCGGATGCGATCACCATCGAGTGCCTGCAGCTCAAGCATCGCAAACCCTGCATCAGCTTCGCGACCAACAACGGCGCGCTCGTGCCCTGCGGCTGCGAGAATGATCTCAACGCGACGCTGACAATGATGCTCGGGCGGTGGCTCCTGGGGCGGGGCGGTTTCCAGCACAATCCGGAGTTCGACACCAGCGAGAACCGCTACTTCGGCGCCCACTGTACCTGCACCTGGAAGCTGCACGGCCCGCAGGGGCCCTCGCAGGATTACCTGGTGCGGCCGTTCTTCCACCAGTTGCCCAAGACCGCCGCGCTCGACGTGCAGTGGACGCCGGGGGCGCCCGTGCTCTTGTGCAAGTATCTCAGCGGAGAGGACATCCTCAACTGCTGGACCGGGAAAGTCATCGAGTCGCCCACTGCGCCGCCAACCGGCGGCTGCGCCACCCGTGTGCTGGTGGACATCGATCGGGTGGATGACGTGTGCCAGATCTACTCCGGTCCGCACCCGGTCCTCTACTGCGGCGACCGCAGCGACGCCCGCCGCTGGAAGGCCTTCGCCAAGATGTACCGGCTGAAGCTGGCGAGCAACGTGTAGGGAAGCACACAGCCGCCCGACATTGCGGCCCTTCAAGCCGTGGACGCCGGTTCGACTCCTGCCGGGGCGATTGGAAGGTATCGCCCAAGGCGGGCACCGACCTCGAACACCAAAGTCGCACGCCCGCTGGAGGTACGATTCCTCCGCCTTCCGTCATCGGGCTCGCGTCATCCTGGCCGTCTCCGAGTGGCCGTTGGCGCCTTCTTCCGGCCATCCGGCCATAGCTCGATCCTCATCACATCAGGATCGATATGACCCCCCATAAAAGCAGGTGTGCGAGAGACTTATCTTTTTCCACAGTTCGTTCGTTGGTTGCTTCCGCAAAAAGGCTTGACTTTTTGGGGTTCGTTCCCGATACTTCTGGTGGAGGCTTTGGTCGGCCCGACGGGCCGGGCATTGCCTTTTTCCTTTTTTACTCCTCCTCCCTTTCAAGCCCTTCCCCGGTCAGCCGGTCCAGCCGCCCGCGAAGATCGTCGAGGTAGACGATGCTGTGAACCTGCAGGGGGGCTCCGTCGTGGTCTACCTGACAATGAAACTGCATCTGATGAAGCTTCCGCGCGTAGGCCTTCAACTCATCACGCCGGGGCTGCGGCATGCTGTTTAGACGCCATCCCCAGCCCAAGATGTAAGCGGCCAAGTCGGCCAGGAAAATCCCGGTGGTCAGATCCGAATGGACGAAGAACGGTTCCGGCACGATCAGAGAACTCCGGAAGCGCCCTTTGTCGGTCCCAAGAAAATACGCCGCCATGCACTGAATCAGGTACTTGGCGCGGCTTTTTTCCAGTTCATCGAAGATTACCAGTCCGCGTCGGTCGGGGCAGGAGTGCTGCAGCAGGTAGAAATAGCGCTCGAACAGGTAGACGACATCCTTCCGCAACAAGTCACGGTCCGAACGAGCGGCGTTTCCATCGACCACAGAAGCCAGCACCCTTACGCCGTGGGCCGCGGCAATATCCAACACAGTACCTACGAAGCGAAGAACAGATCGGCTATAGCCGGTCAGCTCCCGGGCCGTGACCGTGCTCGCGCTCTTGCCCGCGTCGTGCGCTTCCATGCCTTTCAGGAGTGCCGATCGTGCGAGGCTGGGCAACTCCTCCTCGGGGATCGAGATTCTCTGTCTTGCAAGGCGAAAACGCTTCCGCTTCAACAGCTTTTTGGCCTTCACTTCGGAGATGCGCAGATTCCGCAGGTAGTCCCCAAAGTGCTCCTTTTCTGCCGAGCGGATAGCTTTGACCAGGTTCCATAAGTTTCTCTGTTCAACAGCCACCCCCGCCAGGACTTCGCACGGCATGTCCCTGTTGTCTTGCCCGCTTTCATCGACGAAGAGGAGCACGAGTTATTCCTGCAAGAGAGGGTCGGTCTTGGCCTCCGATGGCACGCTTATCAGCGTAATTCGTGAGCAAAGGTTGTCAATCGAAGCATTGATGATGGACCGTCGCGCGCTTGCGAGCCCGGATGAAGAGCGTCTGGGACACGAGGCACCTCAATTACTATCCGACCGGCACCGCGGCCGTCCTCTCCAAGACCACTACACGCGTCTAATGTATCTCCGCGCGGTTGCCTGTGTCGCCTCGGTCAGCCTGGCAGCTAGTTATTCCTCGACGTTCCGATCTCGCATTCGAGCGTATGCCGGCCCGGGCCGACGGTTTTCTTCGTCCCATCCGGAGCAATGAGCTGGGCTTCGACACCGTCGGCGACTTCAGCATCCAGGCGGAACTTGCCGTTCTTGACCGTCCAACGGCTGCGGATGCGGCCAGCGGGGCTGTCGAAGGTGGCTTCGGCCTCGCTCAGCGGACCGGGCTCCGGCGCAATGAGAATCTTCTTCCAGCCGATACTGCCGGGCTGCTGGCGGATGCCGGCCACGTAGCCGTAGTACCACTCCATCACGTGCCCCAGCATGCAGTGGTTCAGCGACTGCACGCCGTCGCTGATGGCGTCCCAGGTTTCCGGCATGGCGGTGAGGCCCTTCTTGAGGATGCCGCCGTAGCTGCCCACGCCGTCACGCGCATAGACCCGGTGCAGGACATCCGACCGGCCAGCCTGAGCCAGGGCACGGATGAAGAACACGTGGCCGATGTCCCCCGGAGTCTGCTGCCAGCCGCGCTGCTCCAGGTCGGCAATCACTGCATCGAGCACGGCCTGGCGGTCGGCCTCGGGTACCACGCCGGCTGCCAGCGAGATGGTGTGGGCGCACTGGCAGGAGCCGTTGTTGGCGAAGGTGCGCTTCTGCGGATCGTAGAACTTCTTCAGGTACGCTCCGGCCGTGCTCGCGCGCAGCGCCTGGTAGCGTTGAACGTCGTCGGTCTTGCCCAGCACATCGGCCGCGTTGATCACCGCGTCGATGCACATGATCTGCACGGCGGTCGCGGTCAAGTCCTGCGGGGTAAAGCGGCTGGGGCCGGGGGGCCGGCCGTGGCCGTAGTCATACCAGTCGCCCAAGCCGCCGGGGGCAATTCCCTCCTTCGATACGGAGGCCACGTAATCGACGAAGCGGCGCATACAGTCGTAGTTGTCGTGGAGGATCCGCGGGTCTGCGTACCAGACGTAATGGTGCCACGGCAGGAGGGCCCCGGCGGCGCCCCATTCCACCGTCCAGTGAAAAGCGCTTGGGAAACGGGTCTCCGGATACGACGGCGCGACGGTCAGAATGCGCCCGGTGGGCTCCTGGGCGTCCCTGATATCGCGGGCAATCTTGGCGAACCAGTCGCGGCAGTCATAGCGGTAGCAGAAGGTGGGCACGAGCAGATGGGCGCATTCCAGCCAGCCGAGCTTCTCGCGATGCGGGCAGTCGCTCAGCACATAAGACATGTTGGAGCGCATGGCCCAGTCGATGAGGCGATGCGTCTCGTTGAAAAGCCGGCTGGAGGTGCGAAACGCGCCGACCTGGGGCAAGTCGGTGCGCACGTGGACCAGCTCCAGGCGCTCGAGCACGGGCAGCTTCTGCGGGTTAGGTTTATCCTTGTAGACCGCCCCCTTCACCTCCACGGCCAGGAAGCCCTGGTAGTGGAACAGCCACTGGTGCTGCTCCGGCCCGCCGCCCCGGAGCGTGTAGTTGAAAAGCACGGGCGCGCCCCAGCGGGGCTTCATGAACTTGCCGTCGTCGGAGCGATACTCCGACGGCTGCACGGTGAAGCTCTGCCCGGCGGCGCCCTGGACGGTGAAACGAAGTATGCCGGACGCGTTCTGCGGGAAGAAGGCGTGGAAGAGACCCGGCTCGACCTCAACGACCTCGCTGGGAGAAAACACCTCCTTTGCGCGAATCGGCGGCCAGAACTGCTTCTCCAGCCGCGCAGTGGGGGCTTGCTCCGGGCGGGCCGTGGCCCAATGTTGATCGTCAAAGCCCGGCTCATCCCAGCCCGCCGGCTCCTTTCGGGCATCATAATCCTCGCCGCCGAACACGTGACTGAACGTCACCGGACCGGGGGCCGTCTTCCAGGTGTCATCCGAAACGATGCGGATCTGGCTGCCGTCCGCGGTTTCAATGTCGGCTTCGACGCGCAGCAGGAAGGGCGTCCCGAAATTCGTCTCCGGGCCGACCTTGTGATAGCGACCGGCCGGCGCGGGCGGGTTGAACCAGAACGAGTTGCCCAGCAAGACACCGAGCGCATTAGGCCCCTTGCGCAGCAGGAGGGCAATGTCCAGCTCCTCGAAATAGATGGTCTTGTCGTACTGCGACCAGGGCTGGTGGAGAACGGCGTCTCCGGCTGGCCGGCCATTGACCCGCAGGTGAAAATGGCCCAGCCCGACAATCTTCAGCGTCGCCTTGCGCGGCGCGTCCGGCAGCGTGAATTCCTTCCGAAAAAGGGGACACCCGGAGTCCGCCGCCGTGATCCAGGCCGGCTCCGCCGACCTGGCCGGCGCCACGCCCAGCAGCGACAGCGCCACCCCGCAGGCCAGCAATCCGCCGATCCGGCGGCCAGTCATGGCGATGTCGTACCGGCCGCGCCGCCCTGCGCCGGGCCTGCTGACCCGGGCCGTCTGTGCTGATGTCATGCGTGCTGTTCCACCTTTCTTACCGATTCAGTCTCAGTAGCCGCTCGATGTCCTGGCTGTCGGCCGTGGCCGTGATCGTGCAACGATGCTCGATGGTCTGGCCCGGCTTCAGCATGATGAGCCAGCCGCGCTCGCGGTCCGTGGGCCGGCCTTCCACCCCGCCGGTCATCGGTTCCAGGGCCCCGGTGTACTCGCCCGGCCCCCAGTGCTGCCAGTTCCCCAGCCGGGGGAAATCGGCCTTGGGATACTCGATCCGCACGCCGATGCCGCGCTTGCGGTTGACCACGCCCGCCGTAACCATGCCCCGTGCGTCCACGGGCGGATCGATGTAGGTGAACACCTCGCCGGTGCCCCGGTGTGCGTCCAGCGGGGCGGGCGCTGCCCGGAAATCCTTCCTCTTGGTAAACCACTCCACCCCGTCGCCACGAGGCGTCAGCTTGCCCTTGTAGCAGTAGGTGCTGGCTCCCGGCTCCAACAGCGGGTAACCGAAGTTGATGTGCAGCAGCCACTCATGCTCAACCGGCTCGTTGCCGCGATTGGTAAACACATCGGTGACGCGGATGGCGGGCTCGCCCAGCGTGCTGCTGATGGTCCGGCGGAGCTCCACGTTGGGGTTGAATACGCGGGCCGTGCGGACCAGGCCGGTAATGCTCATCTCGTACTGGCCGCGCGAGGGATCGGGATTGACGATCGACTCGATGATGGCCGGCGTGTTGGAGTGCGTGCCGTGCAGGCCGTACTCTACGCCGTTCTCAGTGAACGGCCCGCCCGTGTTCAACGGCCCACAGCTCACCAGCAGTCCGCCGTAAAAACCCTTCAGCCATTCAAAGCCCCGGCTATAGGCCGAGCGGGGGGCGGTAATGCCGGTGAAAGAGTGCCAGGTGAGCGACTCGCCGCGAAACTCGGCGTCCGCGATATCCAGCCCCCGATCAATGACCACCTTGTAACGCAATCCACCGCCGGTGTTGACCCAGGCGATGCGGACGCCACGGCCGGGGCCGTTGTCCAGAACGGATGTCTCGATGCCGCCGAGCTGTTGCCAGTTGGTAATGGGCGCATCGGCGAACGGTTGTGAGCGACGGGGCCGTGCAGGTTTACGAGCCATGGGTTTCCTCCTCGTCATATCGACCGGGGCGCATTGTACGCCTGGGCCGACCGGACGCAACACGGCCCCCAGAAAAGGCCGCGGCCCGCACAGTCCGCACGCCGGCATGAAAGCCAGGTGTCAGACTTGCGGGCCGCCGATGGCTGGTTAGCCGCTGACAACCGAGATTACAAAGCCCAACCGAGCGCTTACTTGCACGGATCCGGGCACACCGCCACCTGGATCGTCCGCGTTACCTGGCGGGGAACGCAACGGGTCACGGTGACCGGTACTTCCTTCTCCACGCATTCGGGCACGCAGGTGGTGACCGTGTAGGGCACCTGCTTGGTCACGGTGTAGGGCACCTTTTCGGTGATCTGCTCGGAGACCATCCGGCAGGTTCTCACCGGCACCTTGCGGACGCGCTCTTCGCAGACGTTCCGGCAGACCTGGTAGGTCTCCGTCCGGGTCCGCTGTTCGGCAACCATCCGGCAGACGCGAACCGGAACTTTCTCAACGATCTCCTCGGAAACCATCCGGCAAGTGCGGACCGGGACTTTCTCGACGATACGCTCGGTCACCATCCGCGTCCGGGTGCACGGAACCTTCCGAACGCATTCCTCTTTCACCATCCGGCAGGTGCGGACCGGAACCTTCTCAACGATACGCTCGGTCACCATCCGTGTACGGGTGCACGGAACCTTCCGAACGCACTCCTCCTTCACCATCCGGCAGGTGCGGACCGGAACCTTCTCGACGATACGCTCGGTCACCATCCGCGTCCGGGTGCACGGAACCTTCCGAACGCACTCCTCTTTCACCATCCGGCAGGTGCGGACCGGAACCTTCTCGACGATACGCTCGGTCACCATCCGCGTCCGGGTGCACGGAACCTTCCGAACGCATTCCTCTTTCACCATCCGGCAGGTGCGGACCGGGATCTTCTCGACGATCTGTTCGGTCACCATCCGCGTGCGGGTGCACGGAACCTTCCGAACGCATTCCTCTTTCACCATCCGGCAGGTGCGGACCGGGATCTTCTCGACGATCTGTTCGGTCACCATCCGCGTGCGGGTGCACGGAACCTTCCGAACGCATTCCTCTTTCACCATCCGGCAGGTGCGGACCGGGATCTTCTCGACGATCTGTTCGGTCACCATCCGCGTGCGGGTGCACGGAACCTTCCGAACGCATTCCTCTTTCACCATCCGGCAGGTGCGGACCGGAACCTTCTCGACGATGCGCTCGGTCACCATCCGCGTGCGGGTGTACGGAACCTTCCGAACGCACTCCTCCTTCACCATCCGGCAGACTTTTTCCTGGATGGTCTGGGTCTCAGGGACCGCCACGCACTTGGTTACGGTGCAGGGCTCTTTAACCCAGCGGACCTTGCCCGGGGTGTAGACATACTGGCAGGTTGCCGGATCGAATCGGCACTCGCCCGGCTCCTGGATGCAGCGCTTCACCATGACGGTCTCCTCGACCGCCTTGTAAGTGCAGGTCTGGACCTTGCGTTCGCGCGTCTCCCAGACCGGCTTGCACACCGTGTAACGCTCTTCCTTCTCGAACGTCTCCGTTACCGGCTTGCACACCGTCCGGACACACTCCTTCTCCGTCGTCTCCCAGACAGGCTTGCACACCGTGTAACGCTCTTCCTTCTCGAACGTCTCCGTTACCGGCTTGCACACCGTCCGGACGCACTCCTTCTCGCTCGTCTCCCAGACCGGCTTGCACACCGTGTAACGCTCTTCCTTCTCGAACGTCTCCGTTACCGGCTTGCACACCGTCCGGACGCACTCCTTCTCCGTCGTCTCCCAGACAGGCTTGCACACCGTGTAACGCTCTTCCTTCTCGAACGTCTCCGTCACCGGCTTGCACACCGTCCGGACACATTCCTTCTCCGTCGTCTCCCAGACCGGTTTGCATACCGTGTAACGCTCTTCCTTCTCGAACGTCTCCGTCACCGGCTTGCACACCGTCCGGACGCATTCCTTCTCGCTCGTCTCCCAGACCGGTTTGCATACCGTGTAACGCTCTTCCTTCTCGAACGTCTCCGTCACCGGCTTGCACACCGTCCGGACACATTCCTTCTCGCTCGTCTCCCAGACCGGTTTGCATACCGTGTAACGCTCTTCCTTCTCGAACGTCTCCGTCACCGGCTTGCACACCGTCCGGACACATTCCTTCTCGCTCGTCTCCCAGACAGGCTTGCAGATCGTCCGGCGGCATTCCTTCTCGATGGTCTCATACACGGGGTTCATGACCGTGTAGGGGACCTCCCGAGTCCGGGTTTCATACACCGGCCGGTTTACGGTATAGCGCTCCTCCTTCTCGATCGTCTCCCAGACCGGCTTGCACACGGTCCTGGTCACGTCCTTGTAGCACGTCTCCTTGACGGTGCGGTAGCAGGTCTTCTCGACGGGCTTCATCACCGTCTCGCGCACTTTGCGCATCTCAGTGCATTGCTGCGTCTCCCACACCGTCTCCGTGATCGTACACTCCCGCGTCTGCACAGGGGTGCAGGCCACGTGCGCGCACTCATCACCGCACGGCGTAGCACAATGCTTTCCCGACGTGCCACACGCGCGAGCGCGGCACGCCGACGATTTACAGGCCGAGTGTCCGCCGGCCATGGCGGCACTCGCCGCCCATGTCAGCCCGGCCGCCACTCCGGCCCACACCAACCACCTTCTCATTTCAGATACCTCCTCGGAAATAAGGTCCGAACCACCGGTACACACATGGGAATTCGCCCCCGCCATCCGCCCACGCCGGCGCACTGCATACGCGCAGCTCATTCGCTGGTCAGCCACTTCAAGGGGTGGAAAACCTGATTGCGGCGTCGATAGATAACCCGGGGATGTCGGCCAACGCCCGTCTGGGCCCTGACCGCTGTTTATTCTGGCCGAGGTATCACGGGAAAATGCCAGCAGGTGAACCTCGAATCGCACGTCTGCATGGAGATGGAACAGGCGCTGCCCGTGAAACATGCAGGTCGTGCAGAGCCCATCCTGATCCGCTCGCGGCTTTCATCCGGGCTGTCCGAAAACCCGGCTGCGCATCCTGACGAGGCCGCTAACGGCTTGGCTGGGTTCCTCTGGTTTATATTACTGCTCAGATGCCGAAGGCAAGCATGTCGCGCGCAATCCGCAGAGCTTGCTGAAGAGGCAATCATCGAAATGCCGATACGGATGAAACGTTGACTGGAACGGAGAGGATTCGCCGGCCAGACCTGGCCGGTGCTGACCTGTCGGCCCTGTTAACCACCGCTAACCACTGCGGCCGACAGAGAGAATCCCACCAGGAATTTTGCCTGCTTTAGACTCGGCGGGTTGACAGGAACTCGCCCCCTGGCTTCGTCGTAAGAGATAACAGGTGGGCCAAGGCGAGCTTACCCCAGCCGCTCGCCGCGAGTCGGATTCCCCTCCCGGGGGAAACGGTGCAACGGCGGGGTAGACCTGCGGTTTCAGTGACTGTGCCGGAAGTGCCGAGACATTCAGACCGCTTTCGGGTATAATGGCGGGAGAACGAGCGCGAAAGAAACACAGCCGGGATGCTCAACCAGTAGCATCCTCTTTGCCTACCACGATTTCGAAGACGCGGGAGTGCAACTCTCGCAGGCGCGAAGCGTAAGATATTATGATCGGGCCTTCGATTCGGGCACACGCAGAACTGACTGCTGCAGGCTTTCCACCGCTCAACGATTAAACCCTGGCTCTGCCGAGGTTTAGGTAACCTTTTACCGGTATCGGCAGCAGCCAGCCACCCGAGTGGGGGAATTTCCCCATTTCAGGTGACTACTGCCGAAAACCGGAGAATAGTATCAAATTGGTACTATTATAAGGGGCAGAATAACGACGCGCACGTTGGCGCGAGGATTACGGTTATGATGACTACACTAAATCGACACCACAAGCAGACTATGCCTGCCCCTGTGTTGGACCCGGAGCAGCTCTGGTTCGTGCCGGATCCCAAGCTCCGGACCAAGGCGGCTGCGCAGGACGCCATTCGTATTGCTGACTGGATTCTGGCCGGCAAGGAAGGCACGGAGCCGGACGAGCAGGCCCTGTTCATCGGCCTGCACACCTGTGCTTATCGCGCGGCCCGCAAAGAGGGTAAGCGGCCGATCCCGCAGGAAGAGCGCTTCGAATGGGCTCGCCGCTGGCAGCGCATTCGCGAATACATCGTTGAAAAGAATATGGGCCTCGTCTATTCGATGATTGCCCGGTTCGGCTCGCGGAACGTGGACGAGGACGACATGCTCAGCGATGCGCTCTTCGCCCTGGCCCGTGCCGTGGATCGCTTCAACCCCTGGCGAGGCTATCGGTTCAGCACTTATGCCTGCAACGTGATCGCCCGGGCCCTCATGCGCCGCGGCAAGCAGGAGAGCCATTACCGCAAGCGCTTCCCGGTCCAGCATGACGTGTCCTTCGAGCGGCCGGACCGCTCTCCGGACGATCAGACTGAACTGTACGTGGAACGTCTGCACCGCGCCCTGGAACAGAACCTCGGCGAACTGACCGAGCTGGAATCCCGGATTCTGGCCCAACGCTTCCCCGCTCAGCGCGAGGACCGTTTGACCTTCCAGGAGATCGGTGATGCCATCGGGCTCAGCAAGGAGCGGGTGCGGCAGATCCAGAATATCGCCCTGGGCAAGCTGCGGGGAGCCCTCGCCGAGGATCCGGCCCTGAAGTGACGCCTGGCGGCCGTCTTGGAGCGCGTACCCTGCCGCTCGCCTGCTTCGGCCCGAGATTGGGACCTGGAAAGCGGGTGGCCGGGATGGCGAGCTCGACCAGTTCAAACCCGAATGATCAGCGGCCGGCGGTTCATGAGAACCGTCGGCCGCTTTCTTGCGCAATCACTCTGAACGCCGGCCGCCCTCAGGTTTTGACGTTGTTCAGCAGCACGACGGCCAGGGGTCCGAACAGGAAGATGGGCACCCAGGCCGGCAGGGCCTGGAGATTCATCCCCGGTACGGTCAGTCCAGCGCCGCTCACCAGTTGCTGACCGGCGAAAGCCACCAGGAAGGTCACCGCGCAGGTGGCCAACGCCTTGGCTCCCTGGGTGAGCACGCTCTCCGGCAGCCGGTTCAGGAAAAATGAAATGCCCAGCAACAGCAAAATCATATTGTTGATGGGGTCCGTGAAACGCTTGTGCTTGATGCCGGCGATCACATCCACCCGCGTGTCGCCCCGGGCCACCAGCTCGTTGAGCTGCCGCGTGCTCAGGAATTGCGTCCAGGCGGCCATCTTCCGCAACAGCAGGTCCTCCGGGGACAGATCGCTGGGATAGAAATCGTTGGGCAGTCGGGTGGGGGCCACCTCCGCGACCACATCACCGGACAGGTCGTAATGCCGACCGTTCTCCAGTTTCCAACCCCGCTCGACCGGGTCCCAGCTCGCCTTGTCCGCGACGGTTACGCCAGCCAGCCGCCGGTGCTCGCCGGGCCGGGTGGACAGCTCGATGATGTACAGTCCGCGAACGCGCCCCTCGCTGGGGCGGAAACGCTGGGCGCTGATCAGCCGGCTGTTGCCGTCCTTGATGAACCACAGATCGTAAACCCGGGTACCCTCCACGTCGTCCCGGTTGCGGGCCACCTTCGGGGCCACGCGGGGCAGAATCAGCTCATAATTGGCCACCAGCAGCACATTCATGAGGAAACTGGCCACCACGATGGGCGCCGCCAGGCGGTAGAGGCTGGTTCCCGAGGCCAGCACCGCGGTCATCTCGTTGGCGCGCTGCAGCCGGGCCAGCGTGAAGCAGGCCGCAAACAAAGTAATGATGCCGGAAAGCTGCGAAAAGTACAGCGGAACATTGAACAGGTAATAGTCCGCGATATCCAGGGCCACTTGCCACACCGGCTTGCTGGACTCGGTGAACTCATCAAAGTTCACGAACAGATCCAGCACCACGTACAGGCTGATCATCGTGAACAACGAGACCAGGTAGTTGAAAAAAAAGGAGCGAAGCAGATAGCGATCAAGCGTTTTCATAATTTTCTTCACCGTAAACCGGTGCGCTAAAGGCGTTTTTCAGCCGCCATGATCCGAAAAAACGCCTTCTCAGCGTTTCAGAAACTTGGACAGCACCACCACGTCCGCCAGCGCCAGCACGCCGATGCCCGACCAGATAATGGCCAGACCGGTCAGGTGGTAGAGGGGTTTCTCCGATAGTTGACGTCCCGCGATGTTCAGCACCACGACCACCATGCCGGGCACAAAGCTGATGATGAACGCGGTGAGCAACTGGCCGCCCCGGAAGATGATGGCCAGACCCGCCGCGAGCACCAGCATCACCAGCACGCAGGCGCTGAAAGCCAGCCGTGAGTGGATCACCCCCACGATCTCCAGGGACTGCTCCGCCAGGGCCCCCAGCGTGCTGATGCGCGCGTTTTCCACCCGTCCGCCCAGATTAAACTTGGACGGCGGCGGCGCTGACGGAAGCTGCCCCTTGGCGGCCAGGTCAATGTGCTCCTGGGTGATGCCCAGCAGGTCGAGGTCACTGACCTGGTCCTCCCAGTCGAGGATGAACTGGGGAAGCGACACCGGATCCAGATTGGTGGCGGGCTTGTCCACGCGTTTCTGCTCGGGATCGAGCGGATTAATCAGGTATACCTGTCCGGACAGGCGAAGCTGAACAATGTGCGGATCCGAACCAAAACCGCGGGCCACGCGCAGGCTGCACCGCTCTGCGTGCCACACCCGGTCGTATCCCTGCATGGCCTCCTTGACCGTAACCCCGTCAAGCTGCGGACGAAAATCCAGCGGATCGTGGTAGGCCCGCTTGGCCCGAACCTCGTACTTGGGCCGACCGTTCAATGACCCCAATCGCAGAACGGCTTCCCGGCCGTTGAGCTGCTCAACGGCGTAGGCGTAAAAGCGGGCCTCCCGAGCCTGGGTCCGGAGTTTGGCGATCTGCCGCTGAATGGGAAGAAACTTCAACGGATCCCGCTGAAACTTGAGCAGCTCGGTCAGATTCAGCCACTTGGTCTTCGTCTCCGTAAACATCGGCACCGCAATCGGTTCGATGGGCTGATATTCGCTCGCGTACAGCCGCTTCTGCTCCAGGTCGCAGGCCCGGATGTCGTACATGACCGCCTGGGCGCTCGGATCTCCCGTGCTGGGGTCGGTCCAGAAATCCACCACCACCTGATGCGCGGTGCCGACGCGAAGCAGGCTCTCGTTCTCAATATGCATGAAGGCCGCCGACTCAATCCAAACCTGGGTGGCGCCCTCGGCGGTCTTCTCCGTGCGTGGCGGCTCGCCTGCGTGAACCACCACCGGACCCTGCTTGAAGTGCCCCTGCATGTTCAGAGCCGCGACGATCAGCTTCTGAAGATCCCGGGCCACCAGGGCCTCCACGTTGCGGATGGAGGAGGGCAGAACGTAGTTGGCGAACACAAACGTGAATGCGGCCGTGACCACGCTCAAACCAAAAGCCGGGGCCAACAGGCGGTGAATGTTGATGCCGCTGGCCCGGCACGCGTCAAATTCGTTGTCCGCCGCCAGGCGCCCGTAAACCATCGCGCAGGAGAACAACGCCGCCACCGGCAGGGTCAACGTCAGGGCGAATGGCAGAACAAAGCCCAGCAGATGCAGCGTCTGTTCGGCGCTGAGCACCGGCGCCCGCATCATGTTGAAGACACCCCCGGTCAAGCTGAAGGTCAGCGTCAGCCCGATGGCGGTGAGCGCGAACGTTTTCAGCAGTTCGCGGCACACGTAAGTCTGCAGAGTTCTGAGCATAGCCCTATAAGCCTAGTGAAATGCGGGATTCCGTCAACCGACGGAAATCCGACAGTCCCACGGGGAGTCCACCACAGATTAAACCTATAAATTAATTTTCACACCATTAAAACGCGCCGCGGGCAAAGGCAAGGGGGCCTGCCCGCCCATCCCGCTCTCGCGCCTCCGGCCCGTCCGGCACGTGTGCCCCTGAAGCGACAATCGTGCTCTTTCGACACCTGCCAGACCTATCCTCCTAAGCTATACTCAGCGGCGGCCTGGCATTGACCGGTGCCCGCCAGGCTGTTCGGCGATCGGATCATTCCTGAAAGGAACAACCCCATGAAGATGCTCGTTGGTTCGCCGTTGCCCCTTGCCGCCACTCTGGCGGTTGTCTTGTGTGTGGTCATTCCGCCGCTTCGCGCCTTGGGTCAGGACGCTTCCCCGGCCCCGGCCGGCCAGTCGCCCGCCGGGCAGCGGGCCGCGGAGTTCATCGCCCGGTACGAACAGACGATCCGCCCTCTGGAGACCGCTCGCAACCTCGCCGACTGGAACGCCGCCGCCTCGGGCAAGGATGAAGACTACAAGGCCGCCGAGGAGGCCCAGAACCGCCTCGACGCCGCTCTGGCCAACCCGGCCGAGTTCGCCGCGCTCAAGCAGATTCGCGACGACCTCAAAAAAGCGGACCCCAAGCCCGATCCGCTGGCCGTCCGCCAGATCGACCTGATCTACCTCGAATATCTCGGCAAGCAGGTTGATCCGGAACTGCTCAAGCGCATCACCGCCAAGTCCACGGCCATCACCCAGGCTTTCAACGTCTACCGCGCCGAAGTCAACGGCCGAAAGCTCCCTGACAGCGAGGTTGAGAAGATCCTCAAGGAAAACAGGGACAGTCAGTACCGCCGCGCCGTCTGGGAAGCCAGCAAGGGCGTCGGCGCCGTCGTCGAAAAGGACCTCAAGGAGCTCGTTGCCCTGCGCAACGAGGCCGCCCGCAAGCTCGGCTTCACGGACTACTATGACATGGAGCTCCGCCGCAGCGAAATGTCCCGCGAGCAGGTGCTCAAGCTCTTCGACGCGCTGCACGATCTGACCCACGGTCTCTTCCGTGAGGCCAAGCGCGAGATCGACGCCCGGCTCGCCGCGGATTATTCAATCCAGCCCGACGCGCTGCGCCCCTGGCATTACCACGATCGCTTCTTCCAGGAGCCGCCGGATATCTACGACTTCGACTTCGACCCGCCCTATGCCAAGGCCGACGTCGTGAAGCTCGCCGGCCAGTTCTACACCGGCCTCGGTCTGCCCGTCGATGACGTGCTGGCCCGCAGCGATCTCTACGAGCGGCCCGGCAAGTATCCGCACGCCATGTGCACTTTCATCGACCGCGAGAACGACATCCGCGTGATGGCCAACGTTGTGCCCAATGAACGCTGGATGAGCACGATGCTGCATGAACTGGGCCATGCCGCGTATGACAAATACATGCCCAAATCGCTGCCTTACGTGGTGCGCACGCCCGCCCACACCTTCACCACCGAGGCCATTGCGATGCTGTTTGAGCGCTTCGCCCGCCAGCCCGGCTCCATGCGCGCCATGGGCCTTGAGGTGGCGGATCCGGTCGCAGTGGCCCGCGCCGAGGCCCGCTCCCGCCGCGATCAGATCCTCATCTTCGCCGCCTGGACCCAGGTGATGGTCCGGTTCGAGAGCGCGATGTATCAGCAGCCCGATCAGGATCTCAACACGCTCTGGTGGGATCTCGTCGAGAAGTATCAGCTCGTGCGCCGTCCCGAAGGCCGTAACGCGCCCGATTACGCCAGCAAGATTCACATCGTCAGCGCGCCAGCCTATTACCACGCCTACATGATGGGCCAGATGTTTGCCTCTCAGCTTCACCGTACCATCCGCCGCGACGTGCTCCAGACCGACGATCCCACTCCCGTCTACAACAACCGCAAGGAGATCGGTGAATTTCTGAAAACGAAAGTCTTTGCCCCCGGCGCTACCCTGCGCTGGAATGAGCTCGTCCGCCATGCCACCGGTGAGGACCTCAATCCCAAGGCCATGATGGAGGAATTGCAGGCGGCCGCGCATGATCATTGATCGTGCATCCGAAAACTGATGGCGTCAGTTCCAACGATGTGTGCTCTTGCGCTTGAGCAGTGCCGCGTTGCTCCGCTTGCCGCCGACACGGCGCCCATGGCCTGTAGCGTGCTGACGCAGGGGGGAAGTGAATTACATTCGCACCCTGTGGCGGTCGTTCAGCCACCATTGAACCGTGAGAGATGACCTCGAACCGGTCAGGAGACTTTATGCTCGCCCAACTGGAACCCTCGGTTCTCATCAGCCGCTGGCTGCACTTCGCCGCATTTATTGTGGCCGTCGGCGGGACCATCTTCATCCGCCTCTTGCTCATTCCCGCCCTGCGGGCGCTCCAGCCGGGGGATGCCGGCCAGCCCCTGCGCGACACGCTGTTCCGTCGGTGGGGGCACGTCCTCCACACCAGCATCGCCGTCCTGCTGCTCACCGGCATCTACAACGCCTTCGTCCAGTTTCCCCGCCATCAGCCGGTGCCTGGTCAGGTGCCGCTCTACCATGTGCTCTTTGGCGTCAAGATGCTGCTGGTCTTCGCCCTCTTTTTCATCGCCATCGCTGTTACCGGACGTAGCCGGACGTTCGAAGCCTTGCGCCGCCATCGTCCCGCCTGGCTGACCGTCAGCATCGTCCTGGCCGCCGCCATTGTATTGCTCTCTAACCTGCTGAAACTGCTGCCTGTTACCAGCTGACGAAGGTCCGTCTAACTTGGGGGGCTGTTGCTGAAATTATTTTCCATGTGTTAATTATTGCCGATTTCTCATTATTTCATAACCTCCGCATCTGTCGAAGCTTAGTACGTTTCTCACAGCATCCCACCCTGCTCCGACAATCTCGTAAAGTCTTATATTCATGTGACTTAAGTAAAACATGCCCGTTTTCTTCTTTTTTGGCCACCCCCTGCAACCTTGGCCCCGCAACTGTGTCCAATGCTTCCGATGGACGAGGTTCTGCTCCCTGAGGCCAAGGCCGCTGAGGTCTCAGGTCACTCCAGGGATGGAGTTGGGCAGACCTGACAGGAGTATGTGAGAAATGCCGAAGTATTTGCATTGTCCTCATTGTGATCACCCCCAGATCGTGCGGAGGCTGGGCAAGGCCAGCTTCTGCCGCCAGTGCGGTTGGGCTTTTCTGACTTCCCCGGTCACCGGGACCGCCCGGCCGCTGCCGGCTTCCACGCTCGGTGAACTTCGAAATACTGGCCTGCTGCGTAACTTCCGGCCCGCCTACGCCATCGCAGGTTGATACCCCCGTTCAACGGTTTGTGAATTCCTCATCAGAGGTCGGGTGGGTGCCCGGGGTGCCTCTGATGAGGAATTCTTCTTTGATGTTCCCGCCTCATTCTTGACTCCGGCCCCCTTGTGGCGTAAGTAGCGCAGCGGTACGGTCGGAGTCTAACTATCTTCCAGGAGACGCGCGATGAGGGTGCGGCGACATCTGCCGGTTATCGTGGCGGCGCTGACGCTTCCATTCCTGATGGGGCAAGCTTGCCCGTTCCTCCAACCCCCACCACCTTCGCAGACGGAATTGACCCCTGAGGAACAAACGGCCATCGAGGCCGCGCTTCAGGCCACCGCGGCCCTGTCCCAGGCCGCGGGCATCACCCAGCTCCCCGCCAATCCAAATATTGACCCCGAAGAGGAGCCTCCCGTGACCACGGAGGGCACCTGTCCTGTGATCACCACGGAGGCCAGTGCCGCCGCCGAAGGCCGATCGCGGAACGTCACCATCAACTTCGGCGCTGCGGCCTGTCCGGCCGCGCCCTTCCCGGGCCTGAGTTGTTCCGGCAGCGCAACCGGCACGCTGAACCGCTTCGCCGCCACCCTCTCCCTGACGTTCAACAATCTCAGTTGCGCGTCACAGACGCTCAACGGCCAGGTGCAGGCCGCTTACGAGTTCGCCCCGGCCGGCGCTAACCTGAACGGCACCTTCAATCTGACCTGGACCAGCGACGGGCAGGATATCGCCATCACCGGCCAGGGAGGGCTGCTCGGCTTTGATCGCGCCACCAATGCCACCACCCTCGGCGTCTTCAACGCGTCCGTTTCAGCCAGTGATGCCGCTTATACCGTCGGCTTCACGAACGTTGTCCTCGCTTACCAGAACAACCCCGATCTGCTGCCCTCGTCCGGCGTGATAACCATCACCGGCCCGACCATCCGGCAGTTGACGATTCGCTTTAACGAGAACTCACCCACTACCGGCGAAGCGGAGGTCCGCATCGCCGGCGGGCCGTTCTTCACGGTCAATTTGCTCGCGCTATGATCGGCCCGCATCTCGCCGGGCCGGCGCGCTGACGTCACTCTTGGAAGGAGCACGACACCATGAAGGCACATCCACAGCTTGCGATCATTCTCATTGCGCACCTGGCCATTGCGGCTTCCGTCAGCGGCCAAGACCCCGCGGCCGCATCGTCCCTGGCCCCGGAGCAGTTCGCGATCCTGCCCTGGGGCGGCACGCCGGCCGACCCCGCTGTGCTCGCGGACATCAAAGCCTGCGGCTTCAATCTCGCCGGATTCGTCTCTCCCGACGGACTTGATGCCGTGGCCGCGGCGGGGCTCAAAGCCATAGTGTCCGGCCTGCACGTGGACGACTCAACGGCCGGCCTCGACGAAGCCGAGGTCGCCCGCCGCGTGAAAGCGCTCACCGAGAAAACCGCCTCGCATCCGGCCACCTACGGCTACTACCTGCGCGACGAGCCCACGGCCGCCCTTTATCCAGCCCTGGCCAAGTGGTCCGCGGCCGTGCGCGCCGCCGCACCCAAGGCGCTGCCCTATATCAACCTGTTTCCCATCTACGCGAGCGCCGGGGGGTTGGGTGTCCCCACTTATGAAGAATACCTCGAGCAGTTCGTGAAGACGGTCAAGCCCGCGTTCATCAGCTATGACAATTACTCCCTGATGGACGACGGCACACTGCGCGACGGCTATTTCCAGAATCTCGAAGCCGTCCGGGCGGCGGCCCTGCGGCACGATCTGCCGTTCTGGAACATCGTGCTGTCCAACGCTCACTTCCACTACGCCGAGCCCACCGACGGCGGCCTGAACTTCCAGATGTACACCACGCTGGCCTACGGCGCGCGGGGCATCAGCTATTTCACCTATTTCGCGCCCGCCATCGGCAACTACCGCCTGGCGCCGATCGATCAATTCGGCAACAAAACGCGCACCTGGGACATGCTCCGCCGGGTCAACCTGCAGATTCACAAGCTGGCTCCGATCTACCTGACCCTCAAGAGCGTGAACGTCTTTCACCATCCCAACGTGCCGTCAGGTTGCCGCGGCATGGACAGCAGCAAGTTCCTCTCCCAGCTCCACGGCGGCGACCTGATGGCAGGGGAGTTCGAAGGCCCTGAAGGCGCTCAGTTCGTGCTGGTGGTCAACAAGAACCTGCACCGCTCAACGCCTTTCGGCCTGCAGTTCAAGTCGTCCGGTCCCGTGGGGATGGTCAACAGCTATTCCGGCCATAAACAGCCCTGGGCCGGCGAAAACATCTGGCTCGCGCCCGGGCAGGGCATGCTCCTGTTCGTCCAACCGGAGAAGAAGTGAGAGCGGGAGGCGTTTGGAACTTTCCAACGAACACGGGCGCTACTTTGTCGCCACCATGATTAGGTCGGGGCTCTGCTCGCGGTCGTAGGGCTGCATGTGCCAGGCGCCGTAAGTTTCAATCCGGGTGGCCCCGGCGCAGCCCAGCATGGCTTCGAGCCCCGCCGCCTCCAAGCCCACGAACGGCACGCATTCCGTGCGCATCCGCGGCTCGGAGAGGTCCAGGCGCGCGACGATCATGTTCACATATCCAGTCGAGCCGGCGCGATGCACGCCCTTGACGATCAGGCTCTCACCCTCGGGCAGAGAGGCGCGGACGCATTTCTGCCACTGGGCCGGCCCGTCGGGCAGTCGCCACAGGTTGAGCACGTGGATGAGCACCCGGCCGCCCGGTCGCACGGCCGCGAGCATCTGCCGCAGGGCCGCGGCCACCGCCGCCTCGTCGCCGGCCAGCGCGAGGGAGTTGCCCACGCAGATCGCTACGTCGAACGAAGCCGGCTCCGGATGTGGCTGATCAAACCCGCGCACCACCCAGCGAAGCGTCTGCGACTCGCCAAACCGCTCCCGGCAGCGCTCGATCATGGCTGGACTGATGTCCGCCCCCTCGACCGTCAGGCCCCAGGAGTGAAACATCGCCGCGTGCCGACCCGTCCCGCAGGCCACATCCAGTACGCTGCGAGCGCGCACCTCATCGAACAACCGTCGATAGAAGCCCTCTTCATGCGCCAGCCGCCTGGGCCAGTCGATCATCGCCTCGTAGGCGTCCGAGAAGTCGTCAAATGCCTGGTTACGCATAGTCTACCGGATGCATTGTAGCGGCTTGTGCCTCTGCCGGTACCATTCGTGCTCGTTGCGGGGGGTGTGTCGCACTGCCGGACCACCGGCCGGCGCGAGAGGTGGCGGGGGAAGAACCGGCCCCTTGTCCGGTAGTCGCTCCCGGTTCCCGCCTTTACCGCGGAGCGATCCCTGACGACAATAGATATCATGAACGATACCCTGCTCCAACGCCAACGATGGTTCCGCTCCTTTCCCGAGGGTACGCTCGAATTCCTGCTGGTTACACGACTTGCGAGCGTGTTCCTGCTGCTGGCCCTGGGGGTCATGCGTGAGGCGCAGCGTCCCATGGTGCTGGTGGTGCTGGCCATCGTGTTGCTCGTGGATTACGCCCTCATGATCTGGTGGGCGGTCCAGATGGCCGTGGACCTGAACATGCTGTGCGGTCGGCCGGACGGCGGCTCCGCCCCCCAGACCGAAGCCTTAAACTCCGACGCGGATACGGGGGCCGACCCGTGCGGGCCACGCCAGCCCGTCGCCCTCGTGGCCCTGCTGGCCTGCCTGCCGGCGATCATCCTGTGTCTGACCCTCGCGCCCTGGCCGGAGCTGGTGCTTGCGCACCGGACCCTGCCGGCTGCGCTGACCCGCGTGCTGCTCCCTGTCGCGGGCGTGCTGTTCCTCATCACCCTCGTTCTCGGCTACCGGGCCCTGCGACGGATCCGGCTGGGACCGCCGCTGTGGACCGTGCTGCTGCTCGTGCCCTTCGTGCACTGGTTCGCGATGCACCGCCTGCTCGGGCACATGCGCACCCGACTGGAGACCTATCAGCGCGGCCGGGGGGAAACGCCCACCGAGGGCCCGATCCTGGCAGTGCCCATCGCGGATGTAAGCTGGTTTCTAGCTGTGGTTCCCTGGGTCATCGTGGCCGGCCTGCGGCTGGCCAAGGGGCTCTGGTCCAACTACTTTCCCCCGTGCGGCGCGGCGCTTGTCGCCCTCTTTGCAGTGGCCGACGTGGCCGCGATGGAGGGCTTCCAGCGTCATTTCACCGCGGTCCTGCGTCGGCAAGGGCCGTCCCTGCGTCCCTGAATCAGAAGCCCTTCAGAAGCTCCGAGAGCCGGACGCGCAGGGCCTGCGACAGGCGAAACAGGGTGGTCAGCGAAGGGGCGCTCAGGCCCGCCTCGATCTGGGAAATCTGGGCCTGGCTGATGTTGATACGGCTGCCCAGTTGACGCATGGTCAGATTCGCCCGCTGGCGCGCGAGCTTGAGCCGCCAGCCCAGCTCGCGCAAAAACTGATGATCGGCATTGATCAGCAGCCCGTCGTTGGCCAGCACGGTCTCAACAGCGTTGACCAGCTCGTCCTTGCCGATCGGTTTGATGAGGTAGTTGCGGACGCCCCGCTGCATGCCCGCAGTGGCCATTTCCACCGAAGGCTGGCCGGTCATGAGGATCACGGGCGGACACGCCTTGGCGGCAGAGAGCTGATCCATGACCTCCAGGCCCGATTCATCCGGCAGGGCGTAGTCGATCAAAAGCAGGTGGTAATGATGCTGCGCAGCCTTATGGCGGGCCTCGAAACCTGACTTGGCCATCTCGGCCTTAAAGCCCGCCTGCCCCAGAAAGTCGACCAGCGACCCGCGAACCTCCTCGGCCGGGTCTACCACCAGGATGCGAATCTCTGAGCGTTCCATTGCGTTGCTTCCTCAATGCGTAAGCCTGCGACCGAGAACCTACCCGTCCTGCGATCAGCATGGCTTGCGATTTCATTGTAAGATAACATTTTAACGCCACCGCTGTCCATGTAAAGGATTGATACCAAATAAAGTTAAATAAAAGTAAATCCTGCATGCCGGCCCAAGGGGCCGCGAATCAGGACTGCAATTCGCGTTACGGCTGGCCTTCCAGTAGTATAAATGAGTGGTGAATACACCCTACCGTGGGAGATGACTGCATGAAGCTCACGATTATCGGGACCGGCTACGTCGGGCTGGTCACCAGCGCGTGCCTGAGCGACACCGGAAACGAGGTGGTCGGTTATGATACGGACCGTGAGAAGGTCGCCGCCCTTCGCCGGGGGGAGTGCCCTATTTATGAACCGGGCCTGGAAGAGCTGCTGCGTTTGAACATCGCGGCCGGCCGCCTGCAATTCAGCACCGACGCCCGCGAGGCCGTTCAGCACGGCGAAGTCATCTTCATCGCGGTGGGGACCCCCCCGAAACCCGACGGAGCGCCGGACTTAAGCGCCCTGTACGCGGTGGCCGACGACATCGCCACGCACGTGGACACGCCGAAGATCGTGGTCATTAAGAGCACCGTCCCGGTCGGGACCGGCGATGAACTGGAAGAGCGGATCAACCGGCGGGCCCCGCATCGGGTCAACGTGGTCAACGTCCCCGAGTTTCTTAAGGAAGGCACCGCGGTCGACGACTTTTTGCGCCCGGACCGGGTGGTCATCGGCGCGGAGGACGCCGCTGCAGCGGCCGTGCTGCGCGAATTGCATGAGCCCTTCGTGCGTAACCAGCGCCCCATCTACATCATGCACCGCAAGGCCGCGGAGATGACCAAGTACGCCGCCAACAGCTACCTGGCCATGCGTATCAGCTTCATCAATCACGTTGCGGCGGTGTGTGACGCCCTGGGGATCGATGTCAACGAGGTGCGCACCGGTATGGGTTCCGACACGCGCATCGGCTTCCAGTTCCTCTATCCCGGCGCCGGCTACGGCGGGAGTTGCTTCCCGAAGGACGTGCAGGCCCTGGCCTTCGTGTCACGGCGGGCAGGCGTGCCGGCGGAGCTGATCGACAGCGTGGACCGGGTTAATCAGCGCCAGCGCGAGGCGTTGTTCCACAAGATCGTGGCGCGCTTCGGGGAGTCGCTGGCCGGCCGGACCTTCGCCGTCTGGGGCGTGGCCTTCAAGCCCAAAACCGATGACATCCGCGAGGCCCCCGCCGTCGTGCTCATCGACAAGCTACTGGAGGCCGGCGCCGCCATCCGGGCCCACGACCCGCAAGCCCTCGACAACCTGAAACGCCGCTACGGCAACCGCATCAGCTATCACACCTCCAGCTATGAGGCCCTCGATTCGGCCGATGCCCTGGTGGTGGTCACCGAGTGGAACGAGTTCCGCTCGCCGAACTTTACGGAGATGCAGCGGCGGCTCAAACGACCGGTGATCTTCGACGGGCGCAATCTCTACTCGCTGGAGGCCATGCGCAACCGGCGCTTCGAATACTACTCCATCGGCCGTCCGCCGGTGACGCCGGCCGGCGAAAAGGACATGGCGCGCAACGACGGGTAGGGCGGTCTGCATTCGAGAGGGTAAGCACCTCTCCCGCAGCCCCGGGTGCCCCTTCGCACAGGGTCTCCCAAGATGACAGCACAAAGCGTGGGTGCTCCACCTCTTCCAGAGGTGGCGGGCGCGAAGACTCAAACGATCAGCAGCTTGTTAGATGTCCAGGTTCTTGACGTTCGGCGCGTTGGCCTCGATGAACTCGCGCCGGGCCTCTACGTTGTCGCCCATCAGAATCGAGAAGATGCGGTCTGCCTCGCGGGCGTCGACCTCGAGCTGATTCGCATCGTCCGGCTCATCGGAGAGCACCACTTTGAGCAGGCCCCGGTTGGCCGGGTCCATGGTCGTCTCCCAGAGCTGCTCGGAGTTCATCTCGCCGAGACCCTTGAACCGCCGGGTTTCCAGTCCCACGCTGCCCAGGCGGCGCACGGCGTCCACCAGGTCGGCCAGATTATCAAGCTCGATGGGGTCATGGTCCGCCCGCGTGACCACAAACCGCGCCGGCGGAATGGTGCCATCCACATTCTCCACCCGCTTGGCGAAGTAGTCGTCCATGGACAGGCCCATGTTCTTGAGCTTGGCGATGATCTCCTCGAGCACCTGGCACTCGCCCAGGTCGGAGCGGATGATGCGATGTTTCTTGCCGTTACCGTTACCGTTGCCGGTGGTGCTCAGAACGGAGGCGGCCTCGATGATCTCGATCTCGCCCCAGCGGGAACGTTCCTCGGCGCAGAGGCGCTGGAATTCCTCGTCGCTGTAACCGAAGTACTCGAGCGGACCGGTCCCGTCCGGCCGGTGTACCATGACCCGGTAGACAGGCAGGTGACCGTTCTCGTCCATGTGCCGCGTTACCATGTCGTGGAGCGTGATGCCCCGCCGGCGGAGCATGCGTGTCTGGGTCTCGATGCGCTCCAGCAGCGTATAGAGCTCCTGCAATTCGCTGCCGCTGACGGTCCGCTCGGTCCCGTTATCGCGGATGACCAGGGCGGCCCCCTCGAGGCCCCATTCGCGGAGCTTGCGGTTGAGCACGCCGTCGTTGAGCACGTACTCGCTCTTTCGACCTTTCTTGATCAGGTACAGCGGCGGCTGGGCGACATAGATGAACCCGCCCTCGATCAACGGCCGCATGTGCCGGAAGAAGAAGGTGAGCAGCAGCGTACGGATATGGCTACCGTCCACATCGGCGTCGCACATGATGATGATCTTGCCGTAACGGCGCTTGCTCACGTCGAACTCGTCGGCGCCGATGCCGCAGCCTAAGGCGCTGATGAGCGTCTTGATCTCTTCGTGGCTGAGCATCTTGTCGATGCGGGCCTTCTCCACGTTGAGGATCTTGCCCTTCAGCGGCAGGATGGCCTGGAAGGACGAGTCGCGGCCGGTCTTGGCGCTGCCGCCTGCGCTCTGGCCCTCGACGATGAACAGCTCGGTGGAATCGGCATCCTTGTCCCGGCAGTCCCATAGCTTGCCGGGCAGGCCGCCGCCGGACAACGCGCTCTTGCGGGTCAATTCCCGGGCCTTGCGCGCGGCCTCGCGGGCCAGCGCCGCCTGCACGCCCTTGGTAACGATCCGCTTGGCTTCAGTGGGATTCTCCTCCAGAAAGTTCCCGAGCTGCTCGTTGACCGTCTGGGTGACGAAGCTCTCCACCTCCGGGTTCATGAGCCGCACCTTGGTCTGAGCTTCGAACTGCGGGTTGGGCACCTTGACGGAGATGACCGCGGTCAGGCCCTCGCGCCAGTCTTCGCCGGTGGTGGCCAGGTCGCCCTTGACCAGGTTTTCCTTCTTAGCGTAGGCGTTCAGCGTGCGCGTCAGCGCCGCGCGGAACCCGGAGAGGTGCGCGCCGCCGTCGATGTTGCGGATGTTGTTGGCGAAGCAGGAGACGTTTTCGTTGTAGCCGTCGTTCCACTGCAAGGCGATGTTGGCCACCAGGCGCTGCTCGGGATCCTCCGCCTGAATGGCGATGACCTTACTGAGCGCTTCCTTGCCTTCATTGAGGTGGGCTACGAACTGGCGCAGACCGTCAGTGAAGTGGAACACGTCCTCCTTGCCGCTGCGCTGATCGGCCAGCCGGATGCGAACGCCTTCGTTGAGGTAGGCCAGCTCGCGCAGACGGTTGAGCAGCGTCTCGTAGCGGAACTCGCAGTCGGGGAACATCAGCGGGTCGGGCTTGAACTTGACGCGCGTGCCGGTGTCGGTGGCCTCGCCGATGACCTTGAGCGGCGAGGTGGTCTCGCCGCGGGAGAAGGCTATCTCGTAGACCCGCCCGTCCTGGCGAACCTGAACGCGCATCCACTCCGAGAGGGCGTTCACCACGCTCACGCCGACGCCGTGCAGGCCGCCGGAGACCTTGTAGCTGTTGCGGTCGAACTTGCCGCCGGCGTGCAGGACAGTCAGGCAGACCTCGACCGCCGGCTTGCCGTTGATCTTCGGATCTGGATGCTCCATCGGCCCGACGGGAATGCCGCGGCCGTTGTCCTGCACCAGACAGCTTCCATCCGCCCCGAGAATCACCGAGATCTCCGTGCAGTAGCCGGCCATAGCCTCGTCGATGGCGTTGTCCACCACCTCGTAAATCAGGTGGTGCAAGCCGGCCATGCCCGTGTCCCCGATGTACATCGCCGGCCGCAGGCGCACGGCCTCGAGGCCTTCCAGTACGCGGATGCTGTTTTCGTCATAAGCAGAGCCATCGGTCGCCCCATTCGAGTTGACCGCCGGCTCACCGGTACCATTCGCGTGGTTAGGGGTAATGTCCTCGGAGACGCGTTCCCGTTCTTCTGCCATGGGGTTGTGTTTATCCATCAATCCATTACCTGGAGCTATCTGCTCGTGACAAAGCGGACGGCGATCACGCCGGCCTCCGGGAGCTGGGCCTGGAGCACAGCCCGCAGCCGTTGCTCCCACCGCAGTCCCAATTCATAACGCACGGCCGGCTCGGCTACCTGCAGCCGAAGCACGCCGCGACGTACCTCGATTCCCTCTACTCGTGAAAGCAGTTCCGGCCCCGCATGCTCCTCAAGCACCCCGATCAACCGCCGCTTCCACGCCGGCCCTCGCAGGCTGGGGCCTTTCAGGAGCGCCCCACACAGCTCCGCGACACTTGCCCAGCTTACCGCCGGCGTGCGGTTGGCTTGTACCCACTTGAGCTGCCGATCATCGTCGGCCGGCATTATCCATTCCTCCCGCGCGGTAAGTCCTGCCGGGAGCAATCACGCGGGCAGTTCAACGCCGCAGGTCCCTTTCACCCGGCCGGCGCGGCCGTGCGCTGCACGCCCCGGGTCCACGGCTTACGACAGGTTCACCGGCATCACCACATAGAGGAAACCTGCCCCTGCCCGGAAGACGCCCGGCTGGCTGGCCTCTTTGAGCTCCATCGTGACGGTCGGCGTGCCCGCCACGCGCAGGGCGTCGGTCAGGAAAACCGGATTGAAGCCGATCTCCAGCGGCTCTTCGTTGTACTCCACCCGCATCGAGACCGTCGCTTCGCCTTGCTCGGGAGCGCGGCTGGAAAGCACCAGCTTTTCCTTCCCGAACGCCAGACGCACGGCCTTGGATTGCTCGTTGGTCAGCAACGAGGCCCGGCGAACCGCGCTGAGGAATTCTTCGGTGCTCAACTCGATCTTGTGGTCGCAGTCCTTGGGAATCACTTCCTCGTACTGCGGAAAGCGCCCTTCCACCAGGGCGGAGCTGATCACATAGTCGCCGGCCCGCACGATCACCAGGTTGCTTGAAAAGCGGATGCCCACCGTGCCTTCAGTGTTGGGCAAAACCTTTTGAATGACCTGCACCGTCTTGGCCGGGACAATCATGCTGTTGTCCTCGCCCACCGACTGCTCAGCCGAACCCACCGATCGGGCCAGGCGACGCCCATCCGTCGCCACCAGGGCCAGCTTTTTGCCTTTCTTCTCCCAGAGCACGCCGTTGATGGCGTAGCGGGTGTTCTCCTTGGCCACCGCAAAGAGCGTCCGGTCGATCAGGGTCTTCAAGTTCTCAACTTCGATCTCGAGGTCGGGGGTGCCTTCCAGCTCCGGTACCGGGGGAAACTCCCTCGGATCCTGCCCGTAGATCTCGAAATGGCTGTCCTGACCGCGGATATGACAGCTCTGGGTATCGCCTTCCAGCGTCAGTGTCTCATCGGTGCTCTCGCGGACGATGGAGCCGAGCTTGTCGGCGGCAATCAGAATGTCGCCTGGCTTCTTGACCTCGACCTGGTGCACATGAACGCGCAGGGCCACTTCCAGATCCGTGGCGCTAACCAGCATTCCATTGTCGACGGTGGTCAGTCGAACGCATTTGAGAATGTCTTTGGTAGTCCGGCTGGCTACCACGCCTGAGGCCGCATTCAGGACCTCCATCAAGGCGGCGCGATTCACGATCACTTGCATGCTGCCAGGCTCCTTCCAGGATCGATCGGGGGTATGTCACATGGCACAGGTCATCTTTCTTCGACCTTAAGAACCTGATGGAATAAACAGGTCCTGTGACTTGTGTGGCTTCACCGCCGAGCCCACTCCTAAGCCGCTTATTATACGGGGGTTGCGGTGCGTTTGCCAGTGGCTGGGGCAGTGGGTAACCTGTTGGTAATCCTGGACTTCCTGCCAGGCTGCCGACAGCCGTTTCCGGGCTCTCCGGGCCCGGCGTCAAAGCGTGTGCCAATATACCCCGAATGTCACAGGTTATCCACCTGCCGGGAGCTCATCTGTTGGTTACGGGCGGTTCTCGTAGACGCTCTGTTTGCGTAGCGCCCCGATCAAGCCGCGGAGCATCAATTCCAGTTCTGGATCCTGGTTGCGTTGATTCTGGATGGTGCGAATGGCGTGCAACACTGTTGTATGATCGCGCCCACCGAAATACCCGCCGATCTCCTCCAGACTCAGCGTGGTCAGCTCGCGGGCCAGGTACATGCACACCTGCCGGGGAAAGGCGACCGACCGGTTGCGGCGCTTGCCCAGCAGATCGGCCGAGCGGACACCGAACCGCTCCACAACCGCCTGCACAATGTCAGGGATGGAGATCTTGCGGGCCGGCGTCTGGACCGCGTCACCGAAGGCCTGGTGGGCAATCTCCAGGTTGATGATGCCGCCGTACTGCTGGCTGAAGGCGGCCAGTTTGGTCAGCGAGCCCTCCAGCTCCCGCGTGTTGGATTCGACAATGGTAGCCAGGTAGTGGATCACGTCGTCGGGTACCGACATGCAGCGCAGCTTGGCTTTCTTGCTGAGGATGGCCATCCGCGTCTCCAGGCCGGGGGGGTCGATGCGCGTCACCAAGCCCCAGTTAAAGCGGCTGACCAGCCGATCCTCCAAGCTGGGGATAACGTTGGGGGCCTCATCCGCCGAGAGCACAATCTGTTTCTGGGCTTGATAGAGTGTGTTGAACGTGTGGAAAAATTCTTCCCGCGTGCGCTCCTTGGTGCCCAGGAATTGGATGTCATCAATGACCAGGGCGTCCACGTGGCGATACAGGTAGCGGAACTGGTGCAGGGCCCCGCGTTCGATGGCCTCGACGAAATGGTTGCTGAACGTCTCGCAGGAAATATACAGCACCCGAGCCTGGGGGTTGTTCTGGAGAATGTGATGGCAAACCGCCTGCAACAGGTGCGTCTTACCCAGACCCACAGCCCCGTGGACAAACAGGGGGTTGTACGTCCGCCCGGGGGCTTCGGCGGCGGCGAAGCAGGCCGCGTGTGCCAGCCGGTTGCAGGGGCCGGTCACGAAATTCTCAAAGGTATAGGATTCGTTCAGGCGGAGCTCTTCCGTCTCGAACGAGAGGGGGGCTTCGTCGAGCTGGGGAGTGGCCGGCGGAACAAATTCAACGGTGATTAATCGCCCGGTGACCGCCTGGGCCGCCTGGCTGAAGGCTCGCTGGCATTGCTGGGTCAGATACCGATGGTGTGAGGGGCTGTCGGTGGCGACCTGGATCACGCCACTCTGCATACCCAGCGGTTCCAAAGCACTGAACCACGGCCGGAAAAGCTCCGGGTGTCCCGCGCGCATCTGGACGAGTACATCGCTCCAAGTCCGCTCGCTGACGCCGCTCATACACTCTCTCAGGTTCCCTGCACCACACGGTTACCATCCAGATTGGCCACCCGTGGGTAAAAGCCGGTTAATCCCCGCCAAGTCGGGATTGACGGCAGGACATGCCGCGGCGCCTCCGTGCAGGGCGGATTGTACCAGTGGCCCGTGGAAATACCAGCCACAAAAACTAGGGGGCGACGACGGCTGGACTCACTAGGGCCGTGTCCGCCACGCCCGTTTTGTGCCCGATGCGGACCACCAGGATTTCTCGTCGCCCGGAAGAGCCGGCCGCCGCTGCCGGGGGGCCGGGCGTTGTGCCGCCCTCATGGGCCGAAGCATGAAACTCCTCGGCGGAAAGAGACACTAGTGTCAGCCGCGCCAATGTGCTATGATCGTGCGAACCGCCATGAAAGTGCAACAGCCAAAGCCGCCAGCGAGTCAGAAGTCGGAAGCTGCGTTCGAAGCTGCCAAAGCCGTTCTGGCCGGTGGCGTGAATTCGCCAGTCCGCGCATTCGGCGCCGTGGGCGGCACGCCGCGCTTTATCAGCAAAGCCAAGGGCGCTGTGCTGATTGACGCCGATGGCAACAACTACATTGATTATGTCGGCTCGTGGGGGCCGATGATCCTCGGCCACGCCGAGGAACGTGTAGCCGCGGCGGCCAGCAAGGCCCTGGGCAAGGGTTGGTCCTTTGGCGCGCCCACAGAGGCGGAAACCCGCCTTGCCGAACAGATCATTGCGGACATTCCCTCCATCGAGCGCATCCGCTTCGTCAACTCCGGGACCGAGGCGACCATGAGCGCGATTCGCCTGGCCCGGGGGTTCACCGGCCGGGACCTGATCGTTAAGTGCGAAGGCTGCTATCACGGCCACGCGGATGCGCTGCTGGTTAAGGGCGGCAGTGGTCTGGCCACCTTCGGTACGCCCTCCTCGGCGGGCGTGCCCGCGGCGGCAACCTCCAACACCCTGGTGGTGCCCTACAACGACAAGGATGAGGCCACGCGGGTCTTTGCCGAGCACGGCGGGAAAATCGCCGCGCTGCTGGTTGAACCAGTGGCCGGCAACATGGGTTGCGTGCCACCGCTGGAGGGATATCTCAGCCACCTGCGCGGGCTGTGCGACCAACATGGAGCGCTGTTGATCTTCGACGAGGTCATGACCGGCTACCGCGTGCATATCGGCGGGGCCCAGGGGCTCTACGGCGTCTGTCCCGACCTGACCTGTCTGGGCAAAATCATCGGCGGCGGATTTCCGGTGGGGGCCTACGGCGGGCGGGCGGAGATCATGGCTAAGCTCAGCCCCGAGGGGCCGGTGTATCAGGCCGGCACGCTCTCGGGCAATCCGCTGGCCATGGCCGCCGGGCTGGCTACCGTGCAGGCACTCCACGACGCCGGCGTCTACGAGAAGCTCGAAGCACAGTCGCAGAAGCTCGCGGAAGGGCTGGCCGCGGCTGCGGCCAAGGCTGGCGTGACAGTGGTGCAGAACCGCGTCGGCAGCATGATGACCGTCTTCTTCCAGCAGGGTCCGGTAGTCAACTGGACCACGGCCGCCCAGAGCGACACCGATCGCTACGCCCGATTTTTCCACGCCATGCTGGCCCGCGGCGTGTACCTGCCGCCTTCACAATACGAAGCCTTCTTCGTCTCCCTGGCTCATGCCGACGAGCAGATCGAAGCAACGATCGAAGCGGCGCGGGAGGCCTTCGCCGGACTGGTGGCCTAGTTCCCTTTACGGTCCGGGAGTCTCGCGCTTCGGCCCATGAGGGGAGCAGGATACCCGCTCCCCGGCAACGCCGACGGGCTCTTCTTTTGGACCGGCATCTTGCCCGCCTGATCCGATAGGAAATTGCTGTAGTGGAAACAGCGTTAGCGATCCGATACGGGAGCCGTCGAGTGTTCCGCACCGGCGGGTTGCTGGGCGAGGTCCGCGGCGCGTTTGTGCTGCCGCCGGCCGGCCTTGATCAGTTGCTCCTGCACCGCCGCCGCGATGCCGGCCGCGTCAATGCCGCACTCGGCCAACTGGCTGGCCCGGGTCCCCTGGCGGATGAAGCGGTCGGCAGGCATGCCCAGGCGAACCACGCGCTCGGTAGGCAGGCCCAGCTCCTGGGCGGTCTCCAGCACCGCAGAACCGAACCCGCCGGTGATTGAGTGATCCTCGACCGTGATCACGGGATGATCCGCCGCCAGCGCGGTTGCCACCATCTCGCTGTCGATGGGCTTCGCGAAGCGGGCGTTGACCACGCGCACGAAAATGTTGTCCGTGGCCAGCAACTCCGCGGCGTCCAGCGCATGGCTGACCGTCGCACCGTAAGCCAGGATGGTCGCGTCGCGGCCGTCGCGCATCAGGCGTGATCGGCCCAGCTCGAACGGCGGAGCGTCGCCCATGGACTCGGGCACGTTGTCTCGCGGATAGCGGATCGCGCAGGCCGATGAGTGCCGCAGGGCAAAACGCAACGCGGCCAAGAGTTCGTTTTCGTCAGCCGGGGCCAGCAATGTCATTCCGGGCAGGCCGCGCAGATAGGCGATGTCCAGGAACCCGTGATGCACCGCGCCGTCGCCGCCCACCAGTCCCGCCCGGTCCATGCAGAACACGACCGGCAGGCCCTGCAGCGCGACCTCCTGGAAGGCCTGATCGAAAGCCCGCTGGAGGAATGTAGAGTAAATTGCCACTACCGGCCGCAAGCCCGCCCTGGCCATGCCCGCGGCGATATCCACCGCGGCGCTTTCCGCAATCCCGACGTCGAGACACTGCCGGGGAAAGACCTTCGCAAACTTGTCCAGCCCCGTTCCGTCGGGCATGCCCGCGGTGAAAGCGAATACGCGCGGCTCGCTCCTGGTTACCTCGATCAACGCGTCAGAGAACGCCGCCGTCCAGCTCTTGCCGGAACCCTTGTGGATGGTCACCTTGCCTGCGTTCACCTCGAAGGCGTTGGGCGAGTGAAAGCGCCCCGGTTCCTTGCAGGCGAAGTCGGAACCGTGGCCCTTGACGGTGTGCACGTGCAACAGCACGGGATGGCGGACGTTCCGCAGCTTGCTGAGCAACTCGATGAGGTAGCCGACGTCGTGCCCATCCACCGGCCCGACATACATGAAGCCGAGTTGCTCAAAGATCTGGTGGGGGGAGAAGGTGGCCTTGATGCCTTCCTTGATGGAACTGAGTGCGTCGGCCACCGACTGCCCCAGGGGCAGACGGGGCAGCACCTGCTTGGCCCGCTGCTTCACCTCTTCGTAGAGGTAGCTGGTACGGAACTTGGCGAGGTACTCGGCCATGGCCCCCTGGGTCGGGGCGATGCCCCAGTTGTTGTCATTGAGCACCACCAGGAACTGCCGATCCAGCAGACCGGCCAGGTTGAGACCCTCGAAGGCCAGTCCGTTCACGATGCTGGCGTCGCCCACGAACGCCACCACGCGCGTGTCGCGCCCGAGAAGCTGATCGGCGCGGGCCAGCCCCAGCGCCGTCGCGATGGACGTGCCGGCGTGCCCGACGGAAAACAAATCGAAGGGGCTCTCGGCGGGGTCGGGGAAGCCGCTGATACCCCCGGCCTTGCGCAGACTTTCAAAATTCGCGTTGCGCCCGGTGATCAACTTGTGGGGATAGCACTGATGCCCCACATCCCAGATCAGCCGGTCGTGTTCGAAGTCGAAGCAGTAGTGCAGCGCCAGCGTCAGCTCGATGACGCCCAGATTGCTGGCCAGGTGGCCGCCGTTCTTTCCGACCACTTCCAGAATCCGCTGGCGAATCTCGCCGGCCAGTTCCTGGAGCTGCTCGACGGTCAGCTTCCGCAGGTCGGATGGGTGGTGAATACTTGGGAGAAACCTCATTTGATCACTTCCGGTATAAGGCCCGACACAAAAAGGGCCCATGGTACGCTCATTTTAATACGACGGCCAGTACATGCAGGGAGGAGAAAAGCGGAGATTTATTTCCGTCGTTCCACGACAAAGCGGGCCAGAGCTCGAAGATCGTCAGCGGAAGGTCCGAAAACATCGAGCGCCCGCACGCTCGATAAGGCGGCTTCCTGTGCGGCCTCCCGGCTGGCGGTGACGCCGACCGCTGCCGGATACGTCTGTTTGCCCGCGTCGGCGTCCTTGGCCACGGCCTTGCCCATCTGGTCGGCCGTCCCGGTCACGTCCAGCAGGTCGTCGGCGATCTGAAACGCCCGCCCCAGATGGCGTCCATAATCGGCCAGGGCATCGCCCAGGGGCGTGTTCGCCCCCGCGCAGATCGCTCCCAACCGGCCGGCAGCCTCGAACAGCCGGGCGGTCTTTTGCAGGTGAATCTGTCGGGTCAGGGCCAGGTCCGGCGTCTGCCCCTCGCCGAGCATGTCGTTGGTCTGGCCGGCGATCATGCCCGCCCAACCGGTGCCCCGGGCCAGTTCGGCCACCGCCTGCACCGCCCGTGCCGGGTCTGGAATGCGCGTAGCGAGAATTTCAAAGGCCAACGCCAACAACCCGTCGCCGGCGAGAATGGCAATGGCCTCGCCGAAGGCTTTGTGGCAGGTCGGCCGCCCGCGGCGCAGGTCGTCGTTGTCCATGGCCGGCAGGTCGTCATGCACCAGTGAAAAGGCGTGCACGCACTCCAGCGCGACGGCGGCGGGAGCGGCCTGCTCGAAGGTGCCGCCGCACAATTCGCAGCCCCGCGTCACGATGAACGGTCGGATGCGCTTCCCGCCATCAAGCACCGCATAGCGCATCGCTTCTGCCAGCCGCGGCGGCACGTCGGCCTCGGGAGTCAGCATCGAGTCCAGCGTTTTCTCAAAGCGCCGCGCCCAGGCGGCGAGAGCGTCCAGAATGTTGAACGGGGCGGCTGACGAAGTCATGCGCTCTCCTGTGCGGGTGGATCCGCAGTGTTGCAATCGCACATTATAGCTGTCGAGCCCCGCATCCTGAAGGCCAGAGTCGTGGCCCACTCATCGTGCGCCTGGCTGTCTCACCATTGCGCACGGCCGGCTTTTCTGGGGGGAGGGGCATCTTGCCCGCCTGATCCGACGAGAAACGAGTGTACTGCAAACGGCACTAGCGCTGTGGTTCGTACCGCCGGGCCAGCTCTTCCAGCCGGCCGATCTGGCCGCGGAGGGCGTTGGCCTGCGGGCTCATCGGGTATTGGGCGATGATCCGATTGGCCAGGCCCACGGCGTCCCAGTAGCGGTGTTGCTGGATAAGTTCCTTGTACTGTGCTTCCAGTTGCTGGCGGGTCTGAATTTCGGCGTTGGCATCCAGCGTCTTCAACTGCTCGCGCAGTGGCGGAGCCTCGATGTCATTGGGGAACATCTCCAGGAACCGGCGGGTGCCCTCGGCCGCCTCGCGCCAGCGGCGCTGGTGGACAAGTTGTTGAATCTCTTCGAGCATGCGTTGCCGATGCCGCTGCTCGAACAAGCGCCGTTCGCGACTGACCCGTTCTAACAGGTCGGCCGCATCGCCCGCGGCCGGATACTTGTCGGCCAACTCCCGGGCCAGATGTTCGGCTTCCGCCCAGCGACCCAGGCCCATGAGATCCTGAATGCGCGTGGCGGCCTGGGCAATGTCCTGGGCCCGGGCTTCATCCGCGGCCTGTTCGAGCCGATTCCGGGCGTCGCGAATGCGATCGTCCATTTCAAAGCGTTGCGTCAGTGCGGTCAGTTCCGCGCGGGCCCGGTGGAAATCGCGCGAGGCGATAAAACGCTCCGCTGCCGCCAGCCGGCGGGTATACTCCGCCTCCACCAGGGCCTGGTACCGCCGCAGGCGATGTTCCTGCGGCAACAGCAGAATGTCACGAATCTCGGCCAGGATGGCCCGGAGTTCCGCCGGATCGATGTGCGGCACCGGCGCGGGCGGCTCCGCCCGCCCTTTGGCGACGCTCTGTTCTGCAATAATTGCGGTGCGCTGTTCCAGCGAGCTGAGTTGCTCCCCCAGGCGTCTCAGTTGCCGCCGATTCCCAATGGCGGCCAGGGCCAATCCGATTCCGCAAACGCCAAGGAGAAGGATGACTCCGAATAGGGTAATATCCCCAGCGGAGAATTGATAACCCTGTCGGCGAAGCAGGACCACTGCGCCAGCGATACTTGCTGCGGCGATGAGAGCCGCCAGCACCCCCAGACCGCCGAGCGCAAAGCTGAACCGGTTATCTGGGCCTCGATCACCGTTCATGGGATAATCCGGTGAACTCATGTGTGGTTCTCCCGTCTGCAACGCGGTTTAGAAAGCTGACAAGATCCTTGCCTGCCCATTTTTTAATTCAAAGTTATCAGCCTCCAAACAAAACTTATCTTCTTTTTCGATCTTCAATATCTTTTACTTTATTGCGCACTACGCTAGAATACTTTCACCATCAGGGGCAACCGAATTCATCTATTCGCCGAATTACCTAACCGCTATCCCAGCGCAAGGGCCACGGTGCCATTGCTCCATCGAGCAGGCGCCCGGCCCTTTTTACCCGGTGCGATCCGCGTCATCCTTATCGGACCAGTCGGGATCTTGGTTTTCGGCGTCGTCCGGCAACCGATGCATCGCCCAGACATCCTCATTCGGGGTGGGCGGAGCGGGTTTGCGCAGTAACATTTGTCGAAAGCGGCGGCTCCAGACTTTGAAGGCATACAGGCTCACCCCCAGGATGCCCACGAGCACCACCACCAGGAACAGAACCTGCCGAAGCACGTTGGCCTGTTGATCGCGACTTAGTTGCGTGGTGGAGACTGTGGAACCGCTGAAACCTTCCCGGGATTCCGCCAACGTCTCACAATGATGTGCGCCTAGCCCAACGCCCAGCAAAATGAAGAATAGGCCTAAGCCCATGAGCAGCAGGGCGATACGACGGCGATTCTCCTCTTGGACTCCGGCCATGGTGATTTCCTGCGACCTCGTCCTGACATTCTACCCGCCGCCAAGAGGCCTCTCCATCACTGCAGAGCTTACCAGCCCAGATTCTCTCGCGGATTGCCTTCACCCGTCTCGCGGAACTGCTCCAACAGCTCGCGTTGGCGGGGGGTCAGGTTTTTGGGCGGGACAATCCGGACGACGGCGTACTGGTCCCCGGGCGGTTTTCCGCCAGCGGGCGTCACCCCCTTGCCTTTGAGCCGCAGCTTGGCCCCGCTGGGCGTTCCCGGGGGGATGGTCAACACGGTTGGACCGGCCAGGGTCGGAATGGACACCTTGGCCCCCAGGGTCGCCTCGCTGATGGTCAGGGGCAAGTCCAGATAAATGTCGTTGCCCAGCCTGCGGAAATACGGATGCGGCGCAACGCGGGTGACAATATAGAGATCTCCCGGGGGCATGCCCGGGCCGCCAGGCTGACCTTTGCCCTTCACCCGGATTCGCTGCCCATCAGCCACACCGGCCGGGATTTTCACCCTGATATTCTCGGAATGGCCGTGTCCGTCCGTGGGAGTCAGCCGCAGATCCAGGGTTGTTCCCCGAACAGCCTGATCAAAGGTGAGCTCGATTTCGTGTTCGATATCGCGACTGCCGGGCGGCTCCTCCTCGGCCTGCACACCGCGTCCGCCGCGGCCGCGAAAGCCGCCGAAGAGCTCCTCGAAAATCCCGCCGCCCCCGCCTCTTCGTCCCTGACGGGCGCGGGCAAAGGCGCCGATGAGGTCGTCCAGGTCCTCAATGGGGATATCCGGTCCGCCGGAACGCCACGTATACACCCGTTCGCCGCTCGGTCCGGCCCGCCATCCGGCCGCGCCCCCCGGCCCGCCGCCGACCCCTACGCCGGCGTGGCCCCACTGGTCGTAGGCCCTGCGCTTCTCCGCATCCCCCAGAACGTCGTAGGCCGCCTGGACCTCTCGAAACCGGGCCTCGGCACTCTTGTTGCCCGGGTTGCGGTCAGGATGGTATTGCTTGGCCAGTTTGCGATAGGCCCGCTTGATTTCGTCTGCACTGGCCGTGCGCGGCACGCCCAGCACCTCGTAATAGTCTCGCTCAGGCATGATGCTTTATCGTAGTCGGCAGATTCGGAAGTTTACGCCCAGCGTAAGGAATTATAGAAACACCACTCAGCATTGCAAAGCATTCCCCGGCCGCCTACGATTCTCGCGCGTATGGCGGACCCAACCGACACGATTATCGCTGCCGCGGGCCAGATCGAGGCTCGCTTAATGAACGAAGCACCGGCTACGCTCGCGGCCATTGATGCGGCTATCACCCGGGCGGCCCACCTGCGTGTGCAACTCCTGGTCCTGCCGGAATGTGCCTATCCGGCCTACCTGCTGGGTTCGGTGACGTCCTACCGGGCCGGAGATCACCTGAGCGGTGAGCAGTTCGTCGAATGGCTGTCCGAACGGGCGGCGCGCTTCCGCCTGCACATCATCAGCGGTTTTGTTGAGGATACCGGCCAGTGTCTGCACAACGCGGCCGTGCTGATTGACGACCATGGCCGGGAAATCGGCCGCAGCCGCAAACGCTTTCTCTGGAACGCCGATCACGACTGGTTTGCCCCCGGTAACGACATTCGCGCCTTCGACACGGCCCTCGGGCGAATCGGTGTGGCCATTTGTGCTGAAGCCCGGGTTCCGGAAGTGTTTGCCACTCTTGTCGCGGACGGCGCCGAGCTGATCGCCCTGCCCACCTGCTGGATCAACGCGGCCCGCGAACCAGGCCAGTTCTACAACCCCCAAGTGGACTTTCTGATCGAGGCCCGGGCGCGCGAGTTTGGCGTGCCGTTGGTCTGCGCTGACAAGTCCGGCCTGGAACTGGGCGCGGTCGGCTACGTGGGCCAGAGCCGCATTGTGCGCGCGGATGGCACCACGGCCGCCGAAGCCCCCGCTACCGGCGGCGCCGTCATTGCGGCCCGGGTGTCGCGTGGCCGGCCCCGGCGCGTCTGGCTCACCGAAGCCCGGCGTGAGGCCCTGCTGGCCCGGCGTGAGCCTGCACCGGCCGGGGACGGGGCGTCGCGGCGCTTCCGCGTGGCGGCCATGCCCGGCGCGGTGGCCAACACACGCTATACGGGGGGCATGGGCGAGTCCCTCTTTGAGCCGCTTGCCCGCCAAGACGTCAAGCTGTTGCTGGTCAACATGGCCCTGGAGTCGTCGGCCGAGCAGTTGGCCATGCTGGCCCGGGCGTTCGATATCCATGCCTTGGGCTTCCCCACTGAGACAAAGGTGTTCCGACTGGGGCCGGCCCGTGTGGGCTGCGTGGCCGGTCAGTGGGTGCGCTCCTTCGCCGCCGCCCGTCACCTGGCCCTGGACGGCGCGGAGATTCTGCTGGTCTTCGATGCGCCCGCGGATATGGCCCTCCTTCGCGCCCGGGCCCTGGAGAATCGCGTCTTCGCGATGGCCGTGGCCGACCGCTGGGCCGCCATTATCGGCCCGGATGGCGAGATAAGGGCCCGCACCGATGAGTCCAACCTGACCGAAGCGGTCGCGGAGATCGACCTGGCCGAAGCCGGCGACAAGTTTGTAGCACCGCGCACCCACATCTTCGCCGAGCGGCGGGTGGACTTGTACCGTTTCTGAAATTGGTAGAAAGAACCGGCCCGCGGGACGCGAAAAGGTGTAACGCTGCAGCGCAAGCTCGTAGCGGCCGGGCTCCGTGCCGGCCGTTTCACGGGCAAAACGGCCGGTACACAAGATGGCCCACTTTGCGCTGTGGGGCATAAGCGTTAGCCCCGCGGCTCTCGACAGTTCTGGCCGGGCTGGAAAAGTGATTTGTCTGCAATGAGGGCTGCCCATGCCCAACCAGGACTATGATCTGAACGACGAGTTGGCCCGCAAGCGGATGAGCGAAATCGCCTTCGGTGCCGCCATCGGCGCGGCACTCATGCTGTTCTTTGCGTTTTATCTGGGGAACCTTCGCGGCCTCAGCACCTGGCCGCTCTACAATTTTTCGGTCGCGGCCTTCAGCGCGACCTTGTGGCTGGGTGGGGTGGCCCTGGGGCTGACGGCGGTGGGGCTCTGGTTGGGGTGGCGCCTCGCGCTGCTGATCGACGCAATCCTCAGTTTTCTGATCGGCGCTCTGTTGGTCATGATCGGCGTCATTTGGCTTGCCGACCGTGATTGGGAAGGGTTTCTTCAAATCATTTTCGGTTTGCTGTTCCTGCGTTCTGGCAAGGTCAGTTGGAATGCCTGGTGCGGGGTGTCCGTGATGCCGGGCGTGCGCGAGGCGAGCGCGCCGCCGGAAGACGAAGAGGATGACTCCGGTCCGTCACCGAGCGATGCAGCCACGCGGCAAGCGGCGCTGAATCGGCTCCTGGCCGCCAAGAAGCGCGAGCGAAAGTCACCAGCCGAGGCCCGGAAGGTTCCGGCCCTGCCCCCACCGATCAGCGAATATCCGCCGGCGGACGTGGAACACAAAACGCCGCAGGTACCGCCAGCCAGACAAGCATCCGCCCTGCGACCCGACGCGGATCCTCCCCGCGTGCCGTCGTTATCGCCGGAGCCGGTGACGCGAACCGATCCGCCGATTCCCACGCCGAGTGCAGAGACATCCTCTGCCGACGAGCCGCCGCCTGAAGGCTTCCTGGCCCAGTTGGGTAAAGACGACTAAATGACCGTGTGCGATGGTGAGACGGAAAGGAGCGTGCTTTGGGTGCCACGACTCTTGAGCCGTGCTGGAACAAATTCAACATTCGGCACTGCTCAAGAGCAGCGGCACACATGATCAGGCGGGCGAGATGCTTGCCCATCGAGGGAATTAAGGCGGGCAGGATGCCCGCCCCCCGATGGCGCCGGCCGGCTTTCTGGGGGGCGGGCATCCTGCCCGCCTCAAAAGGCGAAGCGCGAGACCCCTGGACCGGAAAGGGCATCAACCCGGGGTCAAGGCGTCTGGCCCCCGCCCCGGCCATGGTGGGCGGCTCATCCCTGCACCGTATAATCTTCGTATGGCTATCCATGAGGCGGCACACACCATCGAGCAGGACCCCGAGCTGGCCCGCTATTCGCGGCAGATGCTCTTCGCCCCGCTTGGCGAGGAGGGACAGCGCCGACTGCTGGCCGCGCGGGTCACGCTGATCGGCTGCGGCGCGTTGGGCAGCGTTCTCGCCAACACGCTCGTCCGCGCGGGCGTCGGCTTTCTTCGCATCGTCGATCGCGACTTTATCGAGCTCAATAATCTTCAGCGTCAGGTGCTCTTCGACGAGGACGACATCGCCGCCAACCTGCCCAAGGCCGAAGCCGCCCGCCGGAAGCTGCAACGCATCAACTCCAATGTCACGATCGAAGCCCGGATCGCCGATGTGACCCATCGCAACATCGAAGAACTCGCTGACGGGGCGGACCTGCTGCTGGACGGCACGGACAACTTTGAGACGCGTTTCCTGATCAACGATTTTTGTGTGAAAACCAACCGTCCCTGGGTTTATGGCGCGGTCATCGGAGCCACAGGCCTGGCGTTGTCCATTCTGCCCCACGACACGCCGTGCCTGCGCTGTGTCTTCGAGACGGCCCCGCCGCCGGAGATGAACCCGACCTGTGATACGGCCGGCGTGCTCGGTCCGGCCGTCAACATGGTAGCCAGTTTTCAGGCCGCCGAGGCGATCAAGATTCTCGCCGGCCGGCGCGAGGCCGTGAATCGCCGGCTCCTGAGCTTCGACCTGTGGGCAGGCCGCTTCGCGCTGCTCAAGGTGCAGAAGGCCTATGACGAGGGCGACTGCCCCTGCTGCAAGCGCGGGCAGTTCGAGTACCTCGAGGGCCGCTGGGCGAGCAGCGCGACCACGCTGTGCGGCCGTAACGCGGTTCAGGTCACACCGCCGGCCGGTCAGCGCGTGGACTTCGCGATCATCGCCGCCAAGATGAGGGCCGTCTCGGTGGGTGAGCCGAGCTTCAATGCCTTCATGCTCAAGGCGCGAGTGGACGCCTTCGAGGTGACGGTCTTTGCCGACGGCCGGGCCATCATCAAAGGAACCAGCAAGCCGGAGGAGGCGAAGACGATCTATGCCAGGTACATCGGGGCATAGCGGGATGCGAAGACCGTGGAGGACGCGGAAAGCAGGGTACGGGTTGCGCTGGTAACCCAGGCTGTCTGTGCATGATGTCAGTTGTCAGTTGTTGGGTCAGTGGTCCTTTTGTCAGTTGTTTGGCGCGGCGACATGCAACCTGACGTATATCGCGAACAGGCGCTGACGAGCGGGTTCTACAGACCAAAGGAATGAAGCGAATTCGCGTACAAAGAACTTGCCGGCGTCGGAGGAACGACAGAGCCGGCTGCGCCAGCCTGCCTGGATGTGCTTGGTGCGCTCGGCCATCGCCGCGGTGAAGAAACGATGCCAGGTCCAATCATCTACCTCGATAATGCGGCCACGAGCTGGCCCAAGCCGCCCAACGTAGGGCGGGAGATGGCGCGCTTCCTCGCCGAGGACGCCGCCAATCCCGGCCGGGCCGGCCACCGTATGGCTCTGGCCGCGGAGCGCATGCTGGACGATCTGCGCGGCAAGCTCGCCCGGCTGTTTGACGCGCCCGACCCCGCGCGAATGATTCTGGCGCTCAACTGCACGGACGCGCTCAACATGGCCATCAAGGGCATCCTGGAGGAAGGCGACCACGTTATCACCAGCACGCTCGAACACAACAGCGTCTCGCGTCCGCTCCAGGCGCTGGCCGAGGCCAAGTTCATCACGCTCACCCAGCTGCCCATGTGCGAGGGCGGCTTTATCGACCCGGACGCGGTCAAGCAGGCCATCCGGCCGGAGACGCGCTTGATCGCGGTGACGCATTGCAGCAACGTGTTGGGCACGCTTCAGCCGGCCGAGGAGATCGGCCGGCTTGCTCGCGAGCACGACCTGCTCTTTCTGCTCGATGTCGCCCAGTCGGCGGGGCTGGTTCCCCTCTCCGTTCGCCGGATGAATATTGATCTGTTGGCCTTCGCCGGCCACAAGATGCTGCTTGGCCCAACCGGCACCGGGGGCCTGTACGTTGGTGAGCGGGCCGATCCGGCTCCCTGGCGCGAGGGGGGTACGGGCGGCGATTCCGCTTCGCCGACTCAGCCGCATGTATATCCTTACTGGCTGGAAGGCGGCACGCCCAACACGGTCGGCCTGGCTGGGTTGAATGCAGCCCTGGATTATCTGGCCGTTCAGGAGCCGGGCGCGATGCTCGAACATGAGCGGCGCCTGGCCCGTCGGTTAAGTGAAGCGCTGGCCGGCGATACGCGCTTCCGCCTGCTGGGTCCTGCCGAGCCATCGCGGCGCACGGGGCTGGTGGCCCTGACGGTCGAAGGGCTGGCGCCTGAGGAAGTGGGCGCGGTGCTGGATGAAGTCTTCAACGTGGCGGTGCGGCCCGGCCTGCACTGCGCCCCATCCATTCACCGGGAGTTGGGTACCTTCCCGGACGGCGCGGTGCGCATCGCCCCTGGCCCCTTCAATACCGAGGAGGAAATCGACGTGGTCGCGAACGCCCTCCGCCAGATGGTCTGAGAGGCTCACAGGATGGGTGGCCCACCTCTTCATGAGGTAGGTTCACGATTTGAACAACCGATGAGGGTGCGGATGGCATCAACCGCAAGCCCGGCTGAAGCCGGCCCCCTGTCACCTTTGCCCGGTTGGAGAATCAAACGTCATCCAAGGCGAGCCGACTATGGCCTGTAGACCACAGTGCCGGTAGCGACTTCACGCCGGCCGCGGACCCGCTTGGAATGTTGATCATGGCCCTGGTCTTGCACCGCGAACACTATGACGCCATTCGCGCCCGCGCTGCCATCGAGGCCCCGCGCGAGTGCTGCGGTATCCTGGCCGGTGTGCTTACGCCGGAGCGCGCCATCGTGCGCGAGGTGCATGCGGTCGCCAATGTCAGCGAGGGCGCCCCGACCACTCGTTTCCTGCTCGACCCGCGCGCACACCTGCGTCTTCAGCGCGAGTGCCGCGAGCGAGGTTTGACCGTCGTCGGCTTCTATCATTCCCATCCGACAGGCTCGGCCGTTCCTTCCGCTTCCGATCTGGAGCTGGCCTGGCCGCGCGTATCGTATGTTATTGTCTCCCTGCGCGGGGGGCATCCGCACGAGCTGCGCTCCTGGCGGCTGGATGAAGAAAGCGGGCAATTCCGCGAGGAGCCGGTCGAAGTGATCTGATAGCGGTCGCTCACCACGATGCCGTGGTTAATTGGGTTGGGTGGTCGTTACTTCTACTTCCTCGGTCACCGTCTCTGCCGAAACCAGTTCGGGCGCGGGAGGCGCCTTCGCATAGTGATCCAGGATGGCCTTCAGCAGTCTCTCCTCCGCCGGCTTGTCCCGCCCGATGGAAGTCAATTGCGCCGTTTGCGAGGGCCGCTCCATCCGCCCGGACATGGTGGGCGCATCGGCGCTGAACAGGCGCAAGGCCGCCGCGGCATTATCGATCTGCCGCTCTTCCAGCGTGTAGCGCAGCCGCTCCACCTCGACGGCCAGTTCGTAGTCCCCCTCCGTTTCAACGGGCTTGATGGTGACCTTTGCCTCAAGCGGGATGGTGTGCAGGTTGGATTCCGCCCAGGTGAAGGCCGTCTCCGGCTGGGGCCGCCAGAGCTCCAAAGCCTGCGCCGAAGTCTCCGGATGCGTGGTGATGATGCCCTCCACCCGGTCCTCGCGGTCGATGCGGAAGTAGTTTCGGCGCAAGGTCTCGGTCACCGAGCTCCACAACCGATCGTAGGCTTCCGGGGATTCGGCGTTCACGCGCGTCAGCGTGGGCTCCGTCGGCGCGGGCGGCGCCGAGCAGCCGGCCAGCAAGCCTCCCAGAACTCCCGCCATTCCAAGCCATCTAGTTGAGCGCATAGCGGCGGTGAGTCTAACCGCTGAGCTGATCCCTTGCCAGTGTTCCACGGGGTGTCTGTGTTAAATAACGTGTATGGTCGCGACGAGTCCGGGCCGCGGATTTCGTGCTCGCGTTGGTGGCCGCGGCCTCATGCATCCCGACCCAGGTTGGCATCGAGGCCGCCAGCCCGGTGCTGCAGGACGCACAGGGTGATGTAGGCCACGAGAAAGGTCGTGATGAGTACGGTCGACGCGCCCACCAGCAGATATGCCGCCGCCCGGCTGGTGGCTCGCGTGGAAGAGCCGGCCACGAAGAGCACCACGGCGCCCTGGCAGAAGACAACCAGGACGGAGACCACAATGGCCAGCAATGATCGTTGCAGCCGGCGAACCCGGGGCGGGAGCTTGTTCTTCGGTTCCATGAGCCAGGCCTCCGAGCCCCTGTACCCCCTTCTTGAATGATAGCCTGTGCATCAGCGCAACCGCTGACATTTCGGACAGATATGCGTTCCCCGCCCGGCCACCACCAGCCTGATAATGGGGGTCCGGCATCGTCGGCACGGCTGACCCTCGCGCCCGTAGACCCGGTGCCGGGTCTGGAACTGGCCGGGTGCACCCTGCGCGTTTCGGTAGTCGCTCACGCTCGATCCGCCCAAGGCGATAGCCTCGGTCAGCACCCGCCGCAAAGCGTGGTAGAGTTTTCGGCTCGCCGCCGGGGACAGATCCGCCGCACGGGTCAGCGGATGGATGCCAGCCCGGTGCAGGGCCTCATCGCAGTAAATGTTGCCCACGCCGCTGAGTGGGTTCTGATCCAGCAGCAAGGCTTTGATCTGCCGACGGCGGGCGATCAGCTTTCGCCACTGGGCCAGCGAGATCCGCAACGGATCGGCCGCTACCGGCGGAATCCGCCGACCGATCCAACCTTTTGCCTCATCAGGATTTCCGTCTACCAGCCACACTCCTCCGAACCGCCGCGGGTCGCAGAAGCGCAGTTCCACAGGCTCGCCGCGGAAAGCAATCCGCAGGTGCGTATGCTTGGCCGGCGACTCGTCCGCCGCAGTGACGATAAGCCGTCCGGTCATGCCCAGGTGGACAACCAGGGTCCAGCCGCCGCTGAGGCTGATTCGTACCTGCTTGCCGGCGCGGGCGATCCGCTCAATCCGACGGCCTCGAAGCGAATCATCGCATGGCACGTGGGGGCCATGGGCAATGCGCGGCTGGACCAGGCACACCGAATCAATCACCCGCCCGGCCAGTCGACGTTGAAGACCACGCGCAACCGTTTCTACTTCAGGAAGTTCCGGCATGACGCGGTATTGTATCACGGCGATCAAGCCGCGCCGCGGAGAGACGGCACAGGAGGGCTGCGGGGTTGCACAGGGCCTTGGCAGGGCCTCTTTACTCGCCCTGCGGCAGAGAGATGGTGAAAGTCGTGCCCTTCCCGACCTCGCTGCTGACGGAGATCCGTCCACCGAATTCTTCGATGATCTCACGGCAGATGGCCAGGCCCAGTCCGAGCCCGCGCTGATCCGGCTTCTCCGCGTTCTGCTTGGTGCTGAAGAAGGGCTCGAAGATGCGTTCGAGGTTCTCCGGCGGGATGCCGCAGCCGTTGTCGCGCACGTTGATTTCGACCTCGCCCGTGGCCGTGGGAGCGGCGTCGAGCGTCAGTCGGCCGCGTCCGCGCCCCAGCAGGGCCTGTCGTGCGTTAATTACAAGGTTGAAAAGCACTTGCATCAACCCGTGCTCATTAGCGCGCACGGTCAGATCGGGGTCGATCTGCAAGTTGACGGTGATGTTGTCTTTCTCCGGGTCGCGGCCCAGGCACTCGATCGCGGCCTGTGCCACTTCAAGAACGCGGAAGGTCTTGATCGCCGAGTCCGCGTTCTTGGCCAGGCCGATGAGCCGATCGGCCATGTTGCGCATGGTGGCGCACCGCTCCACCGTCTTGCTCAGGGCCTTGCGCATCAGTTCCACGTCGTTGGTATCCAGGGCATGCTGGGCGTATGCAACCACCGGCGTGAACAGGTTGTTAAATTCGTGGGCGATCACTGCGGCGTTGGTGCCGAGGCTCGCAAGTTTCTGGGTTTGGCGGAGTTGGCGCTTCAGGAGATCGAACTCGGCCTGCAGCCGTTCCAGGTGCGCTTGGAGCGGATCGGTGCTCTCCCGTAAAGTAGAGCCGGCGGGGGTGTCCACGCCCAGGGGCGCGCTGACCGGACGGTTGGCAACCCAGCCCTCGATGCGTGGTGGAGGAATGCGTTTCGGCGGCTTGGTTGCTGATCGATGCATGCTACTCCTGTTCCACGTTATAGGGCGTACCTGCAATATCGGCACCCCGCTCAGATTGACTTGAGGGAGCGGCCATGGACTTGTCCCGGCGCCTGGAGGCCCTGCTGGAACTGGCGGAACAGATCGGCATCGACGTCCGCGCTGAAGCCATGGGTGGCGGTGGGGGAGGGCTGTGTCGCTTGAAAGGCCGGCGGGTGTTGTTTGTGGACACCGCCGCCGACTTGGCCACGCGCTATGATCGTACGTTGGCGGCCCTGGCCGGCCTGGAGGAAATTGACGCTCACTATTTGCTGCCGGAAGTGCGGCAGGACATCGAGCGGCAGAGGCGGTCGAAAAATGTCTAATGTCTAAGCCTTAATGTCTAAAGAAGCCCCAATGACGAAATGTCTGAATGACTAAAGGTCCTGCCCACGGCTTAGTCATTAGTCATTGCCGACCAAAGCCCAAAGGCCGCAACTCGGGAAACTGACCATGAGTACTCCAGTGATCTCCATCGCTCTGGCGTTGTTCACCGCTTTGGCCGGCGCTGATTGGTCCCCGAACGCTTTCGATTACAACCGGCCCCCCCGCCTGAAGGTGCAGGAGGTCGAAAAGTCCGGGGGGATCAAGGTGGCCCGCGCCACCCAGCAGCATCTGGTCTTTCGCAATGTGGCCGGCCAGGAGGTGCCCGCGCTGTTGACCTTGCCCCGGGGCCGGGCGCCCTTTCCCGTCGTAGTGCTTGTTCATGGCTATGCCAGCTCGGGCGAGCACATCACGCATTATCTGGCCCCCGAACTGGTGGGACGCGGCTTCGCAACGCTGGCCATCGACCTGCCCATGCACGGCGAGCGTCCCGGCCCGCCCAAGTCGCTCTTTGCCGAGGGCGATCCGAAGAAGACGCACCGTCAGCTTGCGCAGGCGGTTATCGACCTGCGTCAGGCCATCGACCTGGCCGAGTCGCGTAAGGAATTGGATACCTCCGGCGGCGTTTTCCTGGTGGGTTACTCGATGGGGAGCTGGCTGGCGACACTGACCAGCGCGGCGGACCGGCGCGTTTCGGCCCTGGTGTTGATGTCGCCCGTGTCCGAGGCGGTTCCGGCGGATGCGCGGGGCCGCCGGCAGGAGCGCTCGCCCCAGAAGCCGCTGCTGGAGCGGTTTCCTGATCTTCGGCCCACCGAGGCCATCGCCCGTTTCGCGCCGCGCCCGGTGCTCATCCAGGCGGGCAACCTCGACCTGTATCTGCCCAAGGAACCGGTGGACGCGCTTTTCGCCGCCGCGCGCGAGCCCAAGGAGCTGCGCTGGTATGACTCCTCCCACATCCTGCCCCCCCTGGCCGTCGAGGAAGCCACCAACTGGCTGCTGCAACAGCGAGGCAGGCAAGCGGGAAAAAGCAGCCGGGGCTCGGGCCAGGCACAGCGGGATGGGCAACCGGCGCGGCGGTAGGACTTAACCGGGCAATCTGTCTTCAACTGTTCTGTTTACCATCGGTAGCCGGCTTTAGCCGGGCTTGCGGTTGATGCCGTTGGCACCCTGTTTGGTTGTCCCAATCGTGAACCCACCTCTGGAAGAGGTGGGCCACCCAATGCACAAGATTCATTTGGAATTCGGATGAGGGGGGCAAAGCTGTTCCTGTTGTTCGGCTTGCTCACGTAGCCTGCAGCGCGTCGATCACGTTGCTGCGTGACGCCCGCAGTGCCGGTACCAGTCCGGCCACCAGGCACACCGTCATCGTAAACCCGATGGCCGCCGCCACCAGGTCGGTGGGAATGCTCCATTTGGCCTCGTAGCCCCAGATGGCCAGGGTGATCGCATTCATGCTGTAGGCCAGATGCAGGCCGAGCCCCAGCCCCAGCAGACAACCCAGAAGACCCAGTACCAGAGCCTCGCCCATCACCAGCCGCGTGATCTGTTCGCGCGTCGCACCGATAGCCCGCAGCATCGCGATCTGCCGCGTCCGGCTGACCACGTTGGCCATCATGAGATTGCCCACGCCCAGGGCGGCCACGATCAACGCTACCAGCGGCACGGCGGTGAACAGGATGGTCGCCCGGCGCAGGTCGCGATCGATCTGTTCCTTCAACACGCTCACCGAGCCGGAATGTTCCGCGGCCGTGCCCGCCTTGAAGGCGATCAGCCGCATGACCAGTTCTTCCCGATACGATCGCCATCGTGCCGGCGCGGTTTTCAACTGCATCCAGTCGATGCCCAGCAGCGCGTCGCGGAACACCTTCAGCAGGGGGCTCTCGCCCCATTGCAGCTTGAAGCCTCCGTCCGCCGCCTCGCGAAGCTGGCTCTCCAACATGTTCAGCTCCGCCGTGCGCTCCGGCATGGCCGCCCGCCAGCTCAAAAACAGCCGTGCGGCCTCGTCCGCGTTCATCAGCCTGGGCGGGTATTTTTCGCCAAACAGCGGTGGCGGGGGGGCGGCCTGCGGCTCGGCGGGAAGGTCGAAATTGAACAGGAACATGGTCGCTTCCGGGGCCATGTTGAACGAGCGCTGGAGATCCCGGAAGGTTCCCAGCACTACAAAAGCCGAGGCCATGGTCAGGGCCTCGCCGGCGTTGAAATAGTTCGCGGCGATGTCCAGCGCGGGCGACGTCACCACGCCCGCGATTCGCAGCGGCACCCGCCGTCCGGCCGCACTTAGCGTGATCTGATCGCCCATCTCCACACGCTGGGCGCGCAGAAACTCGGGGGTGACCAGCACGTGCCCGCCCTGGGTAAGCTTCTGCCGGGCGCTCTCCAGGTCGCCCTGCACGAAGGTCAGGTTGGCCATCTTGAAGAACTCATCCGGGTCGCCGGCTACGAAGCGGGTTAAACCGAAATCGAAGAGCCCGCGCCCCACGATCCGGCACTGCAGGCGCTCGTTGACCAGCGCGCTGTTCTTGAGCCCTTGAACGCTCCCCCGAGCCTGGTCGGCCCGGGCCCGGGGCACCGGCGAGGACATGTACATGAAGGCTTCCGGGAAGTCCTTCGGAAAATCCCAGCCCCTGGCCAGCGATTCGCTATAAACGACTACCGACACGACCAGCGACAGTCCCACCATCAACCCACAGCAGATGGCCGCCGATCGCCAGGCCGCCCGTCCAACCTGGTCGGACAGCAACTGGTAGCGCACCCGCAGGACCAACGCCGCCACCCGCACCACGATATAGCCCAGCGTCAAGACCAGCGCGGGCGCGATCAAGGCATACCCGGCATACAACAGGCTCACGGCCGCAACCGGCTTGGACGGATTCAGGAACAACTCGCTGACCGCGCCGCCTCCGCCTCCGTAGTGGCGGATCATGAAGACATGGCCCAGGACCAGCAGAAGGCCCAGTCCGGCCGACAAGACTACCGGCACCACGGAGGGGTGATAAGCCTGAGAACGCAAGGCGGTCAGCGGAGAAACCCGCATGGCCTGCACCATCGGGAACAGCGCGCCCAGCAGGGTGGTGCCCGCGCCGCCGGCCAGGGCCAGCAGCAGCCCCGTCCAGCTCACCGCGAACTGACCGATATATTCGGGCGCGATCCATACGGTCATGCGCGCCAGGCCGAAGCCCACCGGAATGCCCAGCAATATGCCGGCTACGCCCAGCGGGACGGCCTCGGCCAGCACCAGGGCCGCGATCTGAAGCCGGGTGGTGCCCAGGCAGCGCAACATGCCCAGTTGCCCGATGCGCTCCACCATGCCCATGCTCAGCGTGGACAGGATCACGAAGAACGCCGTGAACAGGGCCACCGTCGAGATCAGCAGCAGCATGAACTGCGTCTGCCGCTCGGCGGCGCGGATCTGCCGCAGCTTGGCATCCGACGAGGACACCGAGGCGGGCGCCCGCCGGTATTTCGTCTGCATCATCTGCTGGATCCGCTTGGTCGTCTGATGCAGCGGGATCGGCGCAGAGTCACGGAGCAGCATATCGATGCGGGTCACGCTGGGCGGCGAGCTCTTGCCGGTCAGGTCCTGGATCGTTTTCAGCGGGGCGATGACCACCGGCTTCTGCCGCTTGGCGACTCGATGCATGTCGATGAGCCCGACGATGGTGAGCACGCCCTCGCGCTCGCGGACCGGTGCGGCCTCCCCCGTGGTCACGTTGCGGAGGATGAACTTATCGCCCACGTTGAGCCGCAGGCTCCCGGCCAGCTCGTGGTCCATGACCGCCACGTCGGTATCGCCGACGGTCAGCATGCGGCCGGTGATGTCCTCAGTGTTGAAGGGGCGAAACTCGCTCTCCATTTCGGGCTCGATGCCGACGGCGATCACGGCCCGGCCGGCGGAAGGGGCACCCGGGAGGCTGTCTTCCGCATCCTCAAAGACCTGCCCCCGGATGGTGAGCGGTTTCGGCTCGCCGGCCTGTTGGGGACGTGTGGGGGCGGATGGCTGATCCGCCCCGGAGGCCGCCGGTCCGCTGTGCGCCGCCAGCGGAATCACCGTCATTCCATGCTTGAGCCGCGCGGTGACAGCGGCCACGTTGGGGTCCTTGCGGACCTCCTCCCGGATGGTCTCGGGAATGACCCCATAGAGGCCGTAAAGCGATTCGACGGACAGGTGGCTTCGCCCGATCCAGAACCAGACCTGGTCCTCCAGGGCGAGGCGCACGGACTCGTAGGCGCAGGTGACCCACACCACCACGCCCACACCCAGCGCAATGGCGGCCAGCGCACTGGCCGTGCGTCCTGGCCTAACCCGCCAGTTGCGTATACCGAGCTGCGACCAGTGCCGCATTGCCAGGCTCCATCTCCTCGATCGTGCCGACCAGTCGCCCGTCCTTGAGCACGTAGGCCCGGTCCGCATAAGACGCCGCCGCCGCCTCGTGCGTCACCATCAGAACCGTCTTACCCAGTTCGTGGGCCAGCTTGCGAAGCAGCTTCCAGATTTCTTCGGCCTGAACCGAATCGAGATTGCCGGTGGGTTCGTCGGCCAGCACCACCGCCGGGTCATTCAACAAGGCCCGGGCGATGGCCACGCGCTGTTGCTCGCCGCCGGACAATGCCTGCGGGCGATGCTGCATCCGTTTCTCCAGATGCACAACCTGGATGGCCTGCTCGACCCGCTTTTGGATTTCCGTCGTCGGCGTGCCGTCCACCAGCAGAGGTACGGCCACGTTTTCCGCCGCCGTCAGCGTGGGCAGCAGGTTGTAGGCTTGAAAAATGATGCCCATCCGCCGCCGCCGGAACAGCGTCCGCTGGCGGTCGGACATGCTGGACAGGTCCTTGCCCTCGACGATCACCCGGCCGGAGTCGGGCAGATCCAGCCCCCCGGCCAGGTGCAGCAGCGTGCTCTTGCCCGACCCGCTGGCGCCCATGATGGCCACGAGCTGCCCGGCCTCAATCGACAGGGATACGCCGTTGAGGGCCCAGACCACCTCGTCGCCCAGGCGATAGGTCTTGACCAGATCTTGAACCGCCAGCACGGCGCCGCCGGGCATGGATGAGGCATCGGGGAGAAGCGGGGCGCCTGGCGTGGGTGTGTCTTCTGCCATTATCTTCCACTCTGGCCCGTGTCCAGCTACACTCTCTGAATGGAGGCCGTTATCTCTTGAAAGTCCTTGTCACCGCCGACTTACATTACGACATCACCCGCAGCCGCGAACCGGCCCGGGCCATCGCGCGGGAAATCTGCGGGCTCGATGCCGATGTTCTGCTGGTCCTGGGCGACGTCGCCGGCCGGGACGTGGACATTGTACGGGAGTGCCTGACCCTTTTCGACCCGTTCCCCGGCCGCAAGCTCTTCGTGGCCGGCAATCACGACATCTGGACCCACCCCGGCGAATGCTCGCTGGAGCGTTATGAACGGATCCTCCCGGCCATCTGCCGCGAAACCGGCTTCCACCCTCTGGATCTGGAGCCGCTGGTCATCGGCGAGGTGGGTTTTGTCGGTTCGATGGGCTGGTACGACTTCGGGTATCGCCCGGCCTGGTTGAAGATTCCGCTGCGCTTCTACCGCGAGAAGATCGCCCCCGGCGCCGCCGCCCGGCTGGCCCGCTATCAGCACCTGCTGGCTGAGACCGACGACGTTCCGGAGGCGACCCTGTCCATCGGCGCCCGCTGGATGGATGGCGAGCATGTGCGTCTGCCCATGAGCGACCTCGATTTCTGTCACCGCCTGCTGGAGCGGTTCAAGGCCGGCCTGGCTGCCGTGGCCCTGGTGTGCCGGCAGATTGTGGCCGCTTTTCATCACGTGCCCTTTGCGGCGTTTGTTCCGCCCGCCCGGAACCCGAGTTGGGCTTTTGCGGGCGCATATCTGGGCAGCGAAATGTTCGGCGAGATGGTCCTGGCCGAGCCCAAGGTGCGCTACGCCTTCTGCGGCCACAGCCACCTCGCCGGCCGACTCAAAGCCGCTCATCTCGAGTGCATCAACGTCGGCTGCACCTATGTTCAGAAACGCTACGAGCAGATCGAGCTGTAGTGCTTGAGCCCGAAGCGCAAGCGAGGGACGCCGGGTGGCCCAGGTTCTTTGAACCTGGGCTCGCGATTTCTTTCCGTTGTGGCGATCTGTGGGTAAACATCCGGTTTCGAGCCGAAAAAATCGCGAACCCACCTTCGGAGAAGGTGTGCCACCCTCTGCACGATCATGGTTCGCCCATCCCTCGCTTGCGCTTCGGGCTCAGAGGGGATATGATAAGTGTACCGACACGGCGCGAGGCGAGGCTCCCATGCCATACATCTGGGCAACAATCCTGGTCGTGGCCAACGCGGTCTGGCTGTCCCTGAACTTGTTCGGCTTGCCGGGCAACTGGCTGATGGTCGGCTCCACCGTGGTGGTGGCGTGGTTGTTCTGGGATCAGCGGATGATCTCCGGATACACGCTGCTGGGTCTGCTGTTGTTGGCGGTCCTGGGTGAGCTGCTGGAATTTGTGGCCGGCGTTTTCGGCGCACGGACCGCCGGGGGGAGCAGTAGCGGGGCGTTTGGCGCCTTGCTGGGTGGCCTCGTTGGCGCCGTGGCCGGAACCTTCGTAATCCCCATCCCGGTTATTGGTTCGCTGATGGGCGCCTGTGGCGGCGCGTTCTGCGGGGCCCTGGCCTTTGAGCTGGCCGGCGGGCGGGAGCTGGAGCCAGCCGTGCGCTCCGGCCTGGGGGCGGGCGTGGGGCGGTTCTTCGGCACCGTGGCCAAGCTGGTCGTCGGCATCGGCATCTGGATCGTAGCGGCAGTGGCGGCTTTCTGGCCGTAATGCCGCAGCCGTACCCTGTAGCAGCCGGGCTCTGTACCGGCCGTTTACCTCCCAGCGGCCGGCCTCCGTTTCGCCGTGGCCCTGTGTACCGGCCGTTGATTGCTATGCCGAATGGCCGGCCGCTCCATCGCTTGGCGAGGGGGCCTTGCGTGTACTGCCACGCCGGGCCTGGTAGTACGCCCAATGTTGGAGGACCGCGGCCAGCCCCACCCCCAGCCACGCGACCATCGCCACCGACGGATCATGTCCTCTGATCAAGCTGCCGGCCACTACCAGCCAAAGCAGGAGGTTCAAGACGATCACCCAGTGCAGCCAACGAGGAAAGCGCTCCATAGACTGGCCTCCTCACTACGACTTGCCATAGCGGACACGGCGTCCCGGTATCGGGCCCAAATGCTTTTCAAGAAACCCGAACACCCGTTCCCGATACCCGGTCGGATCTGCCGTGACGATGTTACTGTGCGTGCCCGGCCCGAACCATATCTCCTGCGGTCCCTTGGCCGCGTCGTACAGCCGCTGCGAGTGCGTGGCCGGCATCAGGATGTCGCCATCGCCGTGAATGACCAGCACCGGCCGGTCGCCCATGGTCGCGACGGCCTTCTCCGCCGAGGCCGCGAAGAAGTTCGTGCCGGTCTGCAGTGAGGCCAATGCGAGCAGCCAGTCCGCGGCCAGCGGGCCGATCACCGGCAAGCGCGCGGCGTGCCCGCGTACCAGCTCGCGCGGCGACACAAACGGGCTGTCCAGCACCACGGCTTCGATCCGCGGGTCTTCGGCGGTGGCCAGGGCCAATGCCATCGCGCCCTGGGATGATCCCAGCCCCACCACGACACGCGACTGCCCGGGCCGCTCGCGTTTGAGCCAGTCCACCGCCGCGCGCACATCCAGCCGCTCGCGGATGCCGTAGGTGGTTGTCCGGCCGTCGCTGGCCCCATGGGCCCTGAAATCGAAGAAGGCCACGTTGTAACCCTCGTGTGCCAAGGCCGACAGGAACCAGACGAAATTACCCTTGTTGGCCCCCGCCCCGTGGCAAACCAGGATGGTCCGCTCGGCATTCTCTTCGGGAATAAACCAGCCGTCGAGCGTCAGCCCGTCGGCCATCGGAATGCGCACGGCCTCGAATTGCAGTTGGTAAACGCTCGGATCGTGGCCGTCGCGCAGCTTGCAGCGATGCGTGCCCACCATGCTCAGGAACACGGGAAAGAGAATCACGGCCGTCAACGCTGCCCGGCCCCAGGGGATCAGCCGGATCACGCCCGGCGGGTGCGCGCCGCGTCGTCGCTGGAGCCGGGCCCAGCGAACCCATCGCTGCCCCCAGCGGCCCACCGTCCGGCTCCAGATGCTCCACGCCAGCCGCCAGGCGATGGCAAACCACAGGACGACGAGCACTTCCCGAAGCATCACCCGCGCCCCGGCGATTTCCGCCAGGATGCGCAGCGCGCCCCAGATCAGCCCACTCATCACCACCACGTACAGCAATAACGAACCAAGACGAATCCGCCGGCGGGCCAGCCAGCGCCACAACAGAAAACCGGCCAGGAGGAGTGGGGCGAGCAGGAACAACAGCATGTCGTATTCCTTTCAGTGGCTCTGCAAGCATCTTACCATCCGGGCTGGACGAACGGAACGGATTCCACGATGCTTATCCGCGTGGCAACAGACGTGCTTAACGATTCCGGCGACAGTTCGCCCCGTGCGGGGGGCGGGGGGACTGATGCGGGTTTGGTCGACAAACCCGACATCTCCGCGAACGCGCATGCGGGGGGGCGGCGGTCCCGCTACGCGCTATGGACTTTGCTGGTCATCGTCGTTTTCGTGGCGTTCCCGGTCCGCCTCTATCTTGCTCTCACCGCCACGATGATCAGCCGCGACGGCGCGACTTTCATCTGGTACGCCCAGGGCCTGGCCCGCGATCCCGCCGCGGAAATGCGAACGCAGGCCCAGCACCCGCTCTATCCTGCTCTGGTCCTAGCCGCTCACACGGCGCTGCAGGCCGTCGGCGGCCTTTTGCGCCCATTGGGCGCGTCGGTGAGCTCGGTGCTGGACGACCCGGTGCGAAGTTGGACGCTGGCCGGTGTAACCGTATCTCTCCTGGGCGGCCTTACCGTCGTGATAGCTGTTTACGCGCTGGCCCGCCTGCTGTTCGACCGGCGGGTGGCCCTCCTCGCGGCCATGCTGACCGCGCTGGCCGCCGAGTTTTGCCAGCTCTCCGCCGACGTTCTCACGGACATGCCGCACCTGACCCTGTATCTGTTGGCTCTCTGTGCGGCCATCCGGGGTTTTTGTCCTCGCGCGACCGGGCTTCCGACCGCCTGCCCACCCGCGGGCCTCGCGCTGCGCTGGCTCTTTCTGGCCGGTGCGCTGTCCGGCCTGGCTTTTCTGATGCGTCCCGAAGGCGCCGGTGTGGCCGTGGTGGCCGCCGCGGCGGCTTTGGGGCTGACAGGGCCGTGCCGACTCCCGCGCCGGCTGGTCGGCCCGCTGGTTGTTGTCCTGGGCGCCGGGCTGGTTGCCTCGCCGTACATGCTCATCACCGGCAAGCTGGTCCAGAAGAAGTCGCTTCCTCGCTTCTTGCCGGGTTCGTGCGAAGCCGCCGAACCCGCCGTCGCCGGGTGGCAGTGGCTCCTGGAAACCTGTGACAGCCAGGGGAAAAGCTTCCCCTTTGAGCGGATTTCTTTGCAGGCGTCTGGCACTCCCGCAGAGGGCTCATGTGGAGATGATGGTGCTCGCTACCGGGAGCTCACGACGCTGGCCATAGACTCGCGCCTCGATGCAGTTCTCACTTCTCACTTCTCACTTCTCGCTTCATCAACCATCGATCAACACTGCTCACCGACCAGTGGCACACCTTCACGTGCCGCCCTGGGCTCCGTCCCCGCCGACGTGGCCAAGGCCGCCGGGCTGGCGGTGGAACATTGGGGCCGGGCCCTGCGCCTGACGCTCCTGCTGCCGGCCATCGCGTGGCTGTTTCTGCGAAAGTGCTTGCCCGCCGATCGTACCGCCGTCCGGCTGGTGACGGCTGCCGGTTCGCTGCATTTTGTCATTGTTGTGCTGCTGGTTCTTCGTTTCGACTATGCGGATTTGCTCAGCGTCCGGCACACGATGATCCTGGCTGGGCTCACGCTCCCGTTCAGCGCCGCGGGGGTCGCGGCCATCCTGGATCTCGTTCCCGCCCGGCGGCGGGTGGCCGTGGGGGTACTCGTGGTCATTGCGCTGGTTGCGCCCACCGCTCCGTGGATGTTCGAGTGGCGTTACGCCCACGAGGCGTATCTGCGCCGGGCCGGCGAGTGGATCCGCTCCCAGCAGCCCTCCGGTGCGAAGGTCCACACCACGCGCCACCGCGTGGCCTTCTACGCCAACGGCATCCACCAGTGGTCGCCGCTGGACCGGGACAAGGACATCGCCCGCATTCTGGCCGAGGCCCGCGCGCACCATCCCGACTGGCTGGTGTTCGACGTCCAGCGCGTGTCGCGCTACTCGCCCACTTTTCTGCAGGATTTGGAGCAGGCTGCGGCCCCTGGCGAGCTGACCCGCGCACACGTGGAGGAGCAGGCGGTGAAGGGCAAGGTGCAGCGGGCGATTATTTACCGTTACCGCCCACCGGCTTGACAAGGCCGGCTGATGGATGAATGATTCGTGGCCTGTTTCGTACCACGGGGGATGCTCGTATGTGCCGAGACAAAGGGACCAGCAGACACGGGGAAGATCAATCGCTTGTCTCCTTGTCCCCTTGTCTCCAGGTCCCCTTGTCAGTCTGATCCGAAGGAGTCGCCAATGTCACTCAAAGTCCTTGCCTTTATGGCCCATCCCGATGACGCGGAGTTTTCCTGTATGGGCACCATGATTCGCCTCAAACAGGAAGCCGGCTGCCAGCTCGCCATCGCCACTGCCGCCAGCGGCGATTGTGGCACCACCCAGTATCCGCCCGACGAGATCGCCCGCATCCGCAACCAGGAGGCCCGCAATGCGGCCGCGCTGGTGGATGCCGAATACTATGCTGCCGGCTGCAAGGATCTGCTCATCTGCTGCGATGCGCCCACCATGTTGCGCTTCACCGAGATCATCCGCCGGGTCAAGCCGGACATCGTCTTCACCCATCCCCCGATGGATTACATGACCGACCACGAGAACACCGGCCGGGTGGTGCGCAACGCCTGCTTCGGGGCCGGCGCGCCCAATCTCTTGACCTACGATCCCTGCCCCGCTCCGCCGTTCCCCAAGATCCCGCACCTCTACTACGTGGACGTGCCCGACAATACCGACATTTACGGCCAGCCCATCCCGGCTGATTTCGTGGTGGACATCACCGACGTGATGCCGCTCAAGGAGAAGATGCTGGCCTGCCACGTCTCGCAGCGCGAATGGCTGCGCGCCCACCACAATATGGACGAGTACGTGGAATCCATGAAGCGCCGCGGCGCTCAGCGCGGCAAGGAAATCAACCGTCCCTACGGCGAGGGCTTCCGGCAATATAAGGGACACGCATATCCGCAGAACAATATTATCGCGGAGCTGCTGAAGCTTTGAGGGGGGGGTGTCAGTTGTTCGTGGTCAGTGGTCAGTTGTTGGGGCATTGGTCCTTTGGTCAGTTGCTTGGCGCCACCGGCGATACGCGACGGTATCTCGACAACTGACAAAAGGACTACTGACCCAACAACGGACAACGAACAACTGACCACTGACTAAAGTAACGACACCGGGTCCACATCGATGGTGAGATGCTTCCCCATCGGCACCAGCGCGCCCACGTTACGTAGCCGTGACAACGTCTCCATCAAGCGCGATGCGTTCGGACACCGAATCAGGAAATCGTAGCGGAAGTTGTTCCGCAGCCGCGACAGCGGCGCGCTCTGCGGACCCAGCACGTCGGCCGGCATCTTCTCGTCCACGATGTATTGTCGCACCAGGTCGGCGAGGCGGTGGGCCTCGGCGCGGGCTTGCGACTCGGTTCGGAAGGTGAGAATGATCCGCGCCAGCCGGGCGAACGGCGGCCAGCCGAGCCGCTTGCGCAGGGCCATCTCGTGGGCCGCGAACGACTCGTAATCGTGCTTGGCCGCGAACTGCAGCGCCGGCGACATGCCCACCAGGCTCTGCACGACCACCCGCCCGCCGGGATCGGAGGCAGGCGCACTGCTTGCCCCTCCGAGATGGTCTGAGGCGGGCAAGATGCCCGCCCCCCGTGCCCGGCCGGCGCGGCCGGCCACCTGCGCGATCATCTGGAAGGTTCGCTCGGCCGCGCGGAAGTCCGGGGCCGACAGCGACGTGTCCGCGTTCACCACGCCGACGAATGAGACCTCGGGGAAATCCAGCCCCTTGGCGATCATCTGCGTCCCGATGAGCACGTCCAGCTTGTGGGCCAGGAAGTCGCGCAGCACCTGCTCGTACTTGCTCACCCTGGTCATCGAGTCGCTGTCCGCACGAGCGATTCGCGCCTGCGGGAACTTCTGTTTGAGCTCTTCCTCCACCCGCTGCGTGCCCATGCCGAACTTGATCAGCGTGCCGCCACAGGAGGCGTCCCCGCAGCGCCGGGGCACGACCATCTTCGCCGAGCAGTGGTGGCAGATGGCCTTGCCCACCGTCTGGTGAAAGACCATGTTCGCCCGGCAATTGGGGCAGACGATCGGGTTCTGGCATCGGCTGCACACCAGGTAGCTGGCGAATCCGCGCCGGTTGAGCAGCAGCACCGCCTGCTTGCCGGCGTCCAGCGTGGCCTGGAGCTCCTGTTCCATTTTTCGGGACAGCAGGTGGATGTGCCCCGGCCGGCTGCGCGACTCGGTGCGCATGTCAACGAATTCCACCGCGGGCATGGACAGGCCGGCGATCCGGTGGGGCAGTGTGATGCGCTCGAAATGCGCCAGCCGGTCGCAGTTGTGCCACGTTTCCAGCGAGGGCGTGGCCGAGCCCAGGACGATGGGGATGGACGCAAGCTGGGCTCGCTTGAGGGCCACGTCGCGCGTGTTGTAGCGGGGGGCCTGCTGGTTCTTGTAGGTGCCTTCCTGCTCCTCATCGACCACGATGAGTCCCAGGTTCGGGCAGGGGGCGAAGATCGCGCTTCGCGTCCCGATGATGACTTTCTTGAGGCCCCGGGCGATGGCCGACCAGGTCAGCGACCGCCGGGCGCCGGTGAGCCCGCTGTGTACCACGGCCACGTCGTGAAACCGGCTGGCCAGCCGGTCCGCAAGCTGGGTGGTGAGCGCGATCTCCGGCACCAGGAAGATGGCCTGCTTGCCCCGGGCCAGCACCGACCGGATGGCGTGGATGTAGATTTCGGTCTTTCCGCTGCCGCTCACGCCGAACAGCAACACGGCCTTGAACGTGCCGGCCTCAGCCAGTTCGCTAATTCGCCGGATGGCCGCCTGCTGGTCGCCGCTCAACTCGAAGGTGGGCTCGGTTCCCGGGCGGTCGAAGTTGGGCGCTTCGGCTGGCACCCGCCGGGTCTGCATCGAAAGCCGGCCGGCCTTGACCATGGCCGCGACTACTCCCTTGCTCGCCCCTGTGGCTTCGAGCAGTTCATCCAGGTCCATCCCCTCAGGCCGGCCGGCCAGCGCATCGATCACTGCCTGCCGCCGGGGGGAGAGCTTCTTTGTGGGCTTCCCATCCGCCTGTGTGCCACTGCTCTGTGAGCAGTGGTCCTCGGTGGTTTCCCCCGCTGTCGGCCCGGCGGGGGCACATGTCCGCGCTTCGGGATGCGCAAGCCGGAAAGACCGCACGGTCTTGAACCCCGCCTGTTCGCGCACGGCCTCGGGCAGCATGGCCGACAGCACCCGCCCCAGCGGGCAGCAGTAGTACTGGGCGATCCAGCGGCCCAGCTCGATCAGGTTGTCATCCAGCAGGCGTTCCTGGTCCAGCACGCCGGCCACCCGCCGGAGGGCGTTCGTCCAGCGTTCACGGGTGATGGAGGTGCAGAACGCCTCCCGCGGCTTGCGCCCGCGTCCGAATGGGACCAGCAGGCGCTTGCCGGGCTCGACCTGGTCGGCCAGTTCATCGGGCACGGCGAAGCTGTATTCGCCCTCCACGGCTGCGGCCAGAGCTACGCGGGCCACCGGCCCTTCACGAACTTCAGGGGCTTCAATCCACAGCGAAGGCTGCTCGGGAGGGGTGGAAGACACATTGGCCTCGGCGCAAAGAGAGACTTCTGGGCGGCAGGTCTCACTGCCTCCAGTATAGCACAAGTCTCAACGGGACGGCAGTCCTCAGCTGGTGTACGGGCCCCCGGGGTCAGTCAAGCCTCGACATACTCGCAAAGGGTGGTGGGTTCGGGAATGGGCAACCCGTCTTCTCGCATACCATCGAGGTGAAACTGAATGGCTTCGCGTATTTCGCGCTCCACTTCCTCAACAGTAGCTCCCGTTGCCACGCAGCCGGGCAGATCGGGCACGTACGCCGAGTAGTTGCCTTCAGCCTTCTCAATCACTGTTCCGTATCGCATATGGCCTCACTTCAAGCCAGCCTGCTTGATGATGCTGTTCAACGTCCCAGGGGCCAAGTCGTCGTTTGGCTTACCTGGCACCGTGACTCGCCCGGGTTTTGAACTGGCGGTGGCTGCCCCGCGTGCCCGCCAGATACCAGCCGTCCTGCTCGAGCCTCTTGATGATATCTCGTACCTTCATCCCGGACTCTGAACTTCCCCGCTGCAGCTATCGTTATAAAGTAAAGCCTATTCTATTGGGCCGGGCGGGTAACGGCAACGCGCGTGCGCCGGCTTGTATTCTTCCGCCCCGCGATGACAATGGCGAGCCGCATGAGCGAACAACCAGCACAACCCCTTGAGCTCAAGTCACCGGGTTGCGTCGATCCGCCGGAGCGACCCCGGCCCATGATCGAGGTCCATGACCTGGTGAAGGCCTTCCCGACCGCTTCCGGCCCGGAGAAGCAGGCCGTGGCCGGTCTGAGCTTCCAGGTGTATGCCGGCGAGATCTACGGCCTGCTGGGCCCCAATGGGGCGGGCAAAACCACCACGCTGCGCGTCCTCTCCGGCCTGATCGCGCCAAGCGCCGGGCGGGCCCTGGTCAACGGGGTGGACGTGACCCGCGAACCGTTGGCCGCCAAGCGGGCCATCGGCTTCCTGACCGCCAACACCGGCCTCTACCAGCGTTTGAGCCCCCGAGAGTTGCTACCCTATTTCGGCGAGCTGTGCGGTCTTGATCGGTCCACCATCGCCCGCCGCACCGAAGAGCTGATCGATTTCCTGGGCATGCGCGACTTCGCCGACCTGCGCTGCGGGGCCCTCTCCACCGGCCAGAAGCAGCGCACCAACATCGCCCGCGCTCTGGTCGCCGACCCGCCCATCCTGATCCTCGACGAGCCGACCCTGGGGCTGGACGTGCTCACCAACCGCGTCATCCTCGACTTCATTCGCCGCGAACGCGACCACGGCAAGGCCATCCTCTTGAGCACCCATTACCTCGACGAGGCCGAATCGTTGTGTGATCGCATCGGTCTGCTGCACCAGGGCAAGCTGGTGGCCGAGGGGGATCTGTCCGCCCTGCGGGCCCAGACCGGCCGGGAGCGTCTCACCGACATCTTCCTGGCCCTGGTCAGCGATACCCTCGCCCCGACCTTCGACGCAGGCAGCGCCAACGAGGGAACCGGCGAAGCCCCCGAGCCCGAAGCGCCAGCGAGGGACCTTCTCGAATCAACAGCCCCCGAACCGGAGGCCCGCCCATGACCTGGCTTGCGTTTCTCACTGCTCACTGCTCACTTCTCACTTCGGGGCATGCCCGCGGGTGGTTCTCAGATCACAGATCAGAGATCTCAGATTGGAGATCTCAGATTACAGATTTCAGATTTCAGATCCCGGTTCACTGCGGCCTCCGTGACAAGGAGCGCCACGCATGACCCGCCCCCTGACCCGCATCGGCGCGATCTACCGCAAGGAGCTGATCGATATCCTGCGCGACCGCCGGACGCTCATGGCCATGATCGTCATCCCGGTGGTGCTCTACCCGTTGCTCATGCTGGCCTTCCTGCGCGCCGCCGAGAGTGAGCACGCCCGGCTAAAGGCCGAGCGCTTCACCGTCGAGGTGGACAGCGAGCCCGCCGCGGCCGATTTGCGCGACATCATCGACGCCGTCTACGCCGCGGACCCGGAGCCGCCCGAGTTCCGGGCCACCTGGAATGTCGTTGTGGGGCAGACGCCGCCTGGTCGCCTCGGGGACGAGGTGCACCTGCACGTGACCTTGGCCTGGACGCCCAAGCCCGCGCCCGCTCCGGCCCACCTGAGTGCCGAGATCGCCTACACCGAGATCGACGTGCACAGCCGGACGGCCATGAAAGAGCTCTCCGATATCCTCAATCAGTTCGGCGCTATGCGCACCCGCGAGGCGTTGGGCGATTTCCTCGGCAAACGCGTCGCGACCCTGCCGGAGGACGATCCCGTGAGCCTCATCCTCAACCCGGTGGAGGTCAAAACCGTCTCCGCCGCCACCGAAGGGCAGCGCGGCGGCTGGGCCTTGGGCCAGATCATCCCCATCATCCTCGTGCTCATGACCATTACCGGGGCGATCTATCCGGCCATCGACCTGACCGCCGGCGAGCGCGAGCGCGGCACGCTGGAGACGCTCATGGCCGCCCCCGTGCCGGTGATTTACCTCATCATGGGCAAGTTCCTGGTGGTGGCCACCGTGGGCATGATCACCGCGCTGCTCAACCTCGGCAGCGTCGCCGCCACCATGCATTTTGGCGGCATCACCCAGATCCTCACCGAGCAGGCGGTAACCTTCCCGCTGCACGTGCTGCCCATCATCCTGGTGTGTATGGTGCCGTTCGCGCTGCTGTTCTCCGCGATCCTGGTGGCCGTGTGCAGCTTTGCCCGCACCTTCAAGGAGGCCCAGAACTACGTGATGCCGGTGATCATCGGGGCCATGATCCCGGCCTTCGGCGCGCTGCTGCCCAGCGTGGAGCTGAAGGGCATCATGCTGGTCGTGCCGGTGGGCAACATGGTGCTGCTGACCCGCGAGCTGTTCCAGCAGACCTTCACCTGGTCGCAGGTGGCGGTAGTGCTGCTCTCGACCACGCTTTACGCCGCGGCGGCCGTGGCCGTCGCCACCCGGCTGTTCGGCCAGGAGGTGGTGCTGTTCGCCGACGCGGGCTCGTACAAGACGCTGCTGCAACGCCGGTATTTCCGCCCCACGTACCGCCCCAGCGCGTCGCAGGCCCTGCTGGCCGCTGCGCTGCTGTTTCCGGTGAGTTTCTACCTGCAGTCGCTGATCTTTGGCGCGTCGCTGGAAGACTTCCTGCGCAAGCTGGGCATGCTCGCGGCGCTGCAGTTCGTGGGCCTGCTCCTGCTGCTGCCGGTCCTGTTGACGCTCTATTTCCGGATCGACGTGGCCGACACGTTCAGACTCACCCTGCCGCCGGCGCGGGCCTGGCTGGCGGCGCTGCTGATCGGCGCATCGAGCTGGGCCCTGGCCCACGAGTTTCTCCGGCTGCAGTCGTACGTCTTGCCGGTCTCGGAGACGATGAAGCGGTTCAGCGAGCAGATCGAGGCCGGCCTGGGTGACACGTCGCTGTGGCTGATCGTGCTGCTGATGGCCGTGGTGCCGGCCATCTGCGAGGAATTCTTCTTCCGCGGCTTCGTGCTCTCCGGCCTGTCCAGCAGTCTGCGCAAGTGGCCAGCCATCCTTGCCACCGGCGTGATCTTCGGCGTCTACCATTTCATGATCGACCGCATCCCGGTGACGGCCCTGCTGGGCATGATGCTGGCCTACCTCTGCTGGCAGGCCCGCTCCATCTTTCCGGCCATCCTGGCCCACATGATGCACAACGCCGCGCTGATGGTCATCGGCAACCTCCCGCGCCTGGCGGATTGGCTCGGCCTCTCCAGCGCCGCCGAAGGCCCCTTGCCCGCGCGCGTCCTGATCCCCGCCGCCGTGCTCTTCACCGCCGGCCTGGCGATCGCCGCGTCCATTCGGGTCCGTGCCAGGATCGGCGGAGACCATTGAGCCCGAAGCGCAAGCGAGGGATGGATCCGGCGAACGGCCCAGGTCCCTCGCTTGCGCTTCGGGCTCGGGAGTGAGTTGATCGCGCACGTGCTGGCGCGCTTTCTTACCAACCCGCCTCCATTTTCCCCCAGGACATGAGAAAGGCCTGCCCCGCGTTCGCACCTTCCCACGTTCACACTTCCCCACGTTCACACTTCCCCACGACGGTCGTAACTCACTCCACCTCCTGCACCATCACCATGTTGTGCCGCCCGTCGTCGCCGCCGGATCTTCCGATGAGCACCACTTTGTCTCCGGCCGTCAGCGGGCAGCCGGCCCGTTGCATCTCGGACCGCACCGACTTGAGCAGCTCCTCTGGGGAGTCCTTCCGCGCTCCGGCCAGCGGCATCACGCCCCAGTACAGGCACATTCGCCGGAGGGTCACCTCCGAGTCGCTCACGCCGATCGTGGGCACGAAGTGCCGGCCCTGCGACAGGCATCGCGCCGTCGCTCCCGAGTGCGTGAACACCACCATCAGCCGGGCATCGATGATTTCCGCCAGGTGTCCCGCGCAGTGGGCCATCGCATCCGTTATCGCATCCACGTCCCGAGCAAAGCTCTCACCGTCTGAACGGGCGGCCTCACCAGTCCGGGTGGCGGGCATCTTGCCCGCCTCGGTGTGTGTCACTGCTCTGTGAGCAGTGGGGTCTGCCCCGGATGTTGCCCGGGCCACCATCTCCTCCGGCTCGCGCCGATCCCGCATCAGCGCCTCGGTGGCCAGCGCGATCCGTCCCATCATCTCCACGCTCTCCACCGGGTACTGGCCGATGGCCGTCTCGCCGGAGAGCATGCACGCGTCCGCGCCGTCGAGGATCGCATTGGCCACGTCCGCCGTCTCCGCCCGCGTGGGCAGCCGCGAATGCTGCATGCTGTCCAGCATCTGCGTGGCCACGATCACCGGCTTGCGGTGTTGCCGGCACGCGCGGATGATCCGCTTCTGCACCATGGGTACTTCTGCGATGTCGATCTCCACCCCGAGGTCCCCACGGGCCACCATCACCGCGTCCGCCGCCTCCACCACCGCGTCCAGCTCGGCGACCGCCTCGGGCTTCTCGATCTTGGCCACTACCTGGGCCGTGCTGCCCATCTCGTCCAGCAGGGCCTTGAGCTCGCGCACATCATTGGCCGAGCGCACGAAGCTGAGGCTGATGAAGTCCGCCCCGGCCGTCGCCGCCCACCGCGCGTTGGCCTTGTCGTGCTCGCCCAGCGTCGGCACGGAGAGCTTCACCCCCGGCAGGTTCACGCCCTGCCGGCTGCGCAGCGTCCCACCCTGCACCACGCGGCACACGGCCGCATCGGGCGTCTTCTCTTCGACGGTCAACATGACCGTCCCATCGGCCAGCATCACCCGGTCGCCGACTCTCAGCTCATCAATGAGCGGCGCATACGTGGTGGTCAGGTCGGTCGGGCTGGTCGAAACATTCCCCCGCACGAAGCGCACTTTTTCCCCCACGTGCAGTTCCAGTTCGCCCCCGACCAGTTCTCCCAAACGCATCTTGGGCCCGGCCAGGTCCACCAGGATGGCGATAGGCACGCCCACTTCCGCGCCGGCCTTGCGGATGGAGTCGAAGCGGGCCTGGAAATCCGCCGGCTTCCCGTGGGCGGTGTTAATCCGGAACACATCCACTCCCGCACGGATGAGCGCCAGCAACCGCTCATGCGCCTGGCAGGCCGGGCCGACAGTGGCTACGATTTTGGTCTTGCTGGGTCGTTGAATATAGCATGCGGTACTCATGGTGCGTCGATTCTACCGGTTTCAGCCCTCAGCGGCGAGTGAAAGCTGAACGGGTGGGCCGGCGCCCCGATCCTGCGTTTGCCGCCGGGTTCCCTCGCGTCGCGCATATTTTCCGTGCCGTGCCTGTCGCAGGTTGGAATTCCGGCATATCATCAACACGGATCTCATGCGGGAGGATTCTCATGGCCGGCCACGACAGGAAAAAACAGCACCGCGAACAAAAACGTCGCGAGAAGAAGGCCTTTCAGCGCCGGGCCGAGCAGGGCGGCAGCCTCTATCGCCGCATCGGCGCTGCCGGCGACGAGGCCGTCTGCTACATCAACAGCGACTGGCGCGAGGAAGGCATGATCGCCCTGCATGTGCTTCGCCCCATCCCGGGCGGGGGGCACGCCGCGGCCAGCTTTCTCATCGACCCGTGGGCCCTGGGGCTCAAGGACGTCTTCGGGCGGCTCGACATGACCCGCGAGGAATTCGATGACCTCTGGGTCGGCACCATGCAACGACAGACGGAGATGGTGCCCACCGATCTGGCTACCGCGCGGCGCCTGGTGGCCGGCGGCGTTCGCTGGGCCCATGACCACGGCTTTCGCCTGCCGCGGCGCCACGAACGGTGGGTCGCCATGCTCGGCGACATCGGTGACTGGCATACGGCCGACATCCGCGACTTCGGCTTCGAGGGCAAGCTCCGCTTCGTCGGCGATATCGAAGATCTCCGCCGCCGCCTGGTTGGCCAGACCCTTGAAGAGTTCACCGCCCGCGACGATGTCGAGGTGGTGGCCGCGCTGCCGTCGGAGTTCCTGGACGACGAGGATTTGGATGACGAGTTCCAGGCGGCAGAGATGAATCTGGATCAGGAGGCGATCGATGCCTTCAAGGAAGCAGTCGAAGACGTCGAGAGTCGTTTGCTTGATGCCGTCCGGCAGTGGTGCTTTGCCAACGGCCTGCCGCCCCATCCGCGCTTGCCGCAGGCCATCCAACTTGTATTTACGTCCATGCTCGAAACGATGGCTATTGACGAGCGAGAGGGTCGGCCCACGCCGGCTGAGGCCGAGCTCCATTTCGAACGTCTTCTCTCGTTGGTACCCCCGGAGTCCAAGATCCAGCTCAGCGAGGCTATGGCTCAGGTGATGGGCTTGGTCCGGAGTGTCGGCGGCGTCGCCGGCATGGTCGCCGCCCTGGGCATCCCGCGGTCCGCCGACGAGGAAGATGAACCCTGAGCCGGAGCGCCTTTTTGCTCATCCGTTTTGCGTGCCGGCCGGGGTCGCAACGGGCTCCGGAGTCGCCTCGAACTCGCTTCCGCACTCCGGGCAGCGCGGCTCAGTGAGTCCCTCCAGACGATAGCCACAGTGGATGCACTGATTGCGGTTCTGCCGTCGCCATCTGCGCCACGGGCCGCGGATGTACGCAACAGTCGGATAGATCATGGCCAGGATGCAAATCGACCAGAAGGGCAGCCCCACGCCATTGGCTATCGTGTTGCCGAACACGACCCGTCGCATGTAGAACGGGCCCAGGCGTGTCTCCGTTTTGCTGGTGGCCAGGGGCGCAGCCGAGCGCAGCGGCTGCGAGTACACCACGTGCAGCGTGCCGCGAACCATGGCCGTCTGCACCTGTCTCTTGACGGTGACGGCGGAAATCCAGAGACCGTCTTCGGGCAGCGCGTACGAGTAGCTGACCAGTCCGGTCGCGCCGGCGACCACGACCACAAGCACCATCAGCGTCACGGTTCCCCTGCGCGCTATGGCCCTGATCATGGTTGACCTCCTTTCGGCCGCTGGCCTGCCGTGACGTCCTCCAGCAGCGACAGGACCGGATAGGCGGCGTTGTAGTGCTTGTGCAGAAAGCGCGGATCGCGCTTGCGATAGAGAATCCGCCCGATGCGATCGGCGATGGGCACCAGCATCTGCTCGTGCCGGCACAACACCGGCGAGATACCGTTGATCGTGCCCGTGGTTTGCCAGTTGAGACATCCGCAGGTGTTGTTGCACCGCTCCTGGATCGCGCAACCCGCGCAGAACGGTTTCTCCGCCTGCGACTGTTCATACAGCTTTCGCCGTGCCGCCTCGTCGATGCCCGTCGAAACGTGCCCGATGCACCAGGGGCTCTGCGACCCGGCCTGGGGAAACTGCACGCACGGGTACAGATAGCCCTGCGGGTCCACCGAGATCTGCCGCTCGGCCAGCTCGCAGCGCTCCTTGCGGTAGCAGTGGCGATTGATGTGCGACGAGAGCTTGACCTCGAACGGGCTCAGGTAAAACTTCCGTCCGGCGCGCGTCCACTTGACGTACAGTGAACCAAGCTTTCTGTACTGCCTGGTCAGTGTCCTGAAGTTCGCCTCATTCCAATCCGCCGCGTAGTTCAGCGACACGATCAAATAGCGGCAGCCCACGTCGAGCAGGAAAGAGACAGAATCCACGAGAAAGGCGGCGGTCTGCGGATTGACCACCATGAGTACGCTCGCGTACGGCCGGACCGCCAGCAGCATGCGCAGCCGTTCGAGGAGCACATCGAAGGTCGGCCCCCCGTTCGGCAATCGCCGGTGCAGATCGTGGGCCTCGCGGATCCCGTCGAAGCTCATCGCGATCAGCACGTCGTTGCGGACTGCGAACCGCAGAAAGGCTTCGTCCAGCAGCAGCCCCAGCGCTCCGCCGATCTCGCGCGAGGACAGCCACGCCGGCGGCAGGTGCTGCCGCAACAGGTCCGGGTCCGCAGATACCTCCAGCTTCGTCGGGTAGCCCGGCTTGCGGAGCCGGCATACAGGTCTCGCCCTGAGATGAACCATCTGACAACCTCCAGTTCACGCGTCCGACCGGGCGGGTCAGCATCCAACTATCCGTTGGACGCAATCCACCAGAACTTGGTTCCCGTTGGTCATGTTGCGGAATTCGACGTAACGATTGGATGCGTTCTGAGCAGCGCCGAAAGACCAGGTAGTGGCCGAGCACTTCCTTGAACTTGGACGCGGGGGGCTTTGAAGCAGCCTGCCAGGAACTCGTCAAACCAGCCACTCGGCATCTGGACGTACCGGGCGATCCGGGCGCCGCCCCGACTCACTGTCCCCAGAGTTGGCGGTACCTTGCGGTGATCTCCGGCGAGCCCCAGCTTTCCAGATGTGAGGTCCGATAATTAGTAACGACCAAGCCTGGCCGGTCGATCGCCACCCAGGGTATGAGGCCGACCGCAAACCGGTGCAGTCTCGCGAGGCTCAACGGGGCCTCTCCTGAGCCCCCGGGGCTGATACCCGGGTCCTGCGTTCCGGTCTCGATTTCCACCTATCCCTCTGTCCCTCCGTCCCTTCTGTCTCCTTGTCTCCCTGTCCCCCTCCTCTGTTCGGGCTCCCGCCCTGATCACCCTTACCCCCTCGTTTGCGCTCAGGGCTCTGAATCCGCCGCCAGATCCTGAACCCCGAACCCTGAACCCTGGAACCCCTGAACCCTCCCCCCAGCCCTCGATCCTTCCTCCCGGGCGCCATTTTTACCTTTTCTACCCCTCTTAACGATCCGATGTGAAACTGCGAGGCACGGCTGCCTCCCTGCCATGAGGAGAACAAGGATGTTCGAGTTCCGGCTCAATCTGACCATTGAAGTCGACCAAGTCGGTAATGGGCTGGCTATTCAGCAACCCGTGCCCATTCAACTGCATTACCGTGGTGGACGCTGGGCCGTGGAATGCGAGGACCCGCCGCTGGTTACGCCGCCTTGCGACCGCATGGACGAGGCGGTCGTGGCCGGTGCCCGGGCGGTCGCTCTCGAGCTCCAGGCCGCCGTCGATCACCGCCCCCTGATCATTGGTCGGATCACCCCCGAAGACGTGCCCGCCGGCTGGTTTTAGCCCACAGGGCCGAGTCTCTTGCCCGCCTCATCCGCCGAGAAACTGGTGCACTGGAAACGGCACCAGCCGGCCATCACATCCCTTTTTGCGTTTATAACTTGTTAATATTAAATCTCTTATGGTTTATTAGGCAAAATAGCATCCGCTGTTGGTTTTCCCAACATGTTACGATAGAATAACCAACAGTAGGTGGCATATGTTACGACGTCACATCCATAAAAGGCTTTTGTCCGCCTTGAGGGATGTTCCGGTCGTTGTGCTGCATGGCCCGCGCCAGGCCGGCAAAAGCACATTGGTCCAGAGCTTGTCCCCCGAGGAGTATCCTGGACGGTACGTGACCCTGGACCAACTGGCGAGTTTAAGTGCGTCCCTTCGCGACCCGGAAGGCTTCCTGGCTGGCCTGGGCACTTCGGCCATTATCGATGAGATTCAGCGGGCCCCCGATCTCCTCTTGGCGATCAAGGCCGATGTGGATCGCAATCGCCAGCCTGGCCGCTATCTCTTGACCGGTTTGGCCAACATCCTGCAACTGCCCCGCCTGGCCGACTCCCTTGCCGGGCGAATGAGAATTCTCGAGTTGTGGCCACTGTCGCAGGGCGAAATAGAGGCGTGTTTCGAAGGCTTTATTGACGCGCTCTTTGCTGAGTCCCTGCCAGACCAGGCCACGTTCGGTTTCCCGGACCCGCAAGCCCTTTGGACTGATCTTGTTCGGCGTATGATCAGGGGCGGCTACCCACCGGCCGTTTTAAGCGACTCGCTGGAGCGCGCGGATGGCTGGTTCGAAGATTATCTGAGGACCGTCCTGCTGCGCGATGTCCAGGATCTGAGCCGGATTACCGGCATAGCAGACTTCCCCCGGCTGCTGACGATCGTCGCGGGGCGAGCGGCCGGCCTGGTCAACTATGCCGAGATCAGCCGGAACACAGGCCTGAACCAGGTTACCACCAAGCGGTATTTGACCCTGATGGACACGTTGTTTCTGATCCGTCGGATCCAACCGTGGTTCACCAGCCGGGTCAAGCGCCCCATCAAATCCGAAAAGCTCTACTTCGGGGATACCGGTCTGTTGGCTCACGTGCTGGGGCTGGATGCGGACCGTCTCGTTGCCAACCGCGATCTGGCCGGCACGCTGCTGGAGAACTTTGTCGCACTCGAAGTGATGAAACAGCGGACCTGGTCCCGGACCCGGCCGGAAGTCTTGTACTTCCGCGATCAAAGGGGAGTCGAGGTAGACCTTGTTCTCGAAGCGCGTGGTGGCAGGGTTGTGGGCGTGGAGGTCAAGGCTGCGGTGACGGTCACAGCCGATGACTTCAAAGGCCTGCGCGCTCTCGCCGAAGCCGCCGGTGAACACTTCCACCGCGGCGTCGTCCTTTACACAGGGCACGAGGTGCTGCCCATGGGCCCGCGCCTTCACGCTGTGCCGGTGCCCGCAATTTGGCAGATGCAGGCCACATAGGATCCCAAAACACGCCTGGCGCGGATAAATTCCCAACCTGAAATTTGACTTGGTCCATTTCTGGTGTATATTGATACTTGCTATGTTCTTTGTCCTCTCTACGTATTCTCGACTACAAGTATCACGCTAGTAATCTGCGGTGATGCCCGCTTGCCGTTGTGGCACTGCGCGCTCAAAAGAGTGAGCTATTCCACGGTATGGCGGGGTTTTTGCCGCCTGTCCGGTGGTAGCGGTCTGTGCATCAGGGTTTGTCCTGTTGCCTTCATTCCGCCGGCGCGCCCAGGGTGCGCGCCGTTCGAAGAGAGTACGTTTTCAGGAAGAAAATCATGGATACGCAAGTGATTCAAAGGGATTTTGAGGCCATTGGCGCCCGTGTTCGGCTGGAGCGGCCGCGCCCGGTTTTCGGGTGGGCCAGCGGGCGCCCGCCGGCCGGTCCGCTGTCTATTGACGTGCGAACCGACCGCCACGGCGAGTACTTCGATATTCGCGTGGAACCGACTGCGGTCGAGGTTGACGTCGTTGACGTCCAGCCGTAGAGCCGCCACCTGCTCCTGCTCGCCCGCCTGGACGGCGGCGAGCGGAAAGACAAGTTCCTCTGCGGCCACGACGAGCGCTCGTGGTTCGTTGCGGCCGTGCCCGATTGGCGTGGTGTTTCCAATGTGCGCACCGCGCTGGAAGCGCTCAAGCCACGGGCCGTGCGTGCCGCTCAGAGGCGTCGGCGCGTGCGTTTCAAGGATTGGGTTCGCCGGCACACGGCGGCCTACATCCGTCAGGGCGAGTGGTTTTTCCTCCCCGCGCCCGGGCTGACCGCCGCGGCTCAGTTGTTGTTTCACAATGAGCCGCTCCGCCGCGGCGGGGGCAAGCCGCACATCTGCGAGGAGCTCTACCGCGTCGGCGGCACTACCGTGTACGTGTGTGGGCGATATCCGAACGGCCTGACCGAGCGGGAATACCACGACCTGCTCACGCGCCAGCCGATGGCTCGTAAGTGGACCTGGCAGCTCATGCGTCGAGCCCCGCGCGTCTATGTGCGGGGGCGGATCCGGCACGCGGATCATAAGACCGTCGTGCTGCCGTTCTGGCACGAGGTGCAGATGAACACGGAGACTCAGTCGCGGGCCATGCGCAACGTCGCATTCCTCGACTGATATTCCGGATGAAAGCTCCGGCCGCCCGGGCGGTCGACATTTTGGCGATCCGCGCCGCGCGGTAGGCTATGCGCGGTGCCCTCATGCCCGTTCTTCTGGCCATCGATCTTGGCATCCGGACCGGCCTGGCTGTCTACGGCCGTGATGGCCGGCTGCGCGCCTACCGGTCCCACAACTTCGGCAGCGCCGCCCGGCTGAAGCGCGGCGCTCCACGCGTGCTCGACGAATGGCCAGAACTGGCCCTGCTGGTGCTGGAAGGTGGCGGCCCGCTGGCCGACCTTTGGGCCCGCGAGGCTGACCGGCGGGGCATTCCCGTCCGCCGGGTCGCCGCCGAGGATTGGCGAACCCGCCTGTTCTACCCTCGCCAGCATCGCAATACCCGGCAGGCCAAGGGCAGCGCCGACGAGCTTGCCCGCCGGGTCATTGAGTGGTCCGGCGCGCCGCGCCCCACGTCGCTCCGCCACGACGCGGCCGAGGCCATCCTCCTGGGTCTGTGGGCCGTGCTTGAAGCCGGCTGGCTCCCTGCGCTTCCCGCTCCACTGCGCCCCTGAACGAGTTGACGACCCACACGACCGCGTCTCCCCCTCAGTCCTCACTCTCCGCGTCCCCGCATCGTAGTGGTTGGGCCAGGAGTCATCGGTGTGCCGGTCCCAGCCGCCTCTCAATCCACCCGGGTCAGGACCACCCGTGCCACGTAGACAGGGACCGTCCCCTCCTCGCTCAGCGGGGTGGGGACGCCACAGCAAAGGAAGTACTCCGGCTGGCCGCTCTGGAAACGCCGCCGCCCCTCGAGTTTCGTTGTGTTGAAGGTGGGAAGCCGCATACCCTCGGTGACTTTCACCGACGATTCGCCGATGTGGCAAGTCTCCAGTTCGGCCTCCAGGTCGCACACCCACCCGCCGCTGCTGCGCTTCCACCGGGCTGGTTCTGTCTCAAATTTCATGCCTATATTCCCATAGCTGAAGCTTGGAACAATGCGCCCGATGCTGTTCACTTGGACGTCCCGTAATATGGGCACCCGCTCGCCGACCGAGATCTCCTGCTCTGAAGCCAAGTCCAAAACGGTCTGAAAGTCCGCAACCTGATGGGCGCTGCCGTACTCGCCTAGCCGCCGCAGAATCTCCTCCCCGCTGGGCGCCTGGGCAATCAAGGTATTGAGTTCCGCCTTTTCGATCTTTTCACGCTCGGCGCTGAGCACGAAGACCTGCAGGTTTATCAGGGCCTGATGAGCGTTGGATGGATCCGCCGCACGGGTTGGGGCGGCCATCGGCCTGGCAATCAGTCGGGCGACATGCAGCCGGCCAACGGCCAGCTCCGGGTCGCCGATGGGTAGCGGCTTGTCCTGAAACTTGAACAAAACGGGTTTGCCCGCTGGAGCCTGTAGTGTCCGCTCCAGTTCGACTGGCCTGGCGGCTTGCTTTTCCTCAACCCCCAGGTCGGGCACCGCCGAGCCGTGCATTGTCCCATTCATTCGCAACTCGGCTCGATCCTTCTTCCAGGCGCCGGAAATCTGCAGTTTGACGCCCTGTCGGCGGTAAGAGACTTTGACATTAGATTGGCCACGCGTGGCCGTGGGAATCTGGGTCTCGATTTTCACCTCGGTCGGGAGGGATAAATCAACCTGCCCCTCTATATTCATAACCAGCGCGCCTTTGCGGTCTGTCCCCGCCGGTTTCGTGAATAGCTCCTCGGCGGTCATCTTCTCCAGGTCGGCGAGCGGTCCATGTACTTCAGTGATCTGCAGTTCCAAATCTGTGAGCTGCGGGCGCAGCGTGGTCCGATCCGCGGATTCAGCAGCAGAATTGTGTGTCTGCGCCCACAGGTGGCCCCCCAGCAGCCCGAGGATGCAGCATGACCATCCCAGACGACTTAAACTTCGGTACAGCATAGAAATGACTCCTTCTCCGGGGATGAGTCCTCGCGGCTGGCCTCCTTCCTGTATACTGGTCAGTCAGGCGGTAAGTTGCGGGGACCAACGGAAGCACCAGGCGGAGATGACTCCCCGACCGATCACCGGGCCGCCATGCTCTCCCGCGAGCATCTCAGGAAAGTTGTAGAGGTGAAAAAAGCTCCTGCAAAGCCGGACTCGTAGCCTTCAGAAAGACACGATCAAAGATTTAAAGTATTAAATATCAGCCATTTACAGCCTTCGGCGACGCCGCGAGCCCCGCTATCCAGCCCCGTCCGTAGGTAGTGGGCTGCGCGCTTCAACGGGATCCTGGCCAGGGCGGAAGGGGCCGGTGGGGTCAAGCGTGCTTCTGTTCGGATCGTTCGTTTTTTCACGATATTTCAATTGACTCGGCTGTCACACATCGTGTAAAAAAGTACGAGGGATCGTGCCGAAATGGTACGAACCCATTAACTTTGCGCCTCATGAACGACACGCGAAGCCTTTGTACGGCTGTGATCAAGACACCTTCGTTTAAGGTGTGGCGTGCAGCCGCCCAGCGGGCTCCGATAAGTAAGGGCGGGCGATATGAGCATCAAACCAGCACCTTCGTGTACCTACACCCCCGGCGACGAGACCTGCTTTCGCACCGACTGCCAGATCAAATGCATGCGGAACTATCAGGACCAGCTTGACTGCGATATTCCGCTGGTCACGCAGACTGTGAAACCGCGGCCCCAGCAGGTTCACTGGCTCAAGGCCCATCTCGGCTTTCGCAAGCATCTGGCTCGCTGACCCTCGGGGCGAAGCCCGGTCGCGCGGCTGGTTACATCACCCCGTCCCCCAGAGGGGCCGGTAGGGGGGAATGGTCCAACCAGGCGATGTGCCTTCGACCGCGATCCTTCATGCCGGGGCGATCCAGAACGATTGAGAGATTACGAACCAACGAAAACCCGCGGGGGCGATGGAGTGGTTTGCCGCTCCATCGCCCCCGCGGGGCATTCATGATGACCTGTGACTCTTCTTCCGGGCCAGGCTTTGCGAACAGCTTCTTGCCGCGATTTTTCGCCCGGGTTGGCCGTGCTTCCCGGCCATCACTGTGCTTGCGGCACGCACGTGGATGCGCCCGCGGCCCGTCAGAGGACCACTGATGACAGCCGGAAGTTGACCAGCCAGGCGACCTGCTGTCGCTCGTATTCGGCCAGTCCCAGCGTCAGGCGCTCAAATTGATTTCGAATGCTTTCCCGTGCGTTGTTGTCCCGTCCCCGGTTGGCTTCCACGATTTGATTGACAATGAGGTTGACATCCACAGTTCGGGACATTGGGTGACTCCTCATGCTTCTTTCCGGTTCTCCGTTGCTGCCGTCAACCCAGTATATTCCTCCGGAGCATGAGAGTCTGTCCCGAAAATACCCTAATGCCGTGGTATTTGGGTGATTTCATCGGGCCTCCAAAAAGCTTCATCCGCGCCCCCTCGATTACCGGACGGAATTGTGTATGCTGGTGCCCGGCCCTGTCCGGCGCGGGTTCGGCCGGGCCGGTAAGCATTTTTCAACCGCGCCGCTTCTTTCCGTCAGCGGCGCCTTTGGACCCGGGAGAAGACATGGTGAACGCGCAGAGAATTCTTATTGGAACCGTCGGCATCTCGATACTGGTCACCGCCGGTTGTTCGGCATGGCGTCCGGGGTTCGCCTCCGCTGCGTCAGGGACGGTCGCCGTCCTGGACGACGTGAAGCCCGCCCGGCTTCGTTGCGAATATCTGGTCAACCCCCTGGCGATCAATACGTCCCAGCCGCGTTTGAGCTGGATCATCGAATCCGAAGGTCGCGCGGTCCAGCAGAGCGCCTATCAGATCCTGGTCGCTTCCAGCCCCGAGATCCTGGCCCAGAATCAGGGCGATCTCTGGGACACCGGCCGGACGCCCTCCGACGAGTTCCATCAGATTGTCTACGCCGGCAAGCCGCTTCAGTCCGGCCAGGAAGTCTACTGGAAAGTCCGCGTCTGGACCCGCAGGGGGATGGGCGCCTCCTCTGCCGGACAGGCCGATATTGTTTCCGACTGGAGCGCCCCGGCCGCGTGGCGCATGGGTCTGCTCACCCCGGCCGACTGGAAGGCCAAGTGGATCGGCGCGCCCGGCACTGTTCCTGAAGGCCGTCTGCCCCGCCGACCGTCGCCGGTCCTGCGCAAGGAATTCGCTCTCAAAGCCCCCGTCAAGCGGGCCCTGGTCAGCGCCACGGCGTTGGGCGTCTATGAGCTGCGCCTGAATGGAAACCGCGTCGGCGACCAGATCCTCGCGCCCGAATGGACGAACTATCACAAGCGCATCCAGTACCAGACCTATGACGTCACCAACCTGCTGCGGCAGGGCGACAACGCGGTCGGAGCGACGCTGGGCGACGGCTGGTATGCCGGACGCCTGGGCATCTCCTTCATCCTGGGCGATAAGAATGACCCCGTCCGCGGCTTTTACGGCAAGCAGCTCGGCCTGCTTATGCAGCTCGAGGTGGAGTATGCCGACGGTTCCAAAGAGTTGATCGTCACCGACAACACCTGGAAAGTCACCACCGACGGTCCCATCCGCATGTCCGACATCCTGGACGGCGAGACCTACGACGCCCGCAAGGAGATGCCCGGCTGGGACGGCCCCGGCTTTGATGACTCCAAGTGGGGGCCGGTAGAGGTTTTGCCCGCTCCCAAGGCCGCCCTGCTCGCCCAGTACAACGAACCCATCCGTATTACTCAGGACATCGTCCCCGTTGCTCTCACCGAGCCCAAGCCGGGCGTCTACGTCTTCGATCTGGGCCAGAACATCGCCGGCTGGTGCCGCATCCGCGTCCAGGGCAAGCCGGGTGAGCCCATCACCCTCCGCCACGCGGAGGTGCTCAACGCCGACGGCACCTTGTATCTGGACAACCTGCGGGTCACGCCGGCCGAAAACCACGGGGCCCGTGCCGAGGACCGGTACATCCCGCGCACCGACGGCGAGGAAGTCTGGGAGCCGCACTTCACCTATCACGGCTTCCGTTACGTGGAAGTGACCGGCCTGCCCAAGAAGCCCGGCCTGCTGGCCGTCACCGGCCGGGTGCAGCACTCGGCCCCGCCGCCGGCCGGCAGCTTCGAATGCTCCAGCCCGCTGCTCAACAAGCTCATGGCCAACATCGTCTGGACCCTTCGGGATAACCTGCCCAGCGTCCCCACCGATTGCCCGCAGCGCGACGAGCGCATGGGCTGGATGGGCGACATGCTGGTCTTCGCCCAGCCGGCCTGCTTCCTCCTGGACATGGCCGCTTTCTTCACCAAGTGGACGCAGGACATTCGCGATGATCAGGCGGACGACGGCCGCTATCCCGACTTCGCCCCGCACCCCTTCAACCCCAACCAGCGCTTCAGCGGCGCGCCTGCCTGGGGCGACTGCGGCGTGGTCGTTCCCTGGCGCACGTACCAGAATTACGCCGACAAGCGCATCCTCGAAATCCACTTCGAGTCCGCCCGCCGCTGGGTGGACTGGATCCACAAGCACAACCCCAATCTGCTGTGGCAGAAGAACCGCAACAATGATTACGGCGACTGGCTGAACGGCGACACGCTCAAGCTCGAGATGTTCGGCTTCAAGTCCGGACAGGCCGAAGTACCCAAGGAGGTCTTCGCCACCGCCTTCTTCCAGCAGTCCGCCGACCTGGTTGCGCGTATGGCCGACGTCATCGGCAGGAAGGAAGAGGCCGCGAAATACCGCAAGCTGGCCGATGACATCAAGGCCGCCTTCCAGAAGGCCTACATCAGCCCTGAAGGCGAGGTGAAGGGCAACACCCAGTCGGCCTACGCCCTGGCCCTCAACCTCAATCTCATGCCCGACCAGCTGAGGGAGCGGGCCGCCCAGCGCATGGTGGAGCGCATCGACGCCTACAAGGGCCACATCTCCACCGGCTTCCACACCACGGTCATGCTCATGAACGAGCTGACCCGCAACGGCTACGACGAGGTGGCCTACAAGCTGATCAACAACACGACCATCCCCTCCTGGGGCTACACCATCGACAAGGGTGGCACCACCGTCTGGGAGCGCTGGGACGGCTACGTCGAAGGCCGCGGCTTCCAGGACCCCGGCATGAACTCCTTCTGCCACTACGCCATCGGCTCGGTGGGCGAGTGGATGTACAGGGCCATCCTGGGCATCAATCCGGATGACAGCCAGCCCGGCTATCGCCGCTTCATCCTCCGCCCGCGTCCCGGCGGGGGGCTGACCTACGCCCGCGGCAGCTATGATTCCATCTCCGGCCCCATCGTCAGCGCCTGGAGCGTGGAAGGCGATACGCTTTCGCTGATGGTTCAGATCCCGGCGAACACGACGGCCACCGTCTACGTCCCCGCCACGGACGCGGCTAACGTCGCCGAGAGCGGCATGCCGATCACGGGCGAAGTCGAGGGCCTGAAGTTCGTGCGGATGGAGAAAGACACGGCCGTTCTGGAGATCGGCTCAGGCACCTACTGGTTTACCTCGAAGGGCTTCAAGAAGCCGTAAACTGCTTTTGCAAAGGAAGCTCTTACATGGGGGGCGGGCATCCTGCCCGCCTCCGCCAATCAATCGGTAACGACAGCGGCCGGCCCAGTGCCGGCCGTTTTCATGCGCGATCCGTGAATCAAGGAGATCCTACCCGTCCAAATTCCCGAGGTGGTGAGACGATGCAGGCGGCGTGAGACCCCTCACCAGCCTCTCCCCCCGCCCCGGCCGGGGCGGGGACTTGTGCGCCGGGCACTCGCAACCACCAGTTCCGCTTCGCTGCACTGGTGGCTACTCTCACCTGGCCCCTCTCGGGGCCACGGGCGATGACCTGAGCGACAAACCCATCTCCAGCCCCAGACGCACTCCGGCTTTAGCCGGGCTTGCTCACCATTGCGGATTTGGTTTCGCAAAAGTCATTAATGCCCTTCCTCCCAGTGTGGTCATGTGGCTCACCCATTGGGCTCATTGTGCCCACCCACAACGGACTAAAGGACTACTGACCCAACAACTGACCACTGACCAACTCCCCTGTTCCCCAACCGCCCCCCGTCTCATACAATCCCTTTTTCCGCCCGCTGGGCGGATGGGTGGGGTCCGCCGTGCGCGACGGGCTCTCGAAATTAATGTAACTCCTTGTCTAAGAGCACTTAAGATGTCATCGCTCGACCAACTCGCGTCTGTGTATGAACCTCGGGCCGTGGAGCCCGAAATCTATGACTTCTGGACGAAGGGCGGCTATTTCCATGCCGACCCGGCCGACCCGCGCACGCCTTACGTCATCGTTATTCCGCCGCCCAACGTCACCGGGGCCCTGCACGGCGGGCACGCCCTCAACAATACGCTCCAGGATATCCTCATCCGCTGGCACCGCATGCGCGGCTTCAACACCCTCTGGATGCCGGGGACCGACCATGCCGGCATCGCCACCCAGGCAGTCGTCGAGCGCACCATCTTCGAGAAGGAAAAGAAGACCCGCCATGACCTCGGCCGTGAGGAGCTGGTCCGGCGGATCTGGGACTGGAAAGAGGCCTACGGCAATCGCATCATCGAGCAGCTCAAGCTCATGGGCTGCTCCTGCGACTGGGAGCGCACGCGCTTTACGTTGGATGACATCTGCGCCCGGGCCGTGCGCCATACCTTCTTCCGCATGTTCAAAGACGGCCTCATCGTCCGCGGCAAGCGCCTGGTGAACTGGGACACGCATCTGCAGACCGCCGTCGCGGATGACGAGGTCTATCACGAGAAGGTTAAGGGGAACCTGTGGCATATTCGGTACCCCCTCAAGGACAAAGGACCAGGAACCAAGGACCAAGGACAAGTTGAATACCTTATCGTTGCCACTACGCGGCCGGAGACCATGCTTGGTGATACGGCCGTGGCCGTCCACCCGGACGACCCGCGCTACAAGCACCTGATTGGCCGGACGGTCATCCTCCCGCTGGTCAATCGCGAGATCCCCATCATCGCCGACCCGATCCTGGTGAGCATGGAGTTCGGCACCGGCGTCGTGAAGGTCACCCCGGCCCACGACCCCAACGACTACCAGTGCGGCCTGCGCCACAATCTGCCGATGATCAACATCCTCACCCCGGACGGCAAGATCAATGAGAACGGCGGTCCCTTCGCGGGGATGGACCGCTACGCCGCCCGCAAGCGGGTGGTGGCCGAACTGGAGGCCCAGGGGCTGCTCGAAAAGGTCGAGCCCCACGAGTCCGAAGTCGGCCACTCCGACCGCAGCAAGACGCCCATCGAGCCGTACCTGTCGGATCAGTGGTTCGTGCGCATGGGCGACCTGCCGGCGGAGGAGGCCAAGAAGGTGGAAGGGCTGCGCGGCAGCAGCGGCCTGGCCCAACTGGCCATCGACGCCATCTGCACGCAGCAGCACGCCTCCGTCGAGGAGCGCAAGGCCTGCGGCAAGGTCCACTTCTTCCCCGAACGCTACGCGAATACTTATCGCGACTGGCTGGCCGAGAAGCGCGACTGGTGCATCAGCCGGCAACTCTGGTGGGGGCATCGGATACCAGTGTGGTCACGCACCTTCGAGCTCACGGAGGAGAACTGGACGGGCGAGTTTCTCCGAGTGGGGATGGATTCTCTGCTGGAGGGCAACTGGTCGCGTGACGGCGTCGATCTGGCGATCCGTATCGTGCGCGAGGGAACTAACGACGTTATCACTGATCCGCGAAAGACCTTTTTCCCGGTTACCCGCGAGACTGAAGGTACCTACCGCTTCTATGTTTGTCTGCGGGAAGATAACCCCGAGATTGAAGGGTTGTTGCACAAGGCCGGCTTCGTCCAGGACCCCGACGTCCTCGACACCTGGTTCAGCTCTGCCCTCTGGCCGCATTCGACGCTGGGTTGGCCCGAGGACACCGCTGAAATGCGCCGGTACTACCCCGGCGACGTCCTGAGTACCGCCCGCGAGATCATCACCCTGTGGGTGGCGCGCATGGTGCTCACCGGCCTCTACAACGTCGGCAAGGTTCCATTCCACGACGTCTACATTCACGCGGTCATCCAGGACGCCCAGGGCCGGCCGTTCAAGAAGACCCTCGGCAATGGTTTTGATCCCGTGGACATCATCGAGATGTACGGGGCCGATGCCCTGCGTTTCACCATGGCCAGCGTGGCCACCGAGACGCAGGACATCCGCATGCCCATGAAGAAGGTCAAGCTCAACGGCGGTCGGGAGCTGCAAACCTCCGAGCGTTTCGAGCTCGGCCGCAACTTCTGCAACAAGATCTGGAACGCGGCGCGCTTTGCGTTCATGAACCTCGAGGGGCAAGCATCAGATGCGCAGCCCGCCGACTCCGCAACGGCCCCATCCGCCGTTGACCGGGCCGCGTTGCCCATTGAGGACCGCTGGATGCTCTCGCGCGTGAGCCGCGCGGCCGTCGAGGTCCAGGACGCGCTGGCCAAGTTCAGCTTCAGCCGGGCGGCCACGCTGGCCCGCGATTTCTTCTGGGACTCGCTCTGCGACTGGTATCTGGAACTGGTCAAATCCCGCATCAAGGAGAATCGTCAGGCCGCCGAAGCCAGAATGGTCCTGGCCTTCGCCCTCGATCAATCGCTGCGGTTGCTGCACCCGTTCGTGCCCTTCATCACCGAGCGGCTCTGGAAGCAGCTTAACCAGGCGGCCCCCCGGCGCGGCATTCCGGGCCTGATTGAGCTGGACACCGGGAAGCCGCTGATCGTCTCCGCCTATCCGCCGGTGGAGGGCTGGCCGGCGCTCAACGACCCGGCCGTGGACGCGGTTTTCGACGACCTCCAGACCGCCACCCGCGCGGTCCGCGAGATCCGCTCCACGCAGAACGTCCCGCCGAAGAATCCGGTGAACGTGATCATCAAGGTTCCGGCTGACCGGGTCGAATCGCTGCGCCGCGAGGCCCATGTCATCAAGCGCATGGCCCACGTCGGCGAGCTGACCATCGATCCGCAGGCCACCCGGCCCAAGAACGCCGCGACCCTGGTATTCGGGGACATGCAGATCTTCGTGCTGGATGTGATCGACAGCGCCGCGGAGCGCAAGCGCCTCGAATCCGAGCTGGCCAACATCGACAAGCAGGTGACGGCCATCAACGGCAAGCTGTCCAATGAAGGCTTCGTGAGCCGCGCCCCGGCCAACATCGTCCAGGCTGAGCGCGATAAACTGGCCAACCTGCAGGCCCGCCGCGAGGTGGTGCTCAAGACGCTGGCCGAGCTGTAAAAAGAGAATCGACCGGTTCGTCGGATCGGTCCGATCCGTCCGATCGGTCTGATCATACTGTCGCGGGACATGCCCGAAGGGCAGCGCGGGCGTGCAGGACAACGGATTACTGATACGGTTTCCGTGGGGAACTTAGGCAGGCCCTTGCCTTGTTGTTGGTCGCTGTGTTGTAGACCGTTGAAATCTTCGCGCCCCCGCCTCTGAAGAGGCGGGGCACCCGCGCTCGGCAGGACGGCATAAAAAGAATAAGAACGGGGTATTCAGCGTGGGGTGGCCCAGGTTCTCCGAACCTGGGCTCACGATTTCATGGGCTGTGAGTAGAGCGAACACTCATGCAGAGGAGAAGTCACTGACGCACAAATCATGAGCCCACCTTCGCAGAAGGTGGGCCACCCGGCAGGGCACCCACGAAGGAGAAATGGAAAGATCGACGGCTTGGCCCGTCTCTCCATCTCTCACACTCTCCATCTACTTCTTCTTGCCGTACACTTGTTCCGGATCGACCAGGCGCTGTGCGCAGGTCTCCCACTCGCCGGCGGCATTGAGTTTCCGGAAGAAGCAGTTCTTATACCCTTCGTGACAGGCCGCCCCGTGCTGGCGGGCTTTGATGAGAATGGTGTCCGCGTCGCAATCGACGTAGATGGCGGTGATCTCCTGCACGTGCCCGCTGGACTCGCCCTTCATCCAGTATTTCTGCCGCGAGCGCGACCAGAAGTGGGTCTTGCCCGTGCGGATGGAGTCGGCCAGGCTCTCCTTATTCATGTAGGCCATCATCAGCACTTCGCCCGTATCGGCGTCCTGGACGATGGCGGGAACCAGGCCGTCGCCCTTGGCCCAATCAATCTGCTCAAGACCTTGCATTCCATAAACTCCCAAGCGATCAGCCCGAATACTGTCGCGAGGGCCGAATGATAACGCATCCGCCCTGATCGTGAAAGGCGTGCAGGTCCGCCCTCTGGGCCACGGGTCCGCGACAACCTCGACCGAGCGGAGAACCACCCATTCTGAGCCCGAAGAGCAAGCGGAAATACTGAGCCCGAAGCGCCAGCGAGGGATCGGCGAGGCCCACTCAGCAGTGCCTTGCTTGCGCTTCGGGCTCAATTGACAGCCCTTTGGGTTCCCTCGCTGGCGCTTCGGGCTCAAGCGGTTGCTCGGGCTCAAGTGCCGGGGCATACGCCGCCGGCCTCAGGGCGTTCTGAATTCCGGTGCGATCGCCGCCAGGATGGCCGACTGGCCCGCTTCATCGCTGATCTTGCTGAGCAGACAGTGGCACGTGCTCGGATCGGTGAAATGCACCAACTGCCACGGCCCGACTTCGACCCGCTGTCCCTCGCGTCCGGCTACATGGCACTCAGATTCCCGGTGGATGCCCAGCCGCGTCTGGCCGATGGGGGGGTGGAAAAAGACCACCAGCGGCTCGTTCGCCCGCCGGTAACGGGCCACCACGCCGTCGGCGGTCCCGAATTGCACCCGGTAGACCGCTTCCCGCTGGTACCCGCCGGGCAGCTCCTGCGGCAGCCGGAAGCTCAAGCCGGGTGCGGCGGCCGACGCCGCCTCGGGGGTGATGCGTTCCGCCGAGTAGTGTCGCAAGAAGCGATCCACCGCCGCATCCGCGTCCTGGGCCACACCGTCCAGCAGCACCGAATAATCAATGCCGGCTGCCTGGGCCTTTTGGGCCGATTCATGGGCCAGGAACGCCACAGTGACGCCGCCCCCGATCAGCAAACCCAGACTCGCCGCGGCCGCAATCGGCCGGCGCCAGAAGCGCGCGGGCCAGCCCCGCCGGCGCGATGGATGGGGCCGGTGAGCGGTTTGTGCGGCTGGTGGCCTCAGCCGTGCCTCGATGCCAGCCCACAGGTTCGGCGGGGCCTGAACGCCGGACGGCCCGGCAGCCATTTCCAGTCGCCGGACCAGGGCCTCGAGCCGATGCAACTCTGCCGTGCACTCCCGGCAGTCGCGAAGATGCTCCTGGAGGGCGTAGACCTCCCCGGCCGGCAGCTCGCCGTCTACATACCAGCCCAGTTTTTCGCGAGCGCATGCGCAATCCATAGGTCACCCGTCCAGTCCTTGCCGCCGCTTCCCTTTCCTTCTCCTTAGATGCCTCGGCTCCGTGCTCTCTTCAGGCTAATCCGGCGGATCCGTCGTACCCAGATGCGCTTCCAGCATTCGGCGTGCCCGGTTGAGCCCTGAGGCCACCGTTCCCGCGGGCTTGCCGACCACCTCGGCAATCCGGGCGTAATCCAGCCCCTCGAAGTAGCGCAGCACGATCAACGTCCGTTCTTCCTCCGGCAGTCGCTCTAATGCCGCCCGCACGTCCATTCGCAGGGCCGTGGTTTCCTGCTCGCCTGTTTCGGCCTCCGCCGGCCGGGGGAGCTCTTCCCGCAGAAGCTCATCATGCCGCTTGCGCCGCCGGAAGTACTGCTGAGCTTCGTTCACGGCGATCCGATAAATCCAGGTACTCAGGCTGGAGGCCCCCTCAAACCGGTCCAGGTTCTGGAAGACGCGAATGTAGGTGTCCTGGGTGAGGTCGGCTGCCGTCTCCGGATCCTGTGTCATCCTCAGCAGCAGTCGGTAGACCGGGTCTACGGTCTGTGCGTACAAGGCCCGCTGGGCTGCCTGGTCGCCGCGAAGGCATCCCTCGATGAGCTGTTGCTCGCTCAGGCGTTCTTGATCGTCAAGGCGAATCATTCCAATCCAGCCGGTCCGGGCTCCCCAGCATAAGTGCCCCTTGTGCCGGCGACAAGGCATCTTCGATGAAGACAGGTGAAGGAATCGGCCGCCTCGTGCATCGAACAGATGTGGCTGGAATTCCCGGCCTGATTGCAAGGAGCGAGAACGGTCGCCATGACCCCCTATTGCCGGAAAGGTTACACGTGGCTGGTGGCGCTGTTTACCCTGCTGGGGCTGGCGGGCGGCATGGCTCTGGGCGTCTGGTACGCCCGTCGCCAGCCGGGGCCCGCCGTCGGTGCTGCCGCCGGGGAGGGCGAGCAGCTTTACACCTGCGGCATGCATCCCCAGGTCATTCAGAAGGGGCCGGGCATCTGCCCCATCTGTAACATGCAGCTCACCCCGCTTAAGGCCGGCGGGGAGAGCGATTCCACGGCCAGCCTGGAACGCCGGGTGCTCTACTGGCGATCGCCCATGAACCCCAACGAAGTCTCCGACCAGCCCGGCCAGGACTCCATGGGGATGGAGTTGGTCCCGGTCTATAGTGCGGAGGGCGAATCGCCCGGCGGCCATACGGTTCGCATCGACCCGATCACGGTTCAGAATATGGGCATCCGTACCGCCCCGGTGAAACGCGGCCGGCTGACCAAGACCATCCGCACCGTCGGCCGGGTGGCTTACAGCGAAGAGCTGGTCACCTACGTGAATACCAAGTTCGACGGCTGGATCGAGAAACTCTATGTCAATCAGACCGGCCAGCACGTCGAAAAGGGTGCTCCCCTGTTTGACATCTATTCTCCCAAGCTCTACCTGGCCCAGGAGGAGTTCCTGTCCGCCGTGCGCGGCGCCCGGGCCATGTCCTCGACCAATTCGTCGTGGAATATCGATGACGGGCTGGTGGCCGCCTCGCGCACCCGCCTGCGCCTGCTGGACATCAGCGATGACCAGATCGACGCCATCGCCGCCTCTGGACGGCCGCGCCGAAGCCTGACCATCTATTCTCCCGCCGGCGGCATCGTCACCGAGAAGGAGGCGCTGGTCGGCAAATACGTTGAAACCGGCGCCAAGCTCTATACGGTCGCCGATCTGTCCAAGGTCTGGGTCTACGTGTCCGTGTACGAATACCAGCTCCCCTGGGTGCGCATGGGCCAGACGGCCACCATGTCTCTGCCCTACACCCCGGGCAAGGAGTATCACGGGCGGGTGGTCTACATCTATCCCTACCTGGAAGAGCAGACGCGCGTGGTGCGTGTGCGCCTGGAGTTTGACAACCCCGGCCTGGATCTCAAGCCCGACATGTACGCCACGGTGACCCTGCGCAGCGAACTGGATCGCGAAGCCCTCCTGATCCCCCGTGAGGCCTATATCGACTCCGGCGTGCGCAAGGTAGCCTTCGTGGACGCCGGCGAGGGCAAGTTCCAGCCGCGCGAAATCCATGTCGGGGTGGAGGCCGAGGAGGGGCTGGTGGAAGTACTGTACGGCCTCGATGAAGGCGATCACGTGGTGACCAGCGGACAGTTCCTGCTCGATTCTGAGAGCAAGCTCCAGGAAGCGGTGGCCAAAATGCGCGCGCCGACCGCGCCGCCCGGCTAGCGGCGCGCCGGCGGATGCACGGACCGGTAGAACTCAAAGGAGTGAAAAGGAACCACAATGCATCGACTCTGGATGACAACCGCAGGGCCTGTTCTTTCGTTGGCCCTTTCGCTGGGCGTCTGGACATCCGCCGTCATGGCCGCCGAGAAGGTCCTGCCGCCTGACGCCCGGTTCACCTGTCCGATGGAGACCCACCCGGACGAGACCGACCCGGCCCGGCAGGGGGCGTACTTCTCCGCTCAACCGGGTACGTGCCCCTGGTGCGGCATGAAGCTCAAGCCGATCGAATCCGTCGGCTGGACACGCTCGTACCACCGGGGCGAGATGGCGCAGCCGCCTGCCGCTGCCACCACGCCGCACAGTCATGAGCATCAGGCCGCGCAGAGTCAGCCGGCCGATGACGCCGTGCCCGCCTCCATGCGGTACACCTGCGCGATGGAGCGTCACCCGGACGAGAAGGACCCCGCGGCGCGCGGTCCTTACTTCTCCGCCACGCCCGGCAAGTGCCCGCGCTGCAACATGGTCCTCAAACCGGTCGAGAACTTCGACTGGACCAAGCCCTGGCTGGCCGCCCGGGGCGCCGAGGTGGGCTACACCTGTCCGTCGCATCCGCATGTACTGGCCCATGAACAGGACAAATGCCCGCGCTGCGGACGCGAGCTGGAGCCCTTCAAGCTGATGTATACCTGCCCGGAGCGCAAACATGCGGACGTGATCAGTCTCCAGCCCGGCAAGTGCCCGAAAGACGGCCGCCCGCTGACGCCTTTCCGCGGCCTGTGGCTGAGCGAGCGCATGGCCGCGGCCAATGTGCCGCCCAGTTCACAGCCGGCCGCCGACGCGCCTTATCGTTGTCCGACGCATCCGCTGGTGCACAGCCGCTCGCCGGGCGCCTGCACCGTCTGTGCCCGACCGCTGGAACCGATGGGCGCCGCCGGCGCCGTCCTGGCCCGGACCTCCGGCTCGTCCGAAGCCACCGGCTTTCTGTGCCCCATGCACCCCGAGCAGGCCCGCAGTGACAAGCCGGGCATCTGCCCGATCTGTGCCATGCGGCTGGTTCCCGCCGCCCGTTTCCAGCCGGCGGCCACCGCGCCCGAACGCGTGCGCCGTGAACTGGACCACATGACCGAACACTACCTGGAGATTCAGCGCCTGTTGGCGTCCGATTCCACCTCGGACCTGGCCCGCCATGCCCTGGGCATCGCCGCCGCCAGCGAGATGCTGCTCAAGAACGTGGCCGCCCTGGATCTGTCCCAGGCGGCGCGTGTCGAGTCCGCCGCCCGCCGGGTCCACGAAGCCGCCATGAAGATCACCGGCCTTAACATCCGCCAGGACCGCGTACAGCTTGTGGACTTGAGCGCCGGAATGGTCGCACTGCTTGAAGACCTGCGACCCGACCGCCAGCGCTGGCCGGCGCTCTACATCTTCCACTGCCCCATGAGCAAGGGCGATTGGATCCAAACCTCCAAAGAGAAGGCCAATCCGTATTACGGCTTTCAGATGCTCACGTGTGGAGAGTTGAAGGGCACGAAGTGATTGGGTTTGTCAGTGGTTTGTTGTCAGTGGTCAGTTGTTGGGATAGTTGTCCGTTTGTCAGTTGTATCAAGCTTGTTATGGCGTTTCGGGTTTCCGTTACAGAAGAGGCCTCCTGCAACTGACCACAAACCACTGACAACTGACAAGAACACACATGATTACTCGTCTCATTGACTTCTGCTGCCGTAACCGGATGCTGGTGCTGGTGTTGACCGCCTTCCTGATCGCCGGCGGTTTCTGGACCCTGTTCAACATCCGCATCGACGCCATCCCGGATCTTTCCGACGTACAGGTCATCGTCTTCACCGAATACGAGGGCCAGGCGCCGGAGGTGGTCGAAGACCAGGTCACCTATCCGCTCACCACGGCCATGCTCTCCGTGCCTTACGCCAAGGTGGTGCGCGGCTACTCGTTCTTCGGCTTCTCCTTTGTCTATGTCATCTTCGAGGATGGCACGGATCTGTACTGGGCCCGCTCGCGCGTGCTGGAGTATCTCAACTACGTCTCCGGCCGGCTGCCCCAGGGGGTGACGCCCCAGATCGGTCCGGACGCCACCGGCGTGGGCTGGGTCTACGAATATGCCCTGCGCAACGGATACTACTGCCCCGAACACCCGGACGGCATGTTCCACGATCCCCGGGAGCCGGACAAATGGTATGCCCGCGTCGAAGAGGCTCCGCCGGAGGTGCGCCCATATCTGGAGCGTGTCCGCATTTTCGACAAGCCCGGCCGGTGCCCCTGGGATCACAAGACCGAACTCAAGCTGGCCCAGTACGACCTTTCCGAGTTACGCAGTTTCCAGGACTGGTACCTGCGCTATGAGCTCACCGCGATGGAAGGCGTCTCTGAGGTGGCCTCGCTGGGCGGCTTCGTCCGCCAGTATCAGGTCATCGTCGATCCTGACCGCCTGCTGGCCTACAACCTCCCGCTGACCGAGGTGCGCGCCGCAATCGAGCAGTCCAATCAGGACAGGGGCGGCGGCCTGATCGAGCTGTCCGAAACTGAGTACATGGTTCGCAGCCGTGGCTACCTGGCGACGCTTTCCCCCGAGCAGATCCGGCAGGCCCGGGAGCAGGGCGTTCCGCTGAATCGGGTTCGCGCCGAGCAGGGCCTGCGCGACCTCGAAAAGGTGGTGCTCCGGGCCAGTGAGAAGGGCACCCCGGTCTACCTGCGCGACGTGGCCGATGTACGCCTCGGCCCCGAGATGCGCCGCGGCGTGGCCGAACTGGATGGCGAGGGCGAAGTGGCCGGCGCGGTGGTGGTCATGCGCTCCGGCGAGAACGCCATGCGGATCATCCGCGAGGTGAAGGCCCGCCTCAACGAACTCAAGACCGGCCTGCCGCCCGGCGTGGACGTCATCCCCACCTATGACCGCTCGGGCCTGATCGAGCGCTCCAACGCCACGCTGACCGACACGCTGCTCCAGGAAATGCTGGTAGTCGGCCTGGTCTGCATTGTGCTATTGCTGCACGCCCGCAGTGAGCTGGTGGCCATCTTCACCGTACCCACCGGCGTGCTGGCCAGCCTGATCGTGATGCATCTGCTGGGCATCAACGCCAACATCATGAGCCTGGGCGGCATTGCCATCGCCGTGGGGGTCATGGTGGACAGCTCGGTGGTCATGGTCGAGAACGCTCACAAGCATCTCGACCGCGAGGAGGAACGCCTTCGCCGTGAAGCCGCCGAGGGGCGCGTGCCCGTTCCCCGGCCCCGGGCCGAGATCATCATCGATGCCGCCAAGGAAGTCGGCCCGACGCTCTTCTTCAGCCTGCTGATCATTACCGTCAGCTTCCTGCCCGTGTTCGTGCTTGGCGAGCAGAGCGGCCGGATGTTCAAGCCTCTGGCCTACACGAAGACCTTTGCCGTTGCGGCCGGCTCCCTTCTGGCGGTCACCATCGTCCCCGTGCTGATGATTTACTTCATCACCCCGCGCGTGCTGCCGAAGGAGTGGACCTGGAAAGTGAACCTGCCCCTCACGCTGGCGGCCATGTTTGCGCCGGCGGCCTTGCTCTACTTCGCCCCTGCCGGCGTCCTGGGGGTCCTGGAGCCGTACCGCAGTTATTTTGTGATCGGCTGGCCCATCTTCGCCGGCATGTTGCTGGTTCCCCAGAAAATCATCCACGAACAGGCCAACCCGCTCAGCCGGCTCATGCAGTGGACGTATCATCCGTTCTTCGTCGCGGCCATGCGCGTGCCGTGGCTGACCCTCTCGCTGGCCGTGCTGATCGTTCTGAGCACCCTCCTGCCGCTGCTGGGCCTGCACAGGATGCCCTTCGGTGAACGACTGGCCGTCAGATATCCCCGCCTCGCAGCCGCTTTCCCCGGCCTGGGTCACGAATTCATGCCTCCCCTGGAAGAAGGCGACCTGCTGTATATGCCCACGACCGACCCCGGCCTGAGCGTGACCAAGGCCCGCGAGATTCTGCAGCAGACCGACAAGCTCATTGCCACCTTCCCGGAAGTCAAACGCGTCTTCGGCAAGATCGGCCGGGCCGAGACCGCCACCGATCCGGCGCCCATGAGCATGATCGAGACCACCATCATGCTGGAGACCGACCGCTCGAAATGGCGCCAACGCCATGTCCCGCGCTGGTTCTCCAGGTTGCCGGGTTGGGCCAAGAAGTACACCGGCCTCGATTACTTCTGGCCCGAATACCGGCCCATCACGGTTGATGAACTGGTCTACGGCTACGATGACGGGGACACGCGGGTTCCCGGCCTCAACGACGTGGTTGCCTTCCCCGGGCTGACCAACGCCTGGACCATGCCCATCCGGACCCGTATCGACATGCTCGCCACCGGCATCAAGACGCCGGTGGGCATCAAGATCATGGGGGACGACCTCGAGACGCTGGCCGATCTTGCCGAGCGCATCGCCGCGACCGTCCGCGTCCTGCCCGGCACGGTCAGCGCTTACCCTGAGAAAACGCTCGGCGGCAAGTACATCAACTTCAACATCGACCGCGATGAGATCGCCCGCTACGGCCTGCGCGTCCAGGATGTCCAGGATGTCATCCTCTCGGCTGTTGGCGGTATGAGCATCACCAGCACTGTCGAAGGTCTGGAACGCTACCCGGTCAACCTGCGCTACAAGCGCGAACTGCGCGACAACATCCCCGCCCTGCAGCGCACGCTGGTGGCCACGCCCTCGGGTGCCCAGGTTCCGCTGGCCCAACTGGCCGACATCCAGATCGTCGGTGGCCCGGACATGATCCGCACCGAAAACGCCCGCAGGAGCGCGTGGATCTACGTGGATCTCAAGACCAGCGATATCGGCGGCTGGATCAACCATGCCCGCCAGGCGGTGGATGAGACCGTCAAGCTTCCGGCCGGCTACTCGGTGGTCTGGTCCGGTCAGTATGAGTACATGCAGGCCGCCGCCCGCCGCCTGAAACTGGTCATTCCCATTACGTTGGTCCTCATCATCCTGCTGCTGTACTTCAGTACGCGCTCCTGGTTCCAGACCTGCGTGGTGCTGCTGGCCGTGCCCTTCAGCCTGGTGGGGGCCGTGTGGATCCTCTACTTCCTGGATTACAACCTCTCGCTGGCCGTCTACATCGGCATGATCGCGCTGGCCGGCGTGGATGCCGAGACCGGCCAGGTGATGCTGCTCTATCTCGACAACAGCTATGATCGTTTCAAGGCCGAAGGCCGCATGCGCAGCCGCCAGGACCTCTGGAACGCCATCCATGAAGGGGCGGTCATGCGTATCCGCCCCAAATTCATGACCGTAGCCACCGACTTTATCGGTCTGTTGCCGCTGTTGTGGGTGGCGGGCACCGGGGCGGACACCATGCGCCGGCTCGCCGCCCCCATGATCGGCGGCATCCTCACCAGCTTCATTCTCGAACTGCTCATCTACCCGGTGATCTACTTGATGGCCAAGCGCGTGGAACTCTGGCGGGCCGGCCGGTCGGCCTCCAAGCCGGAGCGACACCTCGTCGAGTATTCGGCCTGACGTGCATAGGGTATGATCTTGAAGGGTGTTGCCCCACGGGGCCCCCTCATCCTGCCGGGCTGTGGGGGAGGTGCCCCGGTTGCAGTAATTGTTATCAAGAAGGTATGCCTTTATAATTGAGCCGTATGCACCGGATCGCGGCCATCCTGTTGACTGGCTGGGTGTTGGTCATAGCCCCGGCCCTGTGCCTGGCGGGCGTGCTGGAGCATCTCTGCTCCCAAGCCGACTGCCACCGGGACTGCGAATCCAGCCCCCGTCTGCCCGATCACGACTGTCAGGACGACCCCTGTGATGCCCTCGTGATCCAGAATCGTCCGGCTTATAGGGCCGATGAGCTTACCCTCATGGCCCATCCGGCCCGGCAGACCTCCACAGATCACACGGCTCCGACCGCCCCGGATGAGATGGAGGCGGTTCCTGGAGTCTGGCGGTTGTTCACGTATCCTCCCGCCTATGCTGATCGGGGTCTGCCGCTCCTGGTGTGATTCAACCCGCCGACATGACCCCGTCGGGCTTGCGCGCCCGGTTCCCAATCGTGGAATGACACGTGTCTACCTGGAAAGGTGCCTCGAAACTATGCGCAGTAATTGGATGATATTGTGGTTCGTAGCCTTGTTGGCCGGCGTCGCCCTCGTCGCCGGCTGCAAGGACAAGAGTCAAGCTCCGCCTCCCGATCCGCACGCCGGCCACAACCATGGCCCTGGCGAACACCACGATCACGACCACGCCCATGACCACGATCACGCTCATGATCACGGCCACGATCATGGCGAGGCGGCCGGGGCTTCCATAGGCCCGGAGACCAGCGGCGTGAAGGTGGATATGTCCCTGGGCTGGTGCGCCGGCCACGGCGTGCCTGAGTCAGTCTGCACGCGCTGCAACGAAGCGCTGGTGGCCCGGTTCAAGGCCGCCGGCGACTGGTGTGCCGAGCACGGCCTGCCTGAGTCCCAGTGCGTCACGTGCAACCCGCAGGTGAAGGCCAGGTGGGCGGCGCTGAACCCCAAGGCCGCCCCGAGCACGCAGCCGCAATCGGCCGGGGGGCACGGCTCCGCTCATCCCGAGGTCGTCCGCCGTCTGCTCACCGGCAAGTCGGACCCGGACTGCGACATCGACAAGATGCAGGTTCGGTTGGCTGATCCCAGCGTGGTGAAAAAGGCCGGCATCGAGATCGAGCCGGCCGCGGCGCGGCGGATCTCAGCCCACATTGAGGTCCCAGCCGAGGTCGAGTTCGACGCCCGCAAGCTCGTCCGCGTCACCCCCCGCGTCAAGGGTGTCATCGCCAGGGTGGACGTGGATCTTGGATCCGTCGTCAAAGCCGGCGACGTCCTCGCGGTGATCGAGAGCCCCGAGCTGGGGGAGGCCAAGAGCCGGTATCTGGAGCTTCGCGAAAACCTCGACCTGGCCCGGACGGACTTTGAACGGGCCGACGCCGTCCACGCCGGCACCCGCCGGCTGATGGCCCTCCTCACCACCACGGCCCCCGCGACTGATCGTGGGGCCCTGGCCGAGATCATCGCCGGGGAGGCCAAGGGCCGGCTGCTCACCGCCCATGCCGAATTGCTGCTGGCGCAGTCGGCCTTCGAGCGCGCCAGTCGCCTCAAAGAGCAGGGCGCGGGCAGCACCCAGGCCTATGAGACCGCCGTGGGCGCCCTGCGTAAGGCCGAGGCCGACTTCCAGTCCACCCGTGAGGCGGTGGCCTTCGAGAGCGAGCGGACCCGCCTGGCCGCCGAGAAGGCCCTCAGAATCGCCCAGAACGCCGTGGAAGTGGCCGGCCGGCGGCTGCACATTTTCGGGCTTTCCGAGGCCGATATCGACAAGCTGGGAGAGGAACCTCACGAAGCCCTCTCCCGCTATGAGCTGCGCGCGCCGATCTCCGGTGAAGTGATTGAACGCCGGGCCGTGATCGGCGAAGCGGTCGATGAGCAGGTGGCCCTTTACACCGTCGCCGACATGTCCACCATGTGGCTCGAACTCAGCGTGCCCCAGCGCGACGCCGTCCTGCTTTCTCTGGGCCAGCCGGTGGCCTTCACCTCCGATGGGCTGGCCGGCGAGGTCTTTCGCGGCCGGCTGGTCTGGATCGCCGCCCAGGTGGACGACCGCACCCGCACCGTCCGGGCCCGGGCGGTTCTGCCCAACGAAAACGGCCGCATCCGGGCCAAGATGTTCGGCACTGCCCGCATCATCCTGCACGCGGATGGCGCGGTGCTGAGTGTCCCTGAAAATGCGGTACAGACCGACGGCGCCTGCCAGCTCGTGTTCGTCCGCAAGAACGAGGTGCTTTTCGAACCGCGCAAGGTCGTGCTGGGCGCCGTGGCCGACGGTTACGTCGAGATTCTCGCCGGCCTGGCCCCGGGAGAACCGGTTGTGACCACGGGCAGCTTTCTCATGAAGACCGAAATTCTCAAGAGCCACATCGGCGCGGGCTGTTGCGAAGTAGACCCCGGCCGGTAAAAACTGAGAACTGAAGACTGAGAACTGAAAACTGAGAACTGAGAACCCACTGGTAACTGGCAACTGGCTACTGGAAACATCCCTTGCTCAACGCCATCATTGATTTCTCGCTGCGGCATCGTGCCTTCGTGATCGCCCTGGCCGTCGGTCTCGTGTTCACTGGCGTGTTCTCGGCGGTGCATTTGCCGCTGGATGCTTTTCCCGACACGACGCCGGTACAGGTGCAGATCAACACCGTGGCCCCGGCGCTGACTCCGCTGGAGATTGAGCAGCAGATCACTGCGCCCATCGAGCAGGCCATCAGCGGCCTCAAGGGGCTGCAGGAGGTCCGCTCGCTGTCCAAGTTCGGCCTCTCGCAGGTGGTGGTCGTCTTCGACGACGATGTGGACATCTACCTGGGGCGCCAGCTCATCATGGAACGGCTCGCGACCGTCGAACTCCCCGAGGGCCTGCCCCGCCCGAGCATGGGCCCCGTGGCCACCGGGCTGGGTGAGGTCTACCACTACATCGTCAGCAGCGAAACCCGGGATCTCTCGGAACTGCGCACCATTCAGGATTGGGTCATCAAGCCGCAGCTTCGCAGCGTGCCCGGCGTGGCCGAGGTCAATAGCTGGGGCGGCCTCGAACGCCAGTACCAGGTGGTCGTTGATCCCACCAAGCTGCTCACCCATGATCTCACCCTGTTGGATGTGTTCGAGGCCTTGCGGCGCAACAACGCCAGCGTCGGCGGGGGCACCATCACCCGGGCCGGCGAGGCCCTGCTGGTCCAGGGGCTGGGCCGCGTCTCCAGCCTTGAGGAAATCGGCAACATCGTCATCACCGCCGAAGACGGGCTGCCCATTCTCATTTCCGACGTGGGCCAGGTGATCGACGGCCACGAAATCCGCCGCGGCGCGGTCACCTACGACGGAAAAGGCGAAGCCGTTCTCGGTCTGGGCTTCATGCTCATGGGCGAGAACAGCCGTGAAGTGAGCGAGCGCATCGCCAAGCGAATGGAAGAGATCGAGAAGACGCTGCCCCCGGACGTCAAGGTCGAGGAAGTCTACAATCGCACCACGATCGTCAATCACGTTCTGCGGACCGTCCGGCACAACCTGTTCGCGGGGGCCCTGCTGGTGGTGGCCGTGCTGTTCATGTTCCTGGGCAGCTTCCGCGCCGGCCTGATCGTGGCCCTGGCCATTCCGCTGTCCATGCTCTTCGCGGCCAATCTCATGCTCAAGGCGGGCATCGCCGGCAGCCTCATGAGCCTGGGGGCCATCGACTTCGGCCTCATCGTGGACAGCTCGGTCATCATGGTGGAGAACAGCGTCCGCCATCTGGCCGGTGGGGCGGGCATTGCTTCTGCCTCGTCGATTGGGGGGGCGGGCATCCTGCCCGCCTCGGGTGGCACCGGCGTCTCGCCGGTGCCCTCGCGGCTCCAGATCGTCCGCGACGCCGCCGTCGAGGTTCGCCGCCCGACGCTCTTCGGCGAGCTGATCATCATGATCGTCTACCTGCCCATCCTTACCCTGGAGGGCATCGAAGGCAAAATGTTCCGGCCCATGGCCCTGACCGTGATCTTCGCCTTGCTCGGCTCGCTGGTCCTCTCGCTCACGCTGATGCCCGTGTTGGCCAGCCTGCTGCTGCCCAGGAAACCGAAACACCACGAGCCCTTCCTCGTCCGCATCCTGAAGCGGGTTTACGCGCCGGTGTTGGACCTCGTCCTGCGGGCCCGCTTCGTGGTTGTGGCCCTGGCGGTTGCGGCCCTGGCCCTGGGCGTCTGGGTGGCGAGGGACCTGGGCGCGGTCTTCATCCCGCGGTTGTCCGAAGAATCCATCGTCATCAACACCGTACGGCTCTCCGGCGTGTCCATCGAAGAGTCCATCCGCTACGGGCTGGTTATCGAGCGCTTGCTCAAGGAGAAGTTCCCCGACGAGATCGCCCACATCTGGTCGCGTACCGGCACCGCGGAAGTGGCCACCGATCCCATGGGCGTCGAGCTGACCGACATTTTCATGACCCTCAAGCCTCGCGAAAAGTGGAAGCGGGCCAGGACCCAGGAGGAGCTGACCGCGGCCATGGAGGCCGAGCTGGCCGGCCTGCCCGGCATGCGGCGCATCTTCACCCAGCCCATCGAGCTGCGCGTCAACGAGATGATCGCCGGCGTGCGCAGTGACCTGGGCATCAAGATCGCCGGCGATGATTTCGAGGAGCTCAAAGCCGCCGCCCACCAGGTGGAGGACGTGCTGCGCTCCATCCCCGGCAGCACCGACGTGGTCACCGAGCAGATCACCGGCCAGCCGATGCTGGAGATCCGGCTGCGCCAGGATCAGCTCGCCCGCCACGGCATTCCCGCCGGCGACGTGCTCGACTTCGTGGCCGCCATCGGCAACGTCCAGGTCGGCGAAATCCGCCAGGGGCAGATCCGTTTCCCGCTCACCGTGCGCCTGCCCGATGAGTACCGGCGGGACGTGGAACGGGTGGGCCAGATGCTCATCCCCACCGCCTCCGGACAGCGTCTGCCGCTGGTCGCCCTGGCCGATCTGCGCATCGTGGAAGGCCCCGCGACCATCAACCGCGACTGGGGCAAGCGTCGCATCACCGTCCAGGCCAACGTCCGCGGCCGGGACATCGCCGGCTTCGTGGCCGAGGCCCGGCGGCGGATCGAATCCGAGGTGAAGCTGCCGTCCGGTTACTTCATTCGCTACGGCGGCCAGTTCGAGCATCTGGACCGCGCCGCCCGGCGGCTCATGTTCGTCGTGCCGCTGGCCCTGGGTCTGATTTTTCTGCTGCTCTACCTGACCTACCATCGCATCACCGACGTGGTCCGCATCTTCCTGACCCTGCCGCTGGCCGCGGTGGGGGGGATTGTGGCCCTGGCCCTGCGCGACCTGCCCTTCAGCATCTCGGCTGGCGTGGGCTTCGTGGCCATGTCCGGCGTGTCCGTGCTGGGCGACATGGTCTTCGTGTCCCACTTTCGCCACCTGCTGGAGCAGGGCAGGGACGTGCACACGGCCATTCGCGAGACGGCCATGACCCGTCTGCGCCCGGTGCTCATGACCGGGTTGGTGGCCAGCCTGGGCTTTGTGCCCATGGCCGTCAGCACCGGCGTAGGCGCCGAGGTCCAGCGTCCGTTGGCCACGGTGGTCATCGGCTCGGTGGTGACCTCGACCTTCCTCACGCTGCTGGTCTTGCCGGTCTTCTACTCGCTGCTGTCCAGGGGGGACGGGCATCCTGCCCGCCGCGCGGAGGACGCGGCTGTCGCGGAAGCGCCGAAAGCCAGCGTGTCCTCCATGTAGCCCGCGCCAGCCCGGGCTGTCCGCCCGGGGGGAGGACGGATTCGCCAGAGTCAGGGGGAAGGGAGTTAGAACGCCGTGAGGGCACGGGGAGAGGGCAGAACCAGGGGGAGAGGCCGTGCGTTCACCAACCAGTGCCAATGACGTTTGATTCTCCAATTCGGCAATGGCGACCAAGGGCCGGCTGAAGCCGACCACCCGACTTGGTGGGTGGCCCACCTCGTCAGAGGTGGGTTCACGATTTGGACAGCCGATGAGGGTGCCGGTGGTATCAACCCAAGCCTGGTTGAAAGCCGGAGTGCGTCCGAGGCTGGAGATGTGTTTGTCGCTCAGGCCATCGCCCGTGGCCCCGAGAGGGGCCAGGTGAGAGTGGCCACCCGTGCAGCGAAGCGGAACTGGTGGTTGCGAGTGCCCGGCGCACCAGTCCCCGCCCCGGCCGGGGCGGCAGGAAAGATCGGGCTGGCTGTGAACCACGGGTTCCGCTTCGCTCCACCCGTGGCTACTTTCTGGCCGCCCCTTCGGGGCGTGGATCCACCTGAACGTGGCGGCAAACGCCGGCCGGCTGAAGCCGGCCACCCGGCCCGCCATTACGCGGGTAGAGAATCGAACGTCATCAGAGGTGGAACACCCCGCGCAGAAGATTCATCCGCAGTACTCCTTGGAATCCAGCAGCGCATCGAGCAGCTCCTGCAGCGTGATGGTGGCCATCCCGGTGGCGGTGTCGGACATCGCGTAGGGCAGGAAGAGCTTGTCGCCGTGGATCATGCTGCCGCAGGAATAGACCACGTTAGGGACATATCCTTCGCGCTCCTCGGCCGTGGGGGCCAGCAGCGGCTCGCGCAGCCGGCCGATCACGCGGGAGGGGTCGTCGCGATCCAGCAGCATCGCGCCGATGCAGTAGCGCCGCATGGGGCCCACGCCGTGGGTGATCAGCAGCCAGCCGGCAGGCGTCTCCAGCGGCGAGCCGCAGTTGCCCATCAGCCGCAGCTCCCACGGCTGCCGGGGCCGGGCCAGCACCGTGGCTTCCTCCCAGAAGTAAGGGTGGTCCGAATACATCAGGTACAGGTTGTGCCCGTCGATCCGGGAGCACATCGCGTACTTGCCGTTGATGCGCCGGGGGAACAGGGCCATGCCCTTGTTCTGCACGCAGCGGCCGTTGAGCGTGTGGATGTGGATGCGCCGGAAGTCCCGCGTCTCCAGCAGCATGGGCAGTACGCGGACCCCGTTGAAGGCGGTGTAGGTCCCGTAGTAGGTCGCCGTGCCGTCGTCATCGACGAAACGCACCAGGCGCAGATCCTCGATCCCGCGGGATTCGTTGTCGCTGTTGGGGAAGATGATCAGGTCCGAGATCTGGTTCTCGGGTTCGAGCTGGAGCTGGTAGTTGGAGCGGGCCAGCCACAGGATGCTTTCCCTGGTCTCGGCCGCGTTCGAGAAGGAGTTTTGCGCCAGCGCGCCCTGGAGCTCGGGGAAGGTGAAATGCTCGGGCAGGCGCTGCAGGATCTGATCGGCGGCCGACAGATCCACCTTCATGTCCTGGAGCTTCTGGCGGAACAGGCGCTTCTCGTAGGACTGGTCCGGGGCCGGGCGGGCCCGCGAGGAAAGGCTGCCCGGCTTGTCCAGCAGCACGTCTCCCCGGGCGGTCAGCATCCCGGTTTGAAAGACCACCGAGGAGAGATGGCCCTCCCCGGTGGCCCGAAGGCTCATCACGAACCGCCGGCAGCCCGGCGGCGCTCCGTCCTGAAGCGGGTGGGGAACGATGGAGGGATTGAACAGGGCGGCTCCCTCTAAAGAGTACTCCATGGTGCAGAAGGCGCCCAGCAGCAGCCGGTGGGCGCGGGTGGGCGGATCCGGCCATTTTCCGGCCTGGGCGGCGAGCTCATAGTGTTCCTCAAAACGCATCAGCAGGTTGCGATGGCGGCTGGAGAATTCCTTCTGGATGGCTTCCAGTTCCTGCTTGGCCTGCTCCTCCGACATGCGGCCGACTTGCTCATGGATCGAGCGCAAGCCGACCAGGTCCGTCAGGCCGAACGGCAACGCGATCACACGATGTGAAGGCCCCATGCGCAGCGGGAGCCGAACCACCGAGAGCGCAAACTGCGCCCTCACAGCATTCGGTGCAGTCATTTCAACGCCTCGAATCTCACTCATTACTTATGACTGGCGGGTGTGCCGCCCCCCCTTCGTGCCGTTTTTCGCTGTCCCCATGATAACTTTCCGTGTCCAGGTCCGCCCTGCGGACGGTCATGAGCGACAACAGCCAGGCCAGGGTCGATTCCGCACCTTGATTGAGATTGGGTCCGTCGGGATGCAATCCGTCGTGACAGCCGCCGGTGGCGAAGTCGTAGAGCACCGATCGGGTGTCGTTGTGGCCCAGGAACCAGTCCAGGAAACGATGGGCCCGCTCCCGCCAGATGGGCTGACGGGTCACGCAGTAGGCAGCCGCGCAACCATCCACCAGGGCCTGGGCTTCCACCGGCTGCTGGTCGAAGCCGGCCCGGTGGCCGTCACGACTCATCCAGCCCCGGTTCCCGATCAGGCTCACAATGCCCTGCTCGTCGAGCTGGAGATTTACCAGCCACTCCAGCGAGCGCAGGCCCTGCTCGCGCATGGACTCGTCGGGCAGCGCGGCGCCGGCCAGAATGAGCGCGTGGGGAATGGTTGCATTGATGTAGGTGAGGGTGTCCTCGCACCAGGGCCAATCCTCGCTGGAACATTTGGTGAACAGCGCGTAGAGACGCTCGGCCAGCCTCTGCCGGACCCGCCGTACCATCGTGTCGCCGGGGAAGCGTTCGAGATAGCTGTGCGCGCCCAGCAGGATCATCGCCCAGCTCCGGGGCGACGTCAGCGACTCAACGTCCTCAATCGCTTCGCAGAACAGCCGGCTGGAGAAGGCCAGCGCATTCTTGTTCGCGCTCAACGCCGTCATTCGGCCCAGTGCCCAGAGTGCCCGGCCCTGCGTGTCGTCGGTGCCCGTCTCGTCCAGCCAGCGCCGATCGTAACTCATGAAATTACGGAAGCGCCGGCGGGCCGGATCGAACGCATGCCACACGAAGGCCGTGTAGAGGCGGACGTAGCGGAGGATGGCGTCATCCTGGGCGAGATCGTAATACTCCAGGGCTGCCAGCAGCGCCCGGGCGTTGTCGTCCGTGCAGTAGCCGTGGTTCCGGTCCGGAATCGTGTAGATGGCGTGCTGCAGGATGCCCGTGTCGTCGGTCAGGGCCTGCAGATGAGCCATGTTCACCTCCGGGATGCTCTCCACCGGGCGGCGCTCCGGCCGGGAGACGATCAACCGGGGATGCTCCTGTCGTTGTGCGAGGATCTCCCGGCCCAGCTCCACGTAACGATTCGCGACGTGGTTCCAGAGCATCGGCCGGGTAAACAGGTACGCCCGCTTGCGCATGGCGTTGCGCTTGGCCTCGTCGTCCAGTAGCTCGTTCACGACCGCGGCCAGGGCCTCCGAGTCCCCGAAGGGGAACAATCGACCGCGATCCTCCGCCAGCATCTCTTCGGCATACCAGTAGGGCGTGGACACGACGGCCTTGCCGGCGCCCATGGCGTAGGCCAGGGTTCCGGACGTGATCTGGGCCTGACCGAGATAGGGGGTCAGGTAAAGATCCGCCGCGCCCAGGTAACCGGCCAGTTCGTTCTCGCTGACAAATCGGTGATGAAAACTGACGTGGTCACCCACGCCGAGACGTTCGGCCAGCCGTTCGAGGGAGTTCAGGTAGGCCACCCCTTCGCGCCGGAAAATGTGCGGATGGGTGGCCCCCACGACCATGTACATGACTTCCGGATGGCGGGCCACGATCTGGGGCAACGCGCGGATCGCCACCTCGATGCCCTTGCCCGGCGACAGCAGCCCGAAGGTCAATATGACCGTCCGGTCGTCAAGCCCGAATCGACCTTTGTAGAAGGACGAATCCGTGAAAGGCAGATTGTGAATGCCGTGCGGGATCATCACGATCTTCTCGCGCGGCACGTCGTAGACCTCCTGCAGTATCTCCACGGCCTTCACGGCCATGACTACCAGCCGATCGCTCAGGTGGGCCACTTCGCGCAGGATGGCTTTCTGCTCCCGGCTGGGCTCCTGGAGCACCGTATGCAGCGTGGAGACGATCGGCATGCGCAATCGACGCAGGAAGGTGAGCACGTGTTCGCCGCACCGCCCTCCGTAGATCCCGAATTCGTGTTGTAGATTGAATATATCAATCTGCTTGATGTTCAGCAGCTCCGCGGCGGTGCGGTAGTCCTCCGGCCGATTAACTTGCAGTTGAAAGCGGACTTCCGGCCCGTAGGGATGCCCCTGGGGATTGTCGTCGACGGCCAGGACGAAGGTTTGCAGCCCCTCCGCGGAGGCCGCGATGGCGTCGCGCAGATGTTTGGTGAACGTCGCGATGCCACACTGCCGAGGTACGTAAGAACCCAGAAAAGCAATGGTGTTGAACTGCGGAACCATCTCTGTATGACTCCACAATAAGTAT